>PVMK01145403.1_pt1 | contig 81936 bp, 84 predicted proteins | sample 1853481 | NCBI WGS metagenome assembly PVMK01 (sample SAMN08533507, study PRJNA380276) | Marine sediment metagenome, whole genome shotgun sequencing project.
TTTTGACAACTGATCGGGCACGGTGTGATCGGGCTTTTGGGGTTTGTTGGGCCCGACCTGGGACCAGGCTTCGTCGTCGGAGACCACCTTGCGCACTTTGATATTGTCCTTGGTGATGTTCCAGACCAGATTGTCTTCCGCCAGGGTGAGCGGCCCGTCATAGGTCTCACGGATATATGTCAACATCTGGTTAATGGTATCCGCCTCATAGAAAAAATGGTAGGCGATGGCATGCTTGGGCTTGATGGTGCTCATGACCTTGCCGAAGGCCTGGGGCGGGGTGTGGACGACGGTGCCGACACCAAGGGCGGACTGGGGGGACTGGTTGTAAAGTGTAACCAGCTGTTCGGGTGTCAGGAAAGCTTCATGGATGGCGACATCGGCATCCTTCGCATATTTCAAATACCACGTATTGGGCCGGGTGTCGCCGCCGATGACAACCTTTATCCCCTTCCAGTAGAGGGCAAAGCTGACCGCTCCGTCTCCGGCATGAATGGCCGGCCATGATTTGATCGTCACACCGTTCTTTTCGTAGACGACCTGGTTTTCACCCTTATAGTCGAATTCGTGAACATTGATCTTGCCCGGTTCGGACGGGAGGGCTGCAAGGCGGGTCATATTGTCCCAGTTGTACGCCTTGAGAAAGTGCTCAACCGCGTACTTGGTTCCCATATCCTCCCGTGCACCACTTGGTCCCCAGACCTCCAGGGGGATTGTTCTTCCGGCAGTCCAGCCGCCGGCCCAGAGTCCGGGGAGGTCACCCCAATGGTCTGTGTGCAGGTGGGTGAGGAACACCTTGTTCAGAAAGTCGAAGGGGATCATCAACGCGGCCATGTTCGCGTTGGCCCCGGTGCCGATATCGAACAGGAACTTATCCCCGTTGCCCAGTTCCACCAGCCAGCAGGTGGCGGCCTGGCTGCGGCGCGCCGACGGCATCCCCGTGCCCAGGGCAATGAGGCGGATTTCATCTTTACCAAGCGACTCGGTGCCGGGAAAATAGACGTAGCGGTCCGGTGCAGTGCCGGCCGGGTTAGTGACCTTCCCACCGGCAGCTTCCGCCGTCGAAACCAGAGATACATCAGACAAACCTTTGTCTGACACATAAAGTCCGGTTCCGATTCCAATCGCCAAGATCAAAGCAGCGACAATAATCATGTATTTTCTTTTCATCATTTTCGTCCCCCTTTTTTTTAATATTTTAATTTCAACATCATTGCTTTTCTGTAAGGATAGTATCCTTTTCTGATTATATTAACGCCTGAATTCTTGCTTGAGCTTTTATTGCCGATAAAGGTGCTGAACTCACCGAATCACCGCATGTCGTCGTCTGGCGCGTCGCCTGTGTCGCCGATGCACCCCGGCAATGGACATCGGAGAAAGCGGCCTTCCAATGGGATCGATAAACAGCGAACAGGGACCGGATGGTATATGATGGTCTTTCTCCAACACACCGATTTCGTAAATGAGATCATTTCCTTTCAGTCGGAGGTTTTTCAGTTCCATGACGATGTCCACGATTTCATCTTTTCCAAAAATCGATAAGGTTGCATTCGGAGGATCATCGACAAAACTATTTTTGCCTTTTCCTTCTTTCCAGTCAACCACGAAATCTTCAGTGGCCATGTGCCCTGCTATCCGCTTTGGCCGATCTGAAAAGAAAATCGTCATCGGACTGATTCCCTTCAGTGTCATCTTTCCTTTTTCCAGGACAACATCTTTGGACGTTTGGACAAACAGCAACTGCACCTCTTCTATACTTTCCTGGGCCTGATCCGTAGCGCTTGAAGGCGTTGCCTTTACCGCTGATCCCAGCAGAGCGGCACCGGCCGCAGCGGCACCGGTTCTCAGAAAGGCGCGACGGCTTTGTTTGGCGGCTTTTCGCTCGTTCGGTTGACTGTCTTTTTCATTCATGATTTCCCCCTTCCCTTCAGCGAACAAAAATTGACTTCTTACGAAACCATCAATCTTCACAAAGTATTCTGACTTTCTTTGCTGCCATGGTGACTGCCTCATCGGTTTTTGCATTAGTCAGCTCGTGTTTGGCTTTTTCACAGTCGCTGGATATTGACTTGTGATGCTGTGGAATCTGTGTCTTCGTTTCGCAGTGCACACTCGAGACACGACGAATGTTGGAATACGATCCCTGTTCTATCGAGACACAATCGCCAGTCCTTATATCCTGCTGTTCCGTGTTGATGATGGTTGTGCCGCCGCTTTCCAGGCTCACAGTATATTGTTGCTGTGTGCCACTGGTTGCAGATCCCTGTACGGCAGCGCCGATGCCGGCACCGGCCAGGACCCTGATACCTCTGTGACGGCGAGGGCCTATCAGTGCACCGATAACGCCGCCCGCCAAGGCACCGCCGGCATGCCTGGCATCCTTGCTTATGGTCTGGACGCTTTCAACCATGCCGTACTGAATCGTCACCGATTGTGCGTAAAGGCTTGTAATTGAAAAGCATATCATTGCTGTAACGATTATGAGCAAATTGATTTTCATTAGCAGTCCTCCAATTTGATAAAAATCCCCTTTTCGTGATGTGTGTATAGCCGATTGATATCAGTACCAATCATCACTTTTTTTGGGCCTTCCACGTTCCATTACATAAATCAGGTGCCGTCACATCAAAGGATCCGGTTAACCGACTACTGTCGGACGACAGCTTGCCGGTTAATGTTCCGGAACCCTGCCCTTGAATTTTACCTTCAAGGGAGTTTCCCGTCATTTTTCCACGAACAAAGTAAGACTGAAGCACAGTAGGATCCGTAGTGTCTCTATCTAAAGTAGCTTCAAAGAGCTTTTCTCCTTCAGGAGTTTGAAACAAATGAATCCGGAGAGATCCTTCATACATATCACCGCTGAAAGATCCTTCATAAACGCCTAAAGATTGAGATCCTTTTGGAATAAATTTTGCGTCCGCACTACTCGTCACGAAACTGATCACTCCTATAAAAATTAAAATCGATACGTTGATCTTTTGCATGAGGCCCCCCTCTATATTATGCAAGTTTTATGTCTTTGGGTTCATTTTTAGTCTTATAATGAATCCGTATTTAAAAATTCATATGAAAATATTAGGCCGGACACCAGAGTGAAGCAAGGGAGCACACCCTGTGAACACGTACACAAAATTCTCATGTAGAACATGGTTTCTTTTTTCATACGGCTTGCACCGTTACAGCTATTTGCTTGGAGCGACCAAAAGTTTTTGACCCGGGTGAATCGGATCGTTTTTGGTTATGGTGTTTAACCGACACAATTCATCCACCGAGATGCCGTGTTGTTTTGCTATCCTATATAACGTGTCACCTTGGTGGACTTCGTAATAACGCTCTTCCCCATGAGAAATCGGCTCTTTTTGCGTGGCAGGTACGGCTTGGGTCACCACTTGAATTAGTTCAGCTGAATTGGAATTGCTTACATTGCGAATTACAAGAATGTCTACTGGCGTGACCGCCTTTCCATAGTACGCATTGTTCCATTTGTCCTTTGTCGAGATGACAGCGCCGTCCAGGGCAATTCCGGCAAAGGCTCCTTTGGACCGCGAAAAGGAAAAAAATGTCAGCCATGATATCCGATTTAGCACCTGCACCCACCGGACCGACGGCGATGGAGGTATCCCCTCCGAGCTTGAAAGAGGAGGTGAGCAACTTGTCCACAGCCTTTTGGGTCCTCACCATCATAATCACTTCCGCGCCCTCCCCTCCGAATTGAATTCCAAAGCTTACAGAGCCTAAGGTGTAAAACGCCGGTTGGCTCCATTGCCCTGTTTTCGCATCTTTGACAATGAGCACGCCGCTACCCCCGGATCCGCCTATCCAAAACCCGGCTTTTAGCATGCTCGGTACGATCAAGAGACCTTTGGCCTCGCGCAGGTGATCTTTTAAATAAGCCATGTTTGAATCCACCATGAAGCTTTGGAAAGTCGCGTGCGCCTTATCCACAAGCCCCTTTTGATCAACGGGCTCGGCCGCTTTTGCCGGGATGGCAAATCCAAAAACCAACGTGTTGATTATGATCGCAAACAGAGTGTTTACGAATCTGTGGCGTGTTTTTTTCATATAGCTTCTCCTTTTTATGGGTATAAAACGAATGTTTCGCCGAATATACATTTATAAAAAATCCAAGCCTAATAGGATAACCATTAAAGGAATTGGATCTCCCTGCAGCAAGCTGCAGGGAATGCGGGCGCTGTTTCAATTCAAATGAATCGATTTTTAATCCAGGCCCATAACAATAGACTCAACCCGCCTGTTTTGCTGTTGGCCTTCAGAAGTGCTGTCACTGGTAATAGGATATTTTTTGCCGTACCACTGGGTGATGATTCTACCTATACTAACACCAGAGTAATTGGTCAGGTAGGCCTGAACACTTTCGGCCCTGCGCCTGGAAAGCCGAAGATTATATTCAGCCGATCCGGTACCATCGGTATAACCCGCAAGAACAACATACGTTTTAGGTTTCTCCCGTAGGAAATCCCCCAGTTTGTTCAGTTCCCCATAGAACCCAGACGGTATCGCTGAACTGTTGAAATCAAACTGGATGTTGTCAACCTTGAAACCGGCAATATAGTCAACGGTTTCAATCTTTTCAATTACACTGACATCGATTTCGTAAAGCGCAGCGGTGATGTATTCCGGTCTCCCCAGCAAATAATCAAACGGAACGACACGCGAGCATTCGTTAATCGATGCTACAGTTTTCAGTATCTCTTTCTGATGTGCACTCTTGGCAGTGCTAATGACATAAAAGCAGACATCGTGTTTACTGGCAAGTTCTCTGGCAATTTCGACCGGCTTTTTCATGCCAGGAGTAGGTTGATAAAAGCCGTCGGTAAAAAGGAAGACCACTGTTTTTCCTGAGAGCTCTGCCAAAACACCGCGAAGCTTATGCATGCCTTTCAAAAACAGCGTGGGGCCACTACCTTTTGCCGGGAGTTGATCAAGGGCAGCAGCAAATTTTTCCCGATCATACTTTTGAACCATGTAAATTGGTTTAAAATTTGAGAGCAAATACAATCCGGCATTGTATCCCAAATCCGGCAGGGTTTCATTTTTTTCTTTCAAAATTTCCTTGGCGGCCGCTAACTTTGACATGCTGGTTTTCCGGTAGGGTTCGTTCATAGAACTGGATGAATCAAACAGAATAATAAAATTGTCCGCTGTTTTTACAATATCTACCTCTTCTGTAACGGACGTAACCGTATCTTGCTCTACAACCACTTCAGCGGCCATCACATGGGTCGCAATAAAACCGAAAAACACTAGACTCATAACACTTGAAATTACAAACAGTAGTTTTTTCATTGACTTGCCTCCTCACGTAAAATTAAAGTTAATAATTGGAAGTAGGAGTTGTTTCGTCGCCAGACGCTTTACGTCTGGATAGACTGTCCTCGTAATGCTTCCACAACTTCCATTCCTTCGCTGCTCATGACCGAGTCAATAGAAACTGACGGCGCTGTTCTCAACAAAATTTTGGTTCCCATGAGGGCACTGAATTTATCCGATCGAAGATAAGTATCCAATGCCTTTCGATTCTCCCAGCTAGAAACCAAATATAGCCGGTTTTCGTCCTTTAAATTGCGCCAAAGGTCTGCTTGCTTACAACCGGCTTTTTTGCATAAATCCGAACTCATCGACAACAACGTTTGCTCCAGTTCTCTGTATTTCTCGGGCAGTACATTCAAAGTAATTTTAAGAATGACCATCTCTCAACTTTCTCCTTAGAGGTTTAGGTCGAGTCAAATGTGAAAAAAATGAGCGGGAAATCCTGCTATTTATGTCAACGGGTGTCCAACCGGAAAAGCCCTTTGTCCCCTCCCGTCAATATAAAAGAAAATCGTCTCTCTATGAAACTGACCAATAAAACTTTAATATTAATTAATACAATTTATGTGCCAGCGACAGAATACGAGGGATACATCTGCTTAACATGTTGAAAATGCAATGGTAAAATGCAGAAGTGGCTTGATTGATGGCATTGCATCAAAGTAAAAAAATCCGTGAAATATCTCAGAACCGAGATATTTCACGGATTTTATGATGGGTGTATGGGGCTTTATGAAATGACAGGAAATCAATAACCATTGTGTTGGTAACAGTTGTTCGAGTGTATCATCTGCCTTTGTGTCTACGGATACCCAGCTTTTTCATGCGAGAGCGCAAGGTTCCCGGATTCATATCCAAAACTTCAGCCGCTCCTGATTTCCCTTCAACTTTCCAGCCAACTCTATCGAGTACCCGCAGGATGTATTCACGTTCCATCTCTACTATTGGTTTCAAATCATCTTTTTCTCGTGCGGTTAAAACCGGCAGCTTTTCCAATGAATCAGCCAATCGTAACGTAGGTCCCGAAGAATTTATAGCTGCCCGTTCAACAACATGTTTCAGTTCGCGGATATTGCCAGGCCAGCGATAGCCTTGCAAAGTTTGGATGACTCTCCCCGGAATTTTCTCGATGGATTTGCCCAGTTGTCTGCTGTATTGATCGACAAAGTGACTAACCAGTGACGGTATATCTTCCTTCCGTTCACACAGCGGTGGCACGGTAATGGGATATACATTGAGCCGATACCACAAATCCTTTCGGAAGCGACCTTCTTTCATCTCCTTTTCCAAGTTGCGATTGGTAGCAGCGATAATACGTACGTTCACCTTGATTGTCTTCGAACCGCCCAACCGTTCGAACTCACCGTCCTCTATGGCCCGGAGCAACTTGGCTTGCAACTCCAAGGAAAGCTCACCAATCTCGTCCAGAAAAAGGGTAGTGTTGTCGGCCAACTCAAAACGTCCGATCTTTACGGCCGTCGCTCCCGTAAAAGCGCCCTTCTCATGACCGAACAATTCGCTTTCAATCAGGTTGATCGGCAGGGTGGCGCAATTAACCTTTACCAGGGGACGCTGGTGTCGCGGGCCTGTTCTGTGAATGGCCCTGGCGACCAGTTCTTTGCCGGTGCCGGTTTCTCCGAGAATGAGAACCGTGGAATCGATGGTTGCCGCCTGTTCGAGTCTATACAACACGTATTTTAGGGGTTCACTATTGCCAATAATGTTTTCATGGTTATGCTCAAGCTTGATCTCTTCCTGAAGATAATCCCTTTCGGCTTCAAGCTGATCTTTCAGTTGTTTGATCTCTTCATATGCAGTCAGGAGTTCCTCTTCAGCCTGCTTTCTGGCGGTCACATCCGATATGGAACCTGCCATCCGTGAGGGATTCCCTTCTTGATCCCAGATTGCCTGGCCGCGCGCCAGAAACCAGCGGTACTCGCCCGATTTTACTCGCAAGCGGTATTCGACATTGTAGGGAATACGCTCTTTAAGATGGCGTTCGACCGCAGTCCACGTGACGTCAGCGTTCTCAGGATGCAGATGGCTTTGGAAAGAATCCATCGTACCAGGGAATGCCTCGGGCAAATATCCAAGTAGTTCTTTGAAACGATCAGAGTAATAAACCGTGTCCGACGAGATGTCCCAATCCCAGAGGCCGTCCGTAGAGCCTACGATCATCAGTGCGTATCGCTCTTCACTTTTATGCAACGCCTCTTCGACCCGTTTGCGCTCGGTAATATCCATTCCGTAAACAGCAATTCCTATTATTTTATTATCAACATCAAAGACAGGGTAAACACTGTTATCTAAAACCCTTCCTTCACGCTCATCCTGGAAGCGAACAGGCTTGCCGGAGCGAACAATTTTGTCACGTATGGTTTTTCTGAATTTAGCCACATCAGGCGGGAAATAATCGTCCACGGACACACCTATAAGTTCATCCGCACTTTTGCCGAGTCTTTGGGCTCCAACTTGGTTAATTGCAAGGATCTTTCCTTCAATATTTATTAATAGGGCACTCTCTATGGTAGCGTTAAGGAGTGCTCGCAGGGCTTCATTTTTATCTAACTCCTTGACACTTTGTTCAAATTTTTCATGACTGGGTTTTTTAGTCATTAGAAAACTCTCCTATTGCTCCAAAAACAAACTCATACTTTGGCCAGTTTAAATACCATGAACGAGCCTTGATATGCTACATAAGGCTTACTATTTGAAAATTATTGTGGTTTCAGTGCGGTGTTTTTTTAAAGGGCCAATACACGAACCTTTTATGAATGGGAATTACAGATTAAGCAACCTGGCCGCATTCTTGCCGCAAATAGATTCAATCTGATTTTTTGACAGTCCCGTATTTTCCATCGCTTCAAAATATCTTGCCGGCGTCAGCAGCGGGAAGTCACTGCCAAATAGAATCTTGTCCAGGCCGGCAATCTCCGTTGCATATCTGTATATCTCCGGGCGGTACAGAAACGGAGATGCGGCGGTATCAAAATAGACATTTTTCAGGCGCTCTTGGACATCTTTCTTGAGAAGATTGAAAAAAAAGATGCCGCCGCCCCAATGGGCCAGAACGATTTTATTTTTGGAAAATCGAGTAATCAGGTTGTAAATTTGTTTGAGGGTGTTGGGTGTCTTGCCGGGATACATATGTCCCACCGGTTCATTGGTGTGGAGCAGAAACAGAAGGTCTTTGTCGAGACAGATTTCCATAAGAGGCGTCAGCATATTTAGCGCAGTTTCCTCAATGCCGGATTCATAAAAAGCGATTTCACCGATCCCTGAAAGGCCTCCCTCCAGACACCGAACGGTTTCGGAAACAGCGGCGTTGTTCAACGGATCAAAACAGCACAAACCGATCAGGCGGTCAGGATATCTTTCCACCGCTTCCATAATATAATCGTTGTGGCGTTGGAATACGGTTTTATGCGTCCAGGGAAAACCAAAAACAATGGACTTATCAACACCGTGCTCATCCATTGCAGCAACGATTTCTTTTGCCCCGACTAATTTTGATCCCGGCAAATCGTATAAAAGCTTAAAGGCGGGTTCGGATGGAAAATACTTTTCCCTGTTTTCACGGATGTGTTTCGGAAAGATGTGCGTATGAAAATCGATAATCATAATGGTAACAGGGGCAGGGATCGGGGGCCAGGGATCGGTAGAGAGCAATCTGGGAATAACACCTGATCCCTGTAGACTTTATTTAAAAATTCAGTGCACTTTTGATCTGGGCATACAGTTGATTGTTGTCAAATCCCATCAAAGCCGGAGCTTCGGACGGGCACACCGCCGAGCAGGCGCCGCACCCTTTGCACAGGGCCGGATTCACTTCAACCACAAACGCTTCATCGTTAAAGGTAATGGCGCCAAAGGGGCAGACATTGATGCAACCCAAACATCCGGAACATAACTCGGGTCGGATATGGGTGATGATACCGCCCAGTTTGACGTTTTTCATTGCCAAAACCGTAACCGCCCTTGCGGCTGCGGCCTGGGCCTGTGTTATGGATTCGTCGATGGACTTGGGAGCGTGGGCCAGCCCACACACAAAAATGCCGTCCGTAGCAAAATCCACCGGCCGGAGTTTGACATGGGCTTCGGCAAAAAAGCCGTCGTCATTCTTTGGGACTTTATACAGCTGGGGCAAACGGCTCTCGAAATCGGGAACAATGGCGGAAGCCAGAACCAAAAGATCGGGATTTATGTCCATGGTTCTTCCAAGGACCCGGTCGGTGAAGGATACCTTGAGCACATCATCTTCAGAGACTGCGGTCATGTCTTTATCAGAGTTATAACGGATAAATACAATACCGGCACCCCGGGCCTGGCGATAGATATCCTCCCGGAGACCATACGGGCGCAAATCCCTGTAAAGGACAAAAACGTTCATACCGGGGTTGATCTCTTTGAACTTCAAAGCACTTTTGATGGATTGGGTGCAACATACTTTGGAACAATAGGGCCGATCCGGTATTCGGGAACCGACACACTGGATAAATACCGCCGTGTTGGTTTGAGCGATGGATGGATCGTTGTCAATAAACCGCTGCTGCAACTCCAGTCCGGTAACGACCCGGGAATCCTGCCCGTATAAATATTGGTTGGGCTTAAACTCCGAAGCTCCTGAAGCGATAATGGTTACGCCGTGCTCAAGAACCCTGCTCTTGCCGTTGCCGGTGACGGTTGTTTTAAAATTTCCCACAAACCCGTCAACCTGCGTAATACGAGAATTCAGAGAAATGTCAATGGCCGGGTCAGACTCCATCGTATGGATCAAACCTTTTAAATATTCCTGGATATCCTCGCCCCGCCAGGTTTCATGAAGGTTCCGTGCCTGGCCGCCGAGAGCATCCGATTTTTCAACCAGAAATGTCTGATACCCTTGATCCGACATGTTTTTGGCCACAGCCATCCCGGCAACGCCGCCCCCGATCACCAGAACCGACTGGTTGACCGCCATGGTCGATTCTGTCAGGGGCTGGAGCAGAGCTGCTTTGGCCACGCCCATGCTGACCATATCTTTGGATTTTTTCGTGGCTTCTTCAGGATCGTCTTTATGGACCCAGGAGCACTGGTTGCGGATGTTGGCCATTTCGAACAGGTACTTGTTGACACCCGCATTGATTAAAGTCTCCTGAAAAAGGGGCTCATGGGTCTTGGGTGTGCAGGCGGCAACCACCACTCGATTCAGCCGATGCTCTTTGATTATCTCGGTCATTTTCTCCTGGGTGTCCTGGGAGCAGCTGAACAGATTTTCCTCCACATAGGTAACACCGGGCAGGGTCTTAGCAAATTCCACCACTGCGGGAACATCGACGGTCCCCGCAATATTGGTACCGCAACGACAGACAAAAACACCGATTCGGGGAGCCTCACCCCGGACATCCGTCTCTTCAGGAACCTCTTTGGTCTTTGTGAGGGTCCATCGAACATCGGCCAGCCTGCTGCCGGCCACACCTGCAGCGGCACTGGAATCGATCACCGAAGACGGAATGTCCTTGGGCGATTCAAAAATACCGCAGACATAAATCCCGGGCCGGGAAGTCTTAACCGGGTCAAAACTGCTGGTTGCCGCAAAGTTGTAATGGTCCAGTTCAATGCCCCATTTTTTTGCCTGCTCCGCCGTTTTCATGGATGCCGTCAGGCCCACGGACAGAACAACCATGTCAAATTCCTCTTCCACCCTTCTGCCGGCATCGTCCACATATCGGATACATTGCATCCCCGTCTCTTCATCAGGTACAACGTTGGTAACCTTGGACTTGATGAACCGAACGCCATCTTCATCTTTGGCCCGATTATAGTATCTTTCAAAGTCTTTTCCATAGGTGCGAATATCAATATAGAAAATGGCGGCGTCCAGACCTTGTTCGCTGTGCTCTTTGGCCAGCATGGCCTCTTTGATGGCATACGTACAGCACACCCCCGAGCAGTATCCTTTTGCACCGAGGTGCTCATCCCTGGACCCGATGCATTGAAGCCAGGCGATCTTTTTCGGCTCTTTATGATCCGAAGGGCGTATCAAATGACCGCCATAGGGTCCGGAAGCCGAGATAATCCGCTCAAACTCCATAGACGTAACCACGTTGGGATGCTTGTAATTATAAGTATCGTGTTCCTCAGGATCATACGGATCCGCACCCGGCGCCAGTATGATCGACCCCACATCTATCTCTATGGTTTCATCCTGCTGGGAATGGTCAATGGCATTAACACCGCAAAATTCGGTGCATATCATGCATCCGCCGGTTTTAAAATGAACGCATTTGGTGCGGTCGATGACCGGTATATTAGGCACCGCCTGGGCATAAGGCACATAAACCGGTTTGCGGCCTTTAAGGCCCATTTCATATTCGGAAGGAATAGGTTTAAGGGTGTGTTTGGTTATCTGTTCTCGAATTTTTTCTAAATTGATATGTCCGGTGGGGCAAATATATGCGCATGCACCGCAGGCCATACAAATATCCGACTGTACATGGAAAGGAGTGTCCACCTTAAATTCCACACCCCGGCCGGTAAGACTGATTGCACCGCTCCCCATCTTTTCGCATATCCGCGTACAAAGCCCGCACAGGATACAATCGTCATCTTCTTTTATAAAACGTGACTCTTTGATGTCGTATCGATCAGCCAGTTTTTTGATTACGGCCACATCCGGACAACGGGCAAGCAACATTTCCACGATAAGCTTGCGAATTCGGTGAATCGCCTCGGTGTCGGTTTTTATCTCCATGCCTTCCCATATCGGGTAGTTACAGGCGGTAACGTATTTAACCCGTCCGCCATAGTGCATTTCCACCGTACAGAGACGGCACATACCTGCCGGCTCCAATGCCTTGTGGTAACACAATGTCGGAACCTCGACCCCGTAAGCTTCGGCAACCTGAAGGAGATATTGCCCTTTCTTTCCCTGGACTTCCTTCCCGTTTAACTTAAAACTGATCATTGGGTTTAACCTTTTTATATTCTCATATTATTTCACAACGATGGCATCAAACTTACAAGCATCGTAGCAAATGCCGCATTTAATACATTTTTCCTGATCTAATATATGGGGCTTTTTCTTTTCGCCGGTGATGGCTTCCTCCGGACATTTTCGCGCACACAGACGGCAACCGGTACATGCTTCGACATCGATCTCATAGTGGAACAGCGGCTTGCATACGCCGGCCGGACATTTTTTATCTTTGATATGGGATTGGTATTCATCACGGAAATAGCGTATGGTGGTCAGCACAGGATTGGGAGCCGAAGTACCCAACCCGCACAGAGAAGCTTTTTCCACCATGTCGCCGATCTCTTCCAAAAGTTCGATGTCGCCCTCTTTGCCGTTACCCCCGCAGATATCTTTCAATATCACCAGCATTTGTTTGATCCCCTCCCGGCAGGGGTTACACTGGCCGCAGGATTCCTCTTTGAGAAAATCGAGAAAATAACGGGCCACATCCACCATGCAGGTGTCCTGGTCCATGACAATCATACCGCCGGAGCCCATCATGGAGCCTACTTTGCTTAATTCGTCAAAATCGACACCCAGATCCAAAAACTCTTCAGGAATACATCCCCCTGAAGGCCCGCCGGTCTGAACCGCTTTAAATTTTCTCTTTTTTGGAATACCTCCGCCGATGTCATAGATAATTGTGCGCAAACTGGTCCCCATAGGAACCTCCACCAGGCCGGTGTTCACCACTTTTCCGACAAGTGAAAAGATCTTGGTCCCTTTGCTTTTCTCGGTGCCTATGGAAGCAAACCAGTCCGCACCTTTATTGACAATAACCGGCACGTTGGCCAAAGTCTCAACATTATTAAGCATTGAGGGGTTGTTACGAAAACCTTTTTCCACTGTATGGATATATTTAGCCCTTGGACGCCCGGGGTTCCCTTCAAGGGACGCCATTAAAGCGGTGGACTCACCGCAGACAAAAGCGCCTCCCCCGCGACTGATTGTAATGTCAAAATCATAACCGGACCCAAGAATATTCTCGCCCAGAAGGCCCCGTTCTCTTGCCTTTTCCAAGGCAAGTGAAAAGTTTTTTACGGCCAGGGGATATTCGTGGCGGACATAAACATACCCATCGTGGGAACCGATGGCGACGGCGCCGATAATCATACCTTCCAAAACGCTGTGGGGGTTCCCTTCCAGAAGGCTCCGATCCATATAGGCGCCGGGATCGCCTTCATCCGCATTGCAGATAACGTATCGCTGACCTTCATACCGGGCACAGCTCTCCCATTTGGTCCCCGTGGGGAATCCACCGCCCCCTCTACCCCTTAAACCCGACTTTTTTATTTGATCGATAATCTCCTCGGGCGCCATATCGAAAAGGGCTTTTTCCAGTGCCGAATAACCGTCCACCGATATATAATCCTCGATGCTGGTGGGCGCGATTAATCCATTGTTTCCAAAAATAATCCTTTGCTGGAGTTTATAAAAAGGGATGTCTTCTTCGTGTGAAATCCTCTTTTTAGTGATGGGATCTTTAAAAAGGAGAGATTTGACCAGATTGCCGTTTTTTATAGTTTCTTCTACGATTTCAGGAACATGTTTCTCTTTTACCTGGGGATAAAATATGCCTTCAGGATGGACAACCAGAATCGGACCTTTTTCACAAAAACCGTGACAGCCCGAAAGTTTGACTTCCACCTCGTCTTGCATATCATGCTTGGCCAGCTCCGCCATCAGGGCCTGGTGCACTTTTGCCGTTCCATAAGCACCACAACCTGAACCCGGCACACAGCGAAATTAATCTCTTTCCACCTTCTTGTTGCCGGCTTGGAGTGAATTCCTGAGTTCTTCCAGAGCCGCTCTATTTGTTAGCTTTGCCATGGTCTGGTATCGCCTCCATTATTCCATGCTTTTAAGAGACACTTTGATTGTACGCATCAATAGATTTTACTGCACTGGCCCTGTCAAGACCGCCGTGAATCTCCTTGATTCACCGTAATAACAGGTCCGGATGCACAACACCCGATACAACGGACACCCTCCAGGGTAAACAAAAGATCATCGGTGGTCTCACCTTCTTTTATATGGAGACGCTCTTGCAGCACATCCATAATTTTGTCGGCGCCCGCACATGACATGCGGTTCCGGTACAGACACTGACAATGTATTTGCCTCTGGGCTCCAAACTTATGGTTTTATAAAAGGTGGCTACGCTGTAAACCAGGCTTTTCTTCACCCCCAACTTCTCTGTCAAAACAGGAATCACTTCAGGGTGGGAACATAGTTATACATGTCGCTGATATCTTGCATGATCATCAGCAGGGCTTCTCGGTTCCCGTTATATTTTTCGATGATTTCGTCGATTTCTTTTGCCAATCGAGCGTTGTTTTCTGAATTTTCCATAAGTATCAAACCTCCTATGCTCGGCATCTCTTAAAAAGGCGAATCACACTTGAGCTTCGAACATCACCGGGCAGTTTTCGATACAGGCGCCGCACCCGGTACAAAGATCCATATTGACGCTGCGAGCACGCTTATTGATTTTGACCTTAAAATTCCCTTCTTCCCCCGAAATGGTGTCCACTTCAGCGAGAGTAATCAGTTCGATGTTGATGTGCCGGCCGACCTCGACCAGTTTGGGTGAAATAATTCACATGGCACAGTCATTGGTTGGAAAGGTCTTGTCCAGCTGGGACATCATCCCGCCGATGGAGCCGGATTTTTCAACCAGATAGACATAATAACCGGCATTGGCCAGGTCCAGAGCTGACTGCATCCCGGCGATGCCGCCGCCGACCACCATTACAGCACCTGTTTTTTTATTCGACATTTTCTGCTCCTTTATTAAAAAAAGAAGTGATATTAGTGAGATCGATCTGGTTCATATCGATTCCCAACGTCTTTTCATCGATACCCATACACAGACCGAGGAGCTGTGGATAGACAATCGAAGCAAGGGGTTCGGAACCATTTTGAGAGATCATCATTTTCTGCACAGTATCGAATTGCAAATGACACCACGGACAGGCGGTGCACAGGTAATCGGCACCGGCTTTCTTTCCATTGGCCAGCTTTTTTTCGGTTAAATCCATTGAAAGATCATCGTTCACACCCATTACCGGAGCACCGCAGCATTCCAGCTTGTTGAGATAGTCCACGCTTTCGGCTCCCCGTGACCTCCACGAGCTTGTCAAAAATAGAGGGGGCAACCGGATCATCGAACTGGGTAATGTCACTGGGCCGCAGTGCATGACATCCGTAGTGGGTGGCGATTTTGAGTCCTTCATAGCCGTTGGAGATATTGCTCTCAATGGCATCCAGGCCCACATCATGATAGAGCACTGAAAGAAAATGCTTCACTTCGGTTTTGCCTTCATACTGCATGCCTTTTTCTGCAAGCAATTTTTTGATCTCTTCCTGAAGAGCTCCGTCTTCCTTCAGGAAATGTTCCGCTTCCTTCAGGCTGCCAAAGCAACATTTACACAGGGTCATTATATTGAGCCCGAATTTTTCGGCCCACGCCAGATTTTCCGATGCAGAAAGGAGAAATGCCTTTTGGTCCAAATTACGAACGGGATATCCACAGCATTTAAAATCCCGGATATCGACAAGCTCAATACCCACCTGCCGCATAACCGCCCTGGCAGCGGTTTCAAACTGAACAACTCTGGCGGGTATATTACATCCCAAAAACAATGCGTATTTCATAATGATATCCTCTTACGTTGGTCGTATTTCTTTCGTTCAAACTGCTTCTGAAACAGCAGTGTCGTCTTCTGAAGGTCTACGCGCATTTTCAACGGCAAGATTTTTTAATTGATATAAAATATCCGTCACCTTCACATTCTGGGGACAGTGCTCCTGGCATTGATAACAGGTCACACAATCCCAAATCATCTGCGGACCGGTTGCCATTTCAGTCAGGCCCAGTCCGAGACAGGTCATAATCTGATGGGGCAGAAGGCCCAAAACCTCCTGGGGATTGTCGTAGTTAATCACCACGGGACACACAGTGGTGCAGTTCTGACATCCAAAGCAATAGGAAAATGTTACGGCACCCGGAAGGCGATTCGCAAGGTTGCTTTCACGGTCTTTAAGGGAGATGGGCATGCTCTTGTCCATGACCTTCTCGAAATTGCCGGCAACAACCCGGCTTGCTTGTTCAACGGGCTTTCGATAATCATCTTCGGCGATATTCTCCCGATTCAGCCCGCGACTGAAGGAAAACGGACTCAGGGTCAAGAGTTCCGGGAACCCCTTTTTGAACTAAATCCTCCCTCACATTGAACCACAACTCTTTAAGATTGATTCCGGACGGACATACCACCGTGCATCGATCACAATTGGTGCACAAATAAACCCCCTCCTGAATGGCGCGCAATTTCTCATGGCTCAGGTCTTTTCCTTTGGCCAGTGTTTTCAGAAAAGTCATCTTCTCCGAAGGGAGTATGTATTCATTGCCCAGGACATCGAAAGCCGTGGATGCAGAGCATCGCAGGCTGCAGGTGCCGCAATGGGTACAGGCATCCAATTCCATGGCCTGTCTTGTGGCGATATTGATTGGGATCCGATTCTTCCTTGTCCATAACCGCATTGGCAAGAAGACTCACAGGGCGTCGATATGATATGGAACATCTTGGAAAACGGGAGATAGGCCAAGCCGATAAAGCACGCCAGAAAATGGATATACCAGAGGATATTCGAGGCCCCCCCACGATCAAGTGCCCAGGGCCACCGGTGTGGTGATTTTAGCAAACGCATAGCCTGTAAAAGCCCATTTGGGGGAAGAATGGCACTCTGCACAGTTGGCTTCGTGGCTTTCCATGCCCTGTTCCAAAATCTCCTCTTCAAAAGGCCCCTTTACATTCGGGGGAAACAACGTCAAAATTTTTGACCCAATAGCTTTCAAGGGCCGCTATTTCCTCTGCGTCATCCTCCGCTTCCAGACCGGCATAATCCGCCACCATATCTTGAAATGCAGTGTGGGAGGTAATTTTAGCACCTTCCAGCATGATGCCGGAGAACATAATGACAACCAGAATAATGATTGCATAGTGATCCATGGCGTTGGTTTTAAGGCGGGGGACTTTTAGGATGAACCGGCGAAATACGGCAATGCCGATACCGACGATCATCATGAGCCCGAAAAGATCCCTTAAAAACATAAATGGGTTGACGGTAGAATAGTAATCGGAAAACAGCTTTGCAGTGATAAAGTTTTCCAGGGCATGCATCAGGAGCAGAAGCATAAATCCGCTGTATATGAGCATGTGCATCAGCCAGCGTGTAAAATCTTCTTTCAAGATCCTTCGCTGCAAAACAACATCAAGGATAAATACTTTCACCAAGATCAAGATTTTTGAGCTGAAAACAACACCGGCGATTCCTTTGACGGATGCGGATAGACGTTGGGAGGGGGTATAATCCCGGGCTGAAATACCGATTTTTATGGAACACCACGAATAAAACTTGTGGATCAGACCCAGAACGAAAATAATAAGTGAAATATAAAGAAGCGTATTAAAGACCATATGGAAGACCTCCAAAATTTATCTAAAAAAATCGATTGCTCTAACTCTGATTTTCCATGGAGTTGGATTTGTGACTGTAACCAAATATTGATAGTACCGTGAAAAGTAAAAAGATTAAACGTAAAAAGTCTATGAATTGGTATAATATTGCCTCTTAATGTACTAACTGTACGTTGTTCATTTACATTTCACTTTTTACAAATTTATCAAACATTAAATTATAAGCGGCTTCCAAACCAATTTCTAATATAAGGCACTCAAAGTTTTGTCAAACAATAAATCAAACACATACGGCTTCAATCTCTTGGGCAATCCGGACCGCTGCCGCCTTTGGGTCCTTTGCATCTCTAATGGGACGGCCGATCACAAGATAATCGGATCCATCAGAAACCGCCCGGGCCGGTGTTGTTATTCGCCGCTGGTCATGTTTTTCCGCCACATCCCACCCGGGTCGTATCCCCGGGGTCACCGCAATAAAGTTGCGCCCGAAGTGTTCTTTAATAATTTTAACTTCGAGCCCGGAGCAGACGATACCGGTGCAGCCGGCCGCTTTGGCCATGGCAGCCCGTTTCACCACCAGCCGACCCATGTCGCCATAAAACATCTCCCTGAACCCGGAGGCTTTAATGTCTTCACTTGTGACACTGGTTAAAACCGTAACCCCAAGGACGCCGACCCGCCCTTTGGCCCCTTCAACCGCAGCTTCGAGCATCCTGGAAGTCTCGCCGCAATGGACTGTTGCAAACGCAATACCTAAATCTGCTATTCTCTCCATAGCGCGAAAAACCGTTTCCGGAATATCATGAAGCTTCAAATCCAAAAACACATCGGCGGTTCCGGAGGTTTTTATAAAATCGATTATTTCAGGACCTGATCGGATAAAAAGCTCCAAGCCGACTTTAAACATTCCCACCGATTCCGAAAGCAGTTCCACATAGTGTCGGGCGATTTTTACAGATGGAACGTCCAGGGGGAAAACGACGTAATCTTTTGCTTGTTTCATATTTGAAATGTCAACCTGTTATGATTTTCAAAACATCGGGTATAATGCGAATGACAATCGGCAACATGCCGGGCTGCTCCCCGTCAACGTCGAGAAGTACCTGCTGGTTTGATAATGCTTCGACTTGTTCACCGGCCAGAGTCATGACTTTGTCAATATCATTTATTTTACCGTTATACAGTTTCGGAAGGTTTAAAAAAATTTCAGGAATTGTCAAGTCTCCAATGACCGTAACATTCAAGAGCCCGTCACAGACCGATGCACCCGGAGCGATCCACATTCCACCGCCATGATACTGCCCGTTTGCGACCGCTACGTTCCAGACCCGCAACTCCTGTTCAAAACCTTTATCAACGCGGATCCGTATCTTTTTTTTCCCATATAGAAAAATAGAAATGAGCGTCGCCCACATAAATGAAATAAACGGGACCCAGCGCTTTGGTCGTTCTGTTGACCCGCCGGGCAACTTCACCGCCCAGACCGAAACTCGTTACATTATGGAAATATCGACGCTTTTCATGACCATCGCCATCTCGAAAAAACAGCACGCCCAAATCGATGGTGCGGACGGTGCCGGCAGCAATCAGATCGACGGCCTGTTCGAGGTCCTGGGGTATTGAAACGGTTTTGACAAAATCGCAGCCTGTCCCGTTGGGGATAAAACCGAGTGTCAAATCCGACCGTACAGATGCTTCATGCATCATAATACCGTTTACAACCTCATTCAGGGTACCGTCTCCTCCCACGCAGACGAGGAGTTCGACCTTTTCAGCAATGGCATTTTTTACAAGCATTACCGCATCTTGAGGCCCTCGGGTTATATGCGTCTCAAAAGGGCCCAGGCGATCTTTGGCAAGGGCTTTGATCATCGGCCAGTCCGATCCCGTGGACCCGTTTCCTGCATGGGGGTTGACGATAAAAGCAATCCTTGACAAATTAACTCCTTTTCTCCGTCAACACCATGAAAAATTCTCCTGAATTGAGCGTTTCAAATAGTGACGGAGTAAAATAAAATCAATTTCGACCTTTAAATAGCAATTAAAGTCTTATAACTTCTCACCTGTTGGGTCGTTTTGCATTTGTTAAAAAAAGTCACGATTTGATGTTAAAAAACCACATTGCGTATAATTATCTATCCATAGAATAATTTTTACAACAAGCAATTACATTTTTAATAAATCTATTGAAATTACTGACTTTAAAATGTTATGAAACTTATTCTTGATAAAATTGTAAAAAGTGAAACGTGAAATGTAAAACGAATACATTTAGTTCATTAATAGGCAATATTACACAACATATAGACTTTTCACCTTTAACTTTTTACTTTTTACGGAACTATCATTTTTTATACAGGGATAAATCCTTTATGAAAAATTCGAAACCGCCTTTGGGGAAAAAATGAACCTAACAGAAAAACAGCAGACTCTTTTGCGAATGCTTCCCGCAGTGGATTACATCCTTGAGCTGGCAAAGGCAGATTCTTTCTACGACAATGTCCCAAAATCTGTTCGGGTCCGCTCCATCCGCTCTGTTGTTGAAAATCTTCGGATGATTATCATAGAAGACCGACAGGATCTTGCAGAGACAGACCTGTCGGACGCCAGCATCCTTAAAAATATCAAAAACAGTGCAAAAAAAAGCCATGTCGCCGATTCTTACCCGGGTCATCAATGCCACGGGGGTTGTTGTACATACCAACCTCGGCCGATCATTACTTTCGGACAATGCGGTGCAAAATATTCTGGCCGTTGCATCCGGATATTCTAATTTGGAATTCGATCTGTCAAAAGGTATGCGAGGTTCCAGATACAGCATTGTTGAAGATATTCTGTGTGAAATAAGCGGCGCTGAAGCGGCCATGGTGGTCAACAACAATGCCGGAGCCGTCTTTCTATCCTTAGAAACCCTCGCCAAAGACAAAAAGGTTATTGTATCCAGGGGAGAACTGGTGGAAATCGGAGGGTCATTCAGGATCCCGGATGTGATGGCCAAAAGCGGCGGGATATTGAAGGAGGTGGGGACCACAAACCGTACACACGTTAAAGACTATGAAAATGCCATCGAGCATGATACCGCCCTGCTTTTAAAAGTCCACAAAAGCAATTACAGTATCGTCGGCTTTACCGCCGAAGTCTCTCTTGAAGAGCTGGTTGCTCTTGGCGCAAAATATAAGATTCCGGTTATGGAAGATCTTGGCAGCGGAACCTTTGTAGATTTTTCAAAGTACGGTCTGTTAAAGGAGCCCACGGTTCAGGAGTCGGTTAAAGCAGGCGCAGACCTTGTCACGTTTAGTGGAGACAAACTCCTTGGCGGGCCCCAGGCAGGCATCATGGTAGGAAAAAATGACCTCCTTATGAAAATCAAAGAAAATCCCATCAACCGGGCACTTCGTATCGACAAACTTACCCTTGCAGCACTCGAAAGCACCTTGCGGCATTACAGAAACATAGACAGGGAAATGGATTCCATCCCGACACTGCGCATGTTGACCCTCTCTCTGGCACATATCCAATCAAAAGCAGAAATCCTTGCCAAGATGCTCCAGAATATCAGTGATACCAGATTGTCTGTAGATATCATCGACACATCCTCGAAACCCGGCGGCGGTTCTCTCCCCCTTTTAACACTTCCCAGCAAAGGTGTGGGCGTCAAGGTCCGGGGAATCTCTGCCAATGCGGTGGAAAGACAGATGCGGAACAATAAATTCCCCATCATTGGAAGGATCGAAGAAGATCTATTTATCATGGATCTTAGAACCATACTCGATGACGAACTGCCGATCATCAAACATGCTGTAGAACACATGCTGAAAAAGGCCTGATCATGACACAAAAAAAAACAGAATTGTTTCACAACCGCTCTTCCAGCAAGGAGTTTCTTCTTTACAAAACCGATACCAAACCTAAAAAAGATACGGCTGAAGCCCTATCTTCCACGGCGTCGGACAGAATTTCAAAAGCATTCCCGGACATTCTTGCACAAAAGGACTTTATGGATTACGCCATGGCGCAACTTGAATCTTCGACACAATTCGAAGCCATGGTCATCAAAATCGACAACCTCAAGCACAGCGCCGAAACAGCCGGTGACTTTGGGATCGATCTATGGATCGATGTGGCCCATGCCGTCGATGCAGTATGCCGGCGTGAGGCTGGAATTTGGGGCCGGCTCGACCAGGGACGGTTCGGATGTTTTTTTTCTGAAAAAAACGAGACACCCCCCCTGGAACTTGCAGACAAGATAAACGACGGCCTGGCAGAAATCAGAAACGATACGGTCTCCATCGGCATTGCCTCATACCCCACCCTTAGTTTTGATAAAGATCAAATCCTCGATCACGCCGGCAAAGCCATCGATCACGCCGCCTTTTTCGGACCCGGCAGCACCGTGTCATTTGATGCAGTGAGCTTAAATATCAGCGGAGACACCCGCTATCAGAATGGAGACATATACGGAGCCATCGAAGAGTTCAAGACAGCGCTTCTCCTCGATCCGTCGGATGTCAATGTCCATAACAGTCTGGGTGTATGTTACGGTATTTTAAGCGAATATGACAATGCACTGAAAGAATTCCAAGAAGCCGTACGCCTCGACCCGAACGAAGTCATGGGCCTTTACAACCTGGGGCTGATCAACATGTTGACCGGAAAAAGCGAAAAGGCACTCCAATACTTTCTCGAAGCCGGCGAAAAAGAAGACGATATCTTTGAAATTAAATTTCAAACCGGAAACGTTTATCTGAAAATGGAAAACCCGGAAAAAGCGAAAATTTTCCTTGAAAAAGCCATTACACTCAATTCGGAGTCAGGTCCGGCTTTTCGTTGCCTGGGTGAGTGTTACAACACCCTGAATATGACAGACCATGCGATTTCCGCATATAAAAAAGCCACCCGACAAAACCCCAACGACGCCGAATCACTGTCGGCACTCGGCTACCTGTTTGATCTTGTGGGTGAAAACCCTGAAATTACAACCATCTTATGCCAGCAGAGTATTGACATTGCACCTGAAAACGGTCTGTTCAGGCACAGACTCGGCAACCTATATCTCAAAAGGAATCAACTTGAAGACGCACTGGAACAGTTTCAAAAAGCCCATGATCTAGACCACGACTCGAAAGATATAATCGATAAAATCAAACGATTGATGCTGGACAATTGATACCGGGAACAGGGGTTGCATATCATCCACCATGTATTATGATTTTCAAAAGACATAGGTCGGCTAAACCATGAAAAAGATTATTCTCGACATACTTCAAGACAGCATCAGCGTCAAAGACCGGTTCATTAAAAACAACATCGATCTCATTGAAAGAGGGGCGGACATACTCGCATCGGGGATTGTCTCCGGTCACAAAATCATGATTTTCGGTAATGGCGGAAGTGCTGCGGATGCCCAGCATATTGCCGCCGAATTCGTTAACCGGTTTCAGATTGAACGGCCGCCCCTTGCAGCCCTGGCACTCACCACCGACACCTCTATCATAACCAGCATCGGAAATGATTATCACTTTGACGAAATCTTCTCCAAACAAATTGCGGCCCTTGGAAGAAAAAACGATATTGCCTTGGGAATCAGTACCAGCGGAAATTCAAAAAATGTTATCAAAGCCTTACGGGCAGCAAAAAATATCGGAATGTTCACCATGGGATTCACCGGCCGGGGCGGCGAGATAGCAGAGTGCTCCGATCTTGTGTTTGCCGTGGAATCGGACACAACGGCAAGAATTCAGGAAACCCATATCACACTGGGGCATATATTGTGCGACCTTGTGGATCGGATTTTGTTTCCGGAAAAATTCAGTAAACCTTAGCAATCATAAGGTAAGAAAACGTTATGCCTCAAAAGTTTGAGCCGATAGATATGAGCCGGGTGAAAACATACCCGCTTTCACAACGAAAAAGCAAAATCTCCATAGCGGATTTCGGAAAAACCTGGCAAAAAGGCGCCCCTTTCAAGGATTTTTTTGACCGACTTCCCGACATACTCGCCGGAAGCCATCTCAACATTGTCATTTCTGCCATTGTTGACGCTTTTCAGAAAGAAAAAACCATCGTTTTTGCCATGGGAGCCCATGTCATTAAGGTGGGTCTGAACCCCATTGTTATCGACCTGATGGAACGCGGTATTATCACGGCCGTCGCAATGAACGGCGCCGGTATTATTCATGATCTCGAACTTGCCATGGCAGGGCAGACATCCGAAGATGTATCGGCCTCTCTCGGAGACGGCACCTTTGGAATGGCCCGGGAAACCGGCGCTTTTTTATGCGACGCCATCTGTATCGCCGGAGAAAAATCAGCAGGACTCGGCGAAACCATCGGTTCTGCCGTCATTGAAAAGAGGCTCCCCTATTCAGAACACAGCATTCTCGCTTGTGGTGCACGCCTAGGCATACCGGTTACGGTCCATGTCGCATTTGGCACGGATATCCTTCATATGCACCCCGGTTTTGACGCCGGTGCGGCAGGGAAAGCAACCCACAGAGATTTTCGTACGTTTGCCTCCGTCATCGGCACACTCGACAAAGGGGTTTACCTGAATGTGGGATCTGCGGTCATACTGCCGGAAGTCTTCTTAAAAGCGTTGACTCTGGCACGGAACCTGGGACATCATATCGATCAATTCACAACGGTGAACATGGATTTCATCAGACACTACCGTCCCATGACCAACGTGGTCAATCGGCCGACAGCCGGAGGCGGACAGGGCTTTAACCTTACGGGTCACCATGAAATAATGCTGCCCCTAATCGCCGCCGGAGTTATTGAAGCAATCGGATAGATTCCCGGGGGCTTGCGACCGTGGTCCGTTACCATTTTTTTATTGACCGTATCGTGCACAAACAAAAACAGTTTGATATAACAGCATCGATGATTATATTTCTGGCATCCGTTAAGTTTGACGGTTTGAAGCCCTCTGCAGCAACCTGCAAGGAGATGGAGTACCGTCAACTTTCCCGAAGGGCAAACAAAATGGGATTGTATTAAAAAATTTATTTCTCATCCATAAAACATTATGAAAATATATAAAAATTAAACACTTATAATATTCTTTCCAGTTTATTTGCGATCAGCTAGGGTTTGATTTTATTGAAAAGATTAAGGAGCTGCTTATAATGCCGATTTACGAATATCATTGTGATACCTGTGAAAAAGATTTTGAATGTCTGATTTTTGGAAATGAGTGCCCCGTTTGCCCGTCATGTGACAACAAAAAAGTCAAAAAAATCATGTCCGCATGCACCTTCTATAGTAAAGGCAACCATGGTCAAACGGTTAAGGCGGCTGCTTCGGCATCATCTTGTGGTGGATGTTCGGCTACCAGTTGTTCGGGCTGTAGTCACTGATGGGAAAAATACTCAAAATAGGAACCCGGGGCAGCAAACTCGCACTCTGGCAGGCAAACTGGGTTAAATCGGCGCTGAATACCCAGCACCCTTCTCTTTCAGTTGAGCTTGTCATCATAACAACTAAAGGCGACAAGATTCTCGATGTCCCCCTGGCCAAGGTCGGCGGCAAAGGACTTTTTGTAAAAGAAATCGAAGAAGCGCTTTTAGACGGCCGCATAGACCTTGCTGTTCACAGCATGAAGGATATGCCGTCGGAAATACCGAAAGGACTTTGCATCGGCGCAATCCCCGAGCGCGAAAATCCCCAGGATGTTCTAATTTCAAAAAAAGGACTGCCCCTTTCCCAACTTGAACCCGGTGCCAGGATCGGGACCAGCAGTCTTCGTCGTTCGGCTCAGCTTCTCCATGTCAGACCGGACCTGCGCGTATTCCCTCTAAGGGGAAACATAGACACACGCCTTAAAAAGCTCGAAACTGAAAATCTTGATGCCATCGTTCTGGCAGCGGCAGGTGTAAAGCGCTTGGGTCTTGAAAACAGAATAACCGAATTCTTCAACGAAAATATTATACTTCCGGCCATTGGCCAGGGTGCCCTTTGTATCGAGATCAGGCAAAATGACCCCGAGGTGGAGCCGATTGTCGCCAAACTTGACCATCTTCAAACAAGAACGATCGTCATGGGTGAACGTGCTTTTTTAAAGCGTCTTGAAGGCGGCTGCCAGGTTCCGATTGCAGCCCACGGAAAAATCGACAAAACCATATTTACCATTTGCGGTCTTGTGGCCACTGTCGATGGAAAAACCATCCTTAAAGAGACCTTTTCAGGGCCTGAAGGTTCGGCCGAAACCATCGGCCTGGAACTTGCCAATCACCTGATTTCCATGGGGGCCAAAACCATAATTGAAAAATTAAAATCTGATCTGGATCTAAACCATGAACGGTAAAGTCTATCTCGTCGGCGCCGGACCCGGCGATCCGGAGTTAATCACCTTAAAGGGATTGAAATGTATAGAGAACGCCGATGTCATTATATACGATTATCTTGCATCCCCAAGCCTGTTAAAACATGCCCAAAAGCACGCTGAAATCATCTATGTGGGGAAAAAGGGAGGAGATCACACCCTTTCCCAGGATAGAATCAATGCACTGATCGCGGAAAAAGCCCAAAAAGGTCTCACGGTCGCCCGGCTGAAGGGAGGAGATCCATTTATATTCGGCCGTGGCGCCGAAGAAGCAGAAGTCCTGATCGACGCCCGAATTCCTTTCGAAATTATCCCCGGTGTCACTTCAGCCATCGCCGCTCCGGCCTATGCCGGCATCCCCCTGACACACAGAAAATTTACCTCCACAATCGCTTTTGTAACCGGGCATGAAGACCCCGCAAAAGCGGAATCGAGAATCGACTGGGCAGCACTTGCCAAGGGGATTGGAACCATTGTCTTTCTCATGGGCGTTAAAAATCTTCCCCGTATAACAGACCGTCTCATGCACCACGGCATGCATCCAGACACCCCGGTTGCCCTCGTCCGCTGGGGAACGACCCCCAAGCAGACCACTGTTTCAGGAACACTCGATACCATTGTCGAACGCACAAAAGCCGCCGGTCTCAAACCGCCGGCCATTATTGTTGTGGGTCATGTTGTTAAATTAAGAGAAAAAATGCAATGGTTTGAAACCCGGCCTTTGATGGGAAAATCCATTGTGGTAACCCGGGCCAGGGAACAGGCAAGCGACCTGGTCCAACATCTTTCCGATCTGGGTGCCGAATGTCTCGAATGCCCCACCATAAAAGTTGCCCCGCCCGGGGATGTAAAACCATTGGACAGGGCCATGGAAAACCTTTCATCTTATGACTGGCTGATCTTCACCAGCGTCAACGGCGTTAACTTCTTTTTTGAGCGGCTTTTTCAAAAGAACAAAGATGTCCGCGCCTTAAAAGATATCCATACGGCGGTTATCGGTCCGGCAACAGAAAAAAGACTGTTTGATTTTGGGCTCAAAAGCGATATTGTCCCCGAAAGCTACAGAGCCGAGTCTGTGGTCAAAGCATTTGCCGAAAAAGATGTCACCGGGAAAAAGATACTGCTCCCACGTGCAAAAGAGGCAAGGCCGGTGCTGCCGCTGGAACTGAAAAAGATGGGGGCCGATGTCGACGAAGTCGAAGCATACCGTACCCATGGGGTCAAAGACAACGCCGATGTTCTTTTGGCACGTCTCAAAGAACGATCCATTGATATGATCACATTTACAAGTTCTTCCACTGCAAAAAACTTCCACGCCCTTTTCCCCAACGAAGATCTAAAGGATCTGATCCAGGGCGTCACCATCGCCAGCATCGGTCCTATAACCGCCGATACCGCGCGAGATCTGGGCTTTGACGTCCATATCGTCGCAGAATCTTACACCATACCGGGTCTGTGCCAAGCAATTCTAAAGCATTTCAGCTAAAAGAATCTAAGTACGGGTTCAGGGGGTGGGCTTCCCCGTGTAACGATATTGGCGGAGTGGCTTCGTTATTTCAATGATTTAGTAGTGGGGGAGACCGCGGCTCCCGCATGCTTTTTGCGGGAGAACGCGGAGGGGGCAGGAATGCCCCCGCTACTAAGTCTTTGAAATGACCAGACACGTAGACACCGGAGTGAAGCGGGGGAGCCCACCCCCTGAACACGTACGAATCTTACGATCCGAAATGGGTTCCTCAAGAGAGAAAAACATGCGTTTCCCAGGTGAAGCTCCAAAATGAAACGATCCCGGACCCTAATATAAAGACATATTGACCCGCTCCCGTGTTTTAGTGTATCCTTAATTCTTTCCAAGCACTCAACACGATTATAGGGAGCCATTATGGACGACCATCTCGATAAACTCCATGGATTTGTCGATACGATTAAATCCATGAAAGAGACCATTATCACCAACATCGTTTTGATCGGACAGGTCTCTGCTCCCACATTCAAGGAAAAAAAACGCACCAGTGTCTTCATGGAAAGACTGGCCGAATTCCAAGTTGACGAATGTACCACCGATGGCTACCGAAACCCCATCGGCATCATCAAGGGGACCTCCGACAAAAAGCCCCCCATCTTTGTCGTCGCACACCTGGACACCATTTTCAGCAAAGATATCGATCATTATTTTACCATCAAAGAAGATTCAATAACCGGTGCCGGTATTATGGACAATTCCGTGGGCGTGGGCGTTCTGCTTTCTTTGCCGGATATTTTTCGAAAATTAAATCTGCGCTTTGAATCGGACATTGTTCTTGCCGGTGTTATTCAGTCTCTGGGAAAAGGCAACTTAAGAGGCATCCGGCATCTTTTAAAAACATGGGCCACGCCCATCAGAGGGGCGGTCTGTATCGAGGCCGCTGAACTTGGAAGGCTCAGCTACTACACGGATGGAATGATTCGGTGTGAAGTCGATTGCAACATCTCCTCAAACAACGGCTGGGAACACAAATTCAAGCCCAATGCAATTCTGATTTTAAATGAAGTGATCAACCAGATACTTAAACTCCGGCTGCCCCAAAGACCCCGATCAAGAGTTATTATCGGAAAAACATCCGGTGGTTTCAAACACGGCGTGATCGCATATAACGCAACCCTCGGTTTTGAGATTCAAAGTAACTCCGATAAAATGGTTAAATCGATCTTCAACAACATTAAGGATGTTGTCGTAGGCCTCGGTCATGAACATGAAGTCGATTTAAAATTAAAAACATTGAGCAATATCCATGCAGCACGGTTAAATTTCGGTCATCCTCTAGTAAAAAGTACGGTTGCCGTGATGAAAAAACTCGATTTAGTACCCATCAGTGAGCCCAGCGAGTCCGAACTTTCAATCTTTCTTTCACGTAAAATTCCAGCGGTTACACTCGGAATTACCCGGGGTGAAAATTATCACCAGCAAAATGCCACTGTGAAAATCGAGCCCATATTTAAGGGGATCGCCCAGATTATCGGTGTATTGATGGCCATTGACAGCGGAGGATGTGATGAAGTCCAGTTGGCTTGAAAGCAATACCTTCCATTATTCCGAATTCAATAACCTCAATCGACTGGTGGAGGAAAAACAACGGAAAAATCTTAAAATTTCTCTGTGCCTGCCCACGCTTAATGAAGAAAAAACCATCGGAAAAGAAATTCTGATAATGAAATCAGAGTTGATGACTCGCTATCCGCTTCTCGATGAGATCGTTGTTATCGACTCCGGGTCCACAGATAAAACCAGAGATATTGCTAGTGCATATGGGGCGGATGTTTATGAAGCAACAGAAATTCTACCGAATCTTGAAAAGTTCAAAGGCAAAGGGGAAAACCTCTGGAAAGCCCTTTATATTACCCAGGGCGATATCATTGTCTACCTGGATGCTGACATAAAAAATATTCATCACAGGTTTGCCTACGCGCTTTTGGGGCCGCTGCTTCTTTTCGATCATATCAAATACGTTAAAGCCTTTTATGACAGACCGATTGCCATCGGAAAAAGCAAAATCAGACCCACCGGCGGCGGCCGGGTCACCGAGCTTGTTATCAGACCGCTGTTCTCCCTTTTCTTCCCGGAACTCACACAGATTTTACAGCCGTTATCCGGTGAATATGCCGGATTTCGGGAACTATTTGAGATAATTCCGTTCCCCATAGGGTATGGCGTCGAAACCAGCATCATTCTCGATATTTATGAAAAATGGGGACTTGATGTAATGGCCCAGGTGGACCTTGATAAGCGGATTCACAGAAACCAGGACACAAGGGCCTTGGGAAAAATGGCGTTTGCGATTTTACAGACATTCATCAGACGTAAAAAAAAATTGGGATCGGTCGATTTAAGAGAGGATCTTTTCGATGAAATGATACAATACAACCTTGTAAAAGACCAATACATACCGGATATTTACAAAATTGAAGGTAACGAAAGACCCCCCATTATCGAAATTCCGGAGTATCGTGAAAAGTTTAAGAAACAGATAATTTGATCATGCCATCGGGAAAACACGAAATTTTCGATGTTTCGTGTTTTCTTTTTTTTCGGATCCTTGTGATATATTTTATTTAATCTTGAAAAACCTGCTCCTCTGGAGCAAGTCAGAAACAATTGGCTATGTCTGCAAAAGCAGTAAGCTTGAAAGTGACTAAAGTTTGAAGTGAACTAAAGTGAGCTAAAGTTGATGTATGTGCCCTTGGCACTATCAATTAAAGTAAAAAATGATTTGCGCTGAAAGCGCTTTCCTCAACTTTAGGCAATTTAGGCATTTTAGCTCATTTTAGGCACTCGATCTATGGAAAAATAATCCCCTTCCAGGGGTAACCCAAAGCCGGGTTCTCTGGATCCGGATTCTTTACTCCAATTGAACATTTTGATTTCCCAGAGGAAATCCAAATTAAGAGGATACAAAAACATTGCCGGACTCAAAACTGATCGACCGATTCAATCGGAACCTGAACTACCTTCGCATATCCATTACCGACCGCTGCAACCTTAAATGTCTATACTGTGTGCCTCAGGATCTGATTCCAAAGCTCCCCCACCATGAGGTATTAAGCTATGAAGAGATACTCCGTATTGTCAGGGTAAGCATAGGCCTTGGGATCTCCAAGATCAGAGTAACCGGTGGAGAACCGCTGGTTAGAAAAGGTGTTTATCATTTTTTAAAGCAACTGGCCGGAATAGAAGGACTTCAGGATATATCTCTGACCACCAACGGTGTTCTGCTCAAGGACAACATACATAAGATCAGATCCGCCGGTATAAAAAGAATAAATATCAGTCTGGACACTTTAAACAGAGAAAAGTTTACGCAAATTACAGGCTACGATTTTTTTGACCAAGTATGGGAAGGCATAGAACTGGCTCAAATAACGGGATTTTATCCCATCAAAATTAATGTAGTACCCATTAAAGGGGTCAACGATGATGAATTGGTAGACATTGCCAGACTGTCCATGACCTATCCATTTCACATACGCTTTATCGAATACATGCCCATGGGTTCAGATCATATGGACATTGACCGCCATTTTCTTGTCCCTGAAATTAAAAAGCGCATTGAACAATTGGGCGAACTTATCCCGGTTGATAGAAGCACCAATGACGGTCCTGCAGAACGATTCAAGTTTGATTCGGCCCTGGGAGAAATAGGCTTTATTCGACCCATAAGCCGTCATTTCTGTCAAACGTGCAATCGGTTAAGATTAACCGCAAGCGGCCAATTACGCCCCTGTCTGATGCATGACAAACAGGAAGATTTAAAATCGGTCATACGAAAAGGCTGCTCTGACAGGGAACTGGCCGAGGTTTTTCTCGAGGCGGTTCGCCACAAGCCTTTGGAACACAAACTTCAGACGGATCACAATGCCGGGAGTGCAGTTCAGATGTGCGCCATTGGGGGCTAAAAGGGGCTCAAAAAAAAGCCTGGGCCGTATCAGTGGGAGGCTACATTTTCTCGCACAAATCATAGGCTTACGACCCAGGCTGTATAGACGACTTCACCCGAAGGTTCCTTGCCGTGTTTCGGGGTTTGCTAACAGAATTAAAACAATTAATCAAGATTTTTTCACACCCCGGCATTTTTTTCCAGGCATAATCCCGGCCGGTTTCTAATGCATGAGACCGGGAAGGAACGTTACAAATTCCGGGAAAATCATTAATATCAGCACGCAAATAACATATGCCGGCAAAAAATATGTCACGCCTTTGAACACATCTCCCAGTGGAACATCCTTGGCCATGCCGGCAACCACATAGGTTGTGGCTCCCACAGGAGGAGTGACGGCCCCCAACGTCGTAATCACGGTAATCGTCACACCGAACCAGATCGGATCGTATCCCAACTCTCTAGCCACCGGGAAAAAAATTGGAATGGTGATTAAAAGCAGCGCCAGGGCATCCATGACCGCCCCGCCGACAATATATATGGCAAATATAATCATCATAATGGCGGTATTGGAAACCGGCAGACCCACCACCCATGACGCAATATCAAAAGGTATTCGGGTGACCGCCAGAAAACGACCGAATATAACGGCACCGGCGATGATCATAATAACCATGCAGGAGATCCGGATCGTATCGACCACCGATGCAATAAATCCTTTCCAGGTCAGACGGCCTTGAAGGGAACAGAGAACCACTGCAAAGAAAGAGCCTGCTGCGCCCGCCTCCGTAGGTGTGAAAAATCCAAAATAAAGACCGAGCATCACCAGTAAAAACAGCGTGGTGATTTCAAAAACACCGGACAGCGCTTTGATCTTCTCAACAAAGCCGGTCTTCGGTCCCACCGGTCCCCAATCAGGATATATACTGCATAAAATAAAAACGGTAAGGATTAAAAGAACGGCCAGAATGATCCCGGCCCCTATTCCACCATAAAAAAGCTTTGCAATGGACTGCTCTGTTGAGAGGCCGATAACGATGAGGACGACACTGGGAGGGATGACAACCCCCAGCGTAGAGCCACAGGCAACGGCCCCTACGCTGAGCTTGGGCTCATATTTATATTTGTTCATCTGGGGCAGGGCTATGGTAGTCATGGTTGCCGCTGTTGCAGCATTGGAGCCGCAGATCGCCGAAAACGCCGAGCAGGCCATGATCGTCGCCATAGCAATTCCGCCGCGAATCTGTCCCACCCATTTATACGCGGCATTGTACAACTTTTCATTGACTCCGGAGTAGAATGCAATCTGACCCATGAAAATAAAGAGAGGAATAACGGTTAGCCCGTATTTTGAATACGCTTCCCATAAAGTAGCACCGATCATATTAAGGCCGGCCTTTAAGGAAACTACATAACAAAATCCGCAGAACCCGACAATGCCCATTGCAAACCCGACGGGGGTGCCCAGCAAGAACAAAATCAGAAGGAGGGTGACAATTCCGATAATACCCACAAGTCCAAGACTCAATTTTTGCCCTCCTTTTCCGGAATAAAAAACTTTATCAAATCTGTAAACAGCACCAGTGAGAGAACGGCACACCCCAAAGCAACACCATAGGTAAAAGGATAATAGATGATTCTAAGTGTCTCTGTAATTTCTCCCGTGTTCATGAGGGTTGTCGCTTTTACGGCAAGCTGCCAGGCTGCAACACAAAAAAAGAGAAAACAGGCGGTATAATTAATCGTATCGATAACCTTTCGATGCTTGTCAGAGAAGGTGTTGACCAAAACATCCACCGCAATATGGCCACGTTTCATTTGGGTATACCCCAGCGCAAAGGCCGTCACAATCGCTCCGAAATATCCCATCAGTTCAAATGTGCCTCTGATGGGCACCCAGACCAGACGAAATAATATATTTGCGCAGGTCAATACGATCATCCCCACCAGAAAAACACCCCCGATCCATGCAAAGGACCGGCTTAAAAACCCACTGATTTTATCCAGAATTTCCATAACGATTTTTCTCAAAAACATAGCAGTTGAAGCTGGAATTTTGAACCATCGTATCTTTTTGGCTTTTTAAAAAAATGGGCATCGGCGTATCCAGATGATCCGGTTTTTAAGCGATTTTCTGTCCGGGCATATGGTTAACTGTTTCCCGGATTCGAACCGTTAAAAACCGGATTGTCCGAATGCCATATTATTTTTAACAACGCCAAATTGAAAAATTTTCCAGATTCTCTGATCAACCTGATTATTTGGAATGCTTTTTTGTCAAAGCTCTAATATCTTCTACGATAGCCTCAGCGGCCAGACCTTTTTCTTTGGCTTTCTTAATCCAATTGTCGGTTATGAATTGCAGTTTTTGGTTCCACATTGCCATTTCCGAATCACCCAGCTGAATAAACTCAACATTGTAATTCTTTTTTGACCATTCTATGGAATCTTTCACATGATCGTCCATGTAGGTGCCGGTCCATTCAGCCTGTTCTGTGCCAAGGTCTTCCATGACTTTTTTCACATCGGCCGGCAGGGCATTCCAGGAATCCATATTCATCACCACGGCAAAGGGATAAATGACGGTGTCGGTCATGGTTACAAATCGGCAAAGTTCCGCAAATTTGAAGTCTTTCATGGTTTCCAAAGAAGAATACAGACCTTTAACGACACCTTTCTGCAGGGCCTCGACCGTGGCCGGCATCGGCATACCCACCGGATTGGCGCCCCATGCTCCCAAAATTTGAGCCGCACCGCCGGATGCTCTGAGATCCAGCCCCTTTATATCCCCAAGATTTCTGACGGGCACTTTGGACATGATATTGGTGGGCGCTGTTGAAAACATGGTCAGCACCTTAACCTTTTCAAAGGCGGCGGGTTTGTATTTCTTGTAAAGATCCCACAAAACAAGACTGCCCACTTTGGCATTCGGCAAGCCCACAGGAAGACTGGTTGCATTGGTCAGAACAAAGCGGCCAGGCTGGTAGGCCATGCACAAACATCCGATATCGGCTTGTCCTGCAATCACCCCATCCATCATATTTTTAGCGCCAAGCAGCGTGCTTCCTGGAAAGGTGTTAATGGCAACCTTGCCCTGGGTACGCTTTTCAACTTCTATTTTCCACCGTTCCATCTGAACGCTCGGAAATGTCGGCGCAGGTGGAAAATTGGCATAGCTCAGTTTGATCGGACCTGCTTGAGCCGGCACGGGCATTAGTGTTGCTACCATAAATGCTGCCAAAAAAATTCCGATAATAACATGTTCCCATTTTTGCCTCATTTTTGCCTCCTTTAATTTTCTGGTTGCTCGTTGTCCTTACTCAATATTGCTATCCCTACCCTCTATTTTTCGTTCCGGAGGTCGAAGACCCGTTTGCTTTTTCTCTCTGTACGCGGTAAAAATCCATAATCGACGATTTCCACCTGGCACCTTACCAGGATTTTGCGCCGGATCTCTGTTACCGCTTGTTCGGCCAATCGATCATCATCTGCGTTTTTCGACCCTGCTTCCCGTTCCACCTTGATTAGCATCATATCCCGTCCGCTTTCACGCTGTTTGAGATATATCTGGAATTCACTGCCGATTCCGTCAAGGCGGCTCAAAATATGATCGATCTGGCTCGGATATATATTGACAGCCTTGTAGATGAACATATCATCCGTGCGGCCGAGAATCCGGTCATGCATGGGAAACGGCGAACCGCAGGGACATGTTCGATCCATAATGCGGGTAACGTCATATGTGCGGTAGCGAATTAACGGGCTGCCCTCTTTTCTTAATGTCGTTACCACAAGCTCTCCCTGTTGGCCGTCGGAAACCGGCTCTAATGAAACCGGATCGAGAATTTCAAAAATAAAATGGTCGGCCCAGTAATGGATTCCATTGTGATATCGGCAATCGAGCCCCGTTCCCGGGCCGTAAAGTTCCGTCAATCCATAAATATCAAAAACATTATCCACCCCCATCAGTTCTTTTATGCGCTCTCTCATGGCATCACTGTGGCGTTCCGCCCCCAGGATAATCTTTTTGACCTTTATTTTGGACAAGAGGTCACGTTTGTGAATCTCTTCTGCCATGAGCAATGCCATGGATGCAGTGGAACAAAAAACCGTCGTCTCCATATCCACCAACATTTCACAGTGCATATCCGCATTGGCCGGACCCAGGGGCACCGCCATGGCACCGAATCTTTCACAACCGGCCTGAAACCCCGCGCCGGCGGTCCACAAACCGTATCCCACGGCGATTTGTACCCGGTCTTTACGGGTTAAACCCGCGGTTTCATAACACCGGGCAAAAAGATCGGCCCACACATCAATATCTTTTTGTGTGTAGCAGAGCACCTTTCGCTTCCCCGTCGTTCCTGAAGATGCATGAACTCGAACGATATCCTCAAAGGCAACGGAACGCAAAGGAAAAGGGTACTCCTTCTGCAAATCATCTTTATCGGTAAGGGGCAGGTATCGGATGTCATCGAGAGAGCGGATATCTTCGGGTTTAATGCCTGCGCTGTCCAGTTTTTCACGGTAAAAAGGTGAATTGTTGTACACGTGGGCCACTGTCCATTTAAGGCCTTTGAACTGGATTTTTTTTAATTTATCTTCAGTCAAATCTTTAGGGATAAAACTCATTATAAACTCCTACCTAAACTGAGGTCCTAATGTTGCATCTATAAAACATGTTGGCGCTTTGAAAAAATACTCCATTCGTACATGTTCACGGGGTATGCTTCCTCGTGTAACGATACCTGCCCGCTCGTGCCCCAGGCCGCCTCGCCTTGCCCATCCGCCATGGGCTTCGTCTCGGGCGAATGCCGGGCGGGCTTGGCTGGCGGGCGAGCTTGCATGGCAGGCGGGTTGGCGGAGTGGCTTCGTCATTTCAACAGAGACCCGCTAAAAAACCGGATCGCCGCGGAATGTTTGTCGGGCGCGTTTTTTCACAGAACTAAATGGTCTCCAATCCATTAAACCCTGTTTCCAGCGCTGTTACGGCATCACCCAGCATCTTCTTTTTTCCTGCCAGTCTTTTTTCAAGAACCGCTTTTAGATCCTCTAAAGAGCAGAAAAGGCGGTTTTTCACCGTTTTTGAAACAATGCCAAGGGTAAAACCGAGCAGGATCAAGTTAACGGACTTCGGTTGACAAATGCGTTGTGCAAGTCCATTCGCATCCACGGCAAACACCGGCGATTCGGCCCCCTGAACAACATCTTCACAACGGTTCACAGCCGTCCAGGCATCGGGCTTCAGATAAAAACCGTGCTGGCTTAAACCGCCTGCTGTTAAAGCCAGCAAACCGTCCGCATTGGCGGGTCGTATCAAGGGACTGGAAAAATTCCCCACTTTAAGGTGTGATAAAACCGTTCCGCCCCGCTGGGCCATGCCGTGGGTTTCCGAGGTAAAGACTGAAAATCCCTTTATAATTGCCGCCTCTGCCAGAAGACGCGTGACAAAAAGGATGCCCTGTCCCCCCACTCCGCTGATAACAATCTGCTGTCTCATGGATCCGCTCATACTTCCGATTTTTCTCAATTTAATCTATCTATAAACCAACCGATATTACGATGATGATGTTTATGAAAGCCTATTTCGTACTTTCGTAATGATCTTTTGCCTTTTCCTTAATAGAATTTTTTGGACAAACATCAATGCATACGCCGCACCCATTGCACAAGACAGGATCGACATTTACATGGGTACCTTCTTCATTCAAAACCAGGGCCGGACATTCAAAATGATCGATACAGTAGGCGCAGCCATCACATTCATCTGAAACTTCGACCTTAATCGGCTGATGCGCCGGTTTTTCTTTTCTTAGACGGTCAATAAGGCAGGGATGCCTCGAAATAACCACCGCCGGTCCGTGTTCTCTGCTGTATTTCACTGCATCTTTAAGCAGGGATATAAATTCATTCAGGTTGTAAGGATCTTGGACCCGGCAAAATTTAACGCCGCATCCCTTGACCAGTGCCTCAATTTCAACAGAATCCAGAGACTCTCCGCCGGCTCCCATACCCACGGCAGGTGTCGGCTGGTTTCCGGTCATTGCCGTGGTGCGGTTGTCAAGAATTACCAGTACAAAAGACACCTTCTGAACCACCGCATCGATCAGCGCCGGGACACCGGCATGAAAAAACGTCGAATCCCCTATGGTCGCTACAATATCCGGTGGTTTTTTTTCATTCTTGAACGCATGGTAAAAGCCCGCCGCCTGGCTGACAGCAGCCCCCATGCAAAGGACGGTGTCCACCGCGCCAAGGTTCAGCCCAAGGGTGTAACATCCGATATCGCTGGGATATATCCCCTTTGGCGCCGCCTTTTTAATGGCAAAAAACGCCGCCCGATGGGGGCAGCCTGCACAGAGTGTCGGGCGAACGCCGGGGTCGGACGCACCATGGATGTCCGCTGTGTCCATACCGGCAAACCCGCTGATGATATTTTGGACGGTTTCAGGAAGAAGTTCTCCAACCCCGGGGACCGAACGGGTCAGCTTCCCTTTGATACGATGACGGTCCGCCAGCTGCATCTCAATGATTCCGGTTGTCTCTTCCAGCACCAGAATCTGGTCATAGGTGTTGATCATGTGAGCTATGAAATCTTTATGCAAAGGGAACGGCTGCAGGACCTGGTACATGGGGATGCGGCCCCACAGGTTTAGATCTTTCATGATTTCTTTGGCATGGCCTGCTGCCACACCGGATACAATCAGCGCTTTTGAAGCATCTGCCCCGACATTGAGCCTAACCGGTGCGGTTTTCGGGTAGCGGGCAACGCCGTCAAGCTTTTTCTCCAGCGCTTGGTGGAGATGAAACCGAAATTTAGGTGTCGCCGCCCACCGGGCAGGGTCTTTTTGGAAATGGATTTCCCTTGGATGCCGCTGGATATTTCCCGGTAGAATATCCTGCCTGGCATGACAGACTCTTGTGGTGGGACGCAGCATCACGGGGTATCTCAAAAGTCTCGGATAGTTCAAAGGCCGTGGCAACCATCTCTTTTGCCTGCTCGGGAGAATCCGGATCGAGCACCGGGATCTTTGCCATCATGGCCATGAGCCGGCTGTCCTGCTCGGTCTGGGAAGAATGGGGCCCCGGATCATCCGCGCTGATCACCACGAATCCACCGGTTACGCCAAGGTATGCCGCGCTCATCAGAGGATCGGATGCCACATTCAGTCCAACCTGTTTCATGCTGACGGCTGTGCGCAGCCCGGTCATACTTCCTGCATAGGCAATTTCAAAAGCGATCTTTTCGTTAACCGCCCACTGGACGTGTCTCGGCGTCGATTCTTCTTTTTGCAAAGCAGCAAATGAAGCGAGAATCTCGGAAGCCGGGGTCCCTGGATATGATGTTGCCATTGTACAGCCGTTTTCCATCAGACCCAGCGCAATTGCCTCGTTCCCCAGCATTAATTTTCGTTTGATCACTTTCTTCCTCTATAACGAAGAGGCCGTATTCCCGCCCCTGGTATGATGACATGGAACAAAAAAGCCAGTACTTTTTGAAGAAGTGCTGGCTTTATAGTAAAAGAGCCATGAACCTCTTCATCGCCGGCTGACGATGCCGCTCACAGCTCTGAAATAAATTAATAATGTGTTCAAAGGTGGTGAGCAAGCTTCATAATCTTTGCCACCACCACAGCTCAAATTCCATGACCGTTTCTCTCACTATGTGTTCCATGTTTTAACGATTTAAAAGAATATCTCCAATTATCTAAGTAAAATACATTTGTCAAGGGCTTTCCCTATCTTCTTCTCCGGCCAATTCTCTCCAATCCGGACAACACCGCCTTTTCCCCATCCGGCTAAGGGTTCGCACGACGACGTTTAATATCCCACGTAGTGAAACGGCTCGATCTCGGAAAGCTCCTGGGGAGTGAGGGTTTTAAATCCCGATGCTTTTATCAGAGCTTCAGCCTTCTCTGTGTCTTTAATATCCAAAACAAAGACTGCATTTTTCCGGCTTTCTATGACAAACCCATAGCCATTTTCAATGTTGATATTCTCAGCGCAAAGGATCTGTAATAGTTTATCAAGTCCACCCGGACGATCATCCATCAGCACCGTAATAATTTCTTTGAGTTCCACCGTAATGCCTTCTTTACGGAGGGCCTTTTGGCCCTGTTTGGGGTTGTCAACAATGAGATTGATAAACCCCGAATCGCCAAAAGACGATATGGTGGCCGACCGAATGTTGATCTTTTTCCGGGCAAGAATTGACGTAACTTGAGCCAGGATGCAGGGTTTGTTTTCTGCCGGTATTGTAAGTTGATAGGCTTTCATGGTTTTTTGTGTAAAATTTTCCTGTCCATGGGACATTGCGGGTTGTTTAATACCTAAAAAAAAGGATTTGATTCCGAAAATATACCCTTATAATAGTTCTCCCAGTTTGCTTGCGATCAGCTAAAATATAAAGAAGCAACCAAGCCCTGTCAATATAATTCGAACACAAAGCCCCCCCGTGTCGCGCCAGTAAATCTCTTGACACCGGGTTTCCAAACCTTACTCGACGTGCCGGTGCAGGCTCAAAATTCTCCGGTTGGCCCGATAGCTCCCGCCGAAACGGCTGGCGCCGTCGGCCCGCATCCTCTCAGCGTGTGTATCCATATAGGCTTGCAGATCGGACATGGATTGAACGTGGTAATGGATGGACCAACACACCATCTGCGGGTCATCCTGGCTCACCCGCGTGTACCAATCGATGCTTTTAAAGCCTTCAAAGCCCAGCATCTCCTGGATATGCGATTCCATCCACACAGTGTACTCTTTTTCTATTTTCTTGTCGATATCATGATTGACTTCGTAAATAATCATAGCAGCACCTCATTTTATAGGTTAGTAAACTCTCCAAGGTCGGGATACATCCTAAAAGCCTTTTCAAAACCGTACGTGTTCAGGGGGTCTATGATGAAACTATTTGTCTCCTCAAGAGATGTTAGGCTTAATGTTGCAAAAGTCGATATCTTGTTACTGCCAAGCTCTCCGACAAATCGGCCCAAACAATGACCATTGCGTCTGCCAAGGCATTCAGGCGCGTTCCAAAGGTAATGCGAAAAACGCTTACCGTCGATAATGGCAAGGAATTTGCTCACTTCAAACAGCTTGAGAAAAAAACAGGTTTTTCTATTTATTTCGCCGACCCTTATTCGGCTTGGCAGCGCGGATTAAATGAAAATACAAACGGTCTGATAAGACAATATTTCCCGAAAGGGACTAACTTCAAAGATATAACGAACAAAAATTTTGCATTAGTTGTGAAAAAAATAAATCATAGACCAAGGAAATCTCTCAATTATCAGACGCCACATGAAGTCTTTTACACCGCTATTCGTGGTGCACTTGCAACTTGAATTCACCTATTCTATTAGGAATTACTCAAGTTTCGCAGCTAGAATTTTTCGCAAACTCATCATTCCGATTGCATTTATTGCTTTAAAATTAGATGATAAGGGGATAATAGATGATTTTTTCATAATAATTAATTCGGGAAAAATAAGTGTGTCATCCCCAATTGAGCAAGTGTGATTCCAAAGGGTACAAGGGTTCGAGTGACCCGCCACAAAACAGGCGGATAAAAATGCTAAAGAATTACAAAGAGTTGAAAGTCTGGCAAAAGTCATACGAACTCTGTTTAGAGATATATACAATAACAGCAAAATTCCCAAGGGAAGAAAGACAACCTTGGATTACATTAGGATGCTTTACATATCTTATGGTTCTGTTTGTGAATTGGAAACACAGATATTATTAGCAGGGGATTTAGATTTAATTGAAGAAAGTGAATTGGGACCGCTAAAAAAAGACATCGCAGAAATAGAAAGAATGTTAAAAGCGCTGATAAAGTCTTTAAAAAACAAACCCTTGAATCTTTGACCCCTGGAATCCTTGGACCCTCTTCTCCAACTAAATTGGAGAAGAACCAAACTTTTTTGATATCCGCCAATAGGGAGTATATCTATCCGAATAATGAATCGACGCATATACGCGGCCCCAGTGCTTTTGCCGGGTCTGATCATCGCTCAGGCCATAGCTACGATCCAGGTCTATCTTTCTAATAACGAATTATACCGAAAGCTGGAAATTATCCGGGAGTGTGGTTATCTCCCTGTACCTAATGAGCAGATGATGCCATATCTGAAGCAAATCTCTTCTGCCTTTTGGGGCGGTCTTTTTTTTACCTTGAGTCTGGGCGCGGGACTCTCCCTAGTTTCCTTGGTCGCGGCATGGGCTTGGGATCTTTTTTTTCAGCGGAAAAGAATTTTTCTTGTGGTCTATTCGATATTCTGGATAGGAATATTAATTGTCATTAACTTTCGAGGCCTTAACCTCTTGACCTCCGTCTATTTTCTTTTGATACCTCCGTTGGTTTTCAGGATTTCATTGTGCGGCCATCCGCCGTCAGAGCAGCGAAGGATCGGGTACGACCTGCTGATAGTGGTGGTGCCAGTATTCTTGCTGGCGACTTTGTGGCTGCCGCACATGGATCGCAATTTTTTTGGGGATTTCAGAGACCGGCTGCTGTTATCTAATCGGTTCGGACAAAAGATCAATCAGTTCTACTATGACCATACCCTTTATGCCGCCGAGGTATTTAAATCCCTTGACCAGAAAACGATCAAGACCTGTATTTTTGATGGCATGCAACGAGGGTACCTATCCCAGGCTTTAGAAAGGGAACTGCGCCGGTATGACTATCTGACTATTAGCGGCCCTGCAACCGTTGACCTGCAGGTGACTGAATCAGGCAACTGGTTTATTCTGGCGCATAGCGGCATAACCATTATGAAAACAACCTTGGAGGAACTTTTGACCCGCACCGGTCCGTTGTTAAAAGAATTTTCTCTGGAAAGCGATCGGCAGGTAATGTTTCGAAAGATCGTATTTTTCTCGCTTTTGTTAGGGTTTCCTATAGTCCTGTATATTTTCTTTTTGGACCTGTTTCGTTTTGGGCTAGGCTTTTTTCTGCCGACAACGACAGCTGCGCTGGCGGCGGCTCTTGTTTGCCTTTGTATGGGTACTAGTTTGCTGGTCGTCTTCAGCCTCACCAACAGCGAAGTGAGCGATGAAGCGAATGCTGCCCAAGCCCTGCGGTCCTCAAACCTGGCAGACAGGGTAGCTGCGCTGAAAATTATCGAACGCAAAGGTCTAGAAATTTCCAGTTTCGCGGCCTATGACCGCTTGCTCTCGAGTCCGCACATTTCCGAACGCTACTGGCTAGTGCGAACTTTGGGGGTTAGCCACCAAACGCGGACATACCAGAACCTGTTGGGCTTTCTGGACGATCCCCATCTTAACGTAGTCTGCATGGCCTATTACGCCCTGGGCCGAAGAGGGGATCGGCAGGCGGTCCCAGAGATACTCAAAAGAATCACTACATCCCAACACTGGTACATCCAGTGGTATGCCTACCAGGCCCTGAAAACCCTGGGATGGACGCAAAGTAGGCAAAAAAGGCAGAGTGCTGAATGAAAAGGGATGCAAAAAGAACGATAAAAACAAAAACCTTGATCACCTGCTTTTTCGTGGTCCTTGTCGTTGAAGTTGCCTTAAAAATGACCATGGCAAGGACCTCTTACGAGCACTTATTTCTACTAGGTCTGGCGCGCCTACTCCAGACCGGTGCCCTTGTCGGGGTTATTGTGATTCTGGAGGGAGGGTTGGCTGCCATCGGGCTGGAAAGGCATACCCTTTATCGGGGGATGAAGAAGGGATTTTTTTGGTCGGCCGGTTTCGGAATCGCTGCCCTGGTCGTGTTTGGCTTGTTGTCCATGACCGGCTTCGATGACTACTCGCTGCTTCATACCCGACTTCCTGATAGATTATATCAGATTTTGCTGTTTGTGCTGATTGGTGGGGTCCTATCGCCGGTGACCGAAGAAATCTTTTTCCGGGGAATCCTATACGGTTTCTTTAGGCGCTGGGGTGTCTTTATTGCCCTTGTTTTAAGCACCGGGATTTTTTTGCTGGCACATCCCCTGAGGAGCGGTATCCCGGTACCCCAGCTCGTTGGGGGGATTCTCTTTGCCGTGGCCTATGAGGTGGAGGGTTGCCTGATGGTCCCCATCACAATCCACTGCCTTGGCAACCTGTCTATTTTTTCAATTTCGTTGGTGTTCTGAGGGAGGGCTGGGAAAAGGGAGGAAATGGGTAATACCCTTTTTGAGTTGCTCCTCATTATAGTAGTTGTCAGAATTACGTTCCGTTTAAGTCACCGAATGATTCGGTTTCATCGGCAAAAACTCGCATCTGAGAGCTCGCAACAATTGAACCCGGACCGAATGTTGAGTTTTTAAATAAATCATTGAACTATCGGCTAACCTGATGGTCCACTCAATGTCCAGCTAAGATTCCTTGCTCAGTGTGGTCAGGATATCCTTGGCCCCCTGCTCGCCGTCTACGGCCAAACCCCAGGTAATTGGCCAGCCTCCAAAACTGCGCCGATGAAACACGTACCGCCACCACCGCCGGAGTCGACATTATTAGAATGTAATGGTTGGACGTTGAACGCGATCTGGGAAACCGCCGTCCTGCATCCATCGCTGTCGGTGATGACCAAGGAGACAGTTCCATCGAATGCTGCAGCGTAGATTTTGGTACAGGTATCCGCGGTACAATCGACGCTGCCATCACTGTCCAAGTCCCAAGCATAGGTATACGGGAGCTTGCCTCCGGACACCGTGCTTTTGAAAACGACTGGCTCTCCGACGAACCCGGGGTTGGGCTGGGCGCTAATCGCTGCCGTAATGGTCGGGCAGGTCCATTGATCGGTGATAACGATTTCAGCTTTACACAAGGGATCCGAAACGTCCGCTACTTTGAGCCCTACGCTGCCGGTATAAGCGGTCGCATAGGTGTGCTGGATGCTGTTGACTGGCGTGCTGGTAGTATAGTCCGGCAGGCCATTGCCATTGACGTCCCATTCATAGGTATAGGATCCGCTGGCGCCGTTGACCGTTCCGGTGAACGTGATTGGTTGGCCAATGACTCCGGGAAATGGACTGGCAGATAAAAAAATTTCCGGGCGGTCGCACGCCACCAAACCCAGTGTATCTCTCAGGTAGGCATAAGCACCTCCGGCCTCATCGACGTTGATCCGCCCGTTGCCATAGTCGAAGTCAGGGCCCGTGATACCCAGATCTACGGCCGATGCGAACAGCGCCGTCTTGAGATTGTTCACGGTGGCTTGGGGAAAGGCGCTTGCCAGCAGGGCCAGAGCTCCGCTGACATGCGGCGCGCTGAAAGAACTACCCGAACCGACCGTGTAGTTTAAAAACCCGCCAAAGGAGCGGTCCGTGGTCCAAATGGTGACACCCGGCGCCACCACATCCGGATAGATGCGATTATCACAGGCCGACGGTCCGCGGCTGCTCAAATCAAACAAAACATCGGTGCCGTCCACCACACCGACGGCGATGGCACCGGCATTGTTGGCCGGGCTGATGCTGGTAGCCGTATCCGGCCCATGATTACCAGCGGCGAATACGGTGGCGATGCCGGCGGCGTTGAGCGCCGTGATGTCGGGTTGGAATTCAGGAATGCATGTACCAGCCTGTCCGTTATTGTCGATCAGGCCCCACGAACCATTGATCACATCCGGGGCATCGTCGGTGGCTGAATTGCCGTCAGGATCGAGAAACCACTGGAAGATCTGGTGAATCACGCTGTCTGTGGAAATACCTTGATCATCGAACATGCGCGCAGCGATCCATCTGGCTTTGGGTGCCATGCCGATGGTCGTCCCGCCCGCATCCCCGGCGATCATGATCCCCAATACTGCGGTGCCGTGACCCAAATCATCGCTATCAACCGGCGTCAAATACTGACCATAGGGGTCCAGCCAGCTGTTGGTGCCGCCGCGCCATGTGGCGGCCAGATCGGGATGCTGCACATCGGCACCGGAGTCCATCAGACCGATTGTGACTCCCTGACCGAAATCGCCCAAGACCCACAGGGCCGGTGCCCCAACTTGGATGATATTATTCTCCGCAGGGGATGTCGCCTGCATCAGCAGATCGTTTTTATAGTGCACCCGATCGCGCCGCACGCTGACGACGCCGGGCATGCCGGCCATCTGCCGAAGCACATCTCGTTTGGCCGTTACGGCCAGACTATTGATCAACCAGAGTGGAAGGATCTTCGTTACCTTGTGCGAGCGAAGGAACGCGCGCATGTCCCGCTGGCTCCTCTCGGCCACGGACTGCAGTGATCGGATCACAGCATGCCGGCGCTTGGTCCTGTTTTTAGTGGTTAAAGCGCTGAAATCGGCGCCGTCGGCGAAGGTGAGGATGACCGCCATCGACTCTTCCGGACCCATGGATTGCAGGGCCGCCCGCAGGTCCGGCCCCATCCGAGCCCAAGTTGCGCCGTCCGCCAACACCAGTAGAAGGCAAATACACAATACTTGCAGTAAATGCCGTATGCCCAACCCATCGGTGTTCATGGGGACGCGAGGCTCTCTTCTTTTCCATAAACTATGCGCATATATTCGCTTTTTTCCTCCTCGGCCAGCCGAATACCGCATCGTTCAAGGCAGTCGGTATTCTCCTTGCACCCAAGGCTGCACTGTTCAAATTCCTGTCGCAGTTTTTTGCGAACAGCCTGCCAGACCTTTATTTTTTTTTGCTGTAGCATTTCCTGCCCTTTGGCGTCAAGCGGCGCAATGGTTTTTTCCACGGGGATGTTTTTGATGCGGATATCTCCGATGGCTAATGTCATCAGGTCGCCTGGCTTGACCAAACCACCGGAATTTGAAAAGTACATGAAATATTCACGCCCGTTCTCTGGTTTCAGTGTGGTCTGGCGCATGGCTCCAGATTTTGTGATGGGCACCGGCAGAGCTTTTCCGGTTCGCTGGTCGACAAGATAGGCCGAATGTTTTCGGCTCATTATGGTCGCAGCCTTTTCATGGTCGATGACTTGAAAGCGAAGATCGAGCAAATGGTTTTCCGCGACGAGGCGCAGATGTAAGATGCGGATGCCCCATCGGGCCACCTCGTCGGCCGCTTTCCGTTTCATCCGCTGCGCTGCGTCGATTTTTTCTGCTTGTAGGACGACGGGTACAAATCCGTGCACCCCACCGATAAGGACGATGAACAGCGCCCAGAGAGCACAGCGACGAAGAATCCTATATTTGCGCATGCTGTCATCCTATAAAAAAGTCTTATTCAGACACTCTCAAATAAATGCACCGACTCTTTCTGCCGGCTCATGTTTGATCTGCCCGGTAACCACCCCATGCCCTGACGGACAATCTCTTACACTCCACATGACGTAGGCTTACTGGAATAGTGATCCGATGAAACAGCCGCCACCGCCGCCGCCGGTTGCACTTGCCGGCTGGCTCGGCGTTGTACCCGTGTTCGGTGGAACGATTAATCCTTCCACAGGCTGGTTGGTCGGTATGCCGTTGCCGTCCGCTGCCCCTTGGCTGAAATAGCCCCGGCGATCGATCAAGGCAAATGACTTTCCGGCCGAAGGAATCACCAGGACATCCATTGTCTTGCCGGCCAGCAAGGCCAAGGTATTGCGGCTTTGATTGGGATAGGGCAGGAGATTACCGTCATCGGCGAGAAAGGTCATGGAAGCGCCGATGAGTTCCGGCACACGGGTGATCAGGCCGGCATTGAGCATCCGAACCAGAACTCTCTGGCCACCGATGACGGTCGGTACGATGCCGGTCAGCACGATTTGCGCCTGTCCATTGTAGAGAAAATATTTGGGTGAGTAGTCGATGGTGCTCGTCATCGCTGCGCCGGGACCATAATTGCCGCTGGCCACCGCGTTATGCAGTACCGGGTCGATTTCGCTGAAAATCAGAATCCCTTCCTGATCATAGGTGATGCCGGTGTAAGCTGTTTTTGTGGCGGCATCCTTTTTGACCCCACCGAACAGACCCATCTGCACCTGCAAGGCCGGGTGGGTGCCGCTTTGGTACAGATAGGTGCCAGGTTTGAAATTATTCCATGTATAAATCGCCTCACCACCATCGGGGGCTGCCTCATGGGTGAAGGATCGCACCCGCTGTCTGCCCTGGGCGTCGGCAACAAAGACTGGCGTCATGGTCGTCACCTGCCCCGAAATAGTCAGCGAGACGGGATCAGCTGCCAGATTGTTTTTCAGATGAACGATCAGGGTGGAATCGCCCGCTGGCACCGTCAGCATCGGACCCGGCGAAGTCACGACGGTTCCGTCGTCGGTGGCAAAATCTCCGTCGGTATCCAGAGCGAACCCCCAGATGGTCACTACAGCACCATCCGGCATGGTCAATTGGCCGCTACCTGCCTTCAGATAGAATTCCGCGGCCGAAGCAAGACCTCCGGGCAAAAGCATAATCACCGCGATGAGGAAAACGGTGGCCTTGCGAATGAGTATATTGTCCAATTTCATTTTGTTCTCCTTTCCCTGTGGCATCTGCATGCTAATTGATGGGTGTTCCCGGCGGTTCGACGAAGCCCATGGTCATCATACCGCCAGGGAAGACGTCATTGGTGGTCATTTCTTTCTCGTTGTGCGAATGCCACATGAAGGTAAAGGCGCCGAAGGCATTCAGCCCCCCTTCGCCGGGCGGCAGCGCGCCCGGGTTGCCCAGAAAGGGACTGCCGCTGTACAAACCGCCAAAAGCCATATCCTGCTGTGCGGGCAGGACCACCGGGAATGGTTTCAGATGGTCATCGGGGTCTTCGCCGGCCACGGCGTCCTCGCCGTCAAGATGCCCGTACATATCCCACCCTAATCCGGCGCCGGTCCACTCGAAGATCTGGTCCTGAGTGGCTCCCGGTCCGATGGCCTCCGTAAAATCAGAATAAGCTAAGTCCGCGCCGGCATTAGGGGCGCTTTGTAACAATCGACCATCTTTGGCGATGATCCAAGCATTATTGCCGTGATGGTGGAACGGATGAAAATCCCGACCGCCGCCGACCATGCGCATGAGCATTTTCTCGCCCGGCACCATGCGCGCCATGGCCCCGTAAGGCTGGTGCGGCAACCACGGGATATTGTGCATCAGCATGGTATCCGGCGCGCAGCGGCCGTTGATGAACCAATACAGCGGGAAGTAGGCATTGGCGTCGGCCTGGGCCAGCTTCCCGCGAGCCGCCAAGTAGTGAATCACCGGGTCCATTTCAGTCAGGAAAAAAAGATACTCGCGGTCATAGCGGGAATCGGCATGGTTGTAGGCCTGGGGAGCTGACGGATCAAACCCCGCGGGACGCACGATGATAGCGCCCACCAGCCCCATGTCGATCTGAAGATCCGCGCGCGTTCCGCTGTGGTAAGTATAAGTGCCCGGCTGAGTAGCTGTGAACCTATAGATGGCGGTCGTAATGCCGTCGGGAGGAGCTTCGCGCGTGAACAGGCCGGCCACGCCACCCGAGGCCGAGGCGCTGTGACCCGGAAACACGATAGAGACATTTCCGGCCGAAGCCGGCAGTTCGTTCTTAAGGGTAATCGTGATTACATCGCCCTGGTTGACGATGAGGGTAGGCCCAGGGTACTGCATGACCCTGTTGTCCAAGCCATAGCCCCATGTATACAGCGAACCGCCGTCCGGCAGGCTGATGTAGCCGTCCCTGACCGTCAAATTGAACGTCGTTCCGGTATTGCCGATGATTGTCGCCTGCGCAATGTGGGTGCCAATCATCAGCAGCGCCAGGACGAGACTCATGCGCAAGATCCTTGTAAGCATTGTATTCATAACTATCCTCCGATCATCCTTCGGGAATGTTCAGTGCGATCAACCTTGCCGCCGGGACTTCCGATCCTTAGCGCGCTGAAATGCGTATTTCGGTCATCATGCCGCCGAAATCCTCCGCGTTATTATTCAAATGGTCAAGGTTCGTGGAGTACATAAAATAGGTGCCGGGAGCAACATCGAGGGTATCCAGAATAACGTCCCTGGCTTCCCCGCCGCCCAAATCGACCGAAGTGGTTTGGTAGAACAAGTTTTTTCCACCCGGCCCTCGTAAGATGCGCGCTCCCTGGCCGACCACGGTCATCGGAATCCCCAGGACGGTCAGGGTATGAAAGCTTGTCGTGGAGAGACTCGACACCCTGAGCAGGATTTTCTGGCCCTGGGTGGCTTCGATCAGGGCGCTCATCTTTTGCGACTGTAGGTTTTTTTCGCCATATCCATCATCGGCGGCCGTATTGGTAAGCGGCTCGGGATTGATGGTATCCGGATACCCCCTGCCGTTGAGCATCGGGTAAAGATCGTTCATCAGGGCAAACGGCAATGGCTGTACGGTAAGCGACGCGTCGTGGAAGAACGGATCGAATGAAGCGATCTGGATGGGATACGTCACATCGTAGCCCGTGGAGCCATCCCCGTCATTGTAAGCAAACTTGGTGTAGACACGGCCCGATCCATCCGGATCCGGATACTCTGTGCCGTCCTGGATCGGCGTGACATACAGCTGACCCAACATGCCCATCTGCATATGCTCCGTTGCTTCCACATGGCAGTGGTACATGTAAGTTCCGGGTTCGACCAGGTTGTAGAAATAGGTCAAACTGGCGCCCATGTTGATCGAGATGGAATTGTCCGGAACACCGTCAAAAATTGGCGATGCATTGGGGAAGCCATGGTAATGGACCGTATGCGGATCGAACAGATCCGGCCGTATCATCATGCCCACATTGGTCAGGGTGAGATAGAATTTTTTGCCCTGGGGCAGGACAATGTCTGGGGCCGGGAAGGTGGCGGCCAGCATGGATGAAACAATGACGTCGGCTTCAGCAATGCCGGTGACATCGTTGAACCCGAACATATACTGCAGCTTGCCGTCGGTCATGTTGATGAAGCCGTCGCCGGCAGCTAGGTGCATGCAAATTACATCAGGGTCATACGCCGGATTGAGCGTTTCCCCATCACTTAGGAATTCATCGGGAATGGCATCGCCGTTGAGATCCCCCGGGCATTGCACCTGGACCTGGGCCAAGCCTTGAGTGGCCGCCATGACCACCATTGAGGCGGCGAACAGCAGGGACAAACAGAGGGCGCGCATCCGGCCACGCAGATGCTTGCCCGCGATTCGTCTGCTGAAAAATTGTAATAGGGTGCTTACCAGCAAGAAAAGCAGGCCGAAAATCACCATTGCTTGAACGCTCCAGTAAGCCCGAACACCGGCGGTCTCAATAAAACATCCACCACCACTGCCGGAAGCTGTTGATGCCACCCCGGTGCCATAGGCGTCATTGTTTTCAACCCTCAATACCCCGATAGTGCCTGTGGCGCCGCCTTGTCCCGTATCGACATACGTGCCGGTCAGCGACAGAGGACCGAAAGCCACATCGATGGCATTGCCACCCTCATCCGCAGCAATGGCGGTCTGGATACCGGTGGTGGTTTCGTCGACCGAGGGAATCCCCGCGGGAGCCGTTGAAATAAGCGCCGGCGAGGAGAGGGTCCGCGGTTGAATTTGAGCTGTCGTAAAGCACGCCGTCATATCCCGTCAGGGACGTCAGCGTACCGTTCAGCGGATTCAATTGCCCGGCAGCTCCCAGCACTCCCAGATCCCAGAAAACGCGGGGGGGGACCGTCATCGGCGGGTCCCACAGAGGGCACCAGGGCAACCAGCGCCGGATCCCAGTGGTAGGTGCTGTTCTTCCAGATGATATTCCCGCTGAAATTCACCGGATCGGAGAATCCGGCGACACCGCTAATGTTGGCCCGGGATACCATCCCCGCCGGTTGGGTTGACGGAGGGCAGGGCAGTACCGTTTTCAAAGGCCAGACTGGCCGTGGCCGTGCTGTCGTTGTGGGCAATGGTATTGTCGTTGAGGGTCACGTTGGCGGCATCCTGAAAGGAGAGGCCGCCGCCGGCCAGACCGGTGACATTGTTGATGATCAGGTTGTTGCTCGATAATGACGGCGTCTCCGTAGGTGGCGCGTACGGCAATCCCGCCGCCATCGCCGCTGCCGGCTTGATTGCCCTGGATGCGGTTGCGATCGATCGTCACGGCACCGCTGCCCGGACCGGCCGCCTCTCCATTCAGCGGCTGCTGACCGGCGATGAGCAGGCCGCCGCCGGTGACCGTCAGACCCTGATTGAAGGACTGATTGAACATGATCGTATTCGTGGCGATAATGCCGGTGCTAAAGCCCAAATGGCCGATGCCGGCGCCTTCGCCGGAGGTGAAGTTGCCGACGATGAAGTTATGGTTCACATTGTAGTTGTTGCTACCGGTATGCAGCGATATGCCGCCGCCGGCGCCGTTGATGCCGCCGTTTTGGGCGATATGGTTGTATTGGATGCTCAGATCATTGTTCTGGGCATCCACGTAGATTTGTATCCCCGATTCCGGCGGAGATTCAAGCATCAGGTCCGGATGACCCGAACGGATGCCGCCGCCGTAAAAACCCTGGTTGCCGCTGACGCGGTTGTTGCTGATCATCAGGTTGTCGGTGTAACCGTTGACCAGAATCGCACCGCCCTGATCGGCGCTGTTGATCGCAAAGCCGTCAATCCGGGCGCTGTCGAAAGAGCCGTTGGCTGCACCCAGCACGATGATGGCGGGGCCGAGTTCGGCATTGAACGGGTTGGCTGGGTCCTGGCCCGGCAGCAGGTCGAATTGTGCGGCCAGGCGCGTGGCGATATCAGTTTGCCAGGTGCTCAGTTTATCGGCCGGCACCTTGATCGCGTTGATGCGCGTGCCGGTAGTGGGGTCGCCCGGAATGCCGGCGCCGCTCCCCTGCAGCCGCACATCCTGATGGAGGATAACCAACTCATTGTAGATGCCGGGGGCCACCAGGATCAGGGCGCCGTCGGCTGCACCGTCAATGGCCGTCTGGATGGCACCTGGACTGGGACCTGCGATCCTAATCGGGGATGAACCGCCAACGGTGCCAACGGTCACATAAATCCCAACTATGGAGGATTTTCCCGGGTTGCCGGTACCGTCATCGCGGGTCACCACCAGTTGACCGCTATTGGGGACTTGCGCGATTATTGAAGTTGCGTTCCAGGAGATCACATTGGCTAGGCTACCTCCGATGGTAACTTTACCGCCGAGGCCTTGGGTATTACCAAAACCGTAATCCCTGGTAATGAACTCAGGTTCATCGTCGGCGCCGAAAAGGGGATTTCTCACCGAACCGCAGTCCCGGCCGAAGTAATCGTTATGGTATTGCCCGCCGCCGCCACATAAGGCCCTGCGGCATCCCCGTCCACATTACTGATCACCGGAGTGCCATCGGGAAATTCGGCATCCACCGGACGGACATTGGGCGCCCCAAAGGCCGCAATGGGCAGGACCGGGGTATCCAGATAGGTGGTCACGCCCGGCATATACTGAAAGGTATATTGAAACGAGGTGTAAAGCGGATTGTAACGCGAATCCGTGTTGTCGTTGATCACCACTGTCAACATATTCGGCGAAAATCCGGACGGCGTAGGTCGGTTGGCCGTAAAGGTCGAGGGTGCCAGGGCGTTGTAGGCGCCGAACTCGTCCGTATAGACCTTGCCGATTTCGATTCCCCGATAATCCCGGATCGACACCGGCAGCCACGGCGGGGCATATTTTTCGCCGAAATTGGGCGTCAACGGGTTGAACTCGTTGGCCAGGTCGTTGAGCACAAATCCCACGATGCGCGCGGCCTTGGGCACTTTGGTGAAGAGAAAAAAATCGGCCGCAGCGTTGGAGCCTTGGTACAGAGGAGTCTGTTTGCGGTCGCACAATGGGCGTACCTGACCGGCAAAGGCCGCAGGTACTCCGGGAAAAAGGTCCAGCTCCGCCGGGACCGTATGATCATCGCCCACACAGACCGGCGGCAGAAGCTGGAGGCTCGGCGTATAGCTGTCACCGAAATCCACGTTTCTGTCTTCCTCTTTTACCAATTCATACGCGGGCGGCGGGACCACCTCGACAATGTAGGACGCCGCCGGCAGGCCATCGACCTCGGTGCTTCCCGGAGCGGCCATGCCGCCGGGATAATAAGAGGTGAAGGCGTATCCGCCGTCAAAAAGACCCGGTCGGACTTGATTGAAATTGCGCAGACCGTCGTAGCAGTCCCCGATACCGTCACCATTAATGTCGTAGAACGGATCATCGGGATCTCCCGGGCAGCCGGTGGGCTCGTTGTCGTCCCAACTGTCGGTTGTGGCAATCTGGATGGCATCGCCGTAGTCGAACGTGCCGTCATTGCCGCGGTCCACATCTTCGGGCCCGGGTACACCGGTCCAACCGAGTTGGCCCTGATACACGGGGGCCCACTGGAAAGGATAGTTATCTGCATCGGCAAGGGTCACTTGATCGTCGCCGTCCAGGTCGTCGATGATTCCGTCCGGCAGGGCGCCCAAAGGATCGTTCGTGGCGCCGCCGTCCGCATACAGGTTGACCTGTACACGGGGCACGCCCGGTTCCCAAGGTTCGCCGACACCATAGCGCGGGTCGTCCTCGGCTCGGGTATTGCTGTAATATACGATGCCACTAATCCCGCCGTTTTCCCCCGTGGCATAATCTTTCTTGCCCCATTCGAATTTGTTGGTCTGCCCCAAAAAGAGCTGCATGCCTTGTGTAAGGACCGGGCCGGACTCGGTGCGCGAGGTGCTGCTAGCCAACTCGTTGAAAGGGTCGTTGGGGTCCTGGGCCTGGGCATGGATATCCGATCCAGGATCCACCGGTCCGCCGCCGTCCACGATAACGCTCATGCCGGTGGCCTTGAAGCGGAGAAAATCCACCTCCGCCACCAGCCAGTGAAAGAAGGGAAACACCTCTTCCAGGGGCGCCTCCCCGCTGTTGTCTGTGGGAAGGATCTGGTAGAGGCTGCCGTCGCGAAAACGCAGATTGATCGCCTGTTCCAGAATACCGTAGGTTTCGTTCGGTTCCCGGAAACCATTCTCATTGTCATCATAAAAGACTGTATTTTCCATCTTGCCGAACCAGCGAAAGACGGGAACCTGCCCCAGGTCGATGGTGCCCCCACCCGGCGGCACGACGATGCCCTGAAAGCCGAAAATATTGTTCAAATAACGATCCCAGAACACCAGCTGGTACCCGCCCGGCGGCACATTGGGAATGGTGAACTCGCCGGTGCTCACGTTGGCCGGGGCGGCGTAAAGCGCCTGGCCCTTGCCGGTGGCGCCGGCGTTCAGCCCCACCCAGACATTGGCATGCGGTTCGCCTGGGCCAAACTCGATGGTCGGCGGCCGCGCCATGCGCATGTTCACCACCTGACCAGAAATGTCACGGCTTTCGCCAGCCGGCGGAATAACATTGGTCTCCTGGATAAAACCAATGGCAACGTGTTGCCCGGCCGGTCCAAATTCAGTAAAGAAAGGCGGCTCGTCCGGCTTTACCCAGGCATCGATGATCCGGGTGCCCTCGATGGTGCTGGTCTGTTGCCACCCCTGACCGGCCGGCGGTATGGCCTGGATGCCGTATTTGGCGGGGCCCATGTATTTGATGAGGGCCATACCCTGTGCATCGGTGAGCACAAACCCCTGGCCGAGTGTTTGCACAATGGGATTGCCGTCTGGATCCAGATCGACGACCCCGTTGGTCGTTTGATAGGTCGTTCCGATCATGTTGCCGAAGGCGTCCATCATCTGCTGCCCCGCGGAGACCCCCCATCGTCCGCCGGCATCTTCGACAGTGATCTTGAAGCCCGCCAACCCGACCTCAGGCGCATCGGGCGCGTTGTTGAGGGGAAAATTGTCCTGGTACACTAAGACGGAAATTTGGGCCGTGGGCAGCGGCAGCTCATTGCAAATCACTGTAACGCTCCCCTGGCCATCTGCGATCTGAGCGCCGCCGATCGTATATCCCGCGTTGGGCAGAACCGAGACGAAATAGCGTTTGCCGTCGGGAAGAGTGATGGCGTTGGCATTGCTTTGATCGCCGGTTATTACGACCGGAGCGTGACTTTTATGAAAAGAAAAAGAGAGCGATGTGAAATCGGATACACCCGGTGTGACTGGATGGGTGGTGTCTTCTTCCACCAGCCATCGAAAAGCGCCTACGGGGCTCGTGGTGTCATTCTTGTTGCTGCCCTGAGCCGTCAGGCTTACGGAAAACGCCAGAACGGAGGTGCTGAAAAAGACGCCCATCACTAACCCAAGAAATAAAAAGAGCAGTTTTTTTTGAAGCCTATTGACTCCGCCGTTATTAAACATCATCACAGTACCTCCTGTTGTGTGCTTTTGGATTTAGATTCTCTCAAAAGGCTCCCACCTGCGAAAAATTGCCTGAATTGCGAATCGTAAAACCCTTGTTCCTTTTTATTCATATATCCGGGTAGTGCACCGTAAATACTCTGCCCCCCGGCATTTTCATCCTCCAGGGGCTGAGATATCGCAGGCGCTGATATTTTCGAGATTTTTTTTATTACACGGACATGGCTCCGGCCGCTATGGATTGAGACAAGAGACACACTCAGAATCATTGCGAAAGGGTTCAACGTTCCGGGTTGGAAAAACCTCAAACAGCTCGCATCAAGGTGATACCGGCTTCATCGTGGGTTCAAAACCGTTCCACCCAATAGGTTATGGCAGACATTATGGATTTTTATCAATATTGTGAGCAATTTCAATCTGTTATAACCCTTGAACTTTGAACACTGAACCGATAAGTTTAGGTACTAATATCAGCAATTTTTGTGCCATATGTTTTTAAATAAGGAATAGAGATGATAAGAATATATATTCAATGGGTTGGGTTAGATAACATCTAAAAGGGTTGATTCTTGAACGGATTGAATGTAATCTGAAAACATCCCAAAATTGAACATATGATAAACATATTCAACATATATTCAATCGGTTGAAAGCACATGTGCAATTTTGTGGTATTCAATTATGGCATATATACAAAGATTTCGATTTTTTAACACGGACCGAATTCCCTGCAGGCCTCAGCCGGAAATCCACGGAGAACGTAGATCCGGGCAAAAAGGGCCATTTATGGATGGAAACTAACTAGTGTCCATCCTGCAACATAACTATCCGGTATAAATAAAAAAAGCGCATTTTATGGTGGCAATTCTTCGCTGGGTGTAGTATAAAGAATATCGACAAACATTCGAAATAACTACAAAAGCAAAAAAGGAGCCACACACAAAATGCGCGAAAAACATCAAAAACAGATGCCGCTGCTGGAACCTGGATCCGATCATCCTCAGGCAAGAGAACTGGAAGCGATTAGCAACATCATCGATAATACTCCTAGCATTTGTGGCTATGTTCTTCAAGACTTCAACAGGGGAAAAATTATCAAACGTCGAACAGGCGCTCGCGGTATGAGTGCCGATCAGATTCTTCGTGCTGCTATCGTTATGCGTCTTTTCGAATTCACATATGAACAGTTGGCTTTTCATATTTCTGATTCTCGTTGCTTGCGGCGGTTTTGCCGGATTGGCTTTGCCGATAAAGGTTTCAAAAAATCGGCTCTCAACGCAAATATAAAGTCTCTTTCAGAATCATCACCGTATTATGGATAAGATTGAGGATGAAAAAGGTTGGAAATATGAGATCAGAGGAATTTTAATGAGTGATTACGGCTCTTTAGAGGATGCTGATTTACTTTTGGGCAGCAAAATAACAACAAATGGAGATAGACCGACTTGATATTGCATCGTCCCCACCGGATGTCGGGAACGAGAATGATGGCAATCCCTTTCTCCCATTCCCCATGGGAAGACTGGAGCACAGACCCGGACAAAGTTATGAGCCGGCAGGTCAACCGCAATGTTGACGGCTTTGTAAAAAGTCTTTTGTAAGCGACATCAAGTAAAATCAGACTTTTTACGAGTTCATCAATGTTGAGTTCCGATCCCATTTTGCGGCAAGATCCTGACCCGCCGGCTGAAATGTGCTGCCAATCGCCTATTTGAACCTTTCATCCGATCGTTTCTCAGAGATCTGCTGCTTTGATTTCTCCAGCCAGCCGGTCCTCACAGTGCCGGAAGGATGGTCAAATTCCGGAGCATACGGCTTGATGTCAAGAAGCGGAGTGCCGTTAAGTACGTCGATTCCTTCAATATGCAATTTGGCATCATCGACCTGTAACAACCGTACCACTGACAGTCCGATGGAATTCGGACGATTTGGGGCGCGGGTAGCGAACAACCCCCGTGGGGTTGAATCCATAAACGGCGTCACCACCAAGCTGTAGCTGTTTGAATGGTGAAACACATACAGCAAAATAATGTGAGAGAATCCATGGAGGTCCTGTAGGCCGGCGGCATACTCCGGAAGAAGCTCAATGGTGCCGCGTATCTCCTGTGCGCCTGCCGGCTGGATGGGCATACCCTCTGCGTCCTTAAAAGGTGTATAGATTGTCCCAATGGGATTAAATTCGATCATGGTTTTTCCTTTACGGGAACTTTGTATTCAAAAGTCCCAATTTAAATTTCTTCCTGCCTGTTTTTCCCGGAATTCCGGTTTTACATATAGCCGCTTCATTTCGCAAACACTTTTTTCGAATTTTCGAAGGCCCACGCAGCCAATAGGTTGGTCATGATAACGAGCCAAATATAATCTCCCGGTGGGAGGGGAATATTGATCGGGAAAGTTCGCAAGCTCTTCATCAAAATTTTGAAAATCCAAGTCAAAACCCAACGATTCCGAATACTCTTGAAACAACGCCTTTGCTGTCAAAATATCTTCAGAAGTATGTGCTTGAGTAATTTCTATCATTATTCGGATAATCGCGACAAAGGTAAATGGAAACGGGTCCCAAGTGAGCCAAAATTTTCAAAAAAGAAAGCTTCTTTCACTGCCGTTGATCGCGGTTGATCAAACGTGCTTTTTCTAAATCGTCGATCCATTTTTGGACCCGGGCTGTGCCGTACGCCTTTTTCCATGCGGCCACGATGTCATCCACGGGAATGTCTGCGTAAACCCCGTTATACTCCAGATATTCCATAAACTGTTTGTTTTCCTGATTGTATTCATGAAAAATAGCATCTTTGCGGCCATTGAAATCAAGGGGAGCCACCTGATATTTTTCGCATAATTCAATGTTGAATGTCGGGGTGGCCTTGACCCATTTGCCGGCCAGATAAAATTCTGTAAATCCGTGATAGACAAACAGATCAGAGCCGATATATTCAAGGAGTTTGGGGGTGGCCAGATGATTGCGGACCGTGGCGAATCCGACTCTGGACGGAATATTGCACACCCTTCCAAGGGCGCAGAGGAGTCCGGCCTTGCTGATGCAAAATCCCCGGCCGCTTTTTATGATATTGCTGGCACGATAATGCCCGGGAAGATAGAACGGGTAATAGGGATCGTACCGGATATCGTCCCGCACCGCGTAGTAGAGTTTTACCGCTTTATCCACAGGGTCGTTCCCTGCATCTTTTACGGTTTCTTTGGCATATTCCACAATCGTTTTATGATCACTGTCGATGATTGCCGTGGCCGAAAGATATTTTTCATCCATATGATCCATTCCATCACTCCTTTTATACGGTCTATTTAACCCGATCCGAAGCAAATTTTTTGTTTGTCAGATAAACTCCCGAACAAACCAGTACGGTGCCGATGAACAGACTCAGGGTAATCGGTTCATCTAAAATAAAAAAAGCCAGTACAACCGCACAAATCGGGACAAAATTAATAAAGAGGCTTGCCCTCATGGCCCCGATTCTCTTGATCCCTTCATAATACCAGACAAATCCGATGACGGTTCCGAAAAATCCGAGATAAAAAATACTCAACCAGGCCATGTTGGGATAGTTGCTGTAATCTTTGAACATCCCCTCGAAAACCGCGGGGAAAAACAACAAAAGGGTGCCGATCACCGAGGAATAGGTTACCGAAGCAAGGGGGCTCAGATCGTTCATGACGGCTTTGCCGATCAAAGAATACGCCACCCAGCTTAACACACAGAAAAAGATGAAAATTTCTCCCCGCCCGATGCCGCCGTTTACAATTTCGTTCAGACTCCCCTTTGAGATGACGATCACTGCGCCCACCACCGATATTATAATGCCGACACCTTTGATCAGACTCAGTTTTTCTTTAAAAAAATATGCGGAAAAAAGTGTAATGAATATGGGGTTGCCTGCAATAATAATAGCTGCCCGACCGGCATTGATGAGTTTGAGTCCTTTAAAAAAAAAGACATTATATGAAAATACCCCGGTCATGCCAAGAAGGAAGACGGGAATCATTTGCCGCTTCCCGGGCATGGGGAGCTTGCCCTCGATCCTGTATGTAAACAGTACCAGGAAAATCGAGGCGATGAAGAACCTGAAAAAGGCCGCTGAAAAAGGCCCCACATCTCCGGCAACCACACGCCCGGCGATAAAAGTACCCCCCCATAACAGCGCGGTTAATAGGAGTTTTATATAAACGACCATTAAACTTATATCCCTTATATCTTACCCTGAACAAGTCGGAAACAAAATTTCCAGAATCAAAAAACGATCTTTTGGTCAGCCGGATTGGAAAATTTCAGACTCAGCACCGCATTGATCTGCTCTCCCACAGGGTTCATCGATATGGGCTGCAACCGATCCACCTGTTGTTTTATTTCAGAAAACGTTTTGCCCACAATTCTTCCGGGGCCGGCAAACAGACGAACACATCCCTGAAAGACAAAGAAACTTAAAAACAGTACGATGGCGATGGTCAGAAATGAGTGGAGAAAAAAATCGGAAGACAGATAACTGCCGGCAAAATAATTCCGTGCGGTGGTCCAGCCCACATGACCGAGTATGGCGATGGCCGGCAGGTTGAAAACCACCTGAAATATAAACCCGCTAAGGGTCTTGGAAGCCTTTTCCAGGGTATTGTCCAGGCAGCGGTTCCAGAGGACGGTCAGTTCCTCATCCAATGTGTTATTGTCGGAAAGAACATTTTTCATATTACGAACCGATGGGTTGAACCGGGCTTTAACCAGGGATTCGGCAACATCCGGCCATTCCTGCAAGATGGTCATCCTGTAACTGCGCATGGCGGCATCTACGCCATCGCTTTTCCCGGTCTCGGCTACCGCCGCCCGGGATTCTTTAAAATGCATCAAAGAAGAAACCATGCCCGTCAGTTGACGAATCGGGTTTCCGAATCTCAACATGGCCATAATACCGGTGCCAAAAATCAGAATGCGCGCCCATATGGCGATGAGCCAACCCATGGGTCCCAGCCAACGTTGTACAAGTTTCTGATACAACAGGACATTAATGCCGAAAAACTGACCCGAATTGTTGTTTTTGATTGCAAAAAGCGCGTCCGCCAATGCTTTTTTTTCGGCGATCTGAATGCGCGTTTTTACGTCTTTCAGTCCCTTGACATCTTTTTCGACTTCAGTTTCCGTCTCTTGAAAAACATAATCCCGCAAACTTTGGGCATTTTGGACCCGCCGGTCCACCACGTATCCAGGGCGGTTGAAGGTGCCGAAAATCATCTGCCGCAAATCCTTAAATTGATCAAATTCGTGCTTCGGACCCGCCCCGGGGTCCCATTCGGAATTGTGCAAATGCCGACGGGCGGAAATACACAAGACGGTTTGAACCGGTCTTTCCCAGGCGGCGTTGATAAACGTTTTGAACTCCGGTACGATTTTTTCTTTCAGTTCAACTTCATCCTGACGATCGCACTTGTTGATCACCACCACCAGAGAATCCCCGCCGAACAGGCGGACATAAGATGCCAGAAAATCGATGTGATCTCTTTCTTTTGGGATTTTCAGAATCAAAAACACAAATGAGTATGTCTGAAAGTGCGATGGTTTTTTCCACCACCGGAATGTGGGTTTCCTGCTCACTGCTGTCCGTATCCGGTGTGTCGATGAGCAATACATGCTCCAGGGTTTTAGCGGCCTGACTCCATCGAAAAGCGATATTCTCCAAGCCGAGCCGCTCGCTCAATAGATCGGCGTCTTTCTTTGCCCGGCTTAAAACAACGACATTTCGGGTGGTGGGCCGATGATGCCCTGTTTTGGACAAACCGTCGACTTCAGCCAGCGCATTCAGCAGCGTCGACTTGCCGGACCCGCACGGACCGATGATGGTCACAATGAGCTTGCGCTCGAACCGTTCCTCGAGATCATCCATCATGCGGAGGACTTCGCTGCACTGCTTTTTCAGCCCCGGGGCCGGCTGCCACAGGGGCGCCCGATCAATGGCCCGATGAAGCATGTGAACATCATTTTTTAAGCCTTCGATCCTGCCGAGGGCCTTGATTGATCCTGTTCTTTGGTTTGAAATCATCATGACACCATCGCTTTTTTGCACGTATCGATGTGGGTTTCGATCCTATGGATCAGCGGGCTTGAGGCGTCCAGCGTATCTGTTGCAGCCCGAATGATTCCGCCGGTGACCTCCTGTTCGAAAAGATTCTGTACCGCCTTGAGCTTGTCGTTCAACCACGTTTGCACAATGGGCCCGAGCATCTCTTCAAGCTGCTTCTGGTCGGCTTTTTTAAGCCCGGTGGTGGCGGGTATCGCAACCAGTGCATACAGATCATGCAACCCGAACAGGCCGGTCAACTTGACCTTGATTCCCACGGCGCCCACGGGATCTCCGGTTGAAATGATATACGTAACAGCCGCAGTGGCCGGAACGACATTCAGGAATGCGGCGAACATCTGCCGAATTTTGGTCCACATGCCCATTTTTCTTCGGTAACCGTCGGCCAGATCTTTCAGCGTCATTTCGATTCCATGGGACAGCTCTACAATCACATCTCTGCGTGAAAGAATGGACTCGAGCACCAATTTCCAATCCATATTCCTCAATTGTTCCTGTTCCTGAAACACAACCGGATGGGCGGAGACAAAGAAGGTCAGGGTCCATTTTTCTTCGCCGGGCTCTGTATAGGGTCTTTTGCTGTCTTTCAACGCCTCGCCGGCTCTGATCTGTTCAAGGGTTTCAAGCATTCGCCGGGTGACCGGATCCTTCAGGGGCGCGTCGACGGATATATCTGAATGGACCGCCGCGGAATGGATGCTGTTTACGGCTTTGAGAAGATCTTCTTCCACCCGGTCAACAAAATCAGCGGGCGGTGTCTGTTTTTCAGTGTCGGAAAAAATGTGTTTTACCTTTTTTGCCGTGCTCACCAGTAATTTAAACGGATGTTCGATAAGGCTGCCCGTTTTGCGCATGGCCTTGACATAGGGGGGATCCGTTTCCATCCATATCTCAACAAACCGTTTCATCACCCGATCCATGGGGAAATGCCGCAACGCTTCTTGAACACAATGACTCTGGACGGTCTGGAGCGTATCGAGATAAAGGCGAAGTTCATGTTTGGAACTTTTTGCATGTTCAAGAATTTTTGTGGCCTGGATCAGCACATCTTTCAGAATAGAGGAAAGCAATTCAAGTCTTATGGCGGCGGAATCGACGGCTGTAAGGGCATCCATAAACGACGGATCCCTTTCATCGATGGACCGTAACGTCATAAATTTTTGGCCGGCCGCCACGGCATTATCCTCATCCGTACGATAAATACCCAGCACATAACGATGGGCGTCGCTGCCGTATAAGTTGCCGGCAACGGTCATTGCGTGCCCTCGCACTTCTTCGTCCGAAAAGCCGGGATAAGCGCGATAAATCAAAAAGCATTTTCGAATGCCGACGCCCGTGAGCATCCGGGCGATAAAATCGGTGTTCTCGCGATTGTTATAGTTGGAATTGGTAAAAATATATATCAGGATATCAGATGCCTCCAGGGCCTGCCGGGTAACATCCCTGTTGATGTATACACCTTTGGCACCGGTATCAAAGTCCGGTGTGTCCATGAGAACCAGATTCCTGGGAACCCCATTGTTTAATACATAGAGCGGAGGACCCGACAGGGTGAGGTCCTGCCGGTTTTCAAGACGGGCGGGCCGATGCCCGAAGGGTTCAAACAGGGGGGGAAGAATCTCCGGCCGGTGGAGGATGTCTCCATGTGCGGATACGAGAACACGGCGATTGAGCCCCGCGCTGCCGCCCACCGGTGAAAGGCGCTCACCCACAATGGAGTTGAACAGCGTCGATTTTCCTGAAGAACCGCCGCCGCAGATGGTGGCCATTATGGGAAAATTCGGTGAAAGCCGGACAAGGAGCTTATGGTCGATAATATGGGCCCATGGGTCCGTCTCCTTCCGGCGGTCGAGTCCCAGCAAGTCCACTATCCGTGGGATATCGTCTCTCAATTGCCCCAGGGCGTCATTCAGGTTTTGTGTATAAAGATTTTTCATAACAGCCGTTACCCTGATAACACATTTTTCCCCTCAAAGGAATGCGATTGCAACAGCATCCCTTCAACTCCCTCCATATCATCTTTGAGAGCTTTATCCTTTGGCTATAACGCACTTATTTTACCCTAATTAACTACAACTAATCGGGAGATGATCTTTTAAGTATTCGGTTCATCCATCCCGCCACGCCACCCCCGCAATCCCCAGATCAAGAACATAAGGCCCAAGCCGGTCACAGCAGCAGAAACAACGGCGGTCAAAAGAATCCCACCGGTTAACCAGACCACTCCGCCGGTCAGTGCACCGACCACCCGCCCGGTGCCGGCCGCCGCAAGGAAGGCCGAAATCATTGTCGCCCGGGATCCGGGAAGCAGTTCCGTACAAAGTGACAACGCCGAAACAATGGAAAATTCAAAGGTTATAAAAATTAAAAACAGTCCCCCCAAAGCCTGGGGAAGGGTCTGGCCCAGCAGCGGTAAAACTCCATAACTGGCAATACACAGGGACAGCCCCAAAATTATGGAGCGTTTCAGCCCCAGGCGGTCGGAAACCGCCGCGGTCAAGCCTTCCCCTGACAACTCCGCCGCCCCGATGATACCGGTGCCAAGGCCCAGAGCCATTAGATTCAGATCGAAAGATTTTTCCAGCCATGCACCGTAAACAACGAAAAGATTATCATTGGCTGCGCTGATAAAAAAAGAAAAACCAATGACCCCCATTGCAGCACGTTCCTGCCCCAACCGTCGCCAGGAATTCCATAAGCCGGAAGCAGTTTGATGCTTGATGCGCTTTTTCCCCTCTTTGGGTATCAGGATGCTCAACGCCAAAATACCAATCACGCCGATCCCGCCCATAGCGAAAAAGGGGGCTCGCCAGCCCAGATACTCCATGAGGATGCCGATCAGCGGAATTCCCACCAGTGTACTGCCTGACCAGCTAAACTCGAGCAGGCCGATGATCCAGCCTCTCCGGTGAAAGGGGACCCTTTCGCTGACATACGCCTGTAACGCCGGGTCAAAAATACTTTTTCCGAGACCGGCGATAAACAGCGACACCAGAACAACACCGTAGAACGGGAAAAATCCACCGGCGAACATTCCTGCCACCAGCATACCCATTCCGGCCAGCATCATCAAACGATACCCTAAATGGTCGGCAAGAGGACCAAAGAACATGCCGAGCAGTGCCGTAGACTGACTTGCTGCAATGACGGACGTAATTGCAGTCAGCGGCACCCCCAGCCCACGGCTCAGCGCCGGCGCAAACGGATAGACAAACCGCCGTGCAGAATTGAGGACCAGTCGGCATAACGTTACTACGCAGACTTTCCAGACCAGGCCGGAACTATCCCAGCCCGGAGTTGAAGTGGTTGATTGACGGGACACAATTGAACTCCGCTGCGAAATTGATGGGTCGCCCCTGAACACGTACCATTCTGTCATATTATTTAAGCAACTATAGGGTTAACTGTGCCATGGCTGTTATGCAATAGAAAATTTTCAAAATATTGGAATCAAGCTCCCCGCTGCCTGGAAACGGAATCTCCGCCTTATGCCCACAAGGAAACGGGGTATTAAATAAACAGAGTAAATATCCGGGTCCGGACCCATCACCAATACTCTATACTTTAAAAATAAAATTGTTCGACGGACAAAAATAGCTTTACTGTCTTGAAATAAAAACCTAAGTTGACAAATTACGCACAATTAAAAATTATGGAACCTTTTGGAGCATGGGATGAAAATTAGAGTGGAATGCTATGCCGGGTATCGGGGAGAAGAAACCCCCCGAAAAATCTTTATGGGAAACAGGAAAATAGAGATCAAGGACGTTCAAGATCGATGGTTGTCACCCAACCACCGATACTTCAAGGTTCATGGAGATGACAACGCCGTTTACATTCTTCGCCATAACCCGGAAACAGAGATCTGGGACCTGGCGTTCTTCAATCGGGCGGAAGCCCCTTCTAATTCGACATCCGGATAACCCTCACCCAACTATCTCCCTTACAACATCGTCGAATATAGACAAACAGGTGTCGATCTCTCCGGCAGTTACCGTCAGGGGGGGAGAAAATCGGATGGTGTTTTCACCGCACCCTAATAGCAACAGCCCTTTGTGAAAAGCATCTTGAATAATTTTGTCCCGCCACGTTCTGGCAGGTTCTTTGGTCTCACGGTCTTTGACGAACTCCACCCCCACCATCAGCCCTTTGCCCCGGACATCGCCCATGCATTCGTACGATTGCTGCAGTTCCCGGAGTCCTGCCATAAGATAGTCCCCCTGATCGGCAGCATTTTTCATAAGTTTTTCTTCAAGCAGTTCAATGGTCGCCAGGGCAGCCCGGCATGAAACAGGATTGCCCCCGAAGGTGGACGCATGGGAGCCGGCTTCCCAATCCATAATCTCAGCCCCTGCGATCAACGCCCCCAAAGGCATGCCCGAAGCGATCCCTTTGGCCAGGGCGGTGATGTCCGGATCCACGCCAAAATGTTCCATTGCAAACATTTTTCCCGTGCGCCCCATACCCGACTGAACTTCGTCGACCACATAAAGGATGCCGTATTTTTTCGCCAGGTTATTCATTGTCTGATGAAATTCGGGCGGCGGCACGATATACCCCCCTTCCCCCTGGATCGGCTCCACGATAATAGCGGCAACCTCTTCGGGGGGTATGGTTGTTCGGAAAAGGGTATCTTCGACCCATTGAACACATCCCAGTTCGCACTCGGGATATTGGAGATTATAGGGGCACCGATAGCAATAGGCATATGGAATATGCGTGATTCCCGGAACCAGCGGGTTGTAGTGTTTTTTCTGTATGGTCTTGCTGGCCGTAAGGGACAGTGCCCCCATTGTCCGCCCATGAAAAGCTCCGTAAAAGGCCAGATTCAATTCACGCTGGGTATGCCATCGGGCCAGTTTGAATGCGGCCTCAACAGCTTCTGCGCCTGAATTCCCGAAATAAACCTTTTTTCCGCCCTTTCCCGGAGTCAGGTTCGAAAGCTTTTTTGCAAGTACGATCTGGGCACTGTAGTAAAAATCGGTCCCGGACATGTGCAACAGGCGGTCGGCCTGCTCTTTAATAGCCTTGACCACCCTGGGATGACAATGGCCCGTGGCGCAAACAGCGATGCCGGCGGTAAAATCCAGAAATATATTGCCGTCCACGTCATGGATCCAAAGGCCTTTGGCTTTTTCAACCACCAGAGGATAATAACGCGTATAGGAAGGAGAAACGTAAGTTCGATCCTCATCGATCAGTTTGCGTGCTTTCGGACCGGGCAGTGGCTTCTGGATCTTTGGTGATTTTATCATAACACCTCCGGAGAAGAAAAATGTGACGGCGACCCAAGTCGCTCAATTAAGATCATTTGGTCGGTGGCGAATTTCCAGGGTCATCGGATCTTTTGAATACGTCCGGCACCATGGAGACCGTTTGAAATATACGATTGACGACATCATTGGTTTTAAAAATATGCGTACTAACCTTTCGGGCACACGGATAGAACCGGACACGGCGTCTGACGTACGACGCGATCCGTGGTGGATCCCACAAACAGTTTCTCCACAAGACCTTGCCCCCGCACACCCAGAACAATCAACGCGACTTCATTTACCTTAGCATAGCGGATCAGTTCCTCATGTGGCCGACCCTCCAAAAGTACGGTTTTCGGGGTGCACCAGTTACTGGCTTCCTTGGGGAACCATTTTTTTAAGTCTGTCTTTTATCCGGATCTGGAGATCGTCTTCAATATCTTTTTCATATTCCACCGACGTCTTGAGCCAGTCCACATATACAGACGGCTCTTTCACGTGGACAAGGTGCAGTTCGGATTGAAACTCCTGGGCCAGGCTGAGTCCGTGTTGAAACGCCAGATTAGAATCATCAGAAAAATCACAACCCACAAGAATTTTTGGGAAGTTTATCGTTTGATCCGAAAGGATGTTTAAATTATGCTCCGGGCCGCGAACGATCAGCAAGGGACAGTGAAGGGTGCGCATGAGACGTTCGGTTACAGAACCGAGAACCAGTCGTTTGAGACCGGATCTGCCGTGGGTGGCTGAAATGGCCAGGTCCGCACCCGTTTCCTCCGCCAAACGGGATATTTCATCGGCGGCATGACCGACGGCAACCAGAGGCTTCCATTCAATCTGAGCCTCGCCGATTAACTGTTTAAGTTGCCTATGCGCGTTATTAATGGCCTGGTCCTGCTGATCCATAAAAAATATGGGCCCATCTCCGTATGTGATGCTGGTGGGGAAGTCGACCACGTGACAGACATAAAGCTTGGCCCGGAACTCTCGAGCCAGAGCAATACCCCAAGAGACAGAATGGTTGGAAAAGTCTGAAATATCGGTGGTACAAAAAATTTTATTTATTTCTACTCTCATGGCACAACCCTCCTTTCTTTAGCCCGAATTTATCATGAAGAATGTTGACAAATTTACATCCCAAATGGGCAAAAGCCACGGATCTACCGGGTAAGGATTCGATCGAGGATCAACCCGTGGAAACTGTTCGCGTCCGGCGACTCAAAAAGCCATCCGAGATGCACCAAACAACGGAAGCAAACTGCAATTCGCCAGCGATAGCCGGCAAACCAGCCAAACTCATCCGAAGAAAGACCGACATAACCGCACCCTTTGGCAGTTCTAAAACACCCGATCTCAAAAACAATTCCATGGGGATTGGCAAAGGTATGCCGGTGGGACTCCTGGACGGTGATGCGCTCAGCAGGATATGTTATGATATTAAGGCATTGACGGCACCGGATATACGCTTCGGAGTCCAATATGTCATCTTCAGTCTCGTCCTCAACAAAACCTTCGATCATCTCAATGTTTTGTTTTTCAGGCGGAACACGAAAAAGATAAGACGATATCATTCTTTACCTTCTTTGAACCGGACATGTTTGGCAGATGGGAATGGTTTTTTTAGAGGCCATTCTCACGGCTTATCCAATTCAGGATAACATTGTTTCCGGACAAATTTCAACCTGGAGTTGAAATTTATGCAAAACGCCCGGAATCTTTCTTTATGGGACGTCCAATTAAATGATCTGTCCATAAAGTCCTTGAAAACACTTCAATTCTATATTATTGTTCATTTTTGTTCAAGTTCAAGCCTCCGGCCCATGGGGCCTAGGCCCCGGAGGGAAAAGCGAAAATTCTAACCACAGGTGCTCCACAGGAAATGCCCTTGGGGTGAATACATTGAGTATTTCCGGGATAAAGCTAAAGCTTCACTTCGTGCACAATGTTGAGACTGATGCAAAAATTGGGGAAAAAGACGGGGACAACCTAAGCGATGAACACATCGACAATTGTTGTAGCGCTACTGACTTTCTGGCTGGTGATGGGACTGGGTTTTCTTTCTAAATACGCAAATGTGCGCAAAGAAGGAGAGAGTCGATATGAAGCCTGGACTTCATATGAAGGATTGTTGTTTATCTTAAGTATCGCCGTCTCATTGGTAATTATAATTTACAAATCTTTATCCCACTGATTTTATAACCGAAAAAAATCCTGATTGCGAGAATTCACTCCATTGGAGTATCGCCGGTTCCGGAGTCGGGCAATTCAAGGACTTCCGTTGTCGCTTCCGCCGGGAGTTCCTCCACCACACGCAACTTACGCACCATGGCTCGGGTTCGCACCTCGGTCTGGTCTATCGTATTAGCGGCCGTTTTCAGCTGCTTCTTTACCTTGTCCAGGACATCCCCGAATTTTCCGAATTCCGTCTTTACAGCCGCCAGAACCTTCCAAACCTCACTGGACCGCTTCTCTATGGCCAATGTACGAAACCCGACCCGAAGACTGTTCAAAATTGCCGACAGGGTCGTTGGTCCGGCAATTATAATTCGGTAATCCTGCTGGATCTTCTCTACCTGGCCCGGTTGCCGAAGGACCTCTGCGTAAAGGCCTTCGGTTGGGAGAAACATGATTGCAAAGTCGGTGGTTTTGGGTGGGTCGATATACTTATCACGGATCTCTTTGGCTGAATTGTGTATGGAGCGGATGAGGGCTGCAGTTGCTTTCCGAACCCCATCTGCATCGGCTGCGTCCGCGAACTCCGCGAGTCTCAAGTAGTCTTCCTGGGGAAATTTTGAGTCGATGGGCATCCAGACACAAGATTCAGGATCATTGTCACTCCCGGGCAGACGGATGGCGTATTCAACACTCTCCTGGGATCCGTCTTTGATATTCACATTTTTCCCGTATTGATCCGGTGTCAAAACTTGCTCCAAAAGCGCACTGAGCTGGACTTCGCCCCAGGTTCCACGTGCTTTGACATTCGTGAGCATCCGTTTTAGATCACCAACCCCTGCGGCAAGATTCTGCATCTCACCCAGCCCATGCTGAACCGCCTCAAGGCGCTCGCTGACAAGCTTAAAAGACTCGCCGAGCCGCTTTTCGAGGGTACTTTGCAATTTTTCATCAACAGTCTCCCGCATCTGATCGAGTTTCTTTTCATTGCTCTGCTGAAGGTGCTTTAATTGTGCATCGATGGTGCTTCGAAGGGTCTCGAGCCCCGACGTATTCGACACCGTCAGTTCCTGGATTCGCTGGGCGATGGATCCCAGACGATCCCTTTGTGACCGACGCATTTCACCGATGGTCTTTACCATCGTATCCGTCGAGAGCTTCTGACCGGCAGAGACTTCCTCCCTGAGATTCCTCGCTGCTTCAGCCGATTCTTCACGGCCGAAACGCAGCTCCTCTCGAATTGCCTGTTCCACACCGGAACTTCCTTTCGAGTTTAACTTTATCAGAGCCCAAATCAGCAGCAGTGCACTAGCGGCCAGTACAACGAAACGAGCCCATATGAAAATATCCGTCACGATATAGAACCCCCTTTTTCGTAATTTATCACTTATAGCGGATAGATTTCAATATTTTTGGCCAAAAGATACAGATGGATTCCGACGGCGTCTAACCAACGGCTTTCTAGTCGCTCCGGATCGTTTTTATTAAGCTTATTAACGACGTCCTCAGTGCCTGACTTTCTATTTTGAACTTTACACCCACACCATCCGGGTGGACCCGAACAATTTCACCCTTGATCTTAAAGGGCTTTTGATAATCCTGAGACATGAAGGTCATTAAAATTTCTTGACCTTTCGAAAAGGTTTCAGTGGTTTTGATGAATACGCCCCGCTCGCTGATGTTTTGAATAAATTCCCGATAATATCGACCCGCCACGTTATAATCGACCATCGTTGAGAAATCTTTTCGGCGACACAATCTCCGTTCCATGTTTTGTCTTTCTTCCAATTCATTTAAAAGCTGCCGCATTTCCGATTCGGACATTCTATCGATTATTTCAAATAGAAAGGCACGGATTTCATTTTTCCCGATTTCAATATCCTTGTTTTCCATGGTAAAGATCCTCCGAATCCGGAATTAAAGCACTCGCCGGTTATGAACGGACGTTGAATTATTTTTAACATAGGTTGAGAGATTGTTGGGGAAGATGTCTCGTCCGGCAGTTAACGATTTTTTCACCATAACGTATCAATATTAAAAATTTTTCTTGAAATCAATCAAAAAAGCCGGGGGTTTGCGGGGGACTTGAATATCAGGGGTGCAAAAGCACCCATACCGATTGAGAATGCGCTTTCGAGGAAAGAGAAAACCCCCGGAAAGGGTTGCTTTTTCCGGGGGTATCACAGAGGATTGAAAGGAGAATGGAATGGCTACATTCCATAATGTATCGCTATACTATATTTGCACAATGTGGCATGTCAAGAAGTTTATTTAAAAAATAAATTATATTCAGCGCCTGAAGGATGTTTATGACTGTGGGAAACAAAAAACCCGAATCGTATCAGCGGGAGGCCACCTTTTCTCGCACCGGCAATCAATAACTTTATATACTTTTATTCCTGATAACATTTTTTTCCCTTGATCATGTCTTTACATAAACACCCTTAGCCACACTCTTAATTTTACCCTGTTTCCTCAACTTGAAAACCAAATTAGCAATCTTCTTTTGATTGTAGCCTGTCTTTTCCATAAGAGCTGCGTTACCAACACCTTTCTTGTACCTTTGGATGATCGAAAGGACTGTATCAACAGCCGTTGCCTGTATCCCTTTCTTAGATGTCGCCTTTTTAGGCGCTGCCTTCTTTACAACCACTTTCTTTATAGGAGCCTTTTTTACTGCTTTTGCCTTAACAGCCTTGGCTTTTGGTTTCTTTGCGGGTTTGGTCTCCCCACCAATCTGTTCCTGCAACTTCTGGACCTTCTGAGCTAACCCATTAAGAGCTTTTGATATGGCTTCCAGATCTGTTTTCAGTTTTTTCATTTCAGTTTTCTCCTCTCCTGTTCTATTGGCAGTTAATATTTCAAAATCAAATTATCGAAACCAACCTTCTTTATTTATCCTTTTATGTTTATCAAAACTTGGAACCTGTGATGCCTGTGCAATGGATTTAAATGATGTTGCAGACAACACAACAATTGCCAGTGTAATGAGAATTGTTTTTATTCTATGCATATGATTCTCCAAATAATTAAGGGAGAAACCTCTATTTATTGCGCTTCTTTTCGTACGTTTTAAGGGCTTCATCTAAAAGCCGTCGTATGGCTTCATTGCGAGCGGGAATACGGTTTTCGTATCTGTAATCGTCTATTCGCTTCAACAGGTCTTTATCCAAGATTAGCAGAACTTTCGGTTTGTCAGAAGCCATGGAAATTACATATTTTAATGAACAAAAAAAATCAAGGAAATATATTAACAATCACTTTGACATCCAATATTGATTATTAAAGGTATATAACCCATATGCCATATTAACCCAAAAGCACGATAAAATGAAAACAAAATTGTCAAACGGAGCGCTTGAAGGAACCGGAAACCAACCCCTTATATTTTCCCGAACATGGACGGTACAGACCATATAGACAATTTCAAGCACAGGCCCTTGATTTCGGCACAAAAAAAGGGATTAACCAAAATGGCTAACCCCTTGATTCCATTGGTGCCGGAGGTCGGAATCGAACCGACACGGGGTTGCCCCCGCGGGATTTTGAGAACCATAACATAAAAAGCGGGTTTTTATTGTATTTCTAAACAGTTGCATTGATTATAAATTTTATTTTGGATGTGTTCGTTATTTGATTAAATTTGATTAAATTGAGTTAGTTTTTATTTGGTCTGACACAACACTGACACATTTTTTTGTATCCCTTATTGCATCGATTAACTTTTTTAAGAAATTTTCTTGACAGTCCTTTACATAGATGATAGATGTCAATTATGAATAAAATAACATCAAAAAAGATCGAGAGTTTGATAGGCCTCAAAAGCAACACCCTGCATTATTATATCAAGTCTGGGGCCTTTGTTCCTGAAATCGACGAGGGCGTGGGCACCGGTCACACGAGGCTATTTTCAGTTAAGAATTTTTTGGAAGCCGCCATATTAAAACGCATGCTAAATTTTGGATATTCCAAAAATGTTATTCTTAAATTTTTTGAAAGCATTGGCAATTCGAAAGAGTGGCGAGGAATAAAGCCAAGTCAAATAATAAAAGATCGCATAATATTTTTTATAATTTTTTATTTTTCCGGTGGCGAAATCGTTCATCAATTCGTAAAAAGGAAGCCGAAAGAGATAAGAAAATCATTTGCGGATGTGTCTGACGAAGATTTTTTTAATGCATTAAGGAGCCCTTCTAGAGAATTAAATCTTAATCTTATCATTAGGGAAAGTCCAGAAACGGAATTGTTCTCAATTATTAATATATCGGGTATTATAGGAAGATTTTTTCATATTTTTGATCCTAAAAAGTAGAAATTAGTTTTTTTTTCGGCTACATAAGTGATAATTGTCAATTATTAATTGCAGCATGGGTCGTGCAACTAAAAAAGGAGGTCAAATGAGAGGGAAAAATAAAAATCTAAGAATCGCAATATTGAAAAAATTCGATAGTCAGGGCGATTTCGCTGAATTTATCGGGGTCCACGAATCAGCGGTTTCTCAAGTGATCCGTGGTCGGCGAAATTTAAAATCAGAAACGAGGGATCGGTGGGCCGCTGTTTTAGGCTGCGATCCGGGAGATATTTTCTAATTTGGGAACTGAATGTGATCATAACGCTTTCGTGCCGCGGAAACGTCTCTACACGGTAAAGGAGGTTGCGGAGTACCTGGGCCGTCCCGTGTATTCGGTCCGGATGCTGATTTACGAACGGCTTCTGCCCATCGTTAAGGATAAGCCGGACTCACGTAAAATGTATGTGGATCTTTTTGACCTGGAAAATTTTGTAAATGACCGGAAAGGCTTTGAGTGAATTTCAACCCAAAATATCACAAGCTATCACATAGGGTTTTTAATAGGCTGATTTTAAGCATTATTTGGACGCGCAGAGGATACCCTATCCCATGATAGAGGCGGAATTATTCTTATGAACCGGGGATTCGTTAAGCTGTGGCGTAAAACCAGAGACTCGAGGATCTTTCAAAGCGAAGGTTTGTTAAAGGTTTGGATATGGTGTCTTTTGAAGGCAAGCCACATTGAAAGGTGGGTGTCGATTAGAACAGGCCGAGGGACAATTGAAATACTTTTGAAACCCGGCCAATTTATATATGGCAGAAATTCAGCCGCCAAAGAATTGAGAATGAAACCCTCTACCGTACGCAACCGAATACAAAAATTAAAAAACATCGAAAATCTGGACATCCAAAAGGACACCCATTTTTCAATAATAACCGTTAAAAATTGGGACACTTACCAAGGGAACGAAAAAAAAGAGGACAGTAAAGAGGACAACCAAAGGACACAGACAAGAATGTAAAGAAGGTAAAACCTTTTGTGAAAACTCTATCGAATTTTCACTTTCAAAGCTTCTCCTTGACCAAATCCTTTTAAGGAATCCCAAACACAAAAAACCAAATCTTCAAAAATGGGCTATTCATATTGATAGGGCAATACGGATTGATAAGCGAACCCCTGATGAATTGCAAACCGTCATTCTTTGGTGCCAGCAAGATAATTTTTGGCAAAGTAATATTCTTTCAACGGCAAAGCTTCGGGAAAAATACGACCAATTGTTCTTAAAAATGAAAGAAGCCGGAGGGAAAAAAACAAAGGGTGGTCTTATTGAACACGGTGGAAAATTAATCAGTGAAACCCATTTACACAACATGAAATCTTTTAAACAAGCTTTTGAAGGCATGGGGGCTTCCGATGGACAGTAACGACACCGGGAAATTTTCAGACGCTATGGGTGTAATGTGTGAAGTTTTCAGCAAAGAGCTTTCACCTTTAGCAATACAGACTTATTTCCGGGCAATGGAGAGGTTTCAGGTTGAGCAGATCGAGGGGGCTATTTCTGAGGCCATTGTATCATGCCGTTTTTTCCCGAAGCCAGTTGAGTTGATCGAATTTATCACGGGGAAATCTGGGAACCTTGCAGATATTGCAGAGGTCGAAGCCGGGAAGGTCCTTCAGGCGGTCAAGCAGATCGGACATTACAACAGTGTAAAATTTGACGATCCTGTCACAACGGCAGTTATACACATGGGTTTCGGGGGGTGGTCAAAGGTGTGCCAGGAAATGAGATCCAACGAAGAAAGTGGTTTCTAAAAGATTTCGTGCGAACCTATCAAGCATATTCACGCCAAGGAATAGAGTACAAGGGCCATTTAGCCGGACAGATTGAAACTGACAACAGCGCACGAGGTTACGATAATTGTATACCAGAACCCCTGGCAATAGGAGCTCAAAAGAGATCGAGCATAGGGAAAAGATATGCAACTGAAAGAGTAGAATTAAAAAAATACTTTCCTTTCAAGTGGTTATGGGTCCTTCCTGGGCAAATAAAAGCTCGGGAGTTTCCGGCTCGATCTTTTATTACATGCAAAACTGAAAAGGCGGTTACATTTTGTGGATGACAATAAATGACTATGCGAAGCACAAAAACCTGGGTCCCCACACTATCCGCAAGCATATTCGCCGCGGCAGGATTCCAAAGAGTGCGCTTAAACCCAAGAAACCCGGTGGCTCACACTTGTTGGTTCACAGGGATAAGGCCGACAAAGCCCTGATCGGTGTTGTTAGAGAAGTAACCAAGAAAGTAACCAAAAAGACCCGTAAACCAAAACCAAAGCCCAAAAAACAGAAACCCGTTGAGCCGAGTGATACAGAAAAGCAAGAGGTTATCGATAGCGCCGGTATTAAGGAGTTTGAAAACATATCTGAAGCCCAAAAGTTTAAAGAGACGTATCTGGGCGCACTTAGAAAGTTAGAGTATGAAGAAAAATCCGGTCAACAAATTTCTAAGGCCGAGGTTGAGCGAGACGCTTTCAATACTGGTCGAACCGTCCGGGACTCTCTCTTAAACATTTCGGGTCGGATCAGCGCAATTTTAGCCGCTGAGTCTGACGAGGATAAGGTGTCCGAGATTTTAACCAAAGAGATAAGACAGGCACTGGAGGTCTTGAGTAGATGAGTGTCTACACCACCGCATTTAAGGTCGGACTCAAACCCGGCGATCAAGCCGCGGAAGCATTTTTAACAAAAATTTCAAATAATTTTATGGAAGGAGATCCAATGAAAAAGCTATTCAAAAAATTAACTAAGGAGATCGGCCGCTTGGAGCGGGAGATTGAAGACGCAACGATCCGTAAAATAACTGTCAAGGAGCGTATCACTCAGGCAACAGCGGCGATTGAGGCTTTAAAGAACGACTTGTAGGCCTCGCTCGTTGCCGATGATCTAAAAAAAACCGCGTCTCTTGAAAAAGAGATCGATAAGCTTTCCAAAAAGGTCATTGACCGCGACCTGGTATTAGTTCGTGGTCTCGAGGGAAAAATCATAGACTTTAATCAGCAACTAATTGGGGCCAAGGGAAATAAGACCGAGGCCTTCGTAAAGCTGTGCAAGGCCTGGCTGGGGTCCGAAGCTTCCCTCTACGATGGAGCAGCAAAAAAGCTGATTCAGCGAATCAAGCGGTTATTAGTTGTTCATTCAGCGTTGCGTGAGGTCTGGGCGGCTGAGATTTACGCGCAAGCTCTTGGTGAAGGTTACGAATTTCTACCCTCTTCCAGGATCCCCGTACTTAGAAATTTTATCAAAACTGATTTCTTGAAGGGATTTTTTAGGTCAAGCCCGGAGCTTAGAACGAAGGTCATGAAAGAAATTACAGGATAACGGAGGTAATAGAATAATGAAGAATGAACTTTTCTATAGATCGTTTGAGATTGAAGCTCGGGCATTTAATGAGGAAAAGCGCGAAATTTCCGTATCGATTTCAAGCGAGACCGAAGAGGTTGAGCGCTGGTTTGGCATTGAAATCCTATCTCACAACAGGGGCGCTGTAGATTTAAAACGAATCAAAGGCAAGGGACCACAAAAGCGCCGATGGCCGTAACTTGAAATTTTCTGACATATCAGACGAAGACTTTATCAGAGGCCTTACCAATCCGCTGCTGATTGCCCCTTCAGTTCCCAAAAAGGTCAAGCGTCAAAAAAAGGACCGGGCCAAAGTGACGTCTTTCGATGGGATCGATGACAAAGACTTTTACCGAAGTTTATCAAATCCGTCGATGTTGTTTTAATGGATTCTCTCGAACGCATGGCCGCAAAGCTCGGCCTGAGTCGTGAATTGGAAAGAATGGTTTTGTCTGGGGTGTCCGAACTCCAACTTCTTGATTTTTTTACACTGGCCTATGTGGAATTTTTAAAGGATCACAGAGTTGCTTTACTTTCAGCTTTCTTTCAATCCAGATCGGGGGATGCTGCAAAGGATCGGGGTTTTATGCCCATTCAGGCCGCAAACATAATAACAGATGCGAATTTTTTCCATGACTCTTAATTTTTCCATGCCTGGGGGCGGCCCACTCCCTGGTCTCCTAAAAACTTGCAGACATGCTTTCTGGACTTCCATGTCTCAAGATGGGCCTTCTTTATATGGGGTTATGTTAACTCCATTTTGCAGGGCGCTTGGCCTGTACGAACGCCCTGCTTTAGAACCAAAAAACACTATGCTGTTAAACGCAAAAAGGTAAGGGTCAAAGCCGTCAATCTTTGCTCTTTGACAATTTTGAATCCGAAAGGTAGCCGACCATAAGGGCGCGAACAATCATTTGTTCAACATCTTTATTGGCGTTTACGTGTACTAATTTGATTTCTTTATTCTTAGATGAAAATACACGAAAAATCTCGTCAGCAAAAGCCTGACCTATTTCTTTTATTCCATCGAAATCTAAAATTACTGTTTCAAATCTATCAATCCTTGATAATAGCCTTTTGGCCTGTGACCTAGAAACAAGTAACTCCTCTCCATATTGAACAAGGCGGACAGGGATAATTGTTTTATTAAAACCATAAGTCTCTTCGGATGTGAATTGGTTAAAAACTTTCCTGATGGTTCTTGATGTATTGTTGTTCATTTTCATAAATACACTTGTTCCTGTTTGAAATTTTTCCCCTTTTAGAATCCAGTCAACGTCATTGGAATGGTGATGTGAAAAATATGTTTCGCCAGATAGAATTTGATAGTCATCTACCATACGAGAAGAAAAGAAAATACCCTCACCTGTATGCCGTGAGGGGTCTGTTGTTAGCTTTCCTTTTGATAGTTCTAAAACGGCATGACTTTCATCAAGCAGGTTCAGTTCTCTTTGGATTTTTTTAAATATTCCTTCTCCATCATCAGATATATAAATTTGTGTTGAAACGGCAGTCTTTGCAACTACCACCATCACAGTTTTACCAGAGGAGTGATCGATGGCGTTATTAAACATTTCAGTAAAACAGTAACTCCATATGTCAACAACATTATCAGGAAACTCGTCCATCAAGGGCAGAATGTCATCGCGCCATACAACGTCCTCTTCCAAGTTGGGACCAAGAAAATATAGTTTTTCCTCAATCTTTTTTGGAAATAATGAATATCGACGACTTTTAGTGGTTCCATCAACTTTTATTGCTCTTTGTTTTGCAAGGATCTGCATATGTTTATTAACAGCTTGCCGAGAAATATTAAATTTTTTCGAGGTAATCCGAACAACGTCTTTAGGATGATTTTCTACATTCTCAAGAATGAATTGTCGTATTTTTTCACCACGTTTTCGAACGCGTACCATTGGGGATCCTTAAAAATTATTTTTGTCAACCTTATGTCGGGGCATTGTAAACTTTCTTCTTATTTTTGTCAACCCATGAGCTAAAAAGTATTATAAAAACGTATATTTATTCTTTTTAAGTATCAGATTAATAGCTCTTTGGCAATTTAGCAGAGAAAAATACCGTTTTACGCTAACTGTGAAACTGTGAAGTTTTCGTAATTGGGCGGGGTCTTGGTATTCAGTTCATGGCAACCTCGGTTAAAGGTTATTTATTGGCTTCGTCGGTGTCTTCCTCACGCCAGTCTATACCTTTACTGTTTAGCTTTTCATTCAGGAATTGCAGAATAACACTATTCAAAGATCGAAACTCACTTGTAGCTATTTCGTCAAGCGCCTTTTTCATCCCTTCTGGCATTCTGATATTCACCGCAACTTTCATACATTGATAAATAAATTTTTTTGTTCTGAATTGCAACTTTTTTCTTGCAATATAAATTAAATGATATTATATGTAAACATATTGTTTATATTTAGTGTTAAATTGCTTCCCAAAACCAAGATAAAATGAAAGCCAAATTAAAAAACATAGCGCTTGAAGGAACCTGCAGCGGTGACGTTGTGGGCGGTTTATTATCTTGGACCGGGGAACCCTTCAGGCGCTTTTGTTTTTGAAAGGGGGTTGAAATCGATAGGAGGATTCAAGAGAACGGGCTGTCCATACGGAGTTGCGGCCCAGGACAGCCCTAAACATGACATTTAACCAAAGGAGAAAATGCCATGACTGAGAACACTGTAACATCAAAAAATAACGAAAGGCAAGAGACCGTAGAAGAAAAGGGGGGCGGTGGTGGATTCTATCGAACCTTACTGGCTGACTCTGATATGGTATGCGACCAAGTCTTTGATATTCAGTCAATAGGGAACGTGCTGGCGGTTTTAAGAGAGGGCGTGCGGGACGCCGTTAGTGCCGACGAGATTAATGCATGGCAAGGGATTGTAGAGACGATTCTCGAACAGGAACTGACACGGTTAAATCACGTTCTTTGGCGTTTTTCTAAAAACTTTGAGGGAATCGACTACAGACCTATCAAAACGGACTCCCTTGGACGTTCAACCACAACCAAGTCTCTTTTGGAAGAAATTGAAAAAGGTCTATAGAGGGTGCAACATGAGAAAAGAAACAACAAGGTTGTTTGACGCCTTGCCAACCATGATTAAAAAAATCGGCCTTGCCAGTGACATTATTGTTTGGGACCATGAGGAAAAAAGCAGCGGTTTTGGTGAATTTATCAGTCACAACTTCGCCGCTTTGGGTTACATGCTCGATGAAGTTTGTGAAGAACTGAAATCGCATTACACTGCCATTGATAATGGAACGCCGATGATGATTGAAGATGATCTTGAACAGCCAGGGGCCGAAGAAGAAGCGATTTCAGATTAACGCATACCAAAGCCCTGGTCTTTCGGGGACGGGGCAATAAAAAACCCCTGGAGGGTCAAGCTCCAGGGGTTATAGGAGGGTAACATTAATGGCAAACAAATATAATGTTAATCAAAAGGATAATATACCACAATGTGATATGTCAAGATGTTTTATTTGTCGAAGTGATTTTAACAGAAATGGCAAGCAAATCTCAGGGGTCAGACCAAGAAAGAACACTTAGCTAAATAAAAGCAAACAGACTACAACCTGCGATTACGATTATGGTATACACAAAAAGAATCAAGTCCAACATAATTTATCCTTTGTTCGAAATGATTTGTGAAAAAATAATATATTACATTACTACAAGGTGGTATGTCAATATGCTTTTGAACAACCCCACGGGATAGGCGCTGCAGGCCGAAAAGGGCGTCCCTGGTCCCTGCCCGTGGATTAACCAGGGAGAAAGTCGAGGGAACTATGGGAACCATTTATAAAAGAGGTAAAACTTACTGGATACAATACTGCAAAAACGTCAAAGTTTACCGGGAATCCGCAAAAAGCAAAAAGAAGATGGTTGCAAATCAGCTTTTAAAACAGCGCGAGGGGGCCATAGCAGATGGCAAAACCCCGGCCATCACCTTTGAACGGGTTAAGTTTGATGATCTGGCCGAGGACATCAGGAACGACTACAGGACCAACGGCAAAGGTTTGCCGGACCTTGAAAAGCGGCTGAAACACCTTAAGCCTTTTTTTGAAGGTTTGAGCGTTCCGAAAATTACAACCTCTCTTGTCTACAATTATATTGAAAACCGACTTGCTTTGACCTGCAAAACGCGCGGCTGTAAATCCTCCGACAAACCGCTTCCACAGGAAAAGTGTCCATTTTGCGGAAAAGGCATAGATTTCAAGCCTGGGGCCACAAACGGGACCATAAACAGGGAACTCGCAGTCTTAAAGCGTATGCTCAACATGGGAAAACAGCAAAATAAAGTTGACCGTGTGCCTTACATGCCGAGTTTAAAAGAGGACAATGTCAGGAAAGGCTTTTTTTGAGCATGGCGATTTTATGGCCTTTAGAAGCGCCCTGCCCTCTTATCTTAAAGGTTTTGTTACATTCGCTTATAAAAAACGGGCTGGCGCGTCTCAGAGATAGCAGGGCTAACCTGGAGCCGTGTTGACCGCATAAACGGCATTGTACGGCTTGAGACAGGCGAAACAAAGAACGATGAGGCCCGGACGGTCTACCTTGATGAAGAGCTTAGAGAAGTTTTTAATCATCAATGGCAAATCAGGAAAGAAAGCAGTACCCTAACCCCTTATGTTTTCCTAAACAAAAAAGGAGCCGGGCAAATAAGGGATTTTAGGTGGGCGTGGAAAAATGCCTGGGATGAAGCCGGGATCGGCAAGCGTCTCTTTCATGATTTCAGGCGTACAGCGTGCCGGAATATGGTGCGTTCTGGAATACCGGAACGGGTTGCAATGATGATTTCAGGTCATAAGACAAGATCCGTTTTTGAGCGATATAATATTACAAGCGATTCGGATCTAAAGCTTGCGGCACAACGGCAGGAAGTCTATTTAAAAATGCAATCTGACACAAAAAATGACACAATCATTGATTTTGAAAAAAAGGCTGTAAATTAATGTCATGGCAAAGCTTAGAACCACAAGCATTTCCCTCCACATACCCTCTCAAAGCACCATTAAAAAAGGGATTAGAAAGTTTGTTGTTTCTAACCCCTTGATTCCATTGGTGCCGGAGGTCGGA
>PVMK01119262.1_pt1 | contig 81922 bp, 83 predicted proteins | sample 1853481 | NCBI WGS metagenome assembly PVMK01 (sample SAMN08533507, study PRJNA380276) | Marine sediment metagenome, whole genome shotgun sequencing project.
CCGATGTCTGCCTCAAAGAGAGGAGACCGCTTATCCTCGCCGTGAGGGAGACTCCCCTCAACCTGATCCATCTCGAAAACATGGCCCGGGTGGCGAGAGCCGGCGGCATTATCATGCCCGCCTCCCCCGGCTTCTATCACCGCCCGAAGGACCTTGCCGACGTTGTGGATCATGTTGTGGGAAAACTCCTTGACACACTGGGCATAACTCATCAGCTCTTCAAGAGATGGGGAGCATAATAAATGTATATAATTAACTACTTAATCGCTCTATGATTATTTTCCACATTACCTGTAATTCTGGGGAGGTATCGCAACAGTGAAACAGCAGTACGGCTTGGACGCAATCGAGGAGAAAGTCCGGGGCGGTGAACGACTCACGGCCGATGACGGCTGCCTTCTTTTCGAGGAAGCCGACCTCCTCCGCCTCGGGACTTTGGCACGTCAGGCGAAAGAGCGGCGGAGCGGCCCCTATGCTTATTTCAACGTCAACCGTCACCTCAACCTGACCAACGTCTGTGTCTCCCGCTGCCGGTTCTGTGCCTTCTGCCGCGACGAAGACCACCCTGAAGCGTATCTCATGGGCATCGAGGAAGCCCTGGCGGCGGCCGAGGAAGCAATTCCCATGGGGATCACCGAACTTCACATCGTCAGCGGCCTCAGCCCTTTGAGTACTACCTCGACATCATCCGTCAATGTCACTCCCGCTTTCCCCAACTTCACCTCCAGGCTTTCACGGCGGTGGAAATCAAATATTTTTCTGAGATATCAGGATGTTCTGTGAAGGAAGTCCTCTCACTGCTCAAGGAAGCAGGCCTCGGTTCCATGCCTGGCGGGGGCGCCGAGATCTTCAACCCCTCCCTGAGAAAGAATCTCTGTCACCGCAAGGCAACGGCCGACGAATGGCTTGAGACGATGCGCACCGCCCACGGCCTCGGCATCCGCTCCAATGCCACCATGCTCTACGGACACCTCGAATCCCACCGCGACCGTGTCGACCACCTCCTTCAACTCCGCCGACTGCAGGACGAGACAGGAGGATTCCAGTCCTTCATCCCCCTCCCCTTTCACCCCGGCAACACCGAACTCGACCACCTGCGGCGCACCAGCGCCCACGACGACCTTCGCACTATCGCCATCGCAAGGCTTCTTCTCGACAATTTTCTCCACATAAAGGCTTTCTGGATCATGCTCGGGCTGAAGATCTCTCAGCTTTCCCTCTATTTCGGGGCAGACGATCTCGACGGAACGGTCGTTGAGGAGAGAATCACTCATGCCGCCGGGGCCGACACCGGTCAGTACCTTGCCCGCGAGGCCCTCATCGAACTGATTGCGGAAACCGGTTTCACTCCCGTCGAAAGAGACACCCTCTATCGTCACCTTCATGAATATGCCCCTGAAGCCACTAAATCACATAGTTAATATAAAACATTAACTATATTGCTATAACATATTCATTCATAAAATAATGCGGCCACGAGTAGGGCACATTCAATTTCTCAACTGTCTCCCCATGTACTACGGTCTCGTCAAGGGGAGCGGCATACTCGACCTCGACCTCGTGAGGGGCACCCCAACGGAACTGAACTCCCTTCTCCTCTCCGGGAAACTGGACATCAGTCCCATATCGTCGATCGAGTATGCCAGGAATGCCGACGACCTCATTCTCTTCCCGGGGCCGACGGTGAGTTGTCGTGGTCCGGTGCAGAGCATCCTTCTCGTCAGCCGGTACCCGATCGAGAATCTCGATGGCAGGCATATCGGTCTGACCAGCACTTCCGCCACCTCACAGATTCTCCTGAAGGTCCTGCTGGAAAAAGAGTTCAAAGTGAGACCGCACTACTTTTCCTTCGGTGAGGATCTCGCCGAGGCCCTTGCCCGCGGCGATGCCGCCCTCCTTATCGGTGACAGGGCCCTGGAGAACAGATCTCCCGGCCGGGGGTTGCAGGTCTTCGACCTCGGTGAAAAGTGGCATGACGCCACCAATCTCGGGATGGTCTTCGCCGTCTGGGCGGTCCGGCGCGATTTTCTCTCCCGCCACCCGGAGTTGACGCATCACGTCTGGAAACTCTTTCAAAGTTCGATCGAGTACTGCACCGCCAATCTCAGCCGGATCGCCGCCGACGCCTCTCGATGGGAGAAATTCCCGGCACCCTTCCTCGAGGACTACTTCCGCAGCCTGACCTTCGGCTTCGAAAACGACCTCCGCCAGGGCCTGCTCCTCTTTTACCGCCTGGCGACAGAGGCCGGATATCTGCAGAAAGCGCCAAACCTCGATTTTTTCGTGCCCTCCTCCGATCACGGTTCCGCCACCCTGGGCCATTCAATGGCGACAAGCACGTAACATATTAATATGACAAACTATTTTTCAACAACCCACCGTCTCACCGTCGCGGAAGCCGTCACTCTCCACCGCGAGGCCGACCTCCTCGACCTGGGACGGGCCGCCCGGGAAAAATCCTTTCATATCCACGGAAACGGTCCCGTCACTTTCCTCATCGACCGGAATATCAATTACACCAATGTCTGCCGGAACCGCTGTCGCTTCTGCGCTTTCTACCGCGACGCCGACAGCGACGAAGCCTTTCTCCTCACCCCTGAGGAAATCGACCGTCGAGTCGGTGAGGCGGTGGCGCAAGGTGCCACCCAGATCATGCTCCAGGGAGGCCTCCATCCCGACATGGAGCCGGAATGGTTCACGGAGACACTGAAGCGGATAAAATCGAACTATTCCATTCACTTGCACAGTCTCTCCCCACCCGAGGTGAGTTACTTCGCCGAGAGAGCCTCCCTCACGGTGCGAGAGGCTCTCCTCCGTCTCCGGACGGCCGGTCTCGACTCCCTCCCCGGCGGAGGGGCGGAAATCCTTGTCGACCGGGTCAGGACCCGTATCAGTCCCCGCAAAATCAGCGCCGGCAAATGGCTCGAAGTCATGGAGACGGCCCACTCTCTCGGCATACCGACCACGGCGACGATGATGTTCGGAGCCGGAGAGACCGTCGAGGAGCGATTTCTGCACCTCGATAAGCTCCGCGAACTGCAGGACCGTACCGCCGGTTTTCTCTCCTTCATCCCCTGGACCTTGCAGCCGCGAAATACCGACATGGACGGGGAGGGAGAAACGACTCTCGCCTATCTCCGCATGCTGGCACTGGCCCGCCTCTTTCTCGACAACTTCCGCAATATCCAGGGGTCATGGGTAACGCAAGGTCCCCAGATCGGCCAAATTTCACTGGAGTTCGGGGCCAACGATCTCGGAAGCATCATGCTCGAGGAGAACGTCGTCCGTGCCGCCGGCACCACTCACCATCTCACCAGGGAGGAGATGGTCGGCCTGATAACTTCGGCGGGTCGGTTGCCGGCTCAGCGTGACACCCTCTTTCAGATTGTTGGGGAAACCGGCAAGGAATAATGCCACTATATACTGACACCACTGCACACTGTCATGCAATTACTATAACCAATTGATACTACGGGATAAAGATGACAAACATACCTGAGGCTGACATCGCAGTTATCGGAGGGTCGGGAACGTTTGCAGCCGATTTCCCCCGCTCGGCCGCATCACCCGAGGTGGAAATATTGGCTCGAGACCTGGTGTTTTCCACACCATACGGGTTGTCGCCACCCTTCTCCCACTTCTCTCTCGGTCCGGGGAAAAGGGTCCTCGCCTGCAGGATGCATGGCTGGCGTCCCGGCACTTCACGGCGCGCCGCCTCCCAGCAGATTTTCTGGTCCTTTGCCCGCGCCGGGATTGGCCGGGTACTCGCCGAGGGCGGGGTCGGCGCCATCCGCACCGACTACCTTCCCGGGGACCTGTTCGTGCCCCTCGACTACATCGACTGGAGCTGCCGCCGCGACACCGCCCTCTCCGACGACTACCTCCTCGTCATGCGCGATCCTCTCTGCCATTCTCTTCGCCATGCTCTCCTCACCACGGCCAGGGCACACCTCCCGCCCGACCGGGTCCACGACAGGGGGGTGTATGCCGTCACCGACGGCCGCCACTTCGAAAGCCGCGCGGAAGTGCAGGCTCTCGCCGGCATGGGCGCCGACGTCATCGGGCAGAGTCTCGCCCCCGAGGTCTACCTCGCCCGCGAGATCGGCGCCTGTTATGCCGGCATCCACCAGATCGTCAACCGGGCCGAAGGGATCGGCGAGGACTGGAGTCACGACGAACTCGCTGACCTCTTCCACAACCGCGCCTCTTTCATGTCCCGCCTTCTCCTGGAAACCATTTTCTCCCTCCCTCCCCCGGGGGAGTGCATCTGCCGCAGTCTGCGCAAAAAGACCCTGCTCACAACCGACCCTTCCGTCGGACCATGATCATCCGTGCCGCCCGCATCTTCCCCGTCTCCTCCCCCCCCCTCACCGACGGCGCCGTCAGAATATCACGCGGACTGATCGACGAGATCGGCCCGGCGAAAAAACTCCTCCGGCGCTATCCCGCGGAGAAGCGACGCCACTTTCCCGGCTGTGTGCTTCTTCCCGGTCTCGTCAACAGCCACTGTCACCTCGAATACTCTCTCCTCGACAGCCTGGCCAGGCCGACGGAGTTCACCTCCTGGATCACCAAACTTGTCAGAACCGGCATTCTCCGCCATCGCTTCTGGGGAAAGCGCTACTGGGAGCTTTCCGCCGACCGGGGAATCAGAAAGTCACTCGCCGCCGGCATCACCTGCGTGGGAGACATCGTCACCTACGGGGGGGCTCTCAAAGCGGCGGCGACGGCCGGCATAAGAATGCGAGCCTTTCTCGAATCGGTGGCGCTGCCCGAAGAGAAGGTCGCCGAGGCGATCACCGCAACGTCGGCTCTCCTCGACGATGCCTCACGGTGGCCGTCTCACATCACGCCGGGTCTCTCTCCACATTCCGTCTACACCCTTCCCCCGGCCGCCCTGTCCGCCCTGTCCGCCCTGGCGTCCCGCCGCCGACTCCCTCTCGCCATTCACGCCGCTGAAACCCGGCACGAACGCGAGCTCCTCACGGGACGGGGCCCGCTGGCCTCCCAGATCGAGCGCTGGAACCTCCCCTTCGGGAAGGACTACCGGGGAAACATAGCCTCCTACCTTGACTCATACGGACTTCTCACCACCGGCACCCTGATCGTTCACGGAGTGCACCTGAGGTCGGAAGAGCTCGCCCTGATCGGCCGCCGGGGAGCCTCGATCGCCTCCTGTCCCAGGAGCAACACCATGCTCACCGGACAGCGACCCGACTGCCGTGTCTGGCAGAAGAGAGGGGTGCGCTTCGCCTACGGTACCGACAGCCTTGCGAGCACCCCCTCCTTCGACCTCTTCGAGGAGGCGCGCCTCGCCGGAGCGGACCTTCCCGGAGAGCCCGAGGCCGTCCTGAGGAGACTCACTCTCGGAGGGGCGGAAGCCCTCGGCCTCGCCGGAACCACCGGATCCCTGGAGAGGGGCAAGGCGGCCGACATCGTCCTCCTGCGGCTGGACAACGCCTCAGGCTGCACGGCCGGCGATGTGATCCGTAAAGGCTCCGCCAACCGGATCAAGGCGGCGATGGTCGACGGCCGTTTCCTGTACCCGTCCCGTCAGGCGAAACAGACGAGACCGAACTGACCGCCTTCAGCGCGTGGGGACCACGCCTTTCACCGCCTCGGAGAAAGTGCTTTCATTGGCGCCGGAAGAGTCGTCGACAGCTGTCACCCGGTAGCTGTACTCCACCCCCGCTTCGAGGTCACTGTCCCGATACCCCGTTCCCGCCACCGGATCGGAGTTGATCTTCACGAAAGGACCCCTGCCGGCGGAACGGTAGACATTGTAGCCGGCGGCATCCCCGCTCTCCACGGGAAACCAGGAAATCCTGAAGGCCCCTTCCACGTACACCAGCCGCACCTCTCCCGGTGCGGGAGGAGGCGTTCGATCGATGGAACGGCCGCAGATTTCCCGGCTCCGCCCCCCCTCCATCCTGACGACGCCCGCCTGGAGAAGCGTCTCGACCTGATAGCAGTACTCCACCTCACGCGCGATTCTGGTGTCGGTAAAACTCGTCACCGTCAGCGGTTCGCGGCTGATCAAGCCGCTTTCTCCCTGTCCCTTCCGATGGACCAGGTAGAGGAGCCCCCGAGGTCCATCGACCGGGGCTGCCCACTTGAGGGAAATGGCACCTTCTCTCCCCTCGATCTCGATATCGCCCTCTATCCCGGGGAGCGAGGCGCCGTCGATCGGAACCGGCTCGGATTCCACCCAGTCGGGCTCCTCTTCCTTGCGAAGCTCCACGCGATAGAGGTAACGTCCCCTGCCGACGCCGGCGTCCACCACGGTGCTGCTTTCGCCGAAAGAAAAACCCTGGACATTTCTGATGACGGAACGCTCGACATAAGAGGCGTCATCGCCGTCATCCCCCGCCGAAGCAGACGGACCAGGATCCAGGGTTTCTCCTCCTTCCCCAAGCGGAACGTCTCCCCCGGCACCTTGAAGCGGACTGAAACCGTCCCTTCCCTCACGACGACATCCGTCACCTCGAGGGCGCCGGCTACCACCGGCCGCGAGAGAAAAGGAGCCGCCTTCTTGCCGCAGCCGGCGGGAAGAAGGGTCAGGGCGAGCCCGATGAGGGCGAAGGCGCAGAGAGTACCGACCCTTCCTCTCCCCACCACGCTAATCAGCCTTCGATCCTTCGCGGTCGACGGAAGGCGTCGCGTCCTCACTCCCGGCAAGGGCACCACCGTAGATGACCTTCGAAACGTCATGGCACAGTTCCTTCATTTCACCCATCAGTTCCCTGATCGCCTCCACGTCATCCGCCTTCAGGAGTTCGCGCATCCGCCGCACGTACGTCCGCAGGGCGTGACGCTCTTTCGAGCCGATCTTCTCCTCGAATTCCTCCAGTGTCCGCATCGCCGAATAGGCGAGTGACTCCGCTTCGTTGCGCATTTCGGCATCATCCCGCTTTCGCGCGTCGACCACCGCCTCGTCGGCGGCGTCCTGTCGCATTTTTTCGACCTCTTCCTTGCTGAGACCGCCGGAGGCGTTGATCTTGATCGTCTGTTTGTGGTCGGTACCCTTGTTCCGGGCGGAGACACGGACAATGCCGTTGGCATCGACATCGAATGACACCTCGATTTTCGGCACTCCCTTGGGAGCGGGCGGAATCCCGAGAAGCTCAAACTGTCCGAGCGACCTGTTGTCCGCGGCCATCTCCCTTTCCCCCTGAAGAACATGGATCGTGACTGTTGTCTGGTTGTCCGAAGCGGTGGAGAATGTCTGGCTCTTGCGGTAGGGGATGCTGGTATTCGAATCGATGAGAACGTTAAAGAGTCCTCCTTTGGTCTCGATCCCCAGGGAGAGAGAAGTAACATCGAGAAGGAGAACGTCGTTGACCTTTCCCTTCAGCACCCCGCTCTGAACCGCCGCCCCGACGGCGACGACTTCATCGGGGTTGACACCCTTGTTCGGATCCCTCCTGAAAAACTTTTTCACCCTCTCCTGGACGAGCGGCATTCTTGTCTGCCCCCCCACGAGAATGACGTCCTCAATATCACCGCTGGTGAGACCGGCGCTCTTCAGGGCCTTCTTGCACGGCGGGATAGTGCGCTCGACCAGTTCTCCGACGAGGCTCTCGAGCTTGGCTCTGGTGAGAAGATAATCGAGGTGGTGCGGGCCGGAGGCGTCGGTGGCGAGGAAGGGGAGGTTGATATTAGTTTCAACCACGGCGGACAGCTCGTGCTTCGCCCTCTCAACGGCCTCCTTGAGCCGCTGGAGCGCCATCGTATCCTGCGAGAGGTCGACGCCGTGCTCCCTCTTGAACTCGCCGGTTATGTACCCGATCACCTGCTGGTCGAAATCGTCTCCGCCGAGAAAAGTGTCGCCGCTGGTGGAGAGCACTTCGTACACGCCCCCGCCTATTTCGAGGATGGAAATATCGAAGGTCCCCCCGCCGAGATCGTAGATGGCGACCTTTTTCCTCTCGTCACTATCCATCCCGTAGGCGAGGCCGGCGGCCGTCGGCTCGTTGATGATGCGGATGACATTGAGTCCGGCGATGGTGCCGGCGTCCTTGGTCGCCTGGCGCTGGCTGTCGTCGAAGTAGGCCGGGACGGTTATGACGGCATCGGCGACGGACTCGCCGAGATAGTCTTCGGCCGTCTGCTTCAGCTTCTGCAGAACAATCGCCTGAATCTCCGCCGGACTGTAAGCCCGGCCTCTCACTTCCACCCAGGCGTCGCCGTTCTCGTTTGCGACCAGTTTAAAGGGTATCATCCCCTTGGCGCGACTGACCTCTTCACTCTGGAAGCGCCTCCCGATGAGGCGTTTCGCTGAGAAGACGGTGTTCTCGGGATTTGAGACGGCCTGCCGCTTGGCAACATGACCCACGAGCCTTTCCCCGGCCTCGGTAATAGCCACCATGGAGGGGGTGGTTCGGCTGCCCTCGGCATTGGGTATGACCATCGGTCCTCCGCCCTCCATCACGGCGACGCAGGAATTGGTAGTTCCGAGGTCAATGCCGATGACGTGTTTCACTTATCCCCTTCCCCTCCCCTTTCGTCTACCATTTTAGCGACGGCCACCATCGCCGGGCGAAGGACACGGCCGTGCAGGAGGTAGCCTTTCTGATAGACCTCCGCCACGGCACCGTCGGGAGGATCGCCGTCGGTCTCCACCGTCGACATCGCCTCGTGCTCGTGGGGATCGAAGTTCGCCCCCAGGGCATCGACAGGCTTCACTCCGAACTGGAGAAAGCTCTCCCGCATCTGCTTGACTACCAGCTGAACCCCCTTGAGGAGCAGAACGACATCGGCTGACTCCTCGCCGTGCTCCACCGCCCGTTCGAGGTTGTCGAGGACGGGAAGCATCGCCCTCAAGAGATCCTCGTTGGCGCTCCGCCGGTAAATCTCCCGCTCACGGACCTGGCGCTTCTTGTAGTTCTCGAACTCCGCCTGGAGACGGAGGAGCTTGTCCCGGCAGGCCTCGAGCTCCTCGCCGGTTTCGGCGCACTCCTTTTCCAGCTGCCGCCGGGAAACCTTCTTCTTTCCCGCCTCCCCGGCGGGTTGGTGATCAGGCTCTTCCGCCGGGCTCTTCTCCGGGATCCCCTCCCCGACCGGTTCCCCAATTTCAACTCCTTTGCTCCGGCCTTTTTTCTTATCAGACATTAAATCCTCCCAACACAGCTCTTCGATACACTCTTAAACCGCTGTTCCCCGGCGCTCCGTCCGCGCCAACCCTATTCCATGCTCAAGTACTCGCTCAGACTGACGGCCATGTAATCAACGATGGGGATCAGCTTGCCGTACTCCATCCTTTTCGGACCGATCACACCCAGGACTCCGAGCACCTCGCCCTCCCTGCTGTAAGGTGCTGCGATCAGGCTGATCTCACGCAACTCCGGCAGGGACATCTCCTCGCCGATGAAAATCTGTATCCCGTCGGCCTTCATGCTCCGGTCGAGAAGGTGCAGAAGTCGGCTCTTCTCCTCGATCGCCTTCATGAGCCGGCGGAGTTTTCCCGGACTGGCGAACTCCGGCCAGGAGAGCATGTTCACCGCTCCCTCGAGGTAAATATTCTCACCCCTTTTCTCATCGGCGAGAGCCTGGCGGCCGAGGAAGAGCGCCGCCTCCAGGAGCTGGTCGAACTCCGCCTTGTCGGCCGCCATCATCTCGAAAAGCTCGGCTCTCACCTCTCGAACCGTCTTCGACGAAAAGCGACGGTTCCAGATTTCCGACATGGCACTCAGTTCCTTCTGGTTCCAGTCATCATCCAATTCGATCATCTTGTTCTGAATGAGACCGCTGTCGGAGACGATCACAGCGAGGATTCGTCTCCGGCCGACGCGTATGAACTGCAGCTGCTGGAAGCGCTCTTCTAATATTTTCGGCCCCATGACGAGACCGAGGTGACTGGAAACAGACGAGAGCGTCCGCGATGTTTTCTGGAAGATCTCCTCGACCGTCGTGCCGCCCTGCCGCAGACGATCGCGCATCTGCTGCACGGTCGCCGGCCGGGGCTGGCGCAGCTTTATCAGCTGGTCGACGTAGCAGCGATAGCCGCGGTCAGTCGGAATACGCCCCGATGACGGGTGGGGCTGGCGCAGAAATCCCTCCTCTTCGAGGTCCGCCATGACGTTGCGCACCGTGGCCGGACTCAAGCCGAGGTCGAGCTTCTTCGAGAGAAAACGCGACCCCACCGGCTCACCGGTGGAAATGTAGTAGTAGACCGTGAGGGTGAGAACCTTCTTCTCCCTTTCCTTGAGCCGGCGGCCTATTTTGGCTTCACTCTGTATTTTGCTTTGTATCATAGCACAAAAAAACTAACAGTATCAAGGCGTTTTGTCAACAACGTTCCACCCCGCCGCCTTTTAAACCGGCAAGTGACCATCGCCCTCTTCCGGAAATTCATCATCCCGCCGCATGCCGCTCGCCGTTCCCCTCCGTTACGGTCTCGAGAAACCGCCCCACCCTCTTGGGTGAATAGCGGCTGCGCACCCGCGGCAGAATGACCATCGCATCGACGTCCCCGCTCAGCTCATCCTTGAGAACCTGGAAAAGGGCCTGGGAGACCTGACCGTCGAACTGAATGTGGGTATTGTCTTTCACCTCGGTGAGAGCCACTTCGAGATCAATGGCGGAGCGATAGGGGCGATCGGAGGTCATGGCGTCAAAAGCATCCGCCAGGCCGAGGATCTTCATTCCCGTATTGAGTTTCTCGATGCCGATGCGGTCGGGGTACCCGGATCCGTTTACCCACTCGTGGTGATGTCTGGCGATGAGGGCGACGTCGGGATAGGGAAACTTGATATTGGAGAGGATGTCGTAGGAGACCGTCGGATGCCGGTGGATCTGGTCTATTTCCCGTTCGCTCAGCCGGCTGGGCTTCAGAAGGATGCTGTTGTCGACGGCTATCTTGCCGATATCGTGGAGATGGCTGGCGACACGGACCGCCGTCACCTGTTTCTTGGCCAACCCGAGACGCTTGGCGATCGCCTCGGAAAAACAGGCCACCCGATCGGAGTGCCCCCGAGTGTACGGGTCCTTTGCGTCGATGGCGGCACCGAGGGCCTTGATGGTGTCGTGATAGAGTTCCTCGAGGTTACGATAGAGCCGCCGATTCTGATCCGCTTTTCTTTTCAGGGCCTTGTTGCTCGTAAGAAGGTCTTTCATGAGCACCTGGTTGTGAATTCCGATGGCGATGTAGTTGGCCATCACCGTGAGCAGATCGAAATCCTCCAGAGTGTACCTCTCTCCGCTGAACTTGTGACCGAGAGCGAGGAGGCCCACCAGCTCCCCACGGAAATTCAGCGGCATGAGCACTTCGGCCCTTACCATATCGAGGACATCGGCGGCGCTGCGCACGAAGCGGGCCATCTTCGACTTCGGCTCTCTGACTATGATCACCCGCTGCCGCCGGCCAAGGAGGTCCGCCATGGCCCCCGTCAGGGGGATACTCAGTTCGCCTGGGATAACCACTCCCCGGCCCACCTCGAGCATCAGTGCGCCGGGACGGGACCGGTAGAGAAAGAGCGCCCCCTGGGCAACGGGAAGCGAGCCCATGACGCTGTACAGGGACATGCGTATATTGTCGGAAAATTCCTGCTGAGAACTGAGGACTTCACCGAGCTCTTCCAGCGTCGACATGCTGAAGAGAAGTTTTTTCAGCGTTTTGTCAGTGCTCACCGGTTCTCCTCCGCCTTTCCTCCACCTTCTCCTCCACCGCCTTCCCCTTCGGCAACCGCCTCCTGCCGGGGGCGGAATCTGACGTGCCGGTGGAGCCCCATGAGACGGAAGACCTCTTCATTCACCGGCGTCAAATCGGAAAAGGAGAGTTCCCCTCCGACATCGCGGACTTTTTCGATAATGCCGACGAGGATGGAGACGCCGACGCTGTTGACCATATCGGTCTCTCTGAAATTGATCACGATGGACCGGTTTCCATCACCGACAAGCCTCGCGATCTCACTTTCCAGTCGCTCACCACTCAAGCCGCTCAGGTATCCTTTGACTTTTACGATGGCGGTATCCCTGACAATATCTGTCGTCGTTTCGAAGTTACTCAATGAATCCTTCCTTTCCGGTCAGGTGTTTAACCATGACGAGGCTCACGCCGTCTTCCTTCGGCTCAAATTCCACCTCGTCCATGAGTTCGCGAATAAGGTTCAGACCCCATCCCCTCTTTCTCATTTCTCCGCTGCCCCCCGTTGCGGCAATCCGGCGGGGGACAAAGCGCCGTCCCCTGTTTTCCACCCGGACCGTCAGGCTCTCTCCGAGAACGGAAAAGAGGATTTTCACCTTTCCCTCGGGAAGTCCACTGTGCTCAAAGGCGTTGATACAGGCCTCGACGAGGGCCATTTTGATCTTTCCGATCTCACCGGGCGCGAAATTCATGCTTTCGGCCAGCTGTTCCACGGCGCGGGCGGCCACCAGCTCGGTCTCGGAGACCATGGGAATCGACATCTCGAACTCCAGTCGCTTCACCGCCTCCCCGGCACGAGGTTCAGGAGCGAAGAATCCCCGCAGCTCGACTCCCAGGAGACGACCGAGAAGCTCCACCTGATAACGGGTCGATGTGAGAACGCGGGCCCGGGAGGCCCGCGTGAGCGCTTCGGGGGTAAACCCCTGCGTCGACGAAATGAGCCACTTGACGGTCTTGGCCGGGAAGAGATCGCCCGCGTCACGGAACGAGTCCACCGTCCGCCCGAATTCCTCCACCTCACCCTCCTCGACGGCAGCGCCGTCGAGGACCTTCACGACCCAGCACGTCGGCTGTTCCAGCGAGGCGATATCACCCGAAAACGCCCAGGCCACCGCGTCGGCATCAAAGCCCGGGCGGCCCGCGGGTGAGGAGACGCCCCCCGCGGCCACCGAGACAACACGGGGAACCCTGATCTTCACCTTCTCCCGCCCCAACTCTTCACCCACCTTTTCGTCGTCGATCCTCTCGAAGCGCTTCCCGAAGTCACCGGCGGAAAACAGCACCCGCGGGACCTCCTGTCCGGACCAGGTTTCCAGCAGCGCTCCCAGCTGAAGACGCCCCTCCTCCCTGGCGGCCCGCCGACCCTCTTCGCGCGTTGACTCGACCCTCTTCGCCACCAGGGAGGCCTCGACAAAAGAACTGTTCGTCCCCGACTCTTGACGGATAAAGGAGTCGGCAAAATCGCCCAGGACCCGATCGGGCACCACGCGTATCCGGCTGCAATCGATCCGTATGACGCCCGCCCGTTCCAGTATCCGGGCGGCCTCGTCGACCGCCGCCACCGTCCTGCCCAGCTGCGAGGCGACATGCGCGACATCGAGATGTTTCTCCCCGCCCCCCCGGCAGTAACCGAGCACTTCGAGAGCACTGCGAAGCCCCGACCGGGAGGTTGCCGCCGCCGCCAGGATCTGAAGCCAGTAGCGGCGGATTTCACCACGACAGACGGCGGCGGCATAAGCCCGCTGCAGCGTCCTTTCATCGACCGCCGCCCCGCCCGGAATCTCCCTGACGAGAGCTCCCAGGTAGAAGGGAGAGCGATCGACCTGCCACAGCAGTCGATCGCGGAGAGCGGCGGACATCTCCAGACCGCCGGCGCGCAGGAGGCTGCGCAGCATCCGGTCGGCCCCTTCATCATCAAGAGTTCCCAGTTCCCAGTTCCCGAGGGCGCCCGCCAGCTCACCGCTCCCCAGTATTTCGCCGGGAGTCGCCCCCTGCCGACCGGCGGTCACCACCGGCGCCCGCCGTGCCAGGAAGGCCTCGCGGGGCCAGTCCACCATCGAAGAGGGCCGATACCTGGTGATCCGGGAAAAATCGTCGAGAAGGATCAGTACGTTCCACCCCTGCGATTCGGCAAATTGTCCCGGCAGCAGGGCCACTTCCGCCGCCGGCGACCGCCGGGAGTCGAAGTCCAGAAAGTAGCGATACCTGTCGGTCAGGAAGCGCCCCGCGTCGGAACTTTCCTCCCGCAGCATCGCGAACAGATTATCCGGCGCCCGGATCGTCTCGAGGAGCGAGAGATCGTTCCTTTGAAAGGCGAGGTACTGCACGACGAAGGCCCCGGCGAAATCAGCGGCAAAATGATTCAGCTCCCACTCCAGCTGGGGGAAGGCGTAGTAAAACGGGAGAACCCCCTCTCCCTCCCGGAAGAGACGGGCGGCAAACTGTCTGAGCAGCTCTGTCTTCCCGATTCCCGGCGGGCCCCAAAGGTGTATGCTGCGACCCGCACCGCGGACGAGGTCCCTCGTCATGCCCTGCAGCCTCTCCATCTCCTCCCGCCGGCCGAAGAAACACTCGGCCTCGGGCAATCCGGAGAAGACCCGGCGCCCTTCAGACATGTCGCCCCTCCTGCCGGGGGCAAGAAAGCAGGCCGGTGTAGATGAATTCCCTCCCCCCCTCGGAGATGAAACTCTCGTGGCGGACAACAAGGCGCTGGCGATGGAGGTTGATCAGCCGCGTACTCGAAGTGTTGAGTGCCAGGCTCAGAAGCGTGCCCAGTTCCCTGGCACTTACTGTTTCCCTGGCCATCACCAGGTCAAGGGTCTGCCGGAGATAAGGCTTCAGTATTCCCAGGCATTTCCACGTCGAATCAGGGTTGGCGAGGAAGGCCGAAAGGCGCTTCTTCTCCAGGGCGACCTCGATGTTCTCTTCCTGTGACGCGTCGAGGTTCGAGAGACAGACGTACTTCTCACCGTACTCTCCCGCGATCAATCTCGTCAGCAGTTTGGCGAGGAATTCATCGGCACAGGAGTAGTCGATTATTCCCACGCCGTCGAAGTCGAGGGTCAGGAGCCCCCCTTCTTCGAGGCTCCCGATAATCCTCGCCGTTTCGGCACGCACCCGCCGGCCGGTATCGCGGGTCACCATGTGAATTTCCCGCGCCTCGACGGCGCTTCGGAAAATATCCACCACCTTGACACGCACCGGAATCCTCCTCGTTTCTCCCCCGTCCCGGACCGAAGATCACTTTGACCGCAGACGGCAATACTGTTTCAACACTTTCAGTTGAAACCGATTGTATGGGCTAACTCCATGATGTCAAGAAGAAAACAAGGTGTGCTGCAGGGCGGCGGACGAACTTACAGACTCATCAGGATAACTTGCCTTTCCTCATCCGACGGTCGACTATATTTTGCCCGGTCTTTTCCCGCTGTCTCACCATTTCGAAAAGCCCCACCGTCGCCGCCGCGCCGGCATTGAGCGACTCCTCCCAGCCGGGCATCGGAATACGGACGCGTTCATCGGCGACGCTGCCGAGGAGGGCGGAGAGACCGGCGCCCTCATTGCCGATCGCGAGCGCGACGGGGGAAGCGAGATTCACCTCGAATATGCTTCTTTCCCCCGCCGGATCGAGTGCCACCACCTTTCCCGGGAAGGCCCGGGCCGTCTCCACCAGGTCGGATCCGTCATGGAGAGAGAGGGAAAAGTGCGCCCCCATGCCGGCGCGCAGCACCTTCGGGGACCAGAGATCGCAGCAGCGCCGGGAAAGGTAAGCCCCGGCGATCCCCGCCGCCGCGGCCGAGCGCAGCATCATGCCCATATTGCCCGGGTCCTGTATATCCTCGAGGAGGAGTATGTCCCCCGCCCCTCCGGCTGCCCGCTCGGCCGGAATCGAGACTACGGCCAGAATCCCGCCGGGCGTCTTGACCGTCGAAATCGCGGCGAAGAGCCCGGCGGCGAGAAGCAGGGGAGTCCGGCGACGACACCTTTCGACAATCCCTCGCACCCTCTTCTCGGCGGACGCGCCTTCGCGGACGACAACGAGTTCGGGCTCTCCCCCCTTCCGGAGGTAGGCATCAACCAGCCTCGCACCGTCGAGAAGGGTGACGCCCCGGCGCTTCCTCTCTCGCCGGGACCGGCTCAGCTTCACCAGACCTCTGTAAGTCGGATTTTCCTTCGAGGTAACGGACTTCCAGTCCATGGAGGGCGCCTCGGAGATCAACCGCCGAGTCGACGCAGCTTCTCGCTGCAGGCGAGAGCGACGCGCTTCTCGATATCCGCGATGTCGAAGGGCTTGGTCACGATGTCGAAGACGTCAAGCCCCTCCACTTCCTCACGGATCTCCTCCAACCGGCGGGCGCTGTTGACCATCGTCACCGGCCTCTCTTCCTCGGACAGGTCGGCGATCTTCTCGAGGAACTTCCGGCCGCCCATGCCGGGCATGAGAAGGTCGACGAGAACTACGGCCACCCGTTGCTCCCGGAGCAGCTGCAGCGCCTCGCCGCCGTCCCCGGCCATGTGCACCTGATAGCCGAGGGGCTCCAGGATGAATTTCATCAGGACGCGCACGTCGTCCTCATCATCGACGATCAAGACCTGCCGGCATTTCTCATCCGTTCCCGTCACGTTCCAGTTCCCCTTCTTTCTCTCGCGCTTTCCCCCTCCTCACCGAGAGGGAGGCTGATCGTAAAAGCCGTCTCCTCCCCCTCCCGGCTCACGACGGAGATGTCACCGCCGTGATTGCTGATGATAGTGTGGCAGACGCTCAACCCGAGACCGTACCCCTTGAACCGGGACATCACGTCATCACCGGCGTACTCTCCCTTGGTGGAATAGAAGGGAGTGAAGATCTGCGAAAGATCGCCTTCGGGAATCCCGCAGCCCGTGTCAGTCACGCGCGTGAAAACCTGGTTCTCCTTCACACCGGTCTCGACGGTGAGTACCTTCTTTTCACTCTCGCACATGGCGTGACTCGCGTTGGCCAGGAGGTTCAGAACGACCTGGACGATCTGCTCCCGGTTCATCGTGCTGTCAGGAAGCTTACCGATCCGCTCCCTGATGACGATGCCATCATTTGTGTACTGATCCCGGACGAGCCTGAGGGCCTCGCGGGCAGCGGCCGCCAGATTCCCTCGTTTGATGGCGTCCCTGTCGCGCCGGACGAAACCGAGGAGATCCTGCGTGATTGATTGCGCCCGTCGGGCGGCGCGGTTGATGCGTTTCAGGTGCCCCCGGATATCTTCTGCCAGGTCCCCTCGGCTGAGAGCGAGCTGCGAGAACCCCATGACGGTGGCATTGATGTTGTTGAACTCGTGGGCCACGCCGCCGACCATGGTACCGATGGCGGCGAGCCGGTCGGAATGTATGAGCTGTTCCTGGAGGCTCTCCTGTTTCCGGATCGCCAGCTCCGCCCTGTGAGAGATGACGGCGATTACCAGAAGCAGGAAGCCTCCGATACCGAAGGTGAAGAGAGAGGCCTGGACGACGAGACGGTCGATGTTCCTCTTCCGCGCCGTAATGTCGTAGTAGATCTCACAGGCGCCGAGAAAGGCTCCTCCCTCCATGAAGGGAACGTAGGTTTCCACGACATCGATCGGCACGACCTGCCCCTCGAGCGTCACCTCCTTTGCCCAGACCGCCTTGGTGAACACATTTCCCCGCGCCACTTCCTCGGCAAAATAGGGCTGCCGGTTGACCTGGCCCACGTCCTCGTCGTCAGTGGAAAAAAGAACTACCCCCGTCGAGGAAAAGACCTTCAGCTTCCACAGCTTAAAGTCTGCGCTCACCCTCCTCAGGCCTTCTTTCAGTGCGGGCGAGGTTGCCACGGTCTCAATCATGGGGCCGTCGGGAAGCATGCGGCTGATGTGACTGGCGGCTCGCACCGCCTCGACCTCAGAGTCGCTGACGGCAAGCTGGGAGAATCGCGGGTAGACGATCAGGAGCTGAACAAAGGAAAGAGCGACGATGGTGAAGATCGAAAGCGCCATCGCTTTCCAAAAAAGTGTTTTCGGCAACCTGCTTGCTATCACTCTCGACAGCCTCCTCCCCCATCCCTGTCCCCCGGACCGTCCTTGAGAGGTAGCAGATCGACCGGGTGGTGTCAAGCGAACCCTTTTGATTTCACAACCATTTTATTGACAGTGCCTGTTGCGAAACGAAAATGCTCTGCCTCACGATCGAGCCTTCTTCTCCTCTCGCCGCCTTGGCAGGAACGGGATTATGCAGTATCATTCCCAGGCAGCAGCATGGAACCTTTGAGCGATTCCGGGCATCTTAATTATCGGGCATCATTGTGGAGGAACGCATGAATTCTGGATATTTACGTTTGACGGTTGGGAGGATATTCCTCGGAGCGGCACTGCTCCTCCTGCTCGCCGGATCGGCCACGGGCTTTCCCGTCAGCGGCGGCGGGAAGCACCCCTCGCGCATCTTCTCCCCGCCCTCGCTGACTCACCAGATATTCCAGTACGTCGACTGGAAATACGTGGACCCCGGGCGCGCCCGGCCCGGCAATCTCCTGGAAGGTGCCTTCAAGCACCTCGAGACGAGATATCCGAAGATCCTCATCGAGACGAACAGGGAGGAGGATTCCGTCACCGTCAAGGTCGACGAGAAGGTGAAAACGTTCACCCTCGTCCGCGATCCGACATTCAGCGAAGCGGCCACCGTGATCGAGGAAGTGCTCGCCTTCGCCAGTCCCCTCCTCAAGGACGATACGGGCGACGAGAAAATGCTCCGCTACATGACAATCAACGGGGCCCTCAGGGAGCTCGACCCCCACTCGAACGTCTTCAGCATGAAGCACTTCAAGGACTTCAAGGTTCGGACGAGCGGCAGCTTCGGCGGGATCGGCTTCACTTTCGGTGTCCACGACGGCGACCTCACCATCATCTCCCCCATCCCCGACACCCCCGCTGACCGGGCGGGACTCCTGAGCGGAGACAAGATACTCTTCATCGATGGAGAACCGACGACCAACATGGGCACCAATTCCGCCGTCGCGCGGATGCGCGGCGAGCCGGGAACGAAAGTGACCCTCACCATCGGCCGGGAGGGGTTGACCGAACCGAAGGACTTTCCCATTGTCCGCGAGATCATCAAGATCGTAAGCGTGGAAAAGCACCGGCTTACCGAGGCCGGGGCTCCGCCCGCCCTTTACGTCACCATCAAGAATTTCCAGGAGAACACAGCCGAGGAGCTTCGCCGCGCCATCGAGGAAGCTGACTCGGAAGAGTTAACCGGCGTGATACTGGACCTGAGGAACAACCCCGGCGGCCTGCTCCAGGAGGCGATCGCTGTTTCCGACGGTTTTCTCGACACCGGCGTCATCGTGGCGACCCGCAGCCGGGACAAGGAAAAGATCCCCCGTCTTGCCAGCCGCGTCGACATCCCCTTTACGCGCAAGCCGCTGATCGTTCTCATCAATCGCGGCAGCGCCTCCGCCTCCGAGATCGTCGCCGGCGCACTGCAGGAGTCTCGTGCCCTGGTCATCGGCCAGAAGTCTTTCGGTAAAGGGTCGGTTCAGCAGGCCTACTCCCTCATGGATGGCGGAGGGCTCCTTCTCACGGTGTCACAGTACCTCACCCCGGGAGACATCAGTATCCAGTCGATAGGCATTCAGCCCGACATCACCACCATTCCCGTCGAGGTGGGGCCGGGCAGAGTCCGCCTGACACCGCCCAGGAATCACCCCGGCGAGTCCACTCTCGAAAATGCCTTCAACGAGTGGGGGAACGCCCGGCGGGAGGCGATCGCCTCGCTGAAATACCTCAAACCGACCCCGCCACCGCCGAAGGAGAATTTCCTGGCCCCGACGGCGGATGAAAAACTGTCCGGCCTGAACGACGACTTCGAGATCCGTCTTGCCCGTCGAATTCTCGGGCGAGCCCACTCGAATAATGGCGGACGGGACCGACGTTCCCTCGCCGCGGCCGCCCTCGAGGAAATAACGGCCACGGGAGAAGTCGAAAAATCCCGCATCAGCGCCGCTCTCGGTGAACTTGGCATCGACTGGACCTCCCCATCGAAGAGTGGCGGGCAGTCGAAGCTCAGCATCACCTTCCCCGAAGATATTTCCCTCGTCGCCGGTTCGACCGCTCACCTCACGCTGGCGGTGAAGAACGAAGGCGATCACCCCGCCTACCGCGTCTGGGGAGGCACCGACTCCGACAACCCGCTGTTGAAGAACCTCGATTTCGCCTTCGGCCGCATCGAACCGGGAGAGGAGCGGAGCTGGACCGCTGACATTGAAGTGCCGAAAGGCGCCGACGACCGCTGGGACAAGATAACTCTCAGCCTGAAGACGGAGACCAGTGAAGAGGCCGGGACGTTCACCGGCGGCGCCTTCACCCGCTCTCGGCCCCTCCCCGCTCTTGCTTATACTTATACCCTCATCGACGAGAACCCCGATGACCCATCACGCGACGGTGACGGAATCCTCGAAGAGGGGGAACGCGCCCGCATCATCCTCGACATCCACAATCAGAGTGAAGCCGACAGCGCCGTTCTCGAGGTCAATCTTCACGCCGACGAGAAGGAGAGCTTCTACCTCGACCAGGTCCGCCACCGACTCGAAAACATTCTCCCGGGAGAGCACCGCGAGGCCGTTCTCTCTTTCCGCCTCCTCGAAGCCAAGGACGACGGCGAGGTCGAGATAGGAATCACTCTCCACGACCGCGACCACGGTCGCTTTTTCAGTGACAAGCTCAAGTTCCAGGCGGGCAAGCCCTACCCGCGCAAGGAGTCCCGCATTCCGCCTCGTTTTTCGCTCCTCGAGCCTCTCCCTGTCCGCACCACCGCCGAATCGGTTCTTCTGCAACTCGAGGTGACAGACGACGAGAAGGTCAAGGAAGTCTACGCCTACCGGGGCGACAAGAAATTATCATACCTGCGCAATCGCGCGGGAGGGGAAAGCTTTTCCGTCAAGCTGCAGATCCCTCTGGAAATCGGCACCAACCGCATCGTGGTCATTGCCCGGGATCAAAAGAACATTCCCGCCGAGAGGGTCTTCTTCATCTACCGGACGGCTGACAAAGAAGAGTTCTCCGAAGTCCTGACGGCTCCGGCGCCATGAGAACCCTTCACTCACGGTTGCCCGGGACCACCAGACGGGAGCGATGACCGTCGACGCCGCCGGAAAGACAGTACGAATCTCGAACCTCGGCAATGGGGCCTACAATCCCTTCGGCGCCGACGACGCCGAACTCCTGGCCGCGGCTCTCGACGAAGCGGGACTGCTCGAACCGGAGACCACTTTCGACGGCCGGCAGGCAGAGGTGCCTCTGCAGTCATACTTCAGCAAGAGAACGCAGTACCGCGAGGTCTCCAGGCTCGGCACACTCCTGGTTCAAAAAGGGATCGTTTCAAAAGACGATCTGGGAAGAGCTCTCTCCCTGCAGAGAGAGAGCCCCGGCATGAAACTTGGAGAGGCGATGACGAAGCTCGGTCTCTGTTCCGTCGAAGATATCGAAAAGCACCTCGACGCCCAGCTCGACATTCGCAAGGACATCGAGGATCTCGAGGCATTCCGCAGGAAGATCGACTCGATAAAGAAGCGCCTGCGCGCGCACTTCTGATTCGCCCTCACCCCTTCCTGATCTTCCCCTTACGTGTCTCCGCCTGTCGCCGCAGCCGAGCGATTTCGTCAACCATCCCCTCTTCTATCTGGCGCACCTTCTCCGCATCTCCCCGGACATGGGCATCGGAGAGTCTCTGCCTCGACAGGATCTCCAGTTCGGCGATTTTGGCCTGCAGTTCACGCTCCACGACCGCCAGTTTCTCTTTCTGCTCCCCTGTCAAAACCGAAGGCCTGACACCCTTCTCCTCCAGGCGCTCCATCGCCAGTTCCAACGCGCTCTTCATACCGCCACTCTTCTCTTTTGACATAGTCGTCCCTCACTTTCTCTCTCCCGCACCGGCAACACGGCACCGGAACGCTGCCATTTTCCCCCGCAACACCTTCTCCGCCGCCCACTCCGACGCCGGCGAAAAGCGAGTCCTCTTGTGTCCTTTCCGACATTGTGGCAAATTCGGGAGAAATATGGTAGCCGTCCACCCGGAGCAGAGCGGCGCAACCTGATGGAGGCGTGATGAACGACAGCTCCCTTTTTCTCTCGAAGTACTCGTCGTCCGGCTCCTTCTCGTCGTCTTTGCGCTTCTCTTTCGCGTCGCCAAGTTCGCCGCCGCTCTTCCCTACCGTTTCCTCTTCTCATGGCGGGAGACCTGGGCGGGCGGCAGTCTCCTTTCGGCTCGCCTCTCCCTGATCATCGCCGCCGCCGCCATCGAGCTCGGCATCCTTGACGAGGCCGGCAATGCAACCATCATCCTCGTCGCCATCGAACCCCGACATCTGCGGCAAGCTTCTCCGGAACGTTCGCCTCCCCGGCGACGCCCTCGTCATGGGTCTGCAGCGCCGGGGGGAAGTCCTCGTTCCCCACGGAGACACGAAGCTGCGACAAGGCGACCTGCTCATGCTGGTCGGCCAGATCGATTCCCTGAAGAAAGCCATCCAGAAGCTCAACCCCGGCGGGGAATAGGCGTCCCCCTTGCCTCTCACCGTTGCCAAGCAGAGTCGATCACGGCTATAATACACGGCCTATAATGACGGGCAGCCCGGGAGATGCACATGAGCTTCAATTACTACGGCGTCACAGAGCAATTGCTGCGTTCCCTTATCTCTTTCGAACCATTCGCCGTCGCCAGCGAGGCGGTGACGCCGTCCGCATCGGGGATCGAAATCGTCGATGCCGTCTCCAAGACATTTTCCCTCGTCGCCGCGGTCCTCGTCGTCGCCGCGCTCGTTCCCATCGTCTTCATCGTCTACCGGAAATTCTTTCAAACCCTCGGCCCCGCTCCCGTCAGGGAGAGAGACCCGCGCCAGGAGGCGGACCGCCTCGAAAAGAAGGGCGACTACCCCGGAGCGGCCGCCGCCTGTGAGCAGATGGGGGATTTTGCCAGGGCCGCCGCTCTCTTCGAAAAGGGGAAGGATACGCACCGGGCCGCTGAAATGTACGAAAAGGCCGGCTCTCTGAAGAAGGCGGCCGAGCTCTACCTCCGCTCCGGCGGATCGGCGAAGGCGGCCGGCCTCTACGTCAAAGCGAAAGAGTACGTCGAAGCGGCCAAGATCTTCAAGAACAAGGGCGACCACCTCCGGGCGGCACAGGCGCTCGAAATGTTCGGCAGCAAAGCGGCGGCCGCCAGGGAGTACAAGTCGGCGGGAGAATTCGAGCGGGCGGCGATGCTTCTGAAAACGGAGGGGATGCACGCCGAAGCCGCCGAGACCTACGCCCTTTCTCTCAAAGGAGAGGAACTCGACCATGCGAGCGTCGATCGCTTCTACGCCTACGCCGCCTACCTCGCCCTCGCCCATGAGGAAGAGAAGGCCGCGCAAATCTACGTGTCAATCCTTTCCCTCAAAGGGGAGTACCGGAAAGTGCGAGGCAACCTGAGGGCCATCGGCTTTGACGAAAGGGGACAGCCCCTCCCGGAGGGAACGGCCAAGGCGGCCGCGGCGGCGGCAGGGCCCTCCCGCCCTGACGGTCGATCGGTGGGCAACGAGATAGACGGCACTTCCGGCCCAAGGGACGGGGAAGAGCCGGGCAGGGAGATGACCCTGCGGAAAATGATGGCCGGCGGGGGGCTCGAGACACGCTACGTTATGCGCCTCTGGATCCAGATCATGAAAGCCCTCTCCGAAAAACATCGCGCCAACACATTTTACGGCTGCCTGACGCCGGAATCGATCCGAATCGACATGCAGAACAACATCACCATCGCGGAGCCGGAGGAAAAGCCCGGGGTCTACACCGCTCCCGAAGTCCTGGCCGGACAGTCGCCGGGACCCTATTCCGACATCTACGCCATGGGAGTCATTCTCTTCGAAATGATGACGGGCTCCCTCGACCGCCTCGGTGAAGAGAGACCGAAGGAAATTCAGGACGATATTCCCGACTGGCTCGACGAGTTCATCATCAAGTGCACGAAAAGGGACCGGCGAGACCGCTTTCTCAACACCGACGACATCTCGGCGACGCTGACCAGTATCACTCAGGGTCCCCGTTCCGCCGGCACGAACCCGCCCTCGCCTGTCACCCGCCCAGGATGAAGGTGGTCAGAAGTCTCCTGTTTCCCGCGTCGATGTCGAGGAAGCGCGCGCCATAGAGACTCCTGCCGTCCTCACCGGCCGCCCCTCCCCTCACAATCTCGACCCCGATGCGGAGACTGCGGCTCGCCTCGGGAATGGAGAAGGAAATAGTGATCTCGTCACCACGGGCAAGTCCCTTCTCGGTCTTGAAGGCCATTCCCGAAAGACTGAAATCAGTCGACTGACCGAGAGAACCGACATCGTCACCTGCGGTGAAGATCCGGATGAGCGTCCTGAAGATACGCCGCGGGGCGAGGGAGAGCATGCTTGAAGTGATGCCGAGAAACCTCGCCCTCGCCAGCGGCCAGCCGGTGATCAGGAGGTTCCGGTCCGCGTCCTCCCGGAGCAAGGTCGTCGGCGGGGTGCCTTCCTTGACGACGATGACCGGCATCTGGCCCAGCCAGGGGAGCATGTTGTGATGAACCCTGGAATCGGTGATGAGAAGGTCCGGATGGTGCCTCATGATCTCCTCCTGACGAGGCTCTCCATCCATAACGATGACCGCGGCGTTCACTCCACCGAGGAAATCCTCGATTTTCCTCCAGCATTCAGCACCGCCCCGAATGAGACAGATCCGCTTCATCACTTTCAGCCATTCCGGATTCAGATTCCCCGACCGCCGCGCCCCGGACGGACACGCCTCACCTGCGGGTATTTTTTGATTTTACTCTCTTCCCCGTGGCGAGTCAAAACCATCTTCGCCGGAAGACGGCGCCCCGACTGCTTCAGAAAGTGCAGGCCGCGCCGACGGTCGGCGCCTCCCTGTCGGCTCCGTAGCATTCGAACCAGGGCAACCCCGCCCTGGAATACTCCCTTGCCGTCGGCGGCCTCCCCGGCGCGTGCCGGCCGGTGATATCCCGGTAAGCGGAGGTATTGACGGGGTAGGCGCTGCAGCGAAATCGGGAAGAGAGATCCCATGCCCCCCGACCATACCCTTCTTCCTCCTTCTCCCGCTCGCGCCGAAATTCTCCCGGGCGCCGCCCTTCGCCCCGGAAGGACCCGAGGGCGCCGCCTTCGCTGAGCATCTCCGCGCGCTTTCGCCGGTACCGGCGATACCGTTCCGCCCTCATGGGGTGAGCGGCGATCTCTATCCCCTGGCCGGGAGCACCCGCTCTCGCCCTTTCGTCACCCGCTCCAGGAGGGAGGGCGACAAACTGGCGCGCCCGTCCATTGCCGACGCAGAACCACTCCATCCAGGGATATCGCGGCACGGCCGCGTAATCTTGAGGTCTCCAGAGACGCTCATCGGCAATCTTCTTCCCTGTCACGGCATTGACGCCGCCGACGCTGACCTTCACGGCAAAGGGATAGCAGCCGACGAGAATGATCCAGAGCGCCTCGGACTGATACATGGGAAAGAAGACTCCCTCCTCACTGTTCCACGAGGGCGGAATTTTATTCCGGTGTTCCCCGGACCGGGCCAGCGGGAACCGCCCCAGTCCGGGAGGCAGGGGATATTCTCTTGCCCCTTCGGGAACACGCAGGGTCCGCTGGAAGATGACTGTGCACCTGGCCTCGGGGTGCACGTCGGGAAAGGAAAAGACCACCGCATCGCCTCTGACTTCCATTACACTCCTCCCTTCACGTGACAGCTGTTCATTTTCTTCTCTCCTTTACCTGGCGCTCAATCTCGATGACGACTTCTTCGGGAACCTCGCCCAGATGGCGGAGAAGACTCCCGAAAAGCTGTGGCCGAAGACGGATGATCTGCTGCAGATCGGTCGCGATCTTTCCTCCCAGGGCGAGCATGACGTCCCGGTCTTCTCCAAACTCGGCGGCGAGGCGGCAGATCTTCGCTTCCGATGGCGGCGCGACATGGTTCCGCTCGACTTTGCTCAGGTAGGCCGGTTCGACGCCGATACGTCGTGCGACCTGTCGCACTGAGAAACGCGAATCGTACCGTTTAAGCCTTTCCCGCGTCGAGCGCACAAAGTCTCCGAATTTCATGTGTATAATGTAGTACATAGTACACGCTTTGTCAATGCTTTTCTTGTCGACTGGTGCTCTGTCCCAGGTTTAACCCGCATATTTCACAGATGTTTGTCGCGAAGCAGTGAAAATGCTCGTGGATGCAAGGCATTCACGACTGAGGGCACCGCAGCCGTACTGTCCGTACGTCGAGGAGACCGAGGGAGTGTAACGCAGCAGACGCGGGCAGTTACGCTGCTGCAGCAGAAGATCTGTGAAATATGCGGGTTAACGGTGAGGATGGAATATCGCGATCAAGGCACGACACCGCAGGGATTGCCTGACAATGGCGAGGTGTCGCATTCATCAGGGGAGCAGCGCTTTGCGGAGGAAAGATAGCGGCCGGATAATGTGATAAACTAAAACAATGAGTTACAGTGCCTGCCCCGATTTGGAGTCATGTCATCGCATTCTCGCGGATCACGGGGTGCCGCCACATATCCGCCGCCACAGCGAACAGGTGGCCCGTCTCGCCCGCCGTCTCGCCGTCGAACTTCAGGCCACCAGTCCCCTCCCCCCCGATGTACAGCTCGTCGAGGCCGGCGCCCTCCTGCACGATATCGCCAAGGCCTCGTCGTTCGGCACCGGCCTCGATCACGCCATCGAGGGCGCCCGCTGTCTCCGTTCTCTCGGTCTGCCCGAGGTGGCGACTATCGTTGAGAGGCACGTCCGCCTCGGCGAGTGGCAGCGATCGGGACCGGTGACCGAAGCCGAGATCCTCAATTACGCCGACAAGCGTGTCCTCCACGAAGAAGTCGTAAGCCTGGATCAAAGATTCCGGGACCTGATAGTGCGATACGGGCGGGAAGATTCCGTCACCGAAGAGGCGATCCGCTCGAACTGGACCGACCTCAAGGACCTGGAGAGGAAGATCTTCCGCCACTTCGCCTGGCCGCCCGAGGATCTGAAGTAGCGTGCCCGCGGAGCCCCCCCCCTTTTTTTCGGTTTTCTGTTCCCTGCGAAAACCCGATCTGCTACTATATGATTACGCTGAGCATCCGGGGCTGAATGAAGACAAGGAGTCGTCATGGGAAAATATAAAATCCTCATCGTAGAAGATTCGCCGACTATGCGTCAGTTGATGCTTTTTTCCCTCAAGAAACTCCACGACGTCGACCTTATAGAGGCCTCCGACGGAGTGGACGCCCTCCGCAAGCTTCCCGAAAACAAGTTCGACCTTGTCCTGACCGACATCAACATGCCCGTCATGGACGGCCTCAAGCTCCTCACCATGATGAAAAACAACCCCACCTACAAGGACATACCCGTAGTCATCATCACCACCGAGGGCCGCGAGGAGGACCGCAAGCAGGGCATGGCCCTGGGGGCGCACGACTACATTCCCAAGCCGGTGCAGACGCCTCACCTTCTCAAAGTCGTCAGGGGAATTCTCGGTATCACCTAGCGACTAGAGCGTACTGTCCCGGCTTCGCTCCCGGATCACCGGCAGCGGTAGAATATCCTCCACTCGTACTTTCTCCGTACCCTGTATTCACGGGTCGTTTCAATCTCGTCGAAGATGTTGCGGCTTGTCGTCGTTTCATCCGTCACCCGGCTTCCGATGGGCACTTCTTCCTGCCGGTAGACGTCGACCTCACCGCGGCAGGTTTCCCTCATCAGTGCCATCGCCTTCTCCATGTGCACCTCCGCGTTAGAGGGCACGGCGACGACCCCTCCCCCCTTCTCGATGACAATCATCCGTGCCGTGCCGCATCCGACGGCAAAAAGAAGAGAAAGCGCCGCCAGACAGGCGCCTTCCCGCCCGATCCTGATCCCATGCCCCTTCATTTTTTTATTATACCCCCTTTACCCCTTGGGAGAAGTCCTCTGCTCGAAGCCGGGTTTTTCGATGGCCGGAAAAATTGTCACCGGATGCGACTTTTCCCCTCCAAGCGACTATACTGACGGGAGGGAGAGGAAATGGACAATAAAGTCAGGTTTGTCGCCGTCTCAAACCGTCTTCCCATCTCGCTGCGGAAGATGGGCGAGACGTGGACCGTTCGACCCGGCACCGGAGGTCTCGTCACCGCCTTGGCACCCGTCCTGCGCAACCGGGGCGGGCTGTGGATCGGGTGGCCCGGCGCCGGAGGCGGCCAGGAACTGAGAGAGCTCGTCTCATCGTCTTCGAGAGACGTGGGGTACGACCTCATCCCGGTGCTCCTCGACAGGAAAGAAGTTCACGACTATTACAACGGTTTTTCCAACCAGATTGCCTGGCCTCTCTTTCACGACCTTCACAATTTCTGCAATTTCGCCCCCCACTACTGGTACGCCTACATCCACGTCAACAACAAGTTCGCTCTCGCCATCGCCGAGCATACCACCGAGCAGGATTACATCTGGGTCCACGACTACCACCTGATGGGAGTCGGCCGCGCCCTGAAGGAGATGAAGGTCAGCCGCCGGACCGGTTTCTTCCTCCACATCCCCTTTCCTCCGATCGAGACCTTCGTCAAGCTCCCCTGGAGAGCCCAGCTCCTTCAGTTTCTCCTTGAATACGACCTCATCGGTTTTCAGACGATGGGGGACCGGCGCAACTTCATCTACTGCCTCCAGCGCCTCCTCCCCGGGGTCCAGATCAGCGGGCGGGGACCGGTCATCACCGTCACCTGGAACGGCCGCCAGGTGCGCGTCGGCGCCTTTGCGATCAGCATCGATTACGAAGGTTTCCTCCGCCGGGCAACGGCGTCACCGGTGGAGAAGAAAATGCATGACCTCAAGGATCGCTTCCGGGGCCAGAAGATCATGCTCGGTCTCGACCGCATGGACTACACCAAGGGCCTCAAGGAGAGACTCGACTCTCTCCGCAACGCACTCGTTCGGTACCCCGACCTCCGCGGAAAGTTGACCCTGATCCAGGTTCTCGTCCCCAGTCGCCGCTCGCTCCGGGAGTACAAGATACTGAAAGCCAGGGTCGACCGCATGATTGGAGAGATAAACGGGGAGTTCGCCAGCATGGACTGGGCGCCCATACAGTACCACTACCGCTCCCTCTCCGACCTGGAGCTCCTCGCTTACTACCGCGCCGCCGACATCGCTCTCATCACCCCCCTGAAGGACGGCATGAATCTCGTCGCCAAGGAGTACTGCGCCTGCACCATCGGGAACGAGGGAGTGCTCATCCTCAGCGAGTTCGCCGGGGCGGCGGCCCAGTTTCACACCGGGGCCCTCATGGTGAACCCCTATGACTGCGAAGGCACGGCCGACGCCATTTACCAGGCCTTTTCGATGGATCGCCCGGAGAAACGGCGCCGCATGCGCAAGCTGAGGGAGAAGATACGCCGGCAGGATATCTTCTGGTGGGTCGACACCTTCCTCCAGGCCGCCTTTGCCAGGAACCTCGACGACTTTCCCTCCGTGGAGGAGTATCTTCCCGACATGAGCCTGGAAGACCAGGGAGATCCTTCCCCGATCATACCTGCAGAGTGAGGCCGTCGCTGCCGAGCAGCAGTTCGCCGGCGTAGTGTTCCCGCGCCGGCGTCAGGAGATCCGCTTTGTCGGCAGCCGGGTAGAAATGGGTCAGGAGCAGCCGCGGGACTCCGGCCCGGGAGGCCATGATCGCCGCCCGCGACGGGGTCAGGTGGCCTTCGGCGGGGTGACCCTCGGGAAAGGAGCACTCCAGCACGATGAGGCTCGCTCCCTGCGCCAGTTCGATCACCTTTTCACTGTAAGAGGAGTCACCCCCATAAACGAGCGAAGACCCTCCCGGACACTCGACCCGGAAAGCCACGCTGTCGGCGGTGTGACCCGTGAGGGCGCTCTTCACGCGCCAGTCGCCGAACTCTAAGGGGGCACCGGACGTCTCCTCGATCGTGAGGTCGAGCGCGGGGGGGCGGATCCAGTCCGAGAAGAGCTTTTCGAGGGCGGCAAAATACTCTTTCATGCCCGGAGGGCCGAGAATCTTCAGCCTCCCCGGCCGGGCGAACTCCGGATTTCTCAGGGCGAAGAGGAGGGGAACCAGGTCCGCCGTGTGATCGGGATGAAAGTGCGAGAGGGCCAGGACCGTGACATCCCTGATGTCCACCCCCCGTCTCCAGAGTTGGCGAACGGAGCCACTCCCCAGGTCGAAAACGACCTGGTCATCTCCGACGCGCAAGTGGTGGCAGGGGGAACCCCTCTCCCTCGACGGCAGGGCCGTGCCGGAACCGATCACCGTGAAAATCATCAACCCCGCCCCGCTCAGTCCCCGCCGGCTCGCCGCTCCTCTTCCGCAGGGGATTTTCCATTAACCTCCTCACCGCCCACCATCCCGGCGGAGACAATGATCTTGAAGGCCTGCTCCACCGTCAGATTGAGGGACACGACATCTGTTTCCGGCACCAGCAGATAATATCCGGAAGTGGGGTTGGGGGTAGTCGGAATGAAGATGTTGAGCACTTTCTCCGGCGTATTCCTCTGCATCGGTCCCGCCCCGACCCCGGTCACGAAACCGATGCTGTAAATGCCCTTCCGCGGATACTCGACGAGAACCGCTCGCCGGAAGCGATCTGAATCCTGAGAGAGTATCTGCTCGAGCAGCTGCTTGACAGCCAGGTAGAGGCCCCGCACGAAGGGAATGCGGTCGAGGATCTGCTCGTAGGTCTTGACGACTTTCCGGCCGAAGAGGTTGGCGCTGAGAAGTCCGACGAACTGAATGATGAAGAGGGTGAAGATGACCCCCAGCCCGGGGATGGAAAAGGGAAGATAGGTGTCGGGGTGAAGCTTCGGCGGGATGAAATTAAGGATCTGATCCATGAAGCCGACGATCCAGGAGACGACGAAAAACGTGAGGCCCAGGGGGACAATGACAAGCAGTCCGGTGAGGAAATGACGCCGCGTCTGGACTTTCAGGTGTGCCCAGAACCTTACGAAAATAGCCACTGGCCTGCCCTCTGGAAGTTTATGCCGGTAATGGTATCCGAGGAAATCCGGGTTGTCAAAATGGCTCTGTCGGCACGGGTCTCCCCTTACACCTCAGCGCCTCTCCGGCGGTGTCTGCACCCGGCTCAGGAAACCGCTCGAGCGGGGCCTCAGATCACAGGCGAGGGCAATCATCTCGTCGACCACCGGCCGGATTTCACCGCCCTTTTTCCGGCCGGCCCGCAGTCTCGTCACCTTGTCCGGAGTAAGGGAAAGGGCCTTGCGCATCACCGTCAGGGCCCCGGCCGAGATCCTTCTCGCCGCGCCCTCCCGCTCTCCGGCGCAGGCAGGGCAGATGATCCCTTCCCCGGGTTGGGAAAAAACCGCCTCCCGGGCGGACACGGGGCGGCGGCAGGAGCAGCACTCCTCCAGACTTGGGGCGAAACCGCTATCCCGGAGAAGACGGAGTTCGAATACTATCCGCAGCGTCAGGGGATCGCCCCCCCCTTCCAGACAACTCAGGAAATGCGTGAAGAGGGTGAAAATTACCGGGACGGCCTCCCCTTCGGCAGTGAAGAGGTTTGTCAGTTCCGCGAAGTGCAGGGCGTGAACGAGACGGTCGAAATCCCCCCGGATTGCCGGCCAGACATCTTCGCAGTCGAATGAGGAAAGACAGGCCGGCGCCCGCTCCGTGGTTGGCGTGAAAAGAAGTTCGCCGACCTGTAGAAGATCGAGGAACTCCCGGCGGCGGCGGCCGGGAAAACGCCGGTAGTAGACCCGGATCTTCCCCGACTCGCTGGTGAGAAAAGTCAGCATCCGGCCCTTGGGACCGCCGGGGGAGCGGCCGATGAGGACGGCCCGGTCGCGCTGAACAGCCATGGCCCTATTCGAACCCGAAATCCCGAAGCGCCTTCGGATCCCTGGTCCAGTTCTTCCTCACCTTCACCCACAGTGAAAGAAATATTTTCGCCCCCGTCAACTTCTCCATGTCCATGCGGGCGGCACTTCCGATTCGCCGCAGCGTCTGCCCCCCCCCGCCTATCAGGATGCCCTTCTGCGAATCCCTCTCCACGTGGATGACCGCCCGGATGCGGGTGAGACCGGACTTCCCGTCTTCCACCACCTCCTCGACGACGACCGCCGCGGCGTAGGGGAGTTCCTGGTGCACCTGATCAAATACCTTTTCCCTGATAATCTCGGCAAAAAGATCCCGCTCCGGCTGATCCGAGAGAATGTCGTCGGGATAAAGCGGCGGCCCCGCCGGCAGCATACCCTCCATGGCAGCCACCATCTCCCTGAGATTCTCCCCGGTCTTGGAAGACACTGCCCAGACCTGATCGAAGAGCCCCTTTTCCCGGCACCGCGCTTCCATCGCCGCGCGGGACTCCCGGCTCATCAGGTCGACCTTGTTGATGACAAGAAGGGAGGGAAGGGAGGCGTGCCGCACTATGTCGAGCATTTTCTCCTCCACTTCAACCTGCTTCGACGCGAGAGGGTCGGTAACGGCCATTACGAGATCCACGCCTTCCACTCCCTGACGGGCCTGTCTTTCGAGGCTGCGGTTGACGGGCCGGTTGACTCCGTGAAGGCCGGGCGTGTCCACCAGGACGATCTGTGCCTTGTCGAGATTGAGAATGCCTCGCACTCGACGCCTCGTGGTTTGCGGTTTCCTCGAAACAATGGCGAGCTTCTGCCCGAGAACACGGTTGATGAGCGTTGACTTGCCGACATTTGTCCGGCCGAGGCAGACGACGAATCCAAACCTGTGCTCGCCGCCCATCGCCTTCACCATGCCTTCTCCCCTGGCGGGGACAGGCCCGCCGGTTTGACCGGACCGGCTCTCAGTTCTTCTCTTTCGCAGAACTCTTCTCCTGAAAAATGCGATCGAGAACGCCGTTGACGAAGGCTCCGGAGTCCTCGGTGCTGAACTTCTTCGCGATCTCGACGAACTCGTTGATCGTCACCTTCGGTGGAATGTCATCACGATAGATCAGCTCGTAGACGGCCAGCCGGAGAATGTTTCGGTCGACCGCCGCCATGCGTTCCAGGTCCCAGTGGGAAGAATACTCCCCGGTGAGAGCGTCTATCTCCTCGAGGTGATCGCGCACGCCGGCGGCAAGGTCTTCGGCGAAAGTCCGGACCTCCGCGGGCGGCAGGCCCTGTGACTCCCAGAAGGAGCGGAGAATGTCATCGAGAGTCCGCGAACCGATGTCGTGCTGATAAATAATCTGAAGAGCCAGAACCCTGGCCTTTCGCCTGTTGCCCATGGACGGGACCGGATCACTTCCCGGTCAGTTTGAGCGAGAGGTCGGCCATCTCAATGGCATTGAGCGCGGCGGCAAACCCCTTGTTTCCCACCTTGGCACCCGCTCTTTCGACAGCCTGCTCAACCGTGTCGGACATGATCACCCCGCTGATCACCGGCGCCGGACCGTCGAGACCGACCTGGGCCAGCCCTTTCGTCACCTCCGCCGCGAGGTAGTCGAAGTGGGGCGTCGCGCCCCTGATAATAGCGCCGAGGCCGATAATCGCCCGATACCGTCCCGAGCGCTGCATCAGGTTAGCGGCGAAGGGGATCTCGAAGGCGCCGGGTACGTGGGCGACATCTATGTCTTTTTCGAGAACGCCGTTTCGTACCAGGGCGTCGCGAGCCCCCCCGAGGAGGTTCCCCGTGATGAAGTCGTTGAAGCGGGAGACGACAATACCGATGCGCATCCCCTTCCCCGACAAATGTCCTTCAAACACTTTTCCCATGGCACTCTCCTTTTCCTTAGAGGTTTTTCATCAGGTGACCCATCTTGTCCCTTTTCGTGCGCAGGTAATCCTCATTGTCGGTGCGGGGCCGGATCTCGAGAGGAACCCGTTCAACGATGTCCAGCCCGTACCCATCGAGCCCGATGATTTTTTTCGGATTGTTCGTCATGAGTCGCAGGTGGTGCAGACCGAGGTCAGCGAGGATCTGGGCGCCGATGCCGTAATCCCTGAGATCGGGCTTGAATCCGAGTTCGACATTGGCCTGAACGGTGTCCATCCCCTGGTCCTGCAGTTCGTAAGCTTTAAGTTTATTCAGGAGGCCGATGCCGCGCCCTTCCTGGCGCATATAGATGAGAACACCCTTCCCCTCCTCGCTGATCAACTCAAGGGCCCGGCTGAGCTGCTCGCCGCAGTCGCACCGCTGGGAACCGAAGACATCGCCGGTGAGACACTCGGAGTGAACACGCACCAGGACCTTTTCCTCGGGGCTGAAGGTGCCCTTGACAAGAGCTATGTGCTGCTCGCTGTCGATGTCGTTCTCGTAGATCACCGCCTTGAAGTCGCCATAGGGGCCGGTGGGAATGATCGTCTCGGCCGCTCTCCTGATGAGAGAGTCGTTCCGCATCCGGTACTTGATCATGTCGGCGATGGTCCCGATCTTGAGTCCGTGTCTCCGGGCGAACTTCTTCAGGTCCGGCATCCTGGCCATGGAGCCGTCCTCGTTCATGATCTCGCAGATGACACCGGCCGGGATCACACCGGCCATGCGGGCGAGATCCACCGACCCTTCGGTCTGTCCCGCTCTCTTGAGAACCCCACCCGGGGCCGCCCGCAGCGGAAAGACATGGCCGGGGCGGGCAAGATCTTCAGGACGGCAGTTCGGATCGATGGCGGCCAGAATCGTCGTCGCCCTGTCGGCCGCTGAAATCCCGGTGGTCACCCCCTGCCGCGCCTCGATCGACACGGTGAAGGCGGTGCCGTAGTGGGCGGTGTTGTCGCTGACCATGGGGGGAAGACCGAGGGCCTCCACCTTCTTCGGCAGCAGCGAGAGACATATCAGACCCCGGCCGTGGGTGGCCATGAAGTTGATGGCTTCCGGCGTCACCTTCTCCGCCGCCATCGTGAGATCACCTTCGTTTTCACGGTCCTCGTCGTCGACGAGAATCACCATCTTGCCCTGTTTGATATCTTCGACCAGTTCTTCCGTTTTCGCTACCGACATTTCCTTCGACTCCTTCTCTGCCACGGGCCGGGAAAGGCCCCTTCTAATCTTCTCCCCGCACACCGGGAAAAAGGCGGGTGTTCTTTTCGTCCCTGGCGCCGACGAATTTCTTCACCAGCTTCGCCAGGTAGTCCGATTCCAGGTTTACCGCGGCGCCGACCCTCTTTTCGCTCAGGATAGTGCGGGTCTGCGTCTCCGGGATGAGGAAGACGTCGAAAGTCTCCCGGGCAAGGGCCCCGACGGTGAGGCTGACACCGTCAACAGCGACCGAGCCCTTGGCCACGAGAAGATCCATGACAGCGGCGGGCGCCTGGATGGTGATTATCAGCCCGCCGGTCGCAGGGACCACCTTCCGGATGCGCCCGATGCCGTCTACATGTCCGAGGACGACGTGCCCTCCCAGGGGATCGGTCGCGGTGACCGGCCGCTCCAGGTTCACCGGATCGCCCTGCTTCAACGACCCGAGAGTTGATATCTTCTGTGTCTCCGCCGAAAGATCGGCGCCGAAGAGCCCTTTCGCCAGCGACGACGCCGTCAGGCAAACGCCGTTTACGGCCATCGAGCCGCCCGGGCGCAGTCCCCCGCGTGACTCGTCATAGGAGAACTCGAGCAGCCGGTACCCTCCCCGGCGCGCAATTCGGCGCAGGTTGCCGACCTCCTGTATCAGACCGGTGAACATCGTTCATCCCCACCCTGCACATATCCTTCGACCATAAAATCTCCCTCCAGCGGGGAGACTCTCATGTCCCGCAGTCTGATCGCATCACGAAGCCACGTTATCCCCTCGCCCCCGACGGCCGTCGGCGCATCCCTCCCGCCGATAATCTTGGGGGCAATAAAATACACCACCTTGTCGACGACACCCGCTTCGAAGGCCGAGGCAGCAACCTCCGATCCGCCCTCGATCATAACGCTCGTCATCCCCCTCCTTCCGAGGATTTCCATCAGCCGCCGCATATCGATCCTTTTCCCCGCACCCTCCACGACCAGGAGTTCGGCTCCGGCAACACGCAGCCTCTCAGCCCGCTCCGGCGGGGCGTGCCGGCCTGTCACCACCACCACACCCGCCCCGGCCCCGCGGTTCAGCACTTTCGCCGACCGCGGAAGACGGAGAAGGGGATCGATGATCACCCGGACAGGATCGGATCCGCTCCCCGCCGGCAGTCGCGTCGTGAGGCTCGGATCGTCGGCCCGCACCGTTCCAATGCCGACCATGATGGCATCGGCACCGTCCCGCAGCTCGTGGACCTTCTCGCGCGCCCCGCCGCCGGTGATCCAGCGGGAATCACCGGTCTTCGTAGCCGTCTTGCCGTCGAGGCTGATTGCGCTCTTGACAAAAACAAAGGGCAGCCCCGTCCTTATGTATTTGAGATAGCTTTCGTTGGCTCGCCGCGCCTCCGGTGCCGCCAGGCCGAACCTGACGGAGACCCCGGCCCGCCGCAACTGTCTCCCCCCCTCTCCCGAAACGAGGGGATTGGGATCCTTAACGGCCGCAAAGACCCGCCCTATGCCGGCGCGAATGATCGCTTCGGTGCAGGGGGGAGTTCTTCCCTGGTGGGAACACGGCTCGAGGTTGACATAGAGGTCGGCCCCCCGCGCCGCCGCTCCGGCCTTACGAAGAGCGCCGACCTCGGCATGAATCCCACCGGCGTGGCGGTGATACCCTTCGCCGACGACACGCTCTCCCCGGACAACTACCGCTCCGACCATGGGGTTGGGACTTGTCCGGCCACGGGCCTTCAGGGCCAGTTCCAGAGCCCTCAGCATATGTGCTTTCCGCCCCCTGCTGCGTTCTTTCTCCATGTCCCACCGGCATAAAAAAATCCCGAAGAAAATTTCTTCGGGAAGCGCACCACGCCTCAATTCTTCTCTCATCCAGGCTGTCACTGTCGGCTGTGGAATTCCACCACATCAGTCACCGTAAGGGGGGACTCGCGGGCTCTGACCGCCGGCCGGGAATTGCACCCCGCCCCGAAGAATACGTACTCCTAAACCTATGTATTTCTACACTTATATATTGATACGCCCCTTTTGTCAAGGTTGCTGCCTGGGAGCCTGCCGGAGAAACACTCTCCTCCGGAGGAGGGGGGGGCAGGCGGTGCCGACAGCGTGATATGTCGGCGAAGCGACGCGACAGCACGGTGAATCATCATGGCCGGGCGGCTTGGGACTGCCGAAGAACCGAAATATCCAGAGAAAACTACGTCGATCGAAGATTGGGCAAAGCAGAGAAAGCGAAAGACTAGTCGAGGGGCGTGCCGGCGTCGACCCGCTCACGCAACTCCTTGCCGGCCTTGAAAACGGGAACTCGTTTCGCCTCAATGCTCACTTGGGCGCCGGTCTTCGGATTCCGGCCATCCCGGGAACGCCGCTCCTTGACCTTGAAGCTTCCAAAGCCCCGTATTTCCACCCGGGGATTCTCCGAGCCGGCGAGAGCGTTCTTTATGCTCTCCAGGATTTCGTTGACGATAATTTCCGTCTGCTTTTTCGTCAGTCCCTCGATCTTCTCCGAGACCCTCTCAATAAGTTCCGATTTTGTCATCGAGCCCTCCCTGGGAGATGGTTCTTCCGCTCTTTCTATTGCATTATTGTATAGTTAGTCCCGCGAGAGTCAACAGAAAAAAACCCCATGCTTCCAAAAGCGCGAAGAGCGGCGGCGGGGCCGACCTCACGGTCGATTATCCTCTCAGTCAGGCAGTTCGATTTTCAGGGCGCGGAGAAAACGGCGGTCGAAGGCCGAAACACGGTGCGCCGAACTCCTGACCCCCTGACCTTTTCCCGAACCGTATACCGTCCGACGCAGTTCCGCTCCCTTCCCTTTGAGACTGAGGAGGACGGCCAGCGAAATGCTCGCCTCGTGGCCGCTCTTCTCGATCTCCCGGATGAGGCCGCGAATTCGGCCCGAGTCCCGGATGCCATCCTCAAGCGCCTGACCAAGCTGCTCCATAAGTTCTTTCAACTCTTTGCTCATATCCTCTTCTTTTCACGCTCTCTACCGACCGGAGTCACGGGGAGCATTCCTCACGATTGATAGCGGCTGAAGTCTTCGGGCTTGAGTTTCTCAAGCCAGCACTTCCACTCTTCCTGGTTTCCGATGCTATCCTCCGTCATCTCGAAACTCTGGGCCTGAGCCATGACTTCCCGGGTCACAAAGATGGGTATGTTGGCCCGCAGGGCAACGGCAATGGCATCACTGGGACGGGAATCCACCCGCAACTCCTCTCCGCGACAATCGACATAGATGGTGGCATAGAAGGTGTTGTCCATGAGATTATCGACGACGACTCTCACAATCCTGCCGTCCATGACGTCGAAAATGTTTTTGAGCAGGTCGTGTGTCATGGGCCGCGGCGTCGAGACCTTCTCTATCTCCAGCGCTATGGCGTTCGCCTCAAAAACCCCTATCCAGATCGGAAGCAGGTGGTTTCCCCTCACGTCCTTGAGGAGGATGATAGGGACATTGGTAATTGGGTCGAAAGTCAGGCCCTTGACGGCGACTTCAAGCATATTTGAACTCATCTCTTGCTCCGCTCCTTGCCAAAAATATACACGGCTTCCAACTTCAGCGCAACCCTGACAATCCCAAAGAAGTCTTCTGCCCGGACAGTCTCGGAAAAGATCCGGATGCCAGGCGGGCATATCTGGAGGGCAAGTCCTGCTTACTCGTACGGCACAGGGGTGAAGGAGGCAGCGCAACGCCGCCGACGGGTTTTATACGAGAGCGTCAACCCGGGACGAAAAAACGATCGCCGGGAGCCGGTCAACTGCACAGAACCTCCAGAGTAGCGGACACCGAGGCGGCCAGGCTCTTCAGGTCGTACCCGCCCTCGAGTGAAAAAATCACGGGAACATTCTCCTTCGCCTCCGAAATGCTCCGGACCACCATCTTCACCCCCTCGTCCGTCACCGCCAGGGACGCGAGGGGATCGCTCCGGTGCATGTCATATCCGGCCGACACCATAATAACGTCGGGGTCGAACCCCTCGACCTCGCTGCGGAAGGCGCTTTCGTAGGCGTCAACCAGTTCGTCGTCTCCGGCGCCGGCAGGAAGAGGGATGTTGCGGGTGTACCCCTCGCCCCTTCCCCTTCCCTGCTCGCCGCTCCCCCCCGTGCCCGGATAATGCGGGTACTGGTGGGTACTGAAGTAGAAAACTGTGTCGTCCTCGTAAAAGATGTCCTGTGTCCCGTTCCCGTGGTGGACGTCGAAGTCGGCGATCATCACCCTCTTCAGCCCTCTCTTCTGCGCGTAACGGGCAGCGACGGCGACATTGTTAAAGATGCAGAAACCCATACCACCCGCCCGCTCGGCGTGGTGCCCCGGCGGACGCACGGCGCAGAACGCCTTCTCGACCCCCTCATCGAGGCAGGCATCGACCGCCTTCATGACCGCCCCGGCAGCATAGAGGGCAACCTCCCCGCTTCTCGCCGACAGGTAGGTGTCGGGATCAAGGTGTCCTTCACCGGAATTCATTATTCGCTCGACGTACGACCGTGCGTGCACCCGGATGATATCGTCCCCGCTCGCCTTCGCCGGCGACAGATGGACCAGCCCTTTCCAAAGATCCTGTCCTCTGAGAGATTCCACGATTGCCGTCAGCCGGCTTCCCGACTCGGGATGGAATGCCGGCGCCTCGTGAGCGAGAAAAACATCATCGTAGAGGAACGCCACTTTCCTCCCGCCGCGACCGTTCACACCCGCTCCGGCGAGGAAGGTCTGTCAGGAATAGAGGCGGCGGAACGGGACATTTCAGGAGCCCTCGCGCGGTCCGGACGGAACCTCCCTGGCCGTGGGGAGAACGGCCACGGATATCTTTCTCAGCGCGTGACGGCGGGCACTGTCGAGAATCGCCACCACGTCTCCGTGGAGGGCGGCGCGATCCGCCCTGATCAGAACCCGGCTCTCTTCCTCTCCGGCAGCCTCTCGACGGAACGCATCTTCAAGGTCGTCCCGCGTCGCCGCGCTGCCATCGACAGTGAGGTTCCCCTTTTCGTCGAGTTCAACGACAAGGCCGCCGGCGACCACCTTGACGGCTGCCCCGGCTTCCGGCAGGGACAGGTCCACTTCTCCCTCTACTGCCTTGAAGGTCGTCGTCAGAAGGAGGAAGATGACGAGTTGGAGAATAACGTCAACGAGGGTCACGACGACGATCTGAGGATCCTTCCTGCGCCGCCCACGAAAGTTCATGCCAGTTCCCCGATCATACCCGGTCCGTCTTTTTCCCGAGAAGGCTCACGAGCTGAAGCGAGTACTGCTCCATCTCGTGAAGAAGGCTGTCGACCTTGCCCATGAAATAGCCGTGAAAGAGAAGGGCCGGTATGGCAACGATGAGTCCCGTCGCGGTAGTGACCAGGGCTTCCGATATGCCGGCCGACATGGCGTAGGGGTTTCCGGGCCCTTCGAGAGCGAGTACGCGGAAGACCTTGATCATCCCCATCACTGTCCCCAAGAGGCCGATCAGAGGAGAGATGGTCGCGCATATGCCGAGCCAGTTCAGGTTCTTCTCGAGATACGGGGCCTCCTGCCGGCCGGCATCCTCGACGGCCATTCGGATCTCGGTCCGTGACAGGGAATCGCTGAGAAGCGCCACCATAACGACATTGGTCATCGGGTTCTTGACCCGGCGGCAGAGGGCGATAGCCTCCTCTGTCACGCCCTGCCCCACCCAGTGATTGACCTGGACTATCACTTCGGGAGAGATTATCTTCCCCCTTCTCAGGTTCCAGAGCCTGTCCAGCACCACCGCCAGCGCCAGGACCGAACAGGCCATCAGTGGAATCATGATGATCCCACCGCTTCTGATTGTCTCTATCACGTCTTCTCCCTTTCCTGATCGGCCGCAGCAAACGGCCGGGCGACCTTCTATTTAAGGATATTATATCATGCCTGCCGTCCCTTGATCCATGGGCCCGCGACTCCATCACTCCCCCGCCGCGGAATCGTCGCTGCTCTCAACGCCGGCGTCCAGCGTCTGCAGCCCTTCCCGGGCGAGTTCCACGATCACTTCCTCGCCACCCTCACGAAGCACCTCCCGGTAGAGGACGGCGGCCTCCTCCCTCCGGCCGTATTCCCGGGCGATCTCGGCCGCCCGGAAAGCAGCGCGCACCGCGTACCGTCCCTGGGGAGAAAAATTCCGTGAGCGAGTAAACTCCGCGAAGGCCTCCTCCTTCCGCCCCAACTGCCGCAGGATCCCGCCGAGGGTGAAAGCCACTCGCGCTCTGAGCTCTCTCCCCGCCCCGGGAGAGATCCTTCTCAGCACCTTCTCCGCTTCACGGTATTGACCGCTGCGGAGAAGAAGGGAACCCTGGTGATAGAGAGCTTCATGGAAAAGTTCCGACTCCGGATAGTCCGCCACGAGGCGGCGGTACGACTCCGTAGCCGCGTCCGGATCACCTTCCCTGATCTGACACGCCGCCGAGTCGAGAAGGGCGTAGGGAGCCAGGGGGTGCCGGGAGTGCCGGCCGGCTATGCGCCGGTACTCCACCAGGGCCCCGGCGCAACTCCCGACCTCGAGATAGAGGTTCGCCAACTCAAACCTCTGTTCCGTCTCATGCCGTGAATCCGGCTCCGCCGCCAGCTCCCTCCTTATCTCCTCCATTGCCTTACGCCGGCTCTCACTTCTTCTCTCGGCAAGAGCGGCGGCGAGAAGGATCTCCGGACCCGAATCCCCGCCGGGATAGTCGTTTACAAGCCGCGAGTAGATCTCAGCAGCCTCACGATAACGTTTTCTTCGCAGAAGGTGCCGCCCCACCTGGTGGAGCAATCGCGGAACCTCCGGATTGTCCGGATGGCGCCGGGCAAAGAGGAGGGACAGTCTCTTGTATTCGTCGGAGTCCCCACTCGCCAAGGCAACGAGCGCAAGTCCGTATTCAGCAGCGGCGACATGATCGCTCCCCGCCCCTCCCTCTACCACCAGACGATAGGTCTCTTCGGCCCTGGCAAAGTTGCGAAGACGATAAAAGGAGTCCGCCATCCCGAGGTATGCCCGGGCTCTCCCCTCGGCAACCGGATTCCCATTCACGATACCGGCATACACCTTGATCGCGTCATCCCAGCGGCCGGCGAGATAGTAGCTCCGAGCAGTCTGGAAACGTGTTTCACCGGCCAGCGGGCTGTCGGGATATTTTTCGAGGAGACGATCGTAAGTCGCCTGTGCTTTTTTGAACTCCTCCCGCCCGAGATAGATTCCCCCGACCAGGAAGAGAGCCCGGTCGATCGCGGCGGAACCATCGGAGAGGTAAGCATCGATGTAGGCGAGAAACACGGGAAGCGCCTCTTTGGCGCGTCTGTCGTGGACGAGGCTCTCACCAAGGAGCAGCTCGGCCTCATGGCGGAAGAAGGAGTCCCGATGACTGTCGACAAGATGCCGAAACTTTGCGGCCGCCGTCCGCCACCTTCCCTGGCGATAGTAGGCCTCGGCAATCCCGAAGAGGGCGTCGTCGGCCCGGGGTCCCTCAGGATACATTTCCAGCGACCGGCCGAAGGAAAGGGCGGCCTCGCTGTGCTCCCCCCTCTCCGTCATCACTTCCCCTCGCCAGTACATCGCCTCCGCCATTTCTTCCCTTGCCAGGGGGAGCCGGAGGTAGCGCTCCAGCATTCCGGCGGCCGGTGAATAGTCGCCGGCCTGAAAGGCCGACCAACCGGCCCAGAGAAGCGCGACCTTCCCCAGCACCGACCGCTCCTCCTCACGCGAAAGGGTGTCGAAGTAGGCCGCCGCCTCGCCAAACTGGTTCATCCCCACCAGCGACATGCCGGTCATGAATCGGGCACCGCGCAGATAGCCTTCACTCTTCGACTCGCTCGAAATTGCCTCGAATTCCCTCCTCGCCTCGGCATGCCGCCCGAGAAAATAATTTCCCATGGTGGAGAGGAAGCGGGCGCGCTTGATCCACGGGCTGCCGGGATACTTGTCGGCCAGGCTCTCGAGAACGAGAATCGCCTCGTCGTAATTGCGGTCCATGTGCAGGGACCAGCCGGCAAGGAGAAAGGCTTCGTCAGCGAGAAAGGTCCCGGGAAACCGGACAATGAGCTGCTGGAAGACCCTTCCCGCCTCATCGTACTTTCCCTCACCGAGATAGCTCCACCCGAGACCGTAAAAGGTGTAGTCGGCCAGCCTCCCTCTCGGATGGAGGCTGAGGTACTCAAGTGCGATTTCCCGGGACTGGGAGAAGAAACCGGCGGCCCGCAGAGATTCGCCCCACCAGAAGAGAGAGAGCTCTCTCTCCGGGAAATACTCATACTCCCGCGTCACTCTTCGAAACTGCTCGGCCGCCTGTTTGAAACTCTTCATCCGGTAGAAGACCTCTCCCATGCGGTAGACGACGAGGGGGACCGGCGGTGCCTGTGGGAAGGCATCGAGAAAGGATCGGTAGTACTCGAGCGCGTCCTCGAGGTTCCCCGTCCGCTGCGAAATCCAGCCGAGTGAGATGAGAACGGTGCTCCTAAGCTCGTCGTCGATTTCTTCGCGCAGGAGAATGCGGTGCGTCTTCTCCGCCGCCTCCCAGTCCCCGCTGCCGTACTGGCTCTCTCCGAGCCAGTAGAGCGCGAGGCTGCGCAGCGGCGACGTCTCGAACTTCACCACCAGCTGGAGAAAGGCCTCCGCCGCCCGCTGGTATTCCTTCTTGCCGAACCGGTAGAGCCCCACCTGGAACTGCGATCTGTCCCCACCCCTCTTCGGTCTCCTCGTCACCGAGAGGGGATTCACGAACCACTCTTTCCACGGCAGGGCCCCGGGCGCGAGCCGGCCCTCGGCTCCCGACTGTCCTCCCGGCTCGTAGCGGGGGGAATACTGCTCCAGCGCGGCTTCTCCCATCCTCAGGGCGCGCTCTCCCCCGACGCCGTCAAGAAACTCCTCGCCGCCGATAAGCCAGTACGGAGGGGGGACGTGCAACGATCGATCGAAGACTCTTGCCGCTGCCTGTGAAACGGTGACCAGCAGGATGAGCAGCGTCAGGACGACGGCTTTCATCTGGACCTTTTCCGAGACCGTCCGTGCAAAAGACTTATTACGGGATCTTCATTCCTGGAAGCTGAAGGTGTCCCAGCTCCGGCACTGCGGGCAGCGCCAGGAAAGCTCCTGCGCTCTCAGGCCGCAACGGCTGCAGCCGTAGCGCTCCCGGGAGTCATAGAGGATGTCGATCACTTCCGCATACTCCTTCTCCATCTCCTCGTGCATGCGGTGCCGCACCAGGATCTGACTGACCTGACGCCGGGCATCGAGCGAATGAGGCTGCGCGACGAGCGCCTCCCTGAGGTGCCGCAACGCCTCGGGAACCATGTCGCGTTTGGCGTAGTATTCGCCGAGGGTCACCCGCGCCATGACGTGTGCGGGCGTCTTCTCCACCACTTTCTCGAGAAGCCCGGCGATGTCGTCGTAGCGGTTCTCTTCGAAATAGGCTTTCTCCAGACGCGGGTAGGCGAGGTGCGAGAAGGGAGAGTCGCCACGCGCGATCCCCTCCCAGATTTCGATGGCCTTGGCGGTCTTGCCTTCTTCCTGGTAGAGGTCCCCAAGATGGAGAGCGGCATCGAGGCAGCCGGGATCCTGGGCGAGGGCGCTCTTGAACGCCTTGTGCGCCCTGTCTTTTTCTCCCTTCTCGATCGCCTGCTCGCGATCTCCACCTGCAGGTGGGCGAGAACATTCTTCTGCTTCCACCCGGTCCGCTTCTCGTACTCCCGCTGCGCCCGGAAGGCCTCCTTCCAGTTGCGCTCCTCGGCGTGAATCGCCGCCAGTTCCTGGTAGACCTCTATCTTGTTCGCATTCGTTTCGAGTACCTGGCGGTAGACGCCGACCGCCCGGTCCCAGAGTCCCGCGCTCTTGTAGTCGGCACCGAGGGCGAGGAGGATCTGGACCCGGTCGCCGCCGCTCAGGTCGGGGCGGGCGAGAATGCTCCGATGCAACCGGACGGCCCGGTCGAAATCGCCCTTCGACCGATAGAGGTGACCAAGGCCGAGATAGGCATCGATGGTGTCGGGCTCGAGATGGGTGACCCGGATGAACTCCTCGATTGCCTTGTCGGTGTCGTTGGAGAGGAGATAGTTCAGACCCTTGATGTAGATCTGCTCCCCCCTCTCCGGGGAGCGACCCTTCCGGCGCTTCGCCGCCAGCGCCAGGAGGTAACCGACGAGGAAGAAGAAGGCCGCCGCCGTCAGGACGACGAGGTAGGGATTCTCAAGGGAGAAGTCTGTCATGACCGTCTGCCGATCCTAGGCGGAAGTGGCCGGTTTGATGTCGCCCTCCGACTCGTCTTCGAGAGGAAGGTTCCGCAGAGATTTCACTTCGTCTTCCAGCCGCGTAACCGTCTTGCGCTGTTTCCGGAGCTGCGAACGGAGGCGGACATGATCGACGAGACCGATGAGTCCGGCCAGCGCGGCGCCGGAGAAGACGGAGACGACGACGACGAAAAAGAGGGGCATCGCCGTTTCGTAGGAAACGAGGCTGAAGATCGAGAATTTCAGGGTGATCGGCTCCATGTTCTCCGCCCCGAAGACGATGAGGACGAAAAGTACGACCAGTATCAGCAACCACCTGATGACGCCCATGGACTCCTCCTTCTCACACGCGGTCAACCGTTGAAAAACACTGTCAGCTACTATCCCACAGCAGGAAACTCAAAGTCAAGAAGGCGGGAGACGACGGCCCGTCACTTTCTCTCGGCGAGACGCAGGATCCGGGGCCGCAGTCTTTCCCCGCGGTCGCCACCCTTCCCGGCGAGGCGCAAGAGCGCCACCGAGAGGATCGCGCCGGCGAGACCGCCGATGCCGGCCGCCATCCCCGCCGCCTCGGCCCCGGCAATCCGGCCGACGACCAGCTGCGCCGCCCCCGCCCCGGCAAGGAGCCCGACGACAGGGAGAATGTAGACCCGGAAGGAAGCCCGCAGGAGGGCCCCCGACGGGACGGCCATCACGACGCTGTCACCGGCCCTGGCCCCGATCTCGTTGTCGGCCTCGACGGTTTTCTCCCCGCTGCCGCCGTGACAGTGCTTCGCCGAACCGCAGCCGGCGCACTGCGAGCCCGGGACGGCCCGAACCACGGCCCTCTCCCCCCTCACCTCGACGACGACACCTTTTTCCTCGAGATCCATCTCTCCTGCTCCCCGAAAACTCTCCCCGCCTTCATTATCTTCACTATTGAGATGAGGAAAGCGCCTCCATCGATTTTCTCCACGACTCGAACCTGAGAGCTGTCCTACCTCTCCTGAGGGCGGGGGAAGGATGAATACGCGGTTTCCGAGAGTAACTTCCGGACCGGATATTTTCTGACCTTCACATTGGAGCCGACGGTCGGGGTTGAACCGACGACCTGTCGATTACGAATCCGCCACCGGCGACCTCTGCCCTCCCCTAAAAAATACCACTTTTCAGCGCAAATGCTATCAAAACAAATGCAGGACAGGCCTACTGAGGGAGGAACAAAGAGTGCTGTGCTGTTCCCCATATCGTCTGTAAATTTCTAGTCGTACAGGACACGAACACACATGACGAAGACCAGTGCCATAACTGATTCTGTATGGACAAGGTTCTTTTTCGATGCATCGCACGAATGCAACCTGTTTGTCTCTATTGCCAATGACTTGTTCTATGGGACAGAGATAATCCTCTTCCGCATTGAGGCAACTGTGTCCCTTCTTACACCACTTGGCCAGTTGAATTATGTCATCGTCAATAATGCGTACCATAAGAATTCCTACCCTGCCAACGAGTTATGGTTGCCCCGTATATTATGACAAATAGATATGCGTTACATTAATACATATGTCAGAATTGTAGGAATGTCGACATCCCCTGTCAACCCCTAAATAGGGGATGGAAGGGTATCTGTTCAGAACAGAAGGAGAACGACGATGAACAAAGACAAGCGAGAATCGATTGAAGGCAGCCTGATTGCGGCGGCGTATCTCCTCGCCATTGTCGCTTTCCTGTGGGCGGTGCTGTAGGAGGGGCTGAAAAGGCTTGACAATTTACCTACTAGGTGGCAAGGGTAGAGCATGGCAATTAGAAAGATAATGGTCATACAGTACATCTGTGAAAGGTGCGACCACAAGTGGCACCCCCGCCAGAATGAACTTCCCACCATCTGCCCGAAATGCAAGTCTGCCTATTGGGATAAGCCAAGGCGGGAGAAGAAGTGACGCCCTCTGAACTCAACAATGGCAAGATCCGTTCTTGTGATGTTTTTCATACCTCATTGCCAGACCATTTCAAGGAAAGACATTGCTCGATAGCCCTCACAAGGCATTGTTTACCGTGTGGTGGAGCAATGGTTATCCGTATAGAGTCGGGCATTGCCGAGTATAGATATTTTGAGGTTGGTAGCACATCACCTTCCACGGAGCCATTCATCTGCAAAGAGAGTCATCCTGACCAGAAAAGCTGTATTCATAACTGGATTATGCTCGTCGATTCTCAAGAAAATAATGTGGACTATCTCACTGGTCAGAGACATTGGTGCTCACATTGTGGCGACTACTGTGAACTCCCAAGGGAGAAGCTTCCGGTGAAAGGTTATGTCTAACCACTGAGGAGAAGCGGCCCCGGCGACTCTGGCAAGGAGAAGCCAGCCGGTAGCTGTAACTACCGGAACCGGGGCCAAGGCAAAGGGTAGCACGACGAAAAAGGAGAAGGAAATGGCGAAGGACACCAAGCCGAAACAGAAAGGCGGCGTGTACCTGATCAAGGGCAAGCGCGGCAATTTCTGGTACTACGACATACGGATCAACGGGCGGCGGATTCGACAGAAGACGGACGCTCTGACGAGAGCCGAAGCCCTGGAGTATCGACGGGCGGCACTCAACACCGCTGATCGTGATCGTCACGGTCTCCCCTCGCGGAAGGCGAAGGCCATCCTTTTCACCACCCTCTGCGAAGAGTTCCTCAAGTGGTCGAAGGCCAATAAAAAGTCCTACCGTCAGGACGAGGGGTCAGCCAGGAGAATGCAGGAGTTTTTCAGCGGCCCCATTGATCGGATTACCACCTTTCAGGTCGAGAAGTGCAAGCGGCAACTCGCCGCCGCCCCTCCCCGGCACCCCACGGCGAAGAAAAACAAGACGGTATCCCACGCGACGGTCAACCGGCACATCGCCTGTCTCAAGACGATGCTCAACAAGGCCGTGGAATGGGGGATGCTGGAGAAGAACCCCGCCACGGCGGTCAAGCTATACAAGGAGACTTTCAAGCCCTACTACGTCATATCTGCCGACGAGGAATCCCGCCTTCTGGAGGCAGCGGACAGAATGACAGCCTCTCCGTATCTCAAGCCGGTCATCCTCGTCGCCCTTCACACCGGCATGAGACAGGGGGAAATCCTGGGCATGACCTGGGACAACGTAGACCTGGAGCGAAGAATCATCACCGTGCCGATAACCAAGAGCGGGGAGATGAAGCAAGTCCGTATGAACTCCACCGTCAAGGACGCTCTCACCGCCTGGACGGCCCACGGTACTGAGGGAGACGTTTTTCCCGTCTCAGGGGTCAAGAGGTCTTGGGAGAAGGCGCGGGCGCTAGCGGGGATCTCCTGCCGGTTCCACGATATGCGCCACACCTGTGCTTCCCGTCTGGTGGAGCGAGGGGTGGCACTCAGGGCCGTGCAGAAGGCACTCGGCCACAAGACCATGCAGATGACTGAGCGGTATTCGCACCTGTCGGACGATTACATGGCAGAGGCGATGGAGCGGCTTTGCGAGCCATCCGTGGCCGCAGTTTGGCCAGCAAAAAAGGAAAGGGCCACAGGTTGAATCCTGTAACCCTTCGGAAAGATTGGAGCCGACGGTCGGGATTGAACCGACGACCTGTCGATTACGAATCGACTGCTCTACCACTGAGCTACGTCGGCCAGCTCTTCTTTTCCAAGGCCGGCTGCGGTCCCGCGACTGATCCGACGATCGCGGGCGCCTCACCGGCGGCGTCATTATAATCACAATACCCCGGCGTTTCCACCCCCTAAATCCCGCCGCCCCTATCCGCTCTAACTCTCCCCCACCTTTTCCAGGAACTCTTCGTACTTGCGGGCCGCCGCCCTCTGGGACTCACCCCTGACGCCGTCGACGCCGTCGAAATTCTCCAGGACGGTGTTAAAGACTTCCGGGTCGACGCTCTTCGCGTCAATGAAGTCCCGGAAGGTTTCGATCACCTGTTCCCCTTGCATCCCTTTCCGGTAGGGCCGGTCTTCGGTGAGGGCGGTGAAGATGTCGGCGACCTTCATCACCCGCGACCCGAGGGAGAGGGCGCCGGCCTCGATGTGGAAGGGATAGCCACTCCCCTCGAGCGTTTCGTGGTGAAAGGAGGCCCACTCGTTGATCGTCTCGAATCCCCGGATCGGCTTCAGGATGTTGTAGGTGAGGAAGGTGTGCTCCCGGATCACGCTGAACTCGGCGAAATCGAGCTTCGCCTGCTTCTCCAGAATCTCCTTCGGCACGGCGATCTTGCCGACGTCGTGAAGGAAGCCGGCGATTCTCATCATATCCACTTCCTCCTCCGGGAAGTCGAGAAGCCGGGCGATCTCACTCGCCACCGCCGTCACCCCGGCGGTATGGGTGGCGGTGAAGCTGCTCTTGAAGTCGATGAGGTAGCTGAAGATGTCGGCGAAGGATTCGAGTTCGCCGGCGGAGAGGAGGACTGTTGACGGAGCAATGTACTCGGCGAGCTTCGCGTCGATGAAGTGAGGGTTCATGTAGAGCCAGAAGGCCTCGTTCTTCCGGAGGAGATCGAGAGAAGCGATCGCTTCGGGGCAGAACTTCCTTCCCGACTCCTTCACCACGCGGCTGAAGACCCGGTCTTCCTGGTGCAGGATCTTGTCGCCCCGGTCGATGAGTATGTCGATCCGGTCGGCCAGGTGAATGACGTGAGCGGCAACGGGGACGGCCGCGCCGCTCCCGTTGCCGCCGGCCCAGGGGGCGTGATGGCGGCCGATGACCTCCGCCACTTCCTTGAGAGGCTCGAATTCCCTGAGGACGAGCTCCCCGACCCGGCAGTGGTAGCGCGGGTTTTTCGTCTCGAACTCGAGGGTGTCGAGACGGTCCTGGAGGGAGAGGCAGCCGACGTCGTGAATCAGCGCCGCGGTGATGATGAGCTCCTTCTCCCTCTCGCCGAGACCCATGGCATCGGCGATGTTCCAGGCGAGATAGGCCACCCGCTTGTGGTGACCGGCGAGGAGCGGGGTGGCCAGGTCGATGGCGTTCGAGATGCTGACGACGAAATCCTTCAGCGGCACTTCAATGGTGAAAACCATGCTTCCTCTCCTTCCCGGCAGGTTGGTTTCAACGAAAATCCCGGCCCGGCGCGATTATATCCTTCCGGATGATTTCAGATTTGTTATCGTTGTGTCAAATGACAATCGGCCGGGATAATCGCGGGAAGATATGGGGGAGGGAAAGATGCCGCCCGGTGCCCGCCACCCTCCGGTCGGCTCTGCTGGTCGCCCTCCTCTCCCTGCCGGGCAGCCCCTTCGCCGCGCCCCTCCCTTCCGCACCGGTCGAAAGCGGGCTCGACGCCTATCGCCAGGCGCCGATCAGCATACTTCACGCCGCCGGAGACCGCGGCCTGGCGGTTGAGATCGCGGCGGCGGCGCGACACCACCACCGCCGAATAAGAAAGGACCTGGGACTGGAGAGCGCGGTGGAGGTGACAATCCTCCTCGTCACCGACCGCCTTCCCGAGAGTCGCTACCGGGAACTCGACCGCACTCTCGCACCCTGGCTCGCCGGGGCGGCCTGGGTCAAAGAACAGTTTGTCATCATCCGCATCCTTCCCGGCCAGTCGATCCTCGACCATGACGCCCTCCTCGCCCACGAACTGACCCACGTCATCCTGAAGGCCGACTTTCCCGGCATGGGAGGCTGGCCGCTCTGGTTCCGCGAAGGCCTGGCGATGCGGGAGTCAAAGGGTGAAGGGCTGCGACGGTACACTTCCCTTTCCCTGGCGACCCTGCGGCGGCGTCTCATCCCCCTCGACGATCTCTGGGTCCGTTTTCCCGATAACGAGGCGGACTCGCGCCTCGCCTACGCCGAGAGTTTCAGCGTCATCGCCTTTCTCGTCTCCCGGCACGGTCACCGGCGCTTTCAGCAGTTCATCTCCGCCCTCCGGGGAGAAGAGTTCGAGGCGGCCTACCGCCGCGTGTACGGGACCGGGCTCGGCAGCATGGAGAGGGAGTGGCGCCTCTTCGTCGAGCGCCGCTATCACTGGATTCCCCTCGTGACGGGAGGCACCGCCTTCTGGATGCTTACCCTGGTGGTCTTCTTCCTCTCCCTGGCGGCGCGGCGGCGTAAAAGCCGCCTCGTACGGGAGGAGTGGGAGCGGGAAGAGCGCGGCTACGACTGGTAAGGGCAACCCCTACTCGAAGATCTCCCAGAGCATCGCGGGATCGGCCCGCATGCCGAAGAGGCGGATGCCGAAATGGAGGTGGGGTCCGGTTACCCGTCCGGTGGAACCGACGCGGCCGATCTCCCCTCCCCTCTCGACGACCTGCCCCTCATCGACACTGATGCTGTCGAGGTGGAAGTACTGGCTGACGAGACCGGCCCCATGGTCAATCAGGACTGTCATGCCTGAATAATACAGGTCTTCGGCCATTTCAACCTTCCCCCGGGCGACGGCCCGCACGACTTCTCCCCGGGAAGCCTTGTAGTCTTCTCCGAGTGGGGGCTCTTCGGCGTGTCGTTCAGGATTCTCCTCCTGCCGAAATTTCCGCTCGGCACGCCTGCCGTCGGCCGCTCGAAGGGCGGGGACCAGAGCGCTTGCAAAGCCGTCTCCCTGTAAACGGCGGCGGCGGCGGCGCGTTCCCGGGCGATCCGGTCGAGGACGTCGGGGGGGGGGAGTGACCATCTTCGGGGGAAGGGTCAGGCGCTCGACGGGAAATTCCCGCTCCTTGACCCTGATTCCGAAGGTCGCGGTCGCGGAGTTCCCGTCTTCGTAGCGGGCCACCAGGGGGAAGGAACCGGGCGGCGTCTCAAGATCGACGGCGAGGAGAAAGAAGACGCCGCCTTCCCCATCGACAATCGGCGGATAGCTCCGGTCCATGAACTCGACGGCCTCGGGCACCTTCTTATCCGACCCCTGCCCGACGATGAAGAGGTCACCGTTGTGCACCGCGGCGGGTACGACGAGGGCGACCGCCAGGAGCGGAACGGCGAGCGTAAACATGATGCCGCAGTGTACCTCCATTCCGCTCCACCTTCAACGCCCTCTTTCGAGACCGTCTGCTTAGAAGACTTATGGGTCAGGATCCTCTTTGACTTCTCCCGCCAAAGGGCGATATTATTATCGCGAGATGATCGCCTACGACCTCAAGTGCGGCAGCGGGCACCAGTTCGAAGCCTGGTTCAAGAACTTCCGGAACTTCGACAGGCAGAGAAAGAGAAAATTAATCCAATGTCCGATCTGTGATTCCGCGGAGATCGAGATCGTCTTCCGCCCCCAGGCGATCAGGAAAAACTCCCCCCTTCGCCCCCCGGGAACGGAAACAGCCAACCTGGGCGAACGGATAGAAACCTTCTTCAAGGAGAATTTCGAGGACGTCGGCGGCAATTTCGCCGAAGAGGCGAGGCGGCTCCACTACGGCGAATCGAAGCCCCGCAACATCCGGGGTGAAGCGACTCCCGAGGAAGAGAAAGACCTGCAGTCGGAAGGGGTCGGCTTCCTGAAGGTCGCGATTCCGAAACCGACCAACTAGCCCGGCCGGCCCGCCATCGGATTCACGGGTCCGATCCCGCGGCCGACGGGAAAGGCTCCCTCGATGGCTCGGGTGATGAACTCCTTCGCCCGCCCCACCGCCTCCCTGAGATCGAACCCCGCCCCGAGAAAGGTCGCCACGGCGGCGGCGAGGACGCAGCCGCTGCCGTGTGTGTGAGGGCTGTCGATGCGAGGCGCCGCAAGGAATTCTCCCCTCCCTCCCTCATAGAAATAGTCTTTCGCCGTGCCCTCGAGGTGACCTCCCTTGAGGAGGACCGCCGGCGCGCCCATGTCGATCAGATCCCGGGCGGCGCGTTCCATCTCTGATTCGCTTGTCACCTCACGGCCGACAAGCGCCGCCGCCTCGTGGAGGTTGGGTGTGATGATCCGGGCGATGGGGAAGAGTCTCCTGACGAGCACCTTCACCGCGTCCCCGTCGATGAGCCGATAGCCGGTGGAGGATATCATCACCGGATCGACAACGAGTCGGGGGACGGCCGAGGAGGCGAAACTGTCGGCGACGGCGTCGACAATCGAGGCCGAGGCCAGCATTCCCGTCTTGGCGGCATCGGGCCTGAAATCGGAGATAACCGACTCCATCTGCATCGACACAAAGGCCGGCGGCACCTCATGCACACCCTGGACCCCGACGCTGTTCTGCGCCGTCAGGGCCGTCAGGACGGTGAGCCCGTACCCCCCCAGAGCCGATATCGTCTTCAGATCCGCCTGTATCCCCGCCCCCCCGCCGGAGTCAGATCCGGCCACCGTCAAAATCGTCGGCGGTCTCACCGTCACCATGTTCTCCTCTCCGCCTTCGCCTCGCCCGAATATCCACCGGCGCCGGCATCGCGATCGAAGGCACGTCCCGCTCCGGCCGGGTAATGGTACAGCCTCCCACTCCTCTCCCGCAACCAGGCTTGCCGGAGGGTTCTTGACAGGGTTAAGGCAACTTGATAGGCTATCGAAGGCATTTCAGGATCGGACTCGCAAGATACCGTTATTTAACAGAGAAAACGCAAGAAGGAGGCCGAGAATGAGTAGCAAGGCCCCGCGCAAAATCGTTTTTATCGACAGGCAGTTTCAAACTGGCTTCGTCTTCAGGTTTATCCTCCTTCTCGTCATCGGCACGGCCCTCATAGACGTTGCCGCCTATTTCATCCTCAACAAGCGGATCGAAGGCACCCTTTACAGCGCCCACCTCACCCTCCAGTCCCTCAGGGAGATGCTTCTGCCGACCATTCTGGTCCTGAGCGTCATCTTCGTCCTCCTCGTGGGTGCGGCCGTCCTCGCCATGACGCTTTTCGTCTCTCATCTCATTGCCGGACCGCTCTACGCCATTCGGCGCTATCTCGACAACATCGGTGAAGGCAGGCTCGACTTCGTCGCCCAGCTTCGCGACCGGGATCAGACGACTCCGCTGGCGGAATCTCTCTCGCAATCCCTGACTGTCCTCAACGAACGCATTTTCAACATCCAGTCCCTCAGTGAGGACATTGAAGTCTCGTCGAAGAGGCTCGCCATCCAGATGGAGGGGTCAGAGCAGAATCCGGCGGAAGCCCGCAGCGAGGCGGTCCGCCTGGCGGAACTCGGCTCGAGGCTCCGCGAAGAAGCCGGGTTCTTCTCCACCAAGCCGCCCGAAACCCAGGCTTGATTCCGGGCCATGAAAAAGACGGCACTCGCCATCGGTCTTCTTCTTCTCTTTCTCGCGCCCGTCCGCGGGGCACGGGATGACAACCCGCACAATTTCCAGCTCGTGGGATGCTTCCACTGCCACCTCGTCGTTCCCGGATCGAGCCAGACGGTCGAAAAGAGAGTGTTCCGCAAGAGCATCGACAGCCTCTGCCAGGAGTGTCATCAGGCGACGCTCGAGGACAATCTCAATCACCGCGTGGGGATTCGCCCCTCGATGCGCGTTCCCGAAGACCTTCACCTGAGCCCGAACGGTGAAATGTCGTGCATCACCTGCCATAACCCGCACGCGGAGTACCGCAACCCCAAAACGAAAGCCCGTTCTTACTTCCTCCGCCGCGGCATGATGAAAAGAGAACTCTGTCTCGCCTGTCACGGCACTGAGAGCTTTCGCGCCCCGGCGACAAAATTCGAGATCCTGGCCCCCGCGAACAATGCCATCGTCAACATGCTGCCCGTCCCCCTCATTGGAAAGGTCTCAAACCCAGCCGTCAGGGAAGTGTCGATCAGCATCAACGGAAGCTCCTTCCGACTCCGTGTCGACAGGGGGACCTTCTCGACAATCATGACGCTGAAGGAGGGCATAAACATTGTCCGCCTCAGTGCTCCCGATGCCCTCCCCTTCACCGTGAATCTCTTCTACAACCCCGGTTTGCCCAAGGAGATGTCCTACCGTCTCTATCGGTCCCACGGCATTCTCAACAAAAACGACTGCACCTTTTGCCACGACAAGGCCTCAAAGAGCTACCGCATCGATGACGACAACTCGATCCTCTGCGCAAAGTGCCACGAGGAAAAGCGCAAGGGGAAATACCTCCACGGGCCGGTCGCCGTCGGCAGCTGCACCGTGTGTCACGATCCCCACGGATCCACCAACAAGGCTCTGCTGTACAAGCTCGGGGAAGACCTGTGTTTTCAGTGTCACACGGCGGAAGACGCGCTGAAGCACCTTCTCGTTAAGGGAGCGGGCGACAAGTCTTTTCTCAGAGACAAGGGCTGCGGGTACTGCCACGACCCGCACGACTCAAAGAAGCAGTTCCTGCTGCGAAATCCGACCTGAGCACGCCGATTCACAGACCTCGCCTCACCCACTACAGGGCTGATCTTCCCTGGCGCTGAAGTCTGGATCTAACATGAGACCATAAGCCTTTGATCCACGTTGATCTTTGACCGGAATATGTGTGGGCCACGGCGGGCTGTTCACGGGAGAGATCTTGTTTCCTGCCAAGGCGCCGTCCGAAGTGACCGAGGAGGCGTACGTCAGTACGCCGCACGAGGGAACGAGGACGCAACGCAGTCAGGGAGCAAGAGATCCCCGTGAACAGCCCAGTCTAGGACAGGCCTTCTCGCTTGCGTAAGAGCCACTCCGTTCCCAGGAGAATCACGACCAAGAGAAAGGCCCACCACTCGTCACCGAGATTCTTCTCTTCCTCGAACTGGAGACGGGTGACGGGCGCCGCCGACGCGAGGGCGTCTTTCAGCCGACGGGAGGTCGCCTCCACCTCTCCCAGTTCCATGACCCCGCCGTACCGTTCCACCGCCTTGCGATTCAGCCCTGGTCGACTGAATTCCCTCACCGGCCACGAGACGTCGAACAGGGCGCTGTCACTGCCGTAGGCCTCGCCCGATGAACCAGCCGTCGCTTCCAGCTCGTACCGTCCACTCCCTGCGACCTCGGCCTCGACGACGAAGAATCCCGGTGATTCCCGACTGACGGGCAGGATCCGACGCGAACCGTCCTCCCGTCTGAGAAAGACTCTCAGCTCCGTATCGACCGCCGGCAGATAGTCCTCTCCCAGCACCCTGATATCGGCCCGGACCTTCTGCCCCGGGAGGATATGATCACTCTCGAGTCGAACCGTCACCGGCTGAAAGGTGGGGTCGCCGATGGACCATCGTATCGCCTGGCGGACGAGGGAGAGGTACAGGAAGTTTCCCTTTCCCTTTCCCGCCATCTCGAAATTCCATCTCCAGAGGTCGCCGGAGAGGAAGGCGAGCGCTCTCCCCTCGCCATACCGCCCCAGCACCATGATCGGCTGTCGGCGGCCGTCGGCGAGAGGCCGGTCGACGAGAACAGCCGCGCCCGCGCCCGGCGGCCCACTCAGGTTGTATCCGTCGAAGAGGGGCATCTCTTCCCTCGCCACCCCGTCAATTCCACGGAAGAAGGGGTGCCGTGCCCCCTCGGGAGTCAACTCCGGACGAAAGGCCTCCTCCTCGTATCCCTCGCCGAGAGGAAGCGCCTCGAGGGCGACGGGGAGCAGCTCCTCGATGGGAGTGCCGGCGTAGGCCCCGGCGGCAAAGGAAAGAGGGCCGCCGAGCATCCAGAATCCTCCCCCCGCGCTCACGAAGTCCCGGATCTTTTCCAGATACTGCACGGGAAAATAGAAACGGTAGGAGAAATTCTCGAATATCACCAAGTCAAAATTATGCAGTTCTTCGAGAAAAATCTTCTTTGTCGGAAAGGGAATGAGGGAGAGTTCTCCCTCGGGCACGTTCACCGCATCGGTGGCCGTGCGCAGGATGATGAAGGAGACGAGATCGATGCCGGGATCGCCCTTCAGCGCCTCACGGAGGAAACGGTGGTTCCAACTCGGCCGGCCGCAGACGAGGAGGACCCTTATTTTGTCACGAACCGCCTCGAGGACGAACCCGACGGCGTTGTTCTCCTTTATCTGCTCATCCGCCTGCGGAGGCACCTCGAAGGAAAGCTGATGCTTTCCCGGACGGGGAGGAGTCCAGGAAATCTCCACCTCCAGGGTCTCTTCCCCCCCCTCGAAAGAAACCTCCCGGGAGAGGAGGACCTGGCCTCCCTCTTTCAACAGAAGGGGAAAGGTCCCGTCGGAAAACCCCTTCGCTCTCATCTTCACGGTGAAGAGTGACGGACGCTCGGCAAAGGCCATGCCCGCCGACTGGACCCCGACGACCTCCACGTCCTTGAACGCCTCCTCGTCTCCGACGCCGACGATGAGGACGGGAGGATCACCCCCCTCCGGTCCGCGGCTCTCCGAGGGGTGAAGCTCTTCGTGCCCCCCGTCGGTAAAGACGAGGAGCGCCCCGAGGGAACCGGGCATATCTTCCCCGACCAGCGCCAGCGATCCGCCGATGTCGGTACGCCTCCCCTCCGCTTCGAGCGACGCGACGCTCGCCGCCTCGATCCGCGAGGGTGTCTCGGAGAAGGAGTAGTACTCAAGGTGGTAGCCGGCGACGGCTTCGCGGTAGGCCGGCGAAGAAAGAAATTCCTTCACCTTCTCCAGGCGGGAGCGTCCTCCCTTTTCACTGAATCCCATGCTTCGTGAGTTGTCGATCATGACGGCGACGGCGGGGCGAAACTTCTCCAGGCGCCGCCGCATCATGGTCGGCTCCAGGGTGAAGAAGAGAACCATTCCGAGAGCGGCGCTCCTGACAAGGGTCAGCATCAGCGCCTTTTTCCAGGAGCAGCGGGTCCGGAGGGAGAGAAACTGCCACCCAACCAGTGCGGCGAGAACAATCGCGAGAACGGGAAGCCAGAAATCGACCGATCCGAAGCGGAGCCCGACCTCTACCTTGTCCATCAGATGAGAGCGCGGAGGCCCGACGGAAGGGTCACCCGCAAATCGTCAGATCTTCTGGCGCAGGAAGGGCAGGTGTATCCGATCCTGCTTGTAGTCCGCGCAGAGAGCATACATGACAAGGTTGACACCGAGTTGAAAGGCGAGACGTCGCTGCCTCTCCCCTCCGGGCTCGACGGAGTGAATCCACCGGCCAACCGAGTCCCTGGCCCACGCCATCCCGAGGCCGTTCGGAGAGTAGATGACAGGCGTCCTTTTCTCCAGGGTGACGCCCTCGAGAAAGGGGCTCACGATGCGGCTTCCCCCCACCCCGCGGATAATGAAGAAGGAACGGAAGACGGTGTGGTCCGACGGCAGCCTCCCCAAGGGAATGTCTTCGAAGAGACGCGCCATCTCCCGCCGGAAGGAAGCGTCGAAGCCGTACCCGGGCGTGCCGCCCGAATCATCGCCGACGAGCGTCCCGCCAGCCATCAAGTATTTTCTTAAACGGATAATCATATCATTTTGAAAAGGTGGGAATTCTTTAGTTCCGGTCATGTAAAGAAAGGGGTAGGAAAAGAGGTCCGGGGAATCGAGTCTCAACTCCACCCGATGGGGTCGGGCCGAGATGCTTGTCGTCGCCTCCAGCTCCTTGAGGAGAGAGGGAACGGCATTAGGCTCAGGATCCCACTCCCCTCCTTCGTAGACGAGCTGGGCAAAGGCGAAGTCCCGCCCCTTGACGGCAGAACGGCCGGTGACCATGTTGCCGAAGGCGCCCGCCTCCCGGCCGCCGACGGAAAGCTCCAGTGCCGCCAGTCCCGCCAGTCCGGAGAGGGCAAGACGGAGAAACCTTCTTCTTCCGGGGTCGAAAAGGAAAACCCTCCCTCCCCTCTTAGCCTTCAAATATCCGCTCATGTTTATTTTGATATAATATACCAGAAATTAGGGAGGATGTTTCTCCTGCCCGTCGACACTCTATTTCCTGCCCCGGCAGGCAAAGATAGGGAGGAACTGTATGCCCGAGCTTCGCAAAGACCCCATTCTCGGCCGCTGGGTTATCATCTCCAGCGAGCGGGTGAACCGTCCCACCGATTTCCATCGTCCCCGCGGCAGGAAACCGGGAGGAGGGTTCTGCCCCTTCTGCGCCGGCAACGAGTACACCACCCCGACGGAAATCCTGGCCTACCGCCCCGAGGGCTCCGCTCCCAATTCCCCGGGCTGGTCGCTGCGGGTCGTTCCCAACAAGTACCCGGCTCTCCAGATCGAAGGCAGCCTCGATCCGGTTGGCGAAGAACTTTTCCTGAAAACAGACGGCATCGGCGCCCACGAAGTGATCATCGAGACCCCCGAGCACGAGCAGAGCCTCTCGACCCTCTCCCTGAAGGAAGTGGAGGCCCTCCTCTGGGCCTACCGCAGCCGGATGGTCGACCTCGAGGGGGACTCCCGGCTCCAATATGTGCTGATCTTCAAGAATCAGGGGCCGGCCGCCGGGGCGACGCTGGAGCACTCCCACTCTCAGCTGATCGCCCTGCCGATCGTTCCGAAGCACGTGCGCGAGGAGGTTGACGGATCCCTCTCCTACCACCGGCGGAACGGTCGCTGCGTCTACTGCGACATCATCGCGCGGGAGGGTGAGCTCCGCGAACGGGTAGTCGCGGAAAACGAGCATTTCGTCGCCCTCTGCCCCTTCGCCTCTCTTTTTCCCTTTGAAACCTGGATCGTCCCGAAAAGTCACATCGCCCATTACGAACATTCTTCAGCACAATTACCCTCCCTGGCCGCCCTTCTCAGGGAGAGCATTCGCCGCCTCAACGCCGTTCTCGACGAGCCGGACTACAATTATGTCATCCACACATCTCCCCTCCGCGCCGGGGACCTGGCCCACTACCACTGGCACCTCGAGCTGATACCGAAGGTGAGCCAGGTCGCCGGGTTCGAGTGGGGCTCCGGCTTCTACATCAATCCGACCCCGCCCGAGGAGGCGGCGGCTTCACTGAGAAACGCCGCCATCGACAAGTGACGGGCATCCCTCCTCTCGTCGAAGAGATCCTCGGCCTCTCCGGAAAGAGCGACGGGAGCTTCGACCTCACGGCCGCGACAGGAGAGATCCTGGCGAAAGGGCTTGGGGCCGACCACTGGGAACTCCGCTGGCCCGGCCTCTCCGGCGACAGGGCCGCCGGAGATGATTTCCTCGAAATCCCCGGCCACCGGAATCTCACCGACGCCGACATCGAGACTCTCCTCGCCGCTTCCGAAACTCTTTTCCTCTCCGCCGAATCCGACGACAGGCCCTCTCTCCTGGTCATTCCCGTCCCCGCGGCCGAGGGGGCCGCCGGGGCCTGCCTCCTCTCCTGGGACCGACCGCTCTCCGCCAGTCCCCTCGACCCCCGCTCCAGCCGCATTCTGCTGCTGACCCTCTCGCTGCTCATCAGCAACGATACCCTCCGCTCCCGCACCGGGACCATGACGAAGCAACGGGAAAAGCACCTCCGGGAGCTGTGGATTATCCAGGAGACGAACAACGCCCTGCGGGGGACGCTGCAGCTCAACCGCATTCTCAAGATGATTCTCGCCGGCGCCACCACGGAAATGGGACTCGGCTTCAACAGAGCGGCCCTCTTCCTCCTGAACGAACGGACCGGCCTCCTCCAGGGGATGATGGGAGTCGGACCCAGCAGCGCCGAGGAGGCCGAACAGATCTGGGAGTCCCTGGCGCGCCACTCCGGCCTCTCCCTCTCCCGCCAGATAGAGCTGCACGCCAGGAACCAGCCCCGGGAATCCCTCTTCGACGCCCTCGTCAAGGGCATGCGCGTTCCCGTCCTTCCCGACGGAGGAACGCTTTCCCGCTGCGTGACGGCCCGCGCGACGGAGCTGGTGGAGGGACCGGACCATACCCCGCCGCCCGAGGCCGAACTCGCCCGCCGCCTTTCGATGACGGTCTTCGCCGCCACTCCGATCATCTCCAGAAACCAGGTCTTCGGGCTCATGGTCGTCGACAACATCTTCGACGGCAAGCCGATTACCGACTACGACCTTCGCCTCCTCTCCATGTTCGCCGGCCAGGCCGGCCTCGCTATCGCCAACGCCAAGGAGCTCCGTGCCCACCAGCGGGCAGCGGAAGAGCTGAGCAGCGCCAGGGACCGACTCCTGCAGACGGAACGGCTCGCTCTCCTTGGTGAAATCGCGGCCGGTCTGGCCCACGAGATCCGCAACCCCCTGGTGACGATCGGCGGCTTCGCCCGGCGACTCGAGAAGAAGCTTTCCCCCTCGGACCCCAACCAGAGGTACGCCGGCATCATCGCCGGGGAAGTACACCGCCTCGAGGAGTTCCTCAACGAAATACTCCTCTTCGGCAAGGACCGGCAGCCAGTCAAGACTCCCCTTCAGCTCAACGACATAATCCGCGAGTCGGTCCATCTCTTCTCCGTGAATCTCAGCGAAGCGGGGATCACCGTCCGGACCAATCTCTCCGAGAGTCTGCCCCCCGTCAACGCCGATGCCGGCCAGATGAAGCAGGTATTCGTCAACCTCTTCTCCAACGCCCTCGACGCCATGCCCGCAGGAGGTGAGCTCGCCGTGGAAAGCAGCTACGATCCCGGCCCCCCGGCGGCCGCCACCGTCTCCGTCTCCGACAACGGCGGCGGCGTCGATCCGGAGGTGCTTGGGAACATCTTCAATCCCTTTTACACCACCAAGAGCGGCGGTCACGGTCTGGGGCTGGCCTTCTCACAGCGTATTGTAACCGACCATGCCGGCCGTCTGAGCGTGGTAAACCATCCCGCGAGGGGCCTGACCTTCACCATCACCCTGCCCCTTTCGGATTCCAGCAACTGACCAGGAAACTCGAGACAGAGAGTTCGGGAAAGGAGAGATCTGATGAAGACTATTCTAGTCGTCGACGACGAAGAGAACATCCTTCAACTCTACCGTGACGAGCTGACGGAGTGCGGTTACCGGGTCGTCACCGCCCGGAGCGGGGCCGAGGCGCTCGCACGCATGCGCGAAGAGCGCCCCCACCTGGTAACCCTTGACATCAGACTGGGAAACAGCGTCGACGGCATAGAAGTTCTTAGGCAAATCAAAGAGATAGACCGCACAATCCCAGTCATTATCAACACCGCCTACAGCGAATACAAGCAGAACTTCGGCGTGTGGGCCTCGGAAGACTACGTCGTGAAGTCCTCGAATATCGAGGAACTCAAGACCCGCATAGCCTCACTGCTGGAGAAGAGGTAGTCACTGCCGGCGAGATCTTTTCTCGAAACTTGTGTTACCCTTGGGCATCATAGAACTACTGATACCGCCAATTAACCCATGAGGTACTCAATGGCCAAAGCCGCTAGCAAGAAAAAGGATACGCTCCTCGAACTGCCCGTGCTGCCCCTTCGTGACATCGTAGTGTTCCCTCACATGGTCGTCCCCCTCTTTGTCGGACGTGAAAAGTCGATCTCCGCCATCGAGAACGCCATGCTGCGGAACAAGCATATCATTCTCGCCACCCAGCGCCTCCCCAATGTAGACGATCCGAAGCCGGAAGACGTCTTTACCGTCGGCACGCAGGCCGAGATCCTGCAAATCCTGAAACTCCCTGACAACACAGTTAAAATACTTGTCGAAGGGCTGCAACGCGTCACTATCCCCTCCCTTGCCGAACAGGGTGGGCACTTCGTCGCCAACGCCGATATCATGAAGATCGACACCAGGGAAGGCGTCGAGACGGAGGCGTTGCAGCGCTCCGTCACCACCCAGTTCGAGAAATACGTGAAGCTCAGCCGGAAAATCCCCCCGGAGCTCCTGATGACGATCTCGACGATAACCGAGCCCGCCAAACTCGCCGACACCATCAGCGCCAACCTCCAGATAAAAATCCCCGACAAGCAGAACCTCCTGGAGATCACCGACACCGTTCTTCTCCTCGAGAAACTCCTGCAGGTGCTGAGCGCCGAAGTCGAGATCATGCTCGTGGAGAAGAAGATTCACGGCAAGGTCAAGCGACAGATGGAGAAGACCCAGAAAGAATATTACCTCCTCGAGCAGATGAAGGCCATCCAGCAGGAGCTCGGCAAGAAGGACGAATTCAAGAGTGAGCTCGAAGAGCTCCGCGGCCAGATCAAGAAAGCGAAAATGAGCGCCGAAGCGAACGAAAAGGCACTCCGCGAATTCAAGAAACTCGAGCTCATGCCGCCTCTCTCCGCCGAGGCGACGGTCGTGCGAAACTACCTCGACTGGCTTATATCTCTGCCCTGGAGCGTGAGGACGAAGGACACGCTCAACATCAAAGAGGCGGAGAAGATCCTTGACGAGGATCACTATGGCCTCGAAAAAGTCAAGGAGAGGATCCTGGAGTACCTGGCCGTCACCCACCTCGTCAAGAAAATAAAGGGGCCCATCCTGTGCCTGGTCGGGCCTCCGGGCGTCGGCAAGACATCCCTCGCCCGGTCGATCTCCCGGGCGACAGGAAGAAAGTTCGTCCGCCTCTCCCTGGGAGGGATGCGCGACGAAGCCGAAATCAGGGGCCACCGCCGCACCTACATCGGATCGCTTCCGGGACGCATCATCCAGTCCCTCAAAAAGGCCAAGAGCAAGAACCCGGTCTTCCTCCTCGACGAGGTCGACAAGATCGGCATGGATTTTCGCGGCGATCCCGCCGCCGCTCTCCTCGAGGCCCTCGATCCGGAGCAGAACAACGCCTTCAACGACCACTACCTCGAAGTCGACTTCGACCTCTCGGAGATCATGTTCGTCACCACCGCCAATTCCGTCTACTCCATCCCTCCGGCCCTCCTCGACCGCATGGAGACCATTTCTCTCCCAGGCTACACCGAGCACGAGAAGGTCATCATCGCGCAGCAGTATCTTGTCCCGAAACAACTGGAGGCCAACGGACTCCAGGCGGCGAACGTCACCCTGCCGGAAGAGGTTCTCCGGGACATCATACGGAAGTACACCAGGGAGGCGGGGGTCCGCAACCTCGAGAGGGAAATCGCTTCTATCTGCCGCAAGATCGCCAGAAGGGTCGTGACCAGAGGCCGGCGGAGTAAGGTCGCCATCTCGCTGCGCACTCTCGAGAAGTACCTCGGGGTCCGCAAGTACCACCACGGCAAGGCGGAGAAGAAGAGCGAGGTCGGCCTCGCCACCGGCCTCGCCTGGACCGAAGCGGGGGGAGACATCCTGAGCATCGAAACCACTCTCATGAGCGGCAAGGGGAAGCTGATACTGACAGGAAAACTCGGCGATGTCATGAAAGAATCCGCCCAGGCCGCGCTCTCCTATATCCGCACCCGGGCCAAGGTCTTCAACCTTCCCCAGGACTTCTACCAGAAGCTGGACATCCACATCCACATCCCGGAGGGCGCGATCCCGAAAGACGGGCCTTCCGCCGGCATTACTCTCTGCACCGCCATGGCGTCGGCCCTCTCACAACTGCAGGTGAGAAAAGACATCGCCATGACGGGGGAGATCACCCTCCGCGGGAGGGTTCTTCCCGTGGGAGGCATCAAGGAAAAGATGCTCGCCGCTCACCGCGCCGGCATACGAACCATCATCGTTCCCAAGGAAAACGCCAAGAACCTCAAGGAGCTGCCCCTCAACATCCGCAAGGAACTGAAGTTCATCCAGGTCGAGCACATGGACGAAGTCCTCGGCCTTGCCCTTCTCAACTTCAAGGGCAAGGTCGCAAGGACCAGGCCGCACTTCGACATCAAGGAACTGCTGGAAGACTCGAGGGGCATCGCCACGGCACACTGACGGGTCCCGGACCGCCGCAGTCGCCTGAGCCTTATTTCATGAAAATTACATCGGCGGAATTTATCACGGCGGCGGTCGCCCCCTCGGGATACCCCGGCGACCGTCGCCTGGAAATCGCCTTTCTCGGCCGATCCAACGTCGGCAAGTCGAGCCTCATCAATTCACTTCTGAACCGTCGCAAACTTGCCCAGACGAGCCGAACTCCGGGAAAGACACGCACTCTGAACTTCTTCCTGGTGAACGACGGATTTTTTTTCGTTGACCTTCCCGGATACGGCTACGCCCGCATATCCCGAACGCGCCAGGCCGAATGGGGGAAGACGATCGAGGTCTACCTTTCACAGCGCGCCCTCCTCCGCGCCTGTGTGCTCCTCGTCGACCTGCGCCACCCCCCGAGCCCCCTCGACCAACTGATGAAGAGCTGGCTCGACCATCACCACTGCCCGACGGTGATCGTCGGCACCAAGGCAGACAAGATCGGGGTCGCGGCCAGGAGGAAAAACCTTGAAATTCTGCGGAAGGAACTCCCCGTCAACCACGAGCAGCCCCTCATCGCTTTTTCAGCCCGCGCCGGCATCGGCAAGGCTCAGCTCTGGTCGTCTCTGGAGGAGCGCCTCGCCGGCACGGCCGCCGGCGCCGCTCTCAGCCCGAGGCCTTCTTTTCCAGCGCCGCCAGATTGTCACCGCCGCCGAGAACGATGAGTCGGTCTCCCGCCTCGACCATCGTGTGGGAGGAGGGGTTGAACTCCATTTGGCCGTCCCCCTTCTTCACCGCCACGACGATGATTCCAAGCTTCTGCCGCAGGCCCGCGTCGAGTATCGTCTTTCCGGCCAGGGTGGAATCCCCCCCGATCTGAACTTCCTCCATCTGCAGTTCCATGTGTTCCCGCTTCGTCACCAACTCGATGAAATCGACGACCGCCGGCCGGAGAATGGCGTTCGCGATGCCCGTGCCGCCGATGGTGTAGGGCGAGACCACCTTTGAGGCACCGGCGCGCATCAGTTTCGTTTCCGACCCGGCCTCGCCGGCGCGCGCCACGATGTAGATGTCGGGTTTCAGGCCGCTGGCGGTGAGCGTGATGTAGACATTGTCCGCATCCGAGGAGGCGACTGTCACCAGGCCGAGAGCCCTCTCGATGCCGGCTTCGAGGAGAACACTCTCTTCGGAGGCGTTCCCCCGGATCGCCAGGATGTCGCCGGGAAGGCCCTGAAAGGTCTCCTGGTTCTTCTCGATTACGACGAAGGGGACCGGCTTCCTCTGGAATTCGCGGCAGATGACCTTTCCCATGCGACCGTATCCGCAGATGATGTAGTGATCTTTTATCTTCTTGATTTCCTTCTCCAATTTCCTCCTCCCCATGAACTTCTGCAACTGCCCCGCCATGAGAATCTGGGATCCTATGGTCAGCGTCGTCGTCACCGTCGCCACTCCCCCGAGGATGACGGCCAAGGTGAACAATTTCCCCTCGGAAGAGAGAGGCCCCACTTCCCTGAAGCCCACGGTGGTGAGGGAAATGATGGTCATGTAGAGGGAGTCCAGGACACTCCACTCCTCTATGAACACGTACCCCGCCGTTCCGCAGACGATGACCCCGAGAATGGACCCCACGGCCATGAAGAACTGCTTCCGAGCACCCAACACCTAACCATCCCTCCCCGGACCTAAACCCGAATTTAACGGGCCATCGGCTGCGAGCGTGGCTATCACGCAATCGCCACGCTCTCGCAACGAAATTTATTATGCCAATGGTTCTCTGGTGCATGAAATATCCGGGACTAACCGCCGCCCGATGTCGCACAATCCGAAGATAAGTATACCAAAATAGATGATTTTCATCACGGCGGGATGGGCATCCTTGACAGCCTGCCGGCATTTCTCTACCATTTCCCCTGCTTTCATTCGCAGGAGGGGCTCATGTTCGGAATTGGAATGCAGGAAATCCTCGTCGTACTCGTCATCGCTCTCGTCGTCATCGGCCCCAAGAAACTCCCCGAGGTCGCCAAGGCCCTCGGCAAGGGCTACGGTGAATTCCGCCGCGCCTTCGAGGATTTGAAGAACACCATCAACGTCGACATGAAAACGGAAGAGGAGAAGGAGAATATCCGCCGGATTCATGAGAGTACCGCCGCCGACATGCCGGAGCGGCCGGTGCCCGAGGCGATGCCGGAGCCCGCTGCCGCCCCGGTCCCGGTGGCAGACGAAAAAGGCTCCGTGGCGGGAGACGAGCAGGAGTCCGCGCAACCGGAGGTTTCCGGGGGGGAGAGAAAGCAAGCCACCGACCCCGCCCCGGCACCACCGTACGACAACCAGGACGAGGAGGTCGAGGGTGGCGGAGACTGACGATCGGACCCCCTTTCTCCAACACCTGGAAGAACTTCGCCGCCGGCTGATCACCTCCCTCGCCGCCGCTGCCGTCGGATTTTTCGCCTCTTACTGGAAGATCCGGGAGATCTTCGGTTACCTCGCCGTCCCTCTCCAGAAATCGATGCGCGAGGACTCGGCCATCGTGATGATCAAGATGACCGAGGGTTTCCTCACCTATCTCAAACTCGCCTTTTACACCGGCGTCCTCCTCGCTTCGCCGGTTATAATCTACCAGATATGGGCCTTCGTATCGCCGGGTCTCTACCGCCGCGAGAAGAATCTCATCCTGCCCCTCGTCATCGTCTCGACCATCCTCTTTGCCGTAGGCGTCGCTTTTTCCTATGCCATAGTCCTCCCTTTCGGCATCAGTTACCTCATGGAGTTCGTCGGGAGCGACATCCAGGCCACCCTCTCCATGTCTTCCTACGTCTCCTTCACCTGCCTCTTCATGATTCTCTTCGGTGCCGTCTTCCAGCTCCCCCTGGTGCTGCTCGTCCTCTCGCGCCTGGGAGTCGTCCAGGGCGCCCAACTCGCCCGCAACCGCAAGTATGTCCTCCTCATCTGCTTCCTCGTGGGGGCGCTCCTCACGCCCCCCGACGTCATTTCGCAGGCTCTCATGGCCGTGCCGGTCCTGATCCTCTTCGAAATCAGCATCTGGCTCGTCCGCATATCCGAGAGGCTTCGCAAGAAGAAGTCCGACTCCCAGCCAGATGCACCTCCTTGAGGCCATCCACCTCCTGACCTTCCCTCTCGTCGGGGCGGCGATAGGGTGGTTCACCAACTTCCTCGCCATCAAGATGCTCTTCCACCCCCGCGAGCCGATCCGGCTGCCGGGAATGCGCCTCCAGGGGCTCCTTCCCCGCCGGCGGCTTGACCTGGCGGACCGGATAGGTGAAACCGTGGCGGCCGAAATCCTCTCGGCCCGGGAGATATCCTCACTCCTGGGGAAGATACACTGGCGCGAGGAGGTCCAGGGGATCGTGCATTCCGTCATCACCAGGGATCTCATCCCCCGGAGAATGCAGTTCCTGCCCGGTGTGTCCGTCATCCTCGACCAGATCCAGGTTCGCCTGACCGACAGGATACTGGAGGCCCTGGCCGAGCACATGGACGGCATCGTCACCCGTTTTCACGACGAGCTCGATCTGAAGAAGATGGTCGTTGACAAGATGTCCGGCCTCGACCTCGACGAAATCGAGACCCTCGTCTTCCGCCTCGCCGGCAGCGAGCTCCGCCACATCGAACTCGTCGGCGCCATCCTCGGTTTCGCCGTCGGTCTCGTGCAGAGCCTCCTCTTCTTCTACCTGAGCCGGCCCTGATCCCTAGAAGAGTCCTTTGATCCTCCCCTTGTCGTCGAGGTCGATCTCTTCCGCGAGCGGCTTCCTCGGCAGACCCGGCATGGTCAGGATCTCGCCGGTGATCGGCACGAGGAACCCCGCGCCGGCGGCGATCCGTATTTCCTTCACTTTGACGGTAAAATCCCGGGGGCATCCGATCAGCGCCGGGTTGTCGGAGAGGCTCTTGGGGGTCTTGGCCATGCAGATCGGAAGATGGTTGTAGCCGAGGTCGTCGATCCGGGAGAGGTGGCTGCGGGCCCTCTTCGAGTACTCCACGTCGGCCGCCCCGTATATCTCGCGAGCGATAGTCCGGATCTTGTGTTTGACCGATGTTTCCCACCGGTAGAGGGGCTGGAATTCTCCCTCAAAGGCATCGGCCATGGCCGTGACCTTCTCGGCAAGTTCGACGGCGCCCTCCCCGCCCTTCGCCCACCCCTCGGAGACGGAGGCCTCGACCCCTATCTCGCGGCAGCCGGCGAGGATTTCTTCGATTTCAGCCTTCGTGTCGTAGCTGAAGCGGTTGATCGCCACTACCACCGGAACCCGGAACTTCCTCACGTTCTCCACGTGACGGGCGAGATTGCAGAGCCCCGCCTTCACCGCCTTGGGATTGGGCACCTTGACCTTGTAGAGCGAGACGCCGCCGTGCACCTTGAGCGCCCGCGCCGACGCCACCAGGACCACGCCGGCAGGCTTGAGGCCGCCGTAGCGGCACTTGATGTTGAAGAACTTCTCAGCCCCAAGGTCGAAGCCGAACCCGGCCTCGGTGACGGTGTAGTCGGCCAGGCTCTGGGCCAGGCGGGTAGCGAGAATACTGTTGCACCCATGGGCAATGTTGGCGAAGGGCCCGCCGTGAACGAAGGCCGGCACCCCCTCGATGGTCTGGACGAGATTCGGCCTCATTGCATCCTTGAGCATGACGGCGACGGCACCGGTCGCACTGAGGTCACCGGCGGTGACAGGCCTCCCGTCGTAGGTCAGGCCGAGGAGCACTCTCGCGATCCTCGCTTTGAGGTCGGCGATGTCCTCCGCCAGGCAGAGGATGGCCATGACTTCCGAGGCGGCCGTTATGTCGAAACCGGTTTCGCGGGGGATGCCCATGGTTCTCCCCCCGAGGCCGAGAATGACCTTGCGCAGCGAGCGGTCGTTCATATCGACGACGCGCCTCCACGTCACCCGCCGGGGATCGATGCCGAGGTGGTTCCACTGATGGATGTGGTTGTCGAGAAGAGCCGTGATGAGGTTGTGGGCCGCGCCGACGGCGTGGAGGTCGCCGGTAAAGTGGAGGTTGATGTCTTCCATCGGCACGACCTGTGAGTATCCCCCTCCGGCACCGCCCCCCTTGACGCCGAAGAGCGGCCCCAGGGAAGGTTCGCGGATCGCAATCGCTACTTTCTTGCCGATCCTCGCCATCGCCTGCGCCAGGCCGATGGTAGTCGTCGTCTTCCCCTCACCGGCGGGAGTGGGCGTGATGGCCGAAACCAGGACAAGCTTTCCGGGAGGATGCGAAGCGAGGCGTTCGATGGCCGCGAGGGTCACCTTCCCCTTGTAGCTCCCGTAACATTCAATTTCACCGGGCTGGAGACCGGCCTTTTCCGCCACCGCGGTGATGGGGAGCAGAGTGGTTTCCTGTGATATCCTGACATCCGACTTCATCCTTCTCCTCCTGCTTCTCCTCCTGCTTCTCGCCTGGCCCTCTCGAGGTCCGCCGGCGTGTCCACACCGTGCCCCTGATAATCGGTCACTATGACCTGAATCCGTTCTCCATGTTCGAGGATCCTCAACTGCTCGAGACGCTCGGCCCTCTCCCCCGGCGTCGGCCTCCAGCTGGTGTAGAGGCGGAGAAAATCCGGCCGGAAGGCGTAGACGCCGAGGTGCCGGTAACAACCTCGCGCGGAGAGGAGCGCCTCTTCCCCTGCCCTGCCCTTCCACGTCATCCCCTCCATCTCCCACATCTCCCGCCGGAAGGGGATCGGGAAGCGGGAGAAATAGACTGCCCTCCCGTCCTCCGCGATCAGGACCTTCACCACGGCGGGGTCGAAAAGATCCCTCGCCTCTCGCATCGCCGTCGCAAGGGTGGCCGCCGGCGCATCGCCTCCATCGCGATAGAAATCGATGAGCCTGTCAACCGCCCCGGGATCGAGAAAAGGCTCGTCTCCCTGGACGTTGACGACGAGATCGCACTCCTCGCCGGCAACTGCCTCGGCAGCACGGTCGGTCCCGGAAAGATGGGCGGCCGACGTCATCTTCGCTTCACCGCCGGCTTCTTCGACGACGGCGGCGATCCTTTCGTCATCGGTGGCGACGACGACGCGGTCGGCACCGCGGACGGCGCAGCAGCGCCTCCACACCCGCACCACCATCGGCTCACCGGCAATGTCGAGGAGCGGCTTGCCGGGGAGCCGGGTCGAATGGTACCGCGACGGGATGACAATGACCGTCTTCATGAAAACCGTCCTCGCTCCCGACCGTCAGAGAGCAGCGGAGCGAGGAATGGCGGCGAGGAGCTGCTTCTTTGAGACCGGCACCGTGCCGAATTCACCAACCACCACCCCGGCGGCAACGTTGGCAAGATAGGCCGCTTCCCGAAAAGAGGCCCCCGCCGCCAGGGAGAGGGAGAGGGCGGCGATTACCGTGTCGCCGGCCCCCGTCACGTCATACACCTCGCGGGCCACCGTGGGAATGTGAAAAGCGTCCGTCCCCTTCTCAAAGAGCGACATTCCATCCTCGCCGCGGGTAATGAGCACCGCCCCGGCTCTCGTCTTCCGCAGGAGATTCGCGCCGATCCGATCCAGAGGACCCATTCTCTCGCCGGGGAGAGCGGCGGCGACGACGGCCTCCTTCAGGTTGGGAGTGATCACCGACATCCCCCGATAAAGTTCAAAAATAGACGACTTCGGGTCAACGGCCACCGGCCGGCGCCCGCGGCCGCGGTTCAGGAGGCGGAGAGAGTCCATCATCCGCTCATCTATGACTCCCTTGCCGTAGTCGGAGACGATGACGCCGTCCACCTTCTCCCAGACGCTCCTGAGAAAATCCGTCATCCGGCTGGCCACCGCATCGGGAAGCGGCCCCTTCCTTTCCCGGTCGAAGCGGACGACCTGCTGGCTGTGGGCGACGACCCTGCTCTTCACCGTCGTCGGCAGATCGGGAGAGAGAAAGAGCCCGCCGCGATCGATGCCCAGACTCTCCAGTTCAGCGACGAGCCACTCGCCGTCACGGTCGAACCCGGCGACACCGCAGAGCAGCGCGCGCCCCCCCAGGGTGAGGATGTTGTGCGCCACGTTGGCCGCCCCCCCCAGCTTCATCGTCTCGTCGGTGACCTCCACGACCGGAACGGGCGCCTCCGGCGATATCCGCCTCACGTTCCCCGAGAAGTACCGGTCAACCATCACGTCACCGATGACGAGGATGCGCATCCCGGCAAAGCGCTTCACCACCTCTCGGAGCGGGGGACGGGAAGATCCCGTTTTTTTCTTCATTTTTCTTTCACTCGGCCGCCAGGCGGCCTGTGCCTCCCGTTACACCCTCGGCGGGAAGGAAGATCAAGCCGACCATGAGCCAGAAGAGAATGGCGACCTCAGTGTCTCCAAAATTGTTCTGAAACATTCCGTCTATAAAAAAACCGAGGGCGCCGGCGAGACATCCGAGAACAAGAGCGAAATGTCTCTCCCCAGGTTGCCGCAGGCGAAAAAGCGTGCCCAATCCCTTTTTCACGATAAGGTACCACAACCACAGGAAGATCAGTAGGCCGAAGATTCCCCTTTCCACCGTCACCTGGAGGAGATTGTTGTGCGAGTGACTCCGAGTCACGTCGAGGGGAAGATCCTCCCGGAGATACTCCGACTGCACCCGCTGGTAGTTGCCGACGCCGACGCCGAGGAGGGGATAGTCACGGATCATGTTCCACGTCGTCTCCCAGAGGAGAAATCTCTCCACGTTCTTTTCCGTCTCGAAGATGCTCCCCGCCCTCGCTGAAATCCCGGCGAAGGAGAGGAGGACAATCACGCCGACTACGGCCGCGACGCTCCCGAGGGCGGCCAAGGCTCTTTTCCCCGAAAAGGAGACGATGAGGGCAACGGCAAAGAGGGCGGCCATCCATATCCCCCGGGTGTAGGAGAGGATCATGACGACACCGGTGCAGAAAGCGGCGGTGACGTACATGACTCTCTCCCCCCGCGCGCGACTGTAGATCGCCTGGGCAAAACTCATACTGAAGAGGAGAAAAAAGACATTGGCAAAGGTCTGATAGTGGCTGAAGGCGCCCCGCGGGAAAAAGACGGTTCGTCCGCCGATTTCCAGCGACTGGAGCGGGCGGCCCGGTCGGATAATGTCCAACCCGGTCAGGTGCTGCCCTATCCCGTAGACCGCGACCGCGGCCGCCGTCCAGAAAAGGACCCGGAAGAGCCGGCGGCGGAAACCCTCGTCGCGGAGAAAACCGGTCACCAGGTAAAAACAGGCGACGGCCCAGCTCCCCAGGAACTGCTGCAGACCGCGGGCAGGATCCCCGGAAAGCGCCGCCGAGAGAAGCGTCAGTCCCAGGAAGAGGAGAATGGGAAGGTCGAGAGCCGTCACCGGGAATCGCCGGCGGCGAAAAAGGCTCCACAGTCCTCCCGCCAAGGCGACACCAAGACCGATCTGCATTCCGCTGATGGAGAGGGGAATTGCAAAAAAGAGGAGGTACAGTCCCGCCCTGACGGCCAGGTTCGGCGACGGGACGCCATCGACGGCAGGGGCGACGGAACTCATTCCCGGGCAACGCCTTTCCCGGCGATGAGACGCCGGTAGAACGACTCCGTCCGGCGGGCCAACCGCGCACGGGTATAGCGCTCTTCCACCAGTCTCCGGGCCTCGCGCCCCATCTCGCGCGCCATCTCCGGATGATCGAGGAAGTCCTCGAGAGCCTCCACCAGCGGTCCCGTCCCGCCCGGCGCCACCGTGTATCCACTGACACCGTCCTGGAGCACTTCCGGGATGACACCGACCGTGGTCCCTATCACCGGCTTCCCGGTAGCCATCGCCTCGAGAGTGACGCGACAGTTCGCCTCCGAGCCGAGAGAGGCGACGACGACCGCGTCCAGTGCCCGGTAGACATCGACGATGTCCTTCCGGAATCCCAGGAGAGTGACACGCCCCTCCAGGTTCAGCTTTTCGATCATGTCCCGGTAGGTCGGAAGATCAGGGTGATCTTCCTTGACGGCCACGAGAAACCGGGCCCGGGGTCGATCGTGTCCGGCGAGAGCCGCGGCGTGAAGAAAATTTCCCAGGCCCTTCACCCGGTCAACCCTCCCCACCATGCCGATGAGAAAGTCATCGTTTCCGACACCCCACTCCCGGCGCAACCCATCCCGCTCACCAGGAGAGAAATGAACGGCATCGACGCCGTAGTAAATAACCTCTATTCGCGCGAGCGGCAGGTTGAAGGCATCCGCCATCCCCTCCGCCACCACCTTCCCCGAGGCCGACAGACCGTCGCAGCCGTAGACGTGCACCAGCCGGTTCACGGGATCCCGGCGCGGCTTTCTCATGTCTCCCCGCGTCCGCACAAGGACGGCGCCGCTGCCGCGCACGGCCGCCGCCAGGAGAACGAATCCCTCGGAACGATGGGCATCGACGACATCAAAGCCCTCCCGGCGGAGATGCCCTCTAATCCGACGGATCGTCCCCACCCAGGAAAAAGGATTCAGGGCGTTGAGGCCGCCTTCGGGATGGACAACGAACCCCTCCCGTGACGCCCTTTCCAGAAGAGGGGACCCGGGAAGACCCATAAGAGACACCTGATATCCCAAAAGGCGCAGACCCATCGCCTTTTCCCAGGCGTAAGCAGCCTCGGCGTTCCACCATCTTACGTTGGCGACGAGAAGCACCTTCACGGCTCGACCGTCCGGTCGTTGAACTGCCGCTCGCAGAGGAAAAGCACCTCCGCCGGAAAACTTCTCATCATAACCTTTAATTCTACCTTATATCTCCACAATGCGCCGGATGGCCTCCGCCACCCCGGCGGCACTGATTTCCGGCAGGCAGCGCCAGTCATCGATGGGGCAGCTTCGGCTCCCGTGGGGACGGCAGGGACGGCAGGGGAGGTCAACCGTCAGGCAGGCGGACGGGGAAAGGAAATCGAACTGCTCCTCGTCCGTCGGCCCGAAGAGCGCCACTACCGGGACTCCCAGAGCCGTGGCGGCGTGAAGAGGGCCGGTGTCACCGCCCACCACCACCCGGCAGAGAGAGAGGATGGCCACGAGCTGCGGGAGGGTCGTCTGGCCGACAAGATTGACAAAACCATCATCACCCCTGAAGGCCGCCGCTTCGGCCGCCTCGCCCGGTCCTCCCAGAACCACCAGGGAGAGATCAGTGCGCCGGCCGAGACGGCGGCCGAGTTCCAGGAAGTGCCCGGTCGGCCACTTCTTGGTCGCCCAGACGGTCCCGATCACCAGGCCGACGAGAGTGGTGCCCTCCCCTGCCCCCGCCCGCGCGAGAAGACGGCGGGCCTCCTCGAGACTTCTCGCGTCGGGAAAGAGTAGCGGGCGCAGTGTCGGCACCTCCCCGCCGAGTGACGCGGCGAGCTTCAGTTCGCGGAGATAAGCCCTCTTCTCGCCGGCGGGAAAAGGCACGCCCCGGTTGTAGGCCCACCCTCCCCAACCCGACCGAAAACCGAGCCGCACCGGCGCCCCTGAGAATCGGGCGACGAGAGCACTCCGAAAAGATCGATGGGGAGAGACGACGAGATCGTACTTCCCGCCTCGCACCTTTGCGATGAGGCGCAGCAGCGGCCGCAGCCCTTTCTCGCGCCCCCTCTTGTCGTAGATGATCGTCGCCTTCACCAACCGATCGCCGGCCATGACGCCCCCCCCCCGCGGCGAGGCGAGAAGGGTGATCTCCGCTTGCGGATAGATTCTCGCGACGGCGTGCAGGAGGGCCGTCGAAAAGACCAGGTCTCCGAGAAACGCGGTCTGCAGGAAGAGGATCTTCATCTTTCCATCACTTCCCTCACCGCTTGCATCACCTCGCCGGGGGGGATGTCGTCAAGGCAGGAGCGCCTCCCTCTGGGACAGCGCCGGCCGCCGTGGATGCTGCAGGGACGACACTCCAGGGAACGGCTCACCGTGCGGACCCTCCGCCCCCGGGGGCTGAACCCGAAGGCCTCGCTCGTCGGCCCGAAGATGGTGACGACGGGGGTCCCCACCGCGGCGGCGAGGTGTCCCGGTCCGGAGTCGTTCCCCACCACCACCTTCGCCAGACTCAGGATCGCCGCCAACTCCCCGAGGCCGGTGCGGCCGCATAATTCGGCCGCCGCCCGCGAGAGGTTGCGCTTCACGACTCCCACCTGCTCCCGGTCACCCTCGTCACCGGCGAGCACCACTTCAAGGCCGAGTTCACTCACCATCCAGCGCCCCAAGGCGGCGAAACCGGTCGCCGGCCAGCACTTGTTCGACCACTTTGCCCCGGGAAAAATGACGGCCATATTCTCCGGGTCACGAACCCCCCGGTCGCGGAGGAAGGCGTTCGCCTCCTCCCGCGCCTGGTTGGCGACAGGGATTTCAGGGAAGAGACCCTCTTCCTCCACGCCAAGGGGGCGGAGGGTGTCGAGGTAACGGTCGACGACATCTCTGGTGACCGCCGACATCTTCCCCCGCATCCAGCCCGAAGCCCAGAGTCGGCGTATCAGCGCATCCTTGCGATAGCGAAGCTTCACCGGCGCCCGGAGAAGCAGGCTTGCCACCCGGCTGCGGAGGTTGGCGTGAAGATCGACGACGAGGTCGTACCTCTCCTGTCGGCAGAACCGGGCGAGACCGGCAAGACCGCCTCGGCGGTCGAGCTCTTCGAGACTGATGACCCGCTCGATGTCGGGGCTCCCGGCGAGGAGGGGCGCGTAGGCGGACTTGGTGAGGTAGGAGATCCGGGCCCGGGGATACCTCGACCGCAGGGCCCGAAGGGCGGGAAGGGTGAGAACGACATCGCCCAGGGAACTGAAACGGATGAAGAGCACTTCCGGCTCCTCCCCCGGAAGACCACTCATGACTCTCTCCCGACCGGCAAATACGGAAGGCGAAATATGCGGGCTAGGACTCTTCCCGCTCAAGGGGGAGGGCTTCATCGACCAGCATCACGGGAATGTCATCGCGAATGGGGTAGACAAGGCGGCAGGCGCCGCAGGCGAGACCCCCGCCGGAGCGTGTCATCCGGAGTTCTCCCTTGCACTTCGGGCAGGCCATGATCCGGAGCAGCTCTTCGCTGACGACCACGACTACTTCTTCCTCTGCAGCAGCTTCTTCATCCACTCGATCTCCGCCGCCAGGCCGTCTTCGATCATCGTCGCGGGGGCATATTTCAGTTCCTTCCCCGCCAGGGAGGTGTCGGCCATGGTGTGCATCATATCCCCGTCTTCAAAGGACTCGTATTCGATGCGGGGCACAGCGCCCGTCAATTTCGCCATGAGGGCGACGACGTGGCTGAGGGAAACCCGGTTCCCGCCTCCTATGTTGTAGGCCGTCCCGGAAGTCCCCAACCTCAGGGCGGCGATCGTCACGTCGGCAATGTCACCGACGAAAGTGAAGTCCCTCGTCTGCTCGCCGGTGCCGAAGATGCGAAAGGTCTCGTCGGTCAACATGGCGCGGATAAAGCGATGGAAGGCCATGTCGGGCCTCTGGCCGGGGCCGTAGACCGTGAAATAGCGAAGGCTCACCGTCGGTACGCCGAAATTCTTCCAGTACAGCCGGCAGAGCCGCTCGGCGGCAAGCTTCGAGACTCCATAGGGGGAGAGCGGCAGAAGCGGCGCGTCCTCACGGAGAGGAAGCTCCTGCGTCTCGCCGTAGAGGGACGATGACGAAGCATAGACGAATCTCTCGACCTGGCTGTCACGACAGGATTCGAGCAGGCGCTGTGTCGCCAGGATATTGGAGTCGCTGTAGATCCGGAAATCCCGGCCCCAGGATGTCCGCACGCCGGCCTGGGCCGCCAGGTGCACGACCCCCTTGATGTCGCGAAGGAGGGGGGCCGGATCGCAGACGACGAGATCTTCCTCGACGAGCTCGAAATCCCGGTGCCGCCGCAGGTCGGCGATGTTATCTTCTTTCATCCCGCGATCGTAGAAATCGGCGAAGTTATCGACTCCCCTGACTTTCCACCCCCGGCGGAGAAGCTCTCGGGAAACGTGGGAGCCGATGAATCCGGCAGCCCCGGTGACCAGACAGAACATATTTACCTTCCTCCCTCTTGGAATAGGTTGATATTACGAAATAAACGGGCGATAGTCAACGAATCGGCTCCCTTCCGCTCCCGGTTCCGCCGAAGAGGGGGTGAAACTTTCCGACGGGCGACGCATCAGAAGTTAAAACAACTCAACGGAGGAGTAAAATGCTGGAAATATCGGAGCTTGCCCAGGAAAAACTGAGAGAGCACCTCAAGAGCAGTCAGAGCGATATGGCGGTCCGGATCACCGTCACCGCCGGGTGAGGGGGCCCTTCTCTGGGATTGGTTCTGGACGAACCAAAAGAAGAAGACAGGGTTTTCGAATACGAAAGCCTGAAGATGATCATCACCAACGACCTCCTCGACGAACTCGGTTCCGTGAACGTGGACTATAGCGATTCCGCCTGGAAAAGCGGGTTCTCCATATCCTCTTCCAACACCCTGCGAGGAGCGGGAGGAGGGGGCTGCTGCTGAAGCCGGCCTTCTTCCTGACCGGGCACCGCTCAAGGCGGTGCCCTTTTTTTTCCTCCTGAAGCGGCCCCTTCCATCTCCGCGAAAAGACGAAGGTAGGATTCGCCCATGGCGCTCACCGAATAGCCGGACACGACCGTTTCCCTCGCCTGCCCCGCCATGGCCGCCCGCTCTCCGGGAGGGAGGGAAATCGCCCTCTCCATGGCGGCAGCCAGGGCCGACCTCTCTCCCGGAGGCACCAGAAAACCGTTCCTCCCGTCGTGAAGATATTCCGGGATGCCGCCGACGGCGCTGGCGACGACGATCTTCCCGCAGGCCATCGCCTGAAGCACCGATCCGGCGATGGCGTCCAGTCCCGGCAGGGACGGAAAGACGAAGAGGTCGGCGACCTGTATGAGCTCCACGATATCCCGACGGAAGCCGAGGAGATCGACCACGTCCTCGAGACCGAAGCCGCGGACCGTGTCACGCGCCCTCTCGCCGTCGGTATCGATCCCGGCGAGGAGGACTTTCAGCGGATACCGGCCCTTGAGCACCGCCACCGCTTCCAGGAGGTGACGCTGTCCCTTCTGCTCCGGTACAAATTTCGCCAGGTTGAGAATGACCACTTTCCCCTCGAGACCCCGCTCCCGACGCTCCTTTTCCCGCACCGCGGCGAGAGGCTGGAAAAGGTCCGTATCGACACCGCTCGGGATGACCACGATCTTCCCCCCCTTCAGTCCACTCCCCGAGAGCACCTTCTTCACTGAGGCGGAAACGGCGACCACCCGCTCCGGGGCGCGGTAGACGGTCAGGCTCGAGACGGGAAAGGAGACGCGGCGGACTCCGACAAAGCGCGATCGGCGGTGCCGCAGGCCGATGGGCAGGATAAGCTGCCTGATCGCCCCCGGCTTGTGACCGATCACGAAGTCGTACTTCTCCCCCAGAAGACGGTGGAGGGACATGATGTTCCGCACACCGCCGCCGTCGCCCTCGTAGGGGTAGGCCGGCACCCCCCGCCGCTTCGCCTCGCCGAGAATCGGGTTGTCGCGATGCGCGGCCAGCCGGGCATCGGCGCCGCGGCGGCGAAGCTCGGCCGCCAGGAGGAGGGCCTGTTCCACTCCGCCGGTCCAACCGGACCCGTCAACGACATTCAGCACTTTCATCTCTCTTTCCTCTCCTCCCCAGTCTTGCCAGAGGGGTCAATGTGAATTATACTACGGTTTTTCCAGAGGAAGCCGGGAGACCGGCGGAACGAGAACTTTCAAGGTTAGGCTATGCCATTTTCCAAAGAAAGAGAAAAGATAAACCGCATCGACGGACAGCTGGTCTCTCTCCTCAACCGGCGGGCCCTTCTCGCCCAGAAGATCGGAGAAATCAAGAAGTCAAAGGGCCTTGACGTTTACGACCCGGCCCGGGAGGAGGCGATCCTCGCCTCTCTGGCCAGGGAAAACCCCGGGCCCTTCCCCGCCGGATCCCTCGACGCCGTTTTTCGCGAGATCTTCGCCGCCTCGCGACACCTCGAACAGCCGCTTTCCGTCTCTTATCTCGGCCCGCAGGCGACTTTCACGCACCAGGCCTGCCGCCGCGCTTTCGGGGCATCCACCCGCTACCTGCCGAAGAAAAGCATTCGAGAAGTCTTCGCCGCCGTCGAACGCGAGGAGTCATCCAAAGGTGTCGTCCCGGTGGAAAATTCCACCGAGGGGATCATCAACCACACTCTCGACATGTTTCTCGAATCTCCCCTCAAGATCTACGGCGAGGTCGTGCTCGTCATATCGCACCACCTCCTCTCTCTCACCGGGAAAGTGAGCGACATCCGCGTTCTCTACTCCCACCCCCAGGCGCTCGCCCAGTGCCAGGAGTGGACCGCCGAGCACCTCCCTGAGATCCCGGTCCGGGAAGTGTCGAGCACCGCCGAGGCGGCCCGCCAGGCCGCCAGTGATCCGCACAGCGCCGCCATCGCCAGCCGCTTCGCCGGCGAACTCTACGGTCTGCGAGCGGTGCGGCGGAAGATCGAGGACCGCCGCGACAACATCACCCGTTTTCTCATCATCAGCCGCGAGGGCAAGACACCGACGGGCCGGGACAAGACCTCCATCATGTTCTCCATAAAGGACCGGATCGGGGCGCTGCAGAACCTGCTCCAGGAGTTCGCGCGGGCAAATATCAATCTCACGAAGATCGAGTCCCGCCCCTCGCAGCGCAAGGCCTGGGACTATGTCTTCTTTGTCGACTTCGAGGGCCATCAGGAAGACGACAGCATCAAGAAGGTGCTGTCCTCCATCCGCAGCGAATGCACCCTCCTGAAGGTTTTGGGCTCATACCCCGCCGACGCCCACAAATCCCGGCGACGGTGAACCCGCCCCTGCCTCGTCCGCCGCACCCATGGAGGAGTCAATGAACGAACTCACACCACCCCACATCAAGGCCATCAGGCCTTACGAACCGGGCAAACCGATTTCCGAACTCGAGCGGGAACTCGGGCTGCCGTCGACGGTCAAGCTGGCTTCCAACGAGAACCCCCTTGGCCCCTCGCCAAAGGCTCTGCGGGCCATGCGGGCCCATCTCAAGGAGGTGAACCGCTATCCCGACGGCAGCGGCTTCGAGCTCACCGGTGCCCTCTCGCGCCGCTTCGACCTCCCGGTCGAGTGCATCCTCCTCGGCAACGGGTCAAACGAGCTGATCGAGATCATCATCCGCACCTTTCTCCGCCCCGGCGAGGAGGTTATTTCCGCCCGGGGCGCCTTTGTCGTCTATGCCCTCGTCACCCAGGCCGCCGGGGGCACCAACGTCGTCGTGCCGATGAAGGACGACGCCCATGACCTCGCCGCCATGGCGCAGGCCGTGACCGACCGCACCCGCCTCATCTTCGTCGCCAATCCGAACAACCCCACGGGCACCTGGGTCGGGCGAAAGGCGATCGAGCGCTTCCTCGCCAACCTGCCGGAGAAAGTGACGGTGATCTTCGACGAGGCCTATTTCGAGTACGTCTCGCGCCGCAGGAGTGCCGACATACCGGCTCTCATCCGCTCCGGCGAGGGTCCGGCGGTCATCTCCCTGCGAACCTTTTCCAAGGCCTACGGCCTCGCCGGACTGCGTATCGGGTACCTCTTCGGACCCGCCGCTCACGTGGGGGAAATGAACAAGGTCCGCCAGCCTTTCAACACGAACAGTCTCGCCCAGGTCGCCGCCCTGGCCGCCCTCGAAGACGAGCGTCACCTCCGGCGCGTCGTCCGCCTCAACAGGCGCGAGCGCCTCCTGCTCGAGGGAGAGCTTCACACCCTGGGCTTCTCCACCCTGCCGTCGGAGGGGAACTTTCTTCTCGTCGATATCGGCCGGGATGGCGCGGAGGTTTACCAGCAGCTTCTCCTCCGGGGAGTGATCGCCCGCCCCATGGCCGGCTACGGCTACCCCCGCCACCTCAGGGTGACGGTCGGACTGCCGGAAGAGAACCTCAAGTTTCTGGAAGAACTGAAGACCGTCTTTTCCCTCTGAGAAGCTGCTCCGACGGTGAGGGTGGATTCACATCTGGTGGCACTGCGGGCAGAGTTCGCTCATGCCACTGGGCCAGAGGGATTTATTGACCGAGCCGTGGGGGAGGTGGCACCCGCTGCAGAAGAAGACGCCATCCTTCGTCATCGGAAAATCGTCGGGCGGAACGACTCGGCTTCTCTCTCCTTCCTCCGGTTCTTCGTAGTTCAAGTGCAGATCGTGGGGTTCGTCGTGGCACCCCCCGCAGAGATCGACGATAAAGGACTCCAGCAGACCGATCTCAGCCGAACCATGGGGGAGGTGACAGTCCATGCAGGCACCCTCCGCCACCGGCGGGTGCGGCGTCTCCCACCCCAACCCCTCTTCGTCGACGGTCATTCTTTCGTGACATTCGTCGCAGAGGGACGGCACCGTCTGGCGCAGCAGAGCGCTCAACTTCGACCCGTGGGGGAAGTGACAGTCCGCGCAGGCACCCTCTTCCACCGGCGGGTGCTGCGCCTCCCAGGCGTTTCCGTCCCCGTCGACGTTCTTGTCGTCGTGACACTCGTTGCAGAGCCCCGGCACCTCCTGAATCAGGAGTGAACTCACATTCGATCCGTGGGGACGATGACAGTCCGCACAGGCCCCCTCTTCCACCGGCGGGTGCGGCGCCTCCCAGGCGCTTCCGTCCCCGTCGACATTCTTGTCGTCGTGACACTCGTTGCAAAGTCCCGGCACCTCCTGAACCAGGAGTGAACTCACCACCGACCCGTGAGGCCGGTGACAGTCCGCACAGGCCTCCTCCTCCACCGGGGGGTGCGGGGTCTCCCAGGCGTTCCCGTCTCCGTCGGCGTTCTTCTCCTCGTGGCACTCGGCGCAGAGAGCGGCCATCGATGACTTGAGAAGACTCCCCGCGTCGG
>PVMK01189427.1_pt2 | contig 81818 bp, 79 predicted proteins | sample 1853481 | NCBI WGS metagenome assembly PVMK01 (sample SAMN08533507, study PRJNA380276) | Marine sediment metagenome, whole genome shotgun sequencing project.
CCACTGGATTGGCCGCGGCGGAGCAGGACCCCGGAGCCAGTGGGCTGGCCGACGTCGACGCCATCGAAGGCGAGATCGCAGAGAACCTAGCCCGCGTGGAGCATGCGCAGACACGGCAAGCACAAATCGACACCGAGATTTCCGGCCTCGCGGACAAGCGCGAAGAGGCCGAGGGGAGACTGCACGAACGCGCGCGGGCCCTGTATCGCATTCGGCGTGCCGGGATGCTTCCCATCGCCGGAGGTTTCGACGCGCTGATGGGACACCTGGCGCGGGTGCAGCGGCTCTCTCGAATGGTCAATGGCGACCTGGACACAATGGATTTTCTCGGCCAGCGGGGCGCGGCCCTTCGGGTCGAAAGGAACCAGCTGACCGACGCATTGCAAGAGGCTCAGATCGTCCTGAGTGCACTCGAGGCCAAGAAGGAAGAGATCGAGCACAGCCGCCGCAGTGCGTCTCTGTTCCAAGACACGCTTCGCGGTGAGCGGGAAGATGTGCCGAGCCACAGCGTGGGCTACGGCCGCATCCGGGTGTCCGGCGACATGGAGGACCTCGGCGACGGGTTTGCGCAGATGCGAGGCCAGTTGGCGTTGCCGGTACAGGGCTCAATGCGGATCGGCGAAAGCTCGCGCGAAGGCGCTGCCGGCCTGGAGTTCTACGGGCGACCGGGCGGACCGGTCCGTGCAGCAGCGGACGGCCGAGTAGCCTTCGCCCGTACCTACGGCGACTACGGCCTGATGGTCATCATCGACCACGGGACCAGCTTCTACACCGTCTACGGCGGCCTGGGCTCCACCGACGTCCGGGTAGGCGACTGGGTGGGCATGAGCACCCGACTAGGCACCCTGGACACCGGCGGCCCAGACGCGCTCCTCTTCTTCGAAGTCCGGAGGGGAACCCGCCCCCTAGACGCTCGCAGCTGGCTAGGCCTGTAGGACGGCTGGAGAGTGGGAGCCGCTCCCGTCGGGCGAGCGCCGATCTGCGGCGCGATGCAGCGTCAGGCGTCCTCGCCGTAGCGGTGCTACGCCTGCGGGTCCTTCCTTGCCTCGCTTGCACCTCGACGCCCGCCCTCGGTCCGCGTCTCCCACTCTGCACCCCGGAACGTAAGGGTTTTCGTGGTATGGTCGATCTGAGTGGAGGCGAGATGAGTTATCGGGACTTCGTCAATGACTTTACGGTGACCCCGGTGGGAGGCTGGCTCGCCAAGACGTTCGCTGCGAAAGTGGATCCGTTCCTGTACAAGGTGAGCGGAGGACGCTTTACCAGCACGGGGCCGTTGACCATCCCGCAGCTCACGCTGACGACGATCGGTCGCAAGTCAGGCAAGGAGAGAACCGTTCAGCTTGGGTACACCGAGGACGGCGCGGATGTGCTGATCGTGGCGAGCAACTTCGGAGGCACGAATCATCCCGCGTGGTCGTACAACCTGGATGCGAACCCATCGGCGAAGATGCTGCTCGGCGCCAACAGTAAGGAAGTTGTCGCCACCCGTTTGACCGACTCGGAGAAGGCCATTCTTTGGCCGAAGATCGCGGACACGATTCCACAGATGAAGTCGTACGTGAAGAGGACAGACCGGAATATCAAGGTGTATCGGTTGGTGGCGGCGTAGGCTGTCAGTGTCAGTGTCAGTGCCAGCGTCAGAGGCCTGTCCCCATTTATTGGGTGACGGCGCCTAGGGTGACTGCGTAGGCCAGTAGGGTTTCTAGGTCGGCGTTGCTGATCTTGTCGGGGCCGAAGGCGGGCATGTCGTCGCCGCCCGAGCGAACCTGCCAGCGCAGCTGTGACGGGGAGGCCTCGGCGCCTGCGATCTTCGGGCCGTCGCCTTCTTCGCCGCCCGGATGGCAGCCTTCACAGAACTCGGCGTAGACCTCGGTGCCGGTAGCGACGTCGGTGGACCCAATCGGGTAGTCGAAGTCTTCCAGCGAGTAGGCCGTCGTGCCGGTGGACTCCTTGGAGCACCCATACGCGATTGCCAACATGCCGATCATCAAGCCCAGGATCAGCGTCTTCCCCATCTTTTCACCTTTCATCGGGGCGCCGCTATACGCGCGGTGCGCCTCGATTCCCCTTCCGGCGCAGCTGTAGCAGCTTTTCGCCCTGCACTCGCAACGCTTCGGCTTCGCTGCGTACGACATCGCTGTGGCAAGCGGCTTTCTCCGCGTCGCCGACTGCGCTTTTCGTCTTACCCGCCAGCCGGTGGATCTCGTCGGGGGAGAGGTGGCCGCGCGCGCGGAGGATCTCTTGCTGCTCCGACGTCAGGGCGGCCGACTTCACGACGCGGTCCCGCTCGAAGCCGCTGGCCTGGCCCGACTCGAACTCGACGATTTCCTTGGAGATGCGCACCGAGCACCAGTCGTGGCCGCACATCGCGCAGAAATCGGTATCGACGTCCAGGTCTTCGTCGTGAAACGCTCGCGCCGTGTCGCTGTCGAAGGCAAGCTCGAAGTGCTTCTCCCAGTTGAGAGCCGCCCGGGCCCGCGTGAGGTCGTCGTCCCAATCTCGAGCGCCAGGAATCCCGAGGGCCACGTCCGACGCGTGGGCAGCGATCTTGTAGGCGATGCACCCCTGTTTGACGTCGTCCTTTTTCGGGAGTCCCAGGTGCTCCTTGGGCGTCACGTAACAGAGCATCGCCGCGCCGTGATAGCCCGCTGCCGTCGCGCCGATCGCGCTCGTGATGTGGTCGTACCCAGGGAACACGTCGGTGACCAGGGGGCCGAGCACGTAGAAGGGCGCGCCGTGGCAGCGTTGCCGCTGGAGCTTCATGTTGTACTCGACCTGGTCGAACGGAACGTGTCCCGGCCCTTCGACCATGACCTGGCATCCCTTGCGCCAGGCGCGTTCGGTGAGCTCGCCGAGGCGGTCGAGCTCAGCGAGCTGTGCCTCGTCGGTGGCGTCCGCAAGCCCGCCGGGGCGCAGGCCATCACCTAGAGAGAATGAAACATCGTACTCGCGCATTACGTCGCAAATCGCCTCGAAATGCGTGTATGTCGGATTTTCTTGGCCGTGGTGCAGCATCCATTTGGCGAGGAGTGAGCCTCCACGCGAGACGATGCCGATCAATCGCTTGCGAATGAAGGGAAGATGCTCTCGGGCTACGCCGGCGTGAATCGTGAAATAGTCGACTCCCTGGCGCGCTTGGTGACGCAGCGTCTCGAGAATCACATCGAGCGTCAGCTCTTCGATACCGCGTCCGATGATCATCGAGTAGATGGGAACGGTCCCAATCGGCACGTGTGCGTTGCCGATGATCGCCTCTCGGGTCGCATCGAGGTCGCCTCCCGTCGACAGGTCCATGACCGTGTCGGCGCCCCAGCGTTCGGCCCAACGAAGCTTTTCGACTTCCTCATCGGTGCCGGAGGACACCGGCGAAGCGCCCATGTTCGCGTTGACCTTCGTTAGACCGGCGCGGCCGATGCACATCGGGTCGAGCGCGTGGCCGAGATGGACGCGGTTGGCCGGGATGATCATTCGGCCGGCGGCCACTTCGTCGCGCACCTGTTCCGGGGTGAGGTGTGTCTCGCGTTCGGCGACGCGCCGCATGGCCGGCGTGACGTTTCCGAGCCGGGCATGTTCCAACTGGGTCACGGGCACGAAGCCCGCGGGCGGATGCCATCGGCCGTCTTCGCAGCGCCAATCCTCCGGCATGAAGTCCCAGGCGGTCTTGTCGCTAGGCTGCGGCATCCCCGGCGTATCCGGAGACGAGAAGGTGAGGGGGCCGCCGATGTCGGCAGGGTTGGCGAACGAGCCAGGCGTCGTGCCTGCGCCTCGACTCGATGGATTGTGCGCGCCGCGCAGGGGGATCTTGAAGTCGTTCATCGAGCGAGGCCTGACTCTAGCACGACCCCTAGAGCGCGGCTATCCTTCGCCTCCTCATTGCCAGGAAGACCATGACCTCGACACCACTGTATCGTTCGCGCCCTAGCGGTTTTGAGATCCAACCCGCATCCCAACCCGAAGCGCAGAAGATCACCGACCTCATTTATCTGTCCGAGGGGCTCTCCAATTCGTATCTGATCACCACGCCGGAAGGGCGTGTCGTGGTCAATACGGGGATGGGTTTCGAGGCGCCCATCCACAAGCGCAACTTCGACGCGGTGGACGATAGTCCCGTGCGCTACATCTTGCTGACACAAGGCCACGTGGACCACGTCGGGGGCGTCGACCTGTTTCGCGAAGAGGGGACGCAACTCGTCGCGCAGGCGAACAACCAACCACACCAAACCGATGATGGGCGCATCGCCGCGTTCCGCGCATCACGCAGCGCTTTTGCGTTTGCCGACGCGATTGCGCGCGCCTGGACATACATCCAAGAGCACGTCGGAGGGGGTATCCCCGCACAGTCGCGGCCGACGCCCGATATCACCTTCGACGACCGCTACGAGCTCGAGCTGGGTGGCGTACGAATGGAGCTCTTGTCGACACCCGGTGGCGAGACGACCGACTCGATGATCATCTGGTTGCCCGACCACGAGGTTTGCATCTGCGGCAACCTCTTCAGCGCGCTCTTTGGCCACTTCCCGAACCTGGTGACAGTTCGTGGCGATCGGTACCGCGAGGCGCTTCGCTTCATCGAGTCCCTCGAACTGGTACTCGAGCTAGACCCTAAGCTCTTGTTGACCGGCCATCACGGCCCAGTTGCGGGCAAGGACACGATTCGCGAGGAGCTGACGCGGTTGCGCGACGCGGTTCGCTACGTGCACGACGAAACCGTGCGCGGCATGAACCACGGCAAGGACATCCACACCTTGATGCGTGAGATTCAGCTTCCACCTGAGCTCGAGGTGGGGGAGGGCTACGGCAAGGTCTCGTGGAGCGTGCGGGCGATTTGGGAGAACTATGCGGGATGGTTTCACCACAGCTCCACGACGGAGCTCTACCCGGTGCCTGCCAAAAGCGTGCATGGGGACTTGGTAGAGCTGGCCGGCGGAGCCAACGCCGTTGCGCAGAGGGCTCAGGAGAAGCTCTCGTCGGGCGAACCGCTCGAGGCGATTCATTTGGCTGAAGTTGCGCTCAACGCGGCCCCGACGCACATCGGGGCGCTCGAAGCGATGATCGCAGCGCATGAGCAGCTCGAACGCGAGAGCGAAAACTTCTGGTTGACGCAATGGCTGCGAAAACAACTCGCCGATCTGCGCTCCACCCTGGAAGCGGCGAGAGCCAAGGAGAACCAGTCGTGACGGATGGACCGAACGACATCCGAATCGACGACCTCAAGGCGCCGGTCCTCACGCCGATGCAAAAGATGGTGATCGACGGCTTTGCGGGCGTCACGGTCGAGTTTACCGAGGACGCCGTGCTCGGTGAGGCGCAGGAACGCACTGGGCTTTCGGACTTCGGTCCCGACGACTTTCGCGAGCGCCTCGCGGTGTGGTGCCAAGCGGTCGACGAGGATACCGACCTCGGCCCGATGGGGCAGGTGCGCTTCTTCGGGGACATGGTGCGGTACGCGTCCAACCGTCTTCGCTTTCATGATCTGCTCAAACGGCATCCTGAGATCCTCGAAGTCGAGATCCGCAAGCCGATCATCATCGCTGGGCTTCCCCGTTCGGGGACCACGCATCTGCTGAACCTGATCGCGGCTGACACTCGGCTCCGCTCGCTGCCGTATTGGGAAAGCCTCGAGCCGATCCCCGACGCCAGCGTCGCGCCCGGGCCAAAAGAGCAGGACCCGCGGTATGTGAAGTGCGCGAGCGAGTATCAGATGTTCAGCCAGATCGCGCCGCTCCTCAAGAACATGCACGACATGACGCCCGACCACGTACACGAGGAGATCGAGCTCGGGGCCCTCGATTTTTCGACCTTCCTGCCGGAGTGGCTCGCCGTAGTGCCCCGGTGGCGCGACTACTACTTCGCCCACGACCAGCGCTCGCATTACGCGTACATGAAAAACGTGCTCAAGGCGCTGCAGTGGATGCATGGCCCCGATCGCTGGATCTTGAAGTCTCCGCAGCACCTCGAGCAGCTAGGACCTCTCATTGAAACGTTCCCGGATGCGACCGTAGCCCTCACGCATCGCGATCCCGTGTCGGTTGTCGCGTCCGCCATCACGATGCTGACCTACGGTGACCGAATGCGCCGCACCAAGGTGGATCCGCCGGCAGTCGCCGCCTATTGGAGCGACCGAGTCGAGCGACTCTTGCGCTCGTGTGTGCAGGACCGGGACCGGTTGCCCGCCTCGCAGAGCATCGACGTACTATTTCACGAGTTCATGGCAGACGACGTTGCGATGGTGGAACGCATCTACGAGGTGGCCGACCTCGCAATGACCGCCGAGGCGAGGGCGTCGCTCGATCAGTACATGGCCGACAACCCGCGCGGGAAGCACGGCCGCATCCGGTACGATCTTCTCAGCGATTTCGGCGTCGACCCCGACGTCCTTCGCAAACGGTTTGATTTCTACTACGAACGATTCCCCATTCAGATGGAAGCATGATGAAGCAGGTCAATATACACGGTCCGGGTAGGGTTCAGCTCGACGATGCCGACAAGCGCGAGCCCGGGCCCCGTGATGCAGTGGTGCGCGTCGCGGCATGTGGCGTATGCGGGACGGATGTCCGTTATGTTCGCATGGGCGGTCTCACACGCCCGATGCCCATAGGGCACGAGCTCTCCGGCATCATCGAGTCGATAGGCGCTGAGGTGTCCGGCTTGGCTCCCGGTACGCGAGTCGTTCTCAACCCGACCGCGTCGGCGAACATGATCGGCAACGGCGGACCAGAGGGCGGCTTCACGCAGCACCTCCTGGTTCGAAACGCGGCCGATGGAGGGTGCCTGTTTCCAATTCCGGACGACCTGCCCATGCACCTGGCTGCGCTCTCTGAGCCCCTCGGCGTGGGGATGAACGCTGTCGATCGGTCCGAGGTCACACCGGATGACAAGGTCGCCGTGTTCGGCGCCGGGCCGATTGGTCTTTCAGCCATCGCAACGTTGCGCGACCGTGGCATCTCGGATGTCGTCGCCATCGATCTTTCGCCACGTCGTCTCGAATTGGCGACGGCGCTCGGGGCACGGGCGACGATCAACGCGTCCGAGCAGGACCCGTGGGTCGAGCTCAAGAAGCTCCACGGTGAGGACCCCCTCATGGGCATGCCGATGGCCGGGACGGATGTTTTCATCGAAGCGTCCGGAGCGGCAAAGGTGATCACCGACGTGCTGCAGAGCGGCAAAGCCGAGTCGCGGCTCACCGTGGTCGCGCTCCATGAGCAGTCGGTGAACGTCAGCTTTCTCTGGGTGATGATGAAGCAGATGACGATCCGTGGCGCGATGGAGTACCCGGCAGACTACAACGATGCCATTGATCTCCTAACGCGATGGGACTTGTCTCCGATGATTACCCATCGGTTCCCGCTCGAGCGGATCGGCGAAGCTATCGAGGTGGCGACCGATCCAAACGCGGGTGGCAAAGTCATGGTCGATATCGACAAAGAGGTGAACTAGTGAGCAACAACGCAGCGAGCTTTGATTTCTCAGGAGCCCGAGTCTTGGTGACGGGCGGCTCGAACGGGATTGGCGCGGCGATCGCCAAGGCATTCGCAGACGCGGGCGCCGAGGTGGCGATTACCGGAACGCGTGCGTCTGCAAGCGAGTACGACGGGGACCTGTCGGCCTACGAATACCATCCGCTTCAACTCACCGACAAAGCCGCCCTTGAGGGCTTGGCTGCGTCGCTCGATCGCCTGGACGTGCTCGTCAACAACGCCGGCTGCAACTTCCCTGGTGGCAAGCACGAGGCGGTCCCCGACGTCTTCGAAGAATCCGTCGCGATCAATCTCTTTGGGGCATACCGTCTCTCGGTAGGGTGCAGGGACAAGCTGGCTGCGAGCACCCTCGAAGGCGGGGCAAGCGTGATCAACTTGGCCTCGATGAGCGCCTTCTTCGCTGTGCCAATCGTGCCGGGCTACGGGGCGGGAAAGGCCGCGACCGTTCAGATGACCAAGAACCTCGCAGCGACCTGGGCCGGCGATGGCATTCGGGTCAACGCGGTCGCGCCGGGTCTCATCGAAAGCAACATGACCGCCATGATGAAGGGTGTGGAACCCCTCGAGAAGCCATTCATGGACCGAACCCCGCTCGGACGTTGGGGCGCGCCGGGGGACATCGCCCCCGTGGTGCTCTTCCTGGCCAGCTCGTCCGCGCGTTTCATGACGGGGCAAACGGTCCTGGTCGACGGGGGCTTCTCGGTTACCTAGGGTCATCGAAGAGGCCAACACGAACTGCGGCGCGCAAACTAAGCGCGTCACACGGTTTGGAAGGTCGGAGCGATTCCGCTACACAGGACACATGCGGTGTACGCGCGCAACGGGCAGCCTCGTGGCGGTCCTATTGATGAGCTGCGGAAACGATGGTTCGTCTCCGTCTGGTCCTGCGCTCGATCCGCGTCCCGAAGTACAGACCTGTCTGCCCGACATGTCGGAGGGAATGCCCGCGCGCCTTTCCGATACCGGTTGCTTCACCGATCTCAAAACGCTCGAGCCGGGGCCGGATCTGATCCCGTACGAGGTCAACTCTCCGCTGTGGACCGACGGTGCCTTCAAGCCGCGATACATGGTCGTGCCGAGCCCGGACCAAATCACGATCCGAATGGATGGCTCGTGGGCGTTTCCGGACGGGACCGTTCTGATCAAGGTGTTCGGTTTCGAGTTTCGAAAGGGCGACCCGGAGAGCCGTCGTGCAGTGGAGACGCGCTTCATGATTCGCCGCAACCGGGACTGGGAGTACGCGACCTATGAGTGGAACGACGAAGGGACGGACGCAGCGCTGCTCGAGAAGCGCAAGATCGTCGAGTACACGATCGAAGGTGGCGGTGGGCCCGAGATCATCGAGTATGGATTTCCGGAGTACGACGATTGTGTGACCTGCCACGGTGCCGGGATCGACGATGTGCTCGGCCCCAAGACGGGTCAGATGAACCGCGAGCGCGATTACGATCGCGTGGTGGCAAACCAGCTCGTCGCGATGGCGGAGATCGATCTCTTTGGGCTCGACGCAGACGAGGAGATCGACCCCGATGCCGAGCCCCGGATGGCGAATCCGCAGAAGGGCGAAGGGACCCTCGAGGAACAAGCTCGCGCGTACCTCGACGCGAACTGCGCACACTGTCACCGCCCCGGCGGCTACGCGGACTCGGCTGAGCATGGGCTCGACCTTCGGTACGAAGTCTCGCTCGAAGACAGTGGCATCTGCGACCCGATGAAATCTTTCACCCAGTGGGAGGGGCTACCTCGCGTGGCGCCCGGCAACCCGGACGACTCGGGGATGATGCAACGATTCGTCTTGGATGATGTGTTGCGAATGCCGTCGACCGGTACGTCGATCGTCGACCCGTTTGGCACCGCCCTGCTCCGCGACTGGATCGCTGGGTTGACGACCTGCCCATAGATCGCGGCCTCGTCGCCAGCATGCTATGGCAGGCGCGATGACGCGCTACGATCCCGCGACGATTGAGCCCAAATGGCAGGACTACTGGGACGAGGACGACACGTTTCGTACGCCTGAGGGGACCGGCCGGCCGAAGACGTACATCCTCGACATGTTCCCGTATCCGTCCGGGTCGGGGCTGCACGTGGGGCATCCGGAGGGGTACACGGCGACCGACATCATGGCGCGCTACCGCCGGGCTACCGGGTTCGACGTGTTACATCCGATGGGTTGGGATGCGTTTGGCCTTCCCGCGGAGCAGCATGCCATCCTCACCGGCACGCATCCACGCGACACGACCGCGCACAACATCGCGACGTTCAAGCGTCAGCTCAAGATGCTCGGGTTCAGTTACGATTGGGCCCGCGAGATCGACACGACGTCTCCCGAGTACGTGAAATGGACCCAGTGGATTTTCCTCAAGCTCTTCAAGCGCGGCCTGGCGTATCAGAGTGAGGTTGCAGTCAACTGGTGCGCGGAGCTTGGCACCGTGTTGGCCAACGAAGAGGTCATCAACGGCTTGAGCGAACGGGGAGGGCACCCGGTCGAACGCATGCCGCTGAGGCAGTGGGTGCTGAAGATCACCGCCTACGCCGACAGGCTCCTCGAAGACCTCGGAGAGGTCGAGTGGCCCAACAGCACGCGGATCATGCAGCAGGAGTGGATCGGCCGATCTGAAGGCGCCGAGGTGAATTTTGACGTCGTTGGGCACGACGCAGTCATCGAGGTCTTCACGACGCGTCCCGACACGCTGTTCGGTGCGACGTTCATGGTGCTCGCGCCGGAGCATCCCCTGGTCCAGGTGCTGACCACCGACGAACGACGCGACGAAGTAGCGGCTTACGTCGAGCAAGCCAAGAACAAGAGTGAGCGCGACCGGCAAGCGAACAAAGACAAGACGGGCGTGTTCACCGGCGGCCTTGCGATCAATCCCGTCAACGGTGCAGAGGTTCCGATCTATATCGCCGACTACGTGCTGTGGGGTTACGGCACCGGGGCGATCATGGCGGTGCCTGCGCACGACGAGCGCGACTTCGAGTTCGCGACGACGCACGGCATTCCGATCATCGAGGTCGTCAGTCAGACGGGGGCACCGGCCGATGCTCCTTTGAAGATGGCGATGACCGAGCAGGGCGTCGCTGTAAACTCTGGCAAGTACGACGGCCTCCGGACGGCCGAGTTCAAGAGCCGCGTCACGGCCGATCTCGAGGTGGCCGGCAAGGGGATCTCTCACGTCGAATACAAGCTCCGCGACTGGGTATTCTCTAGGCAGCGGTATTGGGGCGAGCCCATCCCCATCTACTTCCCAGTCGACACGGAGGGCGATCCGCGTGCAGGTGCGGACTACACCATTCGATATGATGAGCCGATTGCGGTCGAGGAGAGCGAGCTTCCACTTCGACTCCCCGAGCTCGACGACTACAAGCCGGGTACCGATCCGGCGGGGGTGCTAGCGAGAGCCGAGGACTGGCGTTTCTTCCAGAAGGACGGCCAGTGGTTCGCGCGCGAGACGAACACGATGCCCCAGTGGGCGGGCTCCTGCTGGTACTACCTTCGATTTATCGATCCGGGCAACACGCGGGCGCTCTGTTCCCCCGATCTTGCTGCACAATGGCTTCCCGTCGACCTCTACGTGGGAGGCGCCGAGCATGCCGTCCTGCACCTTCTCTACGCTCGCTTCTGGCACAAGGTCCTCTACGATGAAGGCGCTGTCCCCACCAAGGAGCCTTTCAAGAAGCTCGTTCACCAAGGGATGATCCTCGGAGAGGGTGGGCAAAAGATGAGCAAGTCGCGGGGAAACGTCGTGAACCCCGATGACATCGTCGCCGAGTTCGGCGCCGACTCGATGCGCATCTACGAGATGTTCATGGGCCCGCTCGAAGCGACGAAGCCCTGGAACACGAGCTCGATCTCCGGCGTCCGCCGTTTCCTCGACCGCGTGTTCGCGGTGACGCTGCGCGCGGATGCGAGCGCGAGCCCGGACGATGCGCTCACGCGCTTGCAGCATCAGACCACTCGGAAGGTCACCGAGGACATCGAGGCGATGCGTTTCAACACCGCCATCAGCGCGATGATGGTCCTCACCAACGACTTGATGAAGCTCGAGCAGGTGCCGACCGAAGTCCTCGGGGTCCTTGCCAGGCTCGTCCACCCCTTCGCCCCCCACCTCGGCGAGGAAGTCTGGGAGATGCTCGGCCATGCGCCCAGCATCCAAGCGGAACCCTGGCCGACCTACGATCCGGCCCTGTGCGAGGAAGACGAGGTCGAAGTCCCCGTTCAGATCAACGGCAAGGTCAGGGCCCGAATCACGCTCGCGAAAAATGCCACCGAGGCCCAAGCCCTAGCCGCCGCCCAAGAAGCCGTGGGCACCCACCTAGACGGCAAGACCGTCCGCAAAACCATATGGGTCCCCAACAAAATCCTCAACCTCATCGTGTAGAGGAGGGGGCCGCCCCGTGGTTAGCGGGCCGCGCCTCGCTTCAGCTCCGTCAGGACTAGCTTGGCTATTGATTTGAGTGTTTCGAAGACGCCTTCGCCGGTTGTGGCTACGGCGCCGTACTCGGGGACGTTGCCCGTGTTCAGCATTTGGCGGAGCTCTTCGACGGGGGAGATGTTGGGCATGTCCCGCTTGTTGTACTGGATGACGTACGGGATGGTGTCGAGGTTGTAGCCCTGTTCCGCGAGGTTGGTGCGGAGGTTGTCCATCGATTCGGAGTTGGCCTCGGCGCGAAGCATTTGCGAATCCGCCACGAAGACCACGCCGTCGACCCCTTTCAGGATCAATTTACGGCTAGCGTCATAGAACACCTGGCCGGGGACCGTGTAGAGGTGGAAGCGCGTCTTGAAGCCGCGAATCTCACCGATCTCGAGCGGGAGGAAATCGAAGAACAGCGTTCGCTCGGTTTCGGTAGCGAGCGAGATCATCTTGCCTTTCGCATCCGGGTTGGTGCGATTGTAGATGTGTTGCAGGTTGGTCGTTTTGCCGCACAAGCCTGGACCGTAGTAGACGATCTTGCAGTTGATCTCGCGCGATAAGTAGTTGATGAAGGACATCCCCCCAGGCCTCTCCTAGTCAATCATTGAACAAGTTGTCGATGTCGTCATCGGTTATTTCTGAGAACGGCGAATTTCGAAACGGGTCCTGCGCTTTAGCCATCACCATCTCGAAAATTCGGGTCAGGTGCTCAGTCGCTCGCTTCACGCGCAACCGAACCAACCCGAGGCTCGTCCGATTGTCGAAGATGACGACGAGAATCACGCGCCCGCTGACCACCTGAATGTGAACGTTCTGCCGAACCCCCTCGTGGTATTGCGTCGCGAACTCCTGCTCCCGCAGCAGCTGCGCGATGCCTCCCGTCGCCGCGATGGTACCCGCTGTGAGGGAGGCAAGGGAAGTCGTATCGATATCTCCCGTGTCGCCCGATGCGCTGATGAGCTGGCCGTTCTTGTCGACGACGAACACCACGCGCGCGTTCGCATCCTGGACCAGCCGGTTGGTCACGGCCTCGACCTGGGCAAACTCCTCCTCGTACATCACCATCTGGGGGCTTGCCATGTTTTGAGCCGTGCTCCTTCGCCTTCTTCAGTGCTATGAGTTCCTAGCAGAGCGCCAGTCGCCGGTAAAGATTTCCGACCCCACCACTTCGAACATAACATGCCGTCACTATAGACAAAAACGATGCTTCGCTTAGTCCTCCGCTTCGTCCGGAATCTGTTGTGCGTGCCGCTTCTACCAGTCTGGGCGATCGCCCGTTGGCTGTCGCGGCCCAAGGGTCGATGGATCGTCGTACGGCTCAAGCCGCGCCTCGTAGAGGCCCGTCAGCCACTGCCCTGGCTCCGGCGGTTGCTCGATGCGGGCTCGCTGCGGCGCACCTCGTCCCTTGCGGCCGTTCGCCGCCTTGCTGACTATGCGATCAGCGATTCTCGTATCGACGGCGTCGCGTTCGTCCTCCCGCCCCTTCAAGCGGGATGGGCGGTCTGCGTCGGGCTCCGCGAGCAGATCCTCCGCCTCAGGGACGAGGGCAAGTCGACGGCGGTGCATCTGCCTCGAGGTGGCGGACACCGGGAGCTTTACGTCGCCTCCGCTGCTGAACGCATCTATGTCGCACCGCAAGCCACGGTCACGCTCCTCGGCCTTTCGGCGGAGTCCCACTACATCAAGCCGCTCCTCGATCGCATCGGCGTCGAGGTCGAGCCCTTCGCTCGCAAGGAATATAAGACCGCCGCCGAGCGACTGAGCCGCGACTCGATGAGCGAGCAGCAACGCGAGCAAATTCAGGCGCTGATCGACGGACACACCGCCGCACTGCTCGACGCGCTCTCTCAACGCATCGGCACCACACCGGAGCAAACGCGCGCGCTTTTCGAAGTGGGCGTGTTTCGCGGCCAGCAAGCGATCGATGCGCGCCTCGCCGACGCGCTCGCGTACGAAGACGAGCTGCCCGACAAGCTCGGTGTCGACCAGAAGAAGATCATTGAGGCCGACCGCTACCTCGATTTCAAGGAAGCCAAGCTCTTCCGTCCGTGGCGACGCCGGCCGTACATCGCGGTCGTGGCGATCAAAGGTGCGATCTCGGAGTCCGGCGCACCATCGGGCCGACGCGCTTCGATCGTGGCGGCTCTTCGCCACGCGCGCCGCGACCGCCGGGCGCTTGGCGTGTTGCTATGGGTCGACTCGCCGGGCGGTTCAGCGGAGGCGTCCGACCTGATTCACCGGGAGGTCGTCCGCGTCAAAGAGAAGAAACCCGTCGTGGCCTACTTCGGTGAGGTTGCTGCCAGTGGCGGGTACTATGTCGCCGCCCATGCAAACGCCATCGTTGCTCAGCCCCTCGGCATCACAGGTTCGATCGGCGTCGTGTCTGCCCGCCTGATGGCCTCCCAGCTCCTCGATCGAGTCGGAATCCGAACCGAGGTCTTGCGGACGGGCCCTCACGCCGACCTCTTCTCGCCTCACCGCCCACTCACGGATGCCGAGCGTGCCCTCATGAATCGCGAGCTCGACGCGTTCTACGACTCCTTCGTGGCGCTGGTCGCCGATGGGCGAGGCCGGCCGGTTGAAGATATCGAACCGCTAGCCCGTGGCCGCGTTTGGCTCGCTGCCGATGCGCACCGTCATGGCCTGGTCGACGAGCTTGGCGGCATGGACACCGCGCTCGAGTGTCTCAAGGCGAACATCGATGCCCCCCCTCGGCTCCGCGAACGGCTGCGTCCTATGATCGTCGCCAGCTATCGCCTCGAGCCTCCACCGCCTGCGGCCCAGCTTCGGCTCGATGGCTCGGTCTTCGAGGGCTTTCGCGACTTGGCGTTCTTGCTCGCGGAGGGGCCGGCGGTCCTCTACCACGCGATTTCCATCCCCCGGATACGCTAGAGGGGTTTCGAGTGGACGGATCGGCTCTCTGGGGCCGCGATCATCGAATCAGGTCCACTCGAAACCCCTCTAGGCCGCCGAAATTACGCTTTCGCCCAAGGGTCGTTTATCGTGGGAGCGGGGGGCACGCATGAAGGCAAAGCAGATAGCACTGGCTCTGTTGCTTGGGGTCATCCTCGGCTGCGGGGGTGCTCAGAAGCCAAAACCCGGTCCGTTGCCCGAGGGAGCGACCTTCTACGGGGTCTGGCAGTCGCCGCAATACGGCAACATGCACCTGTGTCAGAGCGGCAAGCAGGTGATCGGCGACTACGTCAAACACGAACGAGCCGGGCGAATCCAGGGTGACGTCGACGGCGATCTGTTGGTCTTCCAGTGGGAAGACCGCCGGGAGCTGGTGTCGGGCAAGCCTCAGATTCGGCGAGGCCGCGGTTACTTCCGAATCGAGATCGGTGAGGACGGCGACACCTACGTCAAGGGCGAATGGGGCATGGACGAGGACCTATCGGGCGGTGGACCGTGGAACGCGGTCAAGCTCCGCAGGGGCGAGCCGGACCGATGCACCGGGGCAGATGAGCCGATCTCGCTCGAAGACAAGGAGCACCCCTGGGACGTGGAAGACGACACCAGCGGCGGTGCTTCGGACTGAACCCGCGCAAGCCCGTCGAGTCCGGCTAGGCGGCCGACTCAGCGGGCGGGCAGAACACGACCGAGCAGCTCTTGCGCCGCTCCGCGCTGAGGCGAGCACACAGCTCGGCGAGGTTGTCGTCGTAGTCCACGACGAGACCCGCGGTGGCTTCACCGGCGTCGTTGTAAGCGCAGCCGTCGAGTGCAACCCAGCGGCCCTGCCACGTCTCGTCGCGGCAGATGTCGGCCCACGCCATTGGATCGGCCTCCGGGGGAGCTAGGTGGTTGATGAAGGATGTTCGTCGCTGTTCAGTCATGTTGCAGCCTCCGGAGTTCCCCATGCATCAGCATCAAATCTCTTGAAGCGGGGCGAGTCTCCATCGCGTTTTGGGTCCGCGCAAGCTGAATTAAGGGTTGGGTTTCGACGGCATAGCAGTCAAGGATTAAGCGCAAAACAACAGCGAAATCATGTGGTTAAGGCAATATCGACATGTAGGCATTTGGCGCTTTCGTGCATGCACGCCGGATCTTTGCAGTGCGCGCGAGTTGGCTGCCATGCGATCGCGTGGGGGCTGGTTCGCGGTTGGTTAACCAGCGAGGGCGTCCAGTAGGTGGTCGAGGTCTTCTCGGGTGTGGAGCTCGGTGGTGGCGAGCAGGAGATCCTGGCGCCACTCGTCTCGAAAGCGACCGAGGTCAACGCCGCCGATGATGCCGCGTTCGAGCAAGCGGGCAAGAACTACGCTGGCCTCCGGGCCTTGGCTTCGCACCACAAACTCGTTGAACACGGGCGCCCCGTATGGAATCTCGAAGGCTTCGAGCTTTTCGATGCCTGCTCGGAGATAGTGGGCCGCATTGACACAGCGTTGTCCCGCTTGCTGGAACCCTTGGCGTCCCAGCATGGCCGTACGCATGCCCATGGCAAGGGCGATCAGGGCGTGGTTCGTGCAGATGTTCGAGGTGGCCTTCTCGCGGCGGATGTGCTGTTCGCGGGTCGATAAGGTGAGGACGTATCCAGGCTGGCCGTCCGAGTCGACGGTGCGCCCGACGAGTCGGCCCGGCATCTGCCGGACGAGGGCCTGCGATGCGCCAAACAAGCCGACACCGGGGCCGCCGTACTGAGGTGGCACCGCCAGCGCCTGCCCCTCGCCCACGCAGATATCTGCGCCAGCCGCTCCGGGCGCCCGCAGGACGGAGAGGGCATAGGGTTCGGCGGTTGCGGTCACCAGGAGCGCACCCACCGTGTCGGCGACGGCCCGCGCGGCATCGAGGTCCTCGACGCAGCCAAAGAAGTTGGGATACCCCACGACCAGCGCAGCGGTCTGGTCGGTGAGCGCCCCCGTGGCTGCTTCCCAGTCGGTCCGGCCATCGGCGCCGAGGGGTGCCAGAGCGACGGCCGATTCCGTATCGAGGCCCTGCAAGTAGGTACGAATGGTTTCGATGTACTCCGGATGGAGCCCCTCGCTGACCACGACGTGGGTGCGCCGCTTGGCTCGTCGCGCCATGAGGACCGCTTCGGCGGTTGCACTTGCGCCGTCGTACATGGACGCGTTGGCCACGTCGGTGCCGAGGAGCTCGCACACGATCGTTTGAAATTCGAAAGTCGCTTGCAGCGTCCCTTGCGAGAGCTCCGCCTGGTAAGGAGTGTACGCGGTATAGAATTCGCTTCGCAGCAGCAGTTGGTCGACCGCCGGCGGCACGTGGTGCCGGTACATGCCTCCGCCGAGGAAGGACAACATGTGGGCTCCCGGGCTCGCATTCGAGAGCGCGGCGAGGTGCTGCATGAGCCGCGGTTCGTCCAGCGCTGGCTCGAGGCCAAGGGGCTCGTCGAGCAGATACGATGAGGGAATCGCTTCGAACAGGTCGTCGATGTCCGCGACCCCGACGCGCGCGAGCATGGCGCGGATCTCCGTGTCGGTGTGCGGCAGGTATCTCACGATCGCACCCGTGGCTCAGCCGTCGAGCGTTCCGAGGTACTCCTCATACTTTGCTGCATCCATTAGCGTGTCGAGCTCTGCCTGGTCGGAAGGGCGGATGGTGACGAGCCAGCCCTCCTTGTACGGACCTTCGTTCACCAGCTCCGGGCTCGACTCGAGGTCTGCGTTGACATCCACGACTTCGCCGCTCACCGGTGCGAACAGCTCGCTCACGGTCTTGACCGACTCGATGTCGCCAAAGCGCTCGTGTGCCTGGACGTCTTCCCCAGGCGCCGGCATGTCGACCAATGTCACATCGCCAAGCTGTTCGACGGCATATGCAGTGATCCCGACGCGGATGACGTCATCTTCGATGCGCGCCCATTCGTGCTCTCGCGTGTACTGCAGGTCCCTTGGGTACGTCGCCATTGTCACCTCTTGTAAAACGGGGTCCTCACTACCACGGCGTCGACCACCTTGCCACGGATCTCGATGCCCAAAGTGGTTCCTGCTTTGCCGAGGGCCAGGGGCACATAGCCGAGACCAATGTTCCGTCCAACCGTCGGCCCCGGGGACCCGCTGGTGACCTGCCCCACGGGGTCCCCGTTCGCCACGATCGGGTAGCCATGGCGTGCGATTCCGCGTCCGGTCATCTCGAATCCGACCAGCTTCCGATCGAGCCCCACGGCCTTTACCGCCCGCAGCGCGTCCCGGCCGATGAAGTCAGCGCCGTCGAGCTTCACCACCCAGCCGAGGCCCGCCTCGAGCGGGTGGGTCGCCTCCGTGATGTCGTTGCCGTAGAGCATCAACCGGGCCTCCAGCCGCAGAGTGTCCCGTGCCCCGAGGCCGACGGGTTGCAACCCGTGCGGCTGGCCGGCTTCGAGCAATGCCCTCCACAGCGTCACGGCGTCCTCGCTCGCACAAAAGAGCTCGAAGCCATCCTCGCCCGTGTAGCCGGTTCGCGCGGCCCAGAGATCGACCCCCGCGACGGTGGCTCGGGTGACATGGAAGTTCGGAAGCTCGAGCAAGCTCTGCGGCGCGTCCAGGCTTTCCATGACCCCGATGGCGTTCGGACCCTGTAGAGCGAGGAGCGCCCATGTGTCCGATACGTCGTTCCAGGGTGTGCCAAGGCTCAGGTTCTTCGCGAAGTGGGCGACGATCTTGTCGCGGTTGGACGCGTTGCAGACGACCAGGACCTTCTCGTCTTGCAGCCGGTACACGATGAGGTCGTCGAGGATGTGACCCTGCTCGTTGCAGCACACGGTATAGAGGGCCTTGCCCGTGACGAGCCTCGATACGTCGTTGGTGACGAGGCGGTCGACCTCCGCGATGGCTTGTGGGCCTTCGACGAGAATCTCGCCCATGTGCGAAACGTCGAAGAGCCCGGCGCGTGTGCGCACCGCTTCGTGTTCGTTTTTGATGCCTTTGTATTGGACGGGCATGAGCCAGCCGGCAAAGGGAACGAGCCGCGCGCCAAGCGCCCGGTGCTCGTCGGTGAGTGCGGTTTCACGGAGTGGTTCGGACACGTTGCCCGCAGCTTAGGGACGGGGGACGTCGACGCAACCGCCAGCGTGAACGGTCGATATCCGTGTCATGCCTCCTAGCGATACGCTTGGTCTGTGCCGCTCCGGGCGGCTCATCCGCACATTTCCTCTCGGGTCCACCGCGGTCGAGGTCGGCTCGCATCCCGATTGTGACATCGTCGTTCATGCGGCGGCGGTCCCGTCGCGGGCGCTGCTTTTTCAGCCACATGGCGGCACGGTCTACGTCTACGACTTGGCCAAGGGTCCGGGGCTCGGGGCGCGCTCCATCATGCCAATCGGCGAACGTGTCGGGGTCGGGGCGGGCTATTCGGTGGTGCGGCTCAAGGCCGCGCAGGCCTCGCCCGAACCTGGGGGCACCGAGCCGCTTCGCTGGCGCGGTGGTGAGCCACGAATGCTTTCGCTCGTCGGCGGTCACGGTCTGGGGGCGCGGGCGTTTCACGTGGGGGCGGCGCCGGTCTCGGTGGGTGGCGCGGCCGACAACGGGATTGCGCTATCGGACCGGGCGGTGAGCCAGTATCACTGTCGCCTCGAGCCGTCGCCCCGGGGCGTGTCGATTCGCGATCTCGGTAGCACCAACGGTACGTGGGTGGATGGTCTTCGCGTTCGTCGACACGAGCTCCGCCCGGGGGCTGTGGTGCGTGTCGGGAGGACCGAGTTCCGTGTCGTCGGTCGGGGCGGCAAACCCGGATCGGAGGTCGTCATCGAATCGAGCGCCATGCTGTCGGTGATGGCCGAGGTCGATCGCTTGGCGAGCTTGCCCTGGCCCGTCTTGATTCGAGGAGAAACAGGTGTGGGCAAGGAGCACGTCGCGCGCGCACTGCACGAACGAGGGCGGCGCCGGGACGGTCCGTTCGTGCCCCTCAACGGCGGTGGGCTCCCGCGGGACCTCATCGAGAGCGAGCTGTTCGGACACGAGCGCGGCGCCTTTACCGGCGCGGTTCGAACCCATCGCGGGGCATTCGAGCAGGCCCACGGCGGGACCCTCTTCCTCGATGAAGTCGCGGAGCTGCCTCCAGATCTTCAAACCCGGCTCCTTCGGGTGCTGGACAGTTGGCAGGTCCGTCGCGTGGGCAGCGACACCTCGCGCCGGGTCGACGTTCGATTGGTGTGCGCCACTCACCAAGACCTGCGGACGTTGGTACAGGAGGGACGATTCCGTCCCGACCTCTACTATCGAATCCATCGCCTCGTCGTCGACGTGCCGCCCCTACGGCTTCGTCCCGACGACGTCGCCTTCCTGGCGGAGCATTTCCTTCGCCAAATGGAACCCGCGGTCGGCGAGCGCCGCCTCGAGCCGCAGTCGGTCGAGCGCCTGCGAGCGTACGCTTGGCCGGGCAACGTCCGAGAGCTCCGAAATGTGCTCGAGCTTGCCGCGGTCGACTGCGATGGCGCCGTGATCGACCCGGCAGCCGTCGAGCGCTCCCTTCAGCGCATTTCGGAGCCCTCGATGTTTCCGCCATCCGCCGATTCGCTTCGGGAGGCGCTCGAGCAATACGGAGGCAACATGTCCGCTGCGGCGCGCGCGTTGGGCATTCCAAGGTCCACGCTTCGAGACCGTTTGAAAGGTGCGCCGGAGCTCGAAGGCTAGGGGTGCCGCCGCTGCGACTCCTGGGCGCGTCGAATGCGGAGCTCGAAGAGGTCCTGCGCGACCCCGTAGATTCGCTTGAGGCCGGTCGACTTGGATTGCCCGGACCGGCGCGGCCGGCACTCGATGGTCACCACCGTTGCCGGAACCTCTGCGCCCAGAATGCGTATAGGAAACTCGAAGTTCAGGAAGAACGTATCGGGGACGAGTTGGTCCGCATCGAAGTGCGAGCGACGGAAGAGGTAGGGGCCGTCGCTGTGCATGCGGACGCCGTGTATCAACCGGATCAGCGCACGAACGCCCGCGGACAGTACTTTGCGATGTAGGCCGTCGTCCCGATGGTCGTACACGCTGAACACCACCTCGGCGCGCTCACGGGTGGCCGCGTCGCGAAGCGTTCCTATTGCGTCCGGGGCGATCTGACCGTCTGCCGGAAGGAACGTGACCCATGCCCCTTGGGCCGCCCGCACGCCGGTCTTGAGGGCAGCGCCAATGCCGCGGTTCGTCTCGTGGCGCAACAGCTGATGTGGCGTCCCGGCCAGTGCTCTTGCGGCCTCGCCGGATGTAGCGTCCGCGGATCCATCGTCGACGAAGACGATTTCAGCCGTCGGCTCGTGGGCGCAGAGCCATTGTCGAAGCTCGGTCAGCACCGGTGCGATGTTGGCCTCTTCGTTGAACGCAAAGATGACGACGCTCAGGTCGGGACTGGTCATTCGGGCCGCTGCCTCGTCACCTTGGCGGGCACGCCGACTGCCACCGAGTAGGGCGGCACGTCTTCGGTGACGACCGCTCCGGCGCCGATCTGTGCGCCCCGGCCGATACGCACCCCGGGAAGCACAATTGCGCCGACACCGATGTCGCAATCGTCTTCAATCACGACCGGGGCGAACTCGATGGGCGAGCTGAGGATCGGGACGTCCCGCCCGGCCTCGCCGTGAAACGAAGTAATGATCCGAACGCTGGGCCCGATTCCGACGTGGGCGCCGATGTCGATGCCGCCTGCGCTATGCAGGAACGCCTGCTGACCGATCCAGGTCTCGTCTCCGATCCGCATCGTGTTGTGGTGGTAGCCTTTGAGGATGGCGTTGTGCCCGACGTACACGTTCCGGCCGAGCTCGATGTTCTCGGGGTGAAAGATCAACACGCCAGCTTCGAAGACGCAGTCAGGACCGCAACGCGCGAGTTGGTCAGCGCGAAAGGAGCCGTCGCCGTGACTGTCGTTTCGCATCGGTCAGAGGTTAGCAGGAGAGGCCGGCAAGGCCGTAAACTTCGGCTGAACCGGCCCCATGACCTTCGACCAGCTGGCGAAGTAGGCCGCAAGTGGGAGCGCGCCCGTCGCCGTTGCAATCGTGGATGCGTAATGGAGGTTGCGCGCTGCGTCCCCCAGAGCGACGCGCGGCTCGTAGGCCGGGGCGGGTCGCACAGACGGCCTGATTCGAAGGGGCACGGACGACAGGTCCACCTGCCCGAGGCCCTCGACGTGCGGCACACCGGACAGCAAACTTGCGATGGCGGCACGCGGAAACCCCTGGGAGTACAGATCGTGGCCGCGGTCGAGTGTCACACGCGCGATCAAACCGCTGGTTCCGGGAGAGCCATCCTCGAGTTCCGCCAACGCCGCGCTCGCGTATCGGGTGAGAGCAGGTTCTTGGGCGGCATCACCGCAGCCCGCGCGGACCTCCAAGAGCCACTCGCTCGGGCAGGTCGGCAAACCGAGCCGATTGGCGAGACCTGCGCGTTCGATCTGTACCGGACGGGTCGAGTTGGAGGCGAGGAACCGGCGCACTCTTCCGTCGCGTCCGCCAGGACCCTGGAGCGGCAGGGGATCGAGGTCTGGATGGCGCCGGTAGAGATGCCGCCAGAACCAACCCGAGGATGCGAGACCGTAGGCGAGCAGGGTCACGTCCGGTCGGAGGCCGCGCTGCTCTTGCAGGTACCAGAGCGGTCCGATCCAATGATCGGCCTGGACGATGACGATCGCGTCCGGTGGCGCGGCCTGAAGCGCCTCGTGGGCGATGTCCCAAGTGAATGTATCGCGGTTCCGGGTACGTTCGTACGGGGCGGGCGGGGCCACCATGACGAGAAGCACGATCGCAGCCAGTGCGGGGACTGCCAGGGAGCGCTTGCGTTCTGCGAGGTAGGCGACGAAAAGGCCGACGCCGGAGGCCGCGATCCAGGTAGGAATCGCGAGATATCCGGCATAGTCCAGGACGTCCACCGCGAAGGTGCCGTTGCGGGCGATGAACGCGACGAAAAAGATCAACGGGGCGATGAAGAAGAAGTAGCCCAGGCCGGGCTTGCGCGCATAGATCGCGTAGCCCGCGAACCCTGCGAGGAGCATGGCGATCAGCCCATTGTGGAGCGACCACTCGGACAGCTCCCGCACGTGGCCCCACCATTCGGACCACGACGCGACGCCCTTGGAGCTGAAATCCGCAGCGGTGAAGTAGTGCTTGAGCGAAGCCGCATTGGTGGGTGCGCCCCACACGACGACGTCCTCCCGTCCGGCCACAGCAAAGACGTACAGATAGGTCGTCAGTCCGATCAGTCCCCCGGCGATCACCAGGCCGAGCGCGCGTCGGGGAACCTCGCGTCGCGCTATAGCCGTCAGGAGTCGTGGGGTGATCGCGAACGCAACGCCGAAGGCGCACACGACGTTCGCGCTTGCGGCAAGCCCCAAGCTGAGGCCCGTCGCGAGATAGGGGCGCGAGCGTGGGTCTTCGTCGAGAACGGCGCTGGCGAAGCGGGCAGCGCCCCACAGGGCGAAGAAGGCCGCCAGCGCATACACTTCGATGCGGGTCGCGGGTTCCCACAAGGCGGGGTGCATTCCGGCAATCGCGATGGTGGGCGCGACGAATCGTACGTCGCCGGCCGGGCAGTTGGGACCCGGCCGCACCAAGGTCTCGGCAAAGCTGGTTGCCGGGATGACGGTCAGTGCCCCGGCGAGCGCGGAGAAGGCGTTCAGTGCGACCAGGGGATCGATGCCCGGGATGCGAGCGAGCAGACCCCCAATCAGGGTGTGCAGGGGCTGACCAAATGGATGGCCGAGACCGAGCTGCTCGGCGACGAGCGCGAGCTCGGGGCTGTCGTACATCGACAGGCTCCGGCACATCGTCCACACGTAGAAGGCGAATAGGGCGCCCGCTGCGGCGCCGGTCATTCGGCGCGATCGGACGGGGAGGCCGAGAAGCTTCTCCTCAGTCACTTTCCGGTCCCGAGAGCGGCACGAGTAGGTTGACCACACCGCCGACTCCCGCGGTGAGCAGTTGGGTGCCCCAGAAGCTGAGTGAGGCCGCGTAGGCGCTGGCTTCGGGGACGCCGACAGTCCCGTAGAGCGCTGCGAACGCGGCCTCTCGAACGCCCGCACCACCGACTGTGAACGGGAAGAACGCAGACGCGCCGATCAGCGGCATCACGACAGCGGACTGCGTCAAGGTCACCGAGGGCTCCAGCGAGTGCATGATGACGTGACCCGCGACGATGTTGATCGAATGGATGATGAGCGACAGCAAGAAGGCGACAAGGAAAGGTCCGATGGAACGAAGGCGCGGGAGCGCGCGAAGAGGCTTGCCGAGCTTCTCCGGAAGAAGCGGCGCCACCCTAGGCGCGATCGCGATCCCGATCACCGCACCTGCTGCCGTAGCGAGACCTAGGGCCGCCCATGGGCCGAAGTTCCCGATTCCGGGGATCGGCCAAATCAAGTATGCGCTCGTCGCGAGGACGAGCAAGGCCGAGACGCCGATGACCCGCTCGATGAAGACGACCGCCACACCGCTCGTCGCGCTTGCCCAGTCGAGATCGCCGAAGGCCTTCCGGCCGGCGACGCCCCGAATGACGTCGCCACCGACTCCGCCCGGCGCATACGTGTTGTAGAAGTGTCCGACCAAATAGAGGTGGGCGATTCGCGGCCAGCGAGGCACATCGATGGCTCCATACGCGCGGAGCAGAAGGCGCCATCGAACCATTCCGCACAGGAGTCCGCATGTGACGACGGCGATCGCGGTGAGCGCCGCTCCCAAAGAGAGTCTTTGAAAAGCGTGCAGAACGTCGCTTGGTTCAACACGGCTCGCGAGGTAGCCGACGGCGGCCACTGTCACCGCGATCCGGCCCCACCTCAGGTAGCGCCGCCGCTTCTCGCCGCTGGCGCTGCGTTTTCCCGTTGCGTCGAGCATCTCAGTTCTGGGAGCCTAGCGCGTCCTGAACCCCGCGGAGTAGTTCCGGGGCGGCGCGTTCGACCGAATGTCCGAAGAAGTTCACAGCCCGAGGCCCTTGGCGATGCGGTCGAGCCCATCTGGCTCGCGGAGCTCGGCGCTTTCGCACCGCCAGCTTACACCGGGCTCGCTCTTGAACCAGGTTCGCTGCCGGCGTGCGTACACGCGGGTCGACTTTCGGACTCGGCGCAGGGTTTCCTCGAGGGGGACCTCGTCGCGAACGTGTGCGAGCACGTCGCGATACCCGACACTTCCAAATGGGCGGATATCGTCGCCCCATCGTGCGCGGAGCGAGCGCACCTCGTCGACCCAACCGGCCTCGAGCATCTGCTTCGCGCGGCGCTCGATCACAGCACTGTGTTGCTCCCGATCCATGTCGAGGACGATGAGCATAGTGCGATATCGAGGCGCTCCGAGCGCATGCTCGGCGCGGAGCGTGCCGAGGGGACGGCCGGTCTGTTCGTAAACCTCGAGCGCGCGCACGATCCGCAGCGTGTCGTTCGGATGAACGGCGTCGGCGGAGATTGGATCGACCTGGGCCAGCCTGGCATGCAGCGCGGGCGCGCCCTCCGAGGCTGCGGTCTGCTCGAGATGTCGACGGACGTCGGGGTCCACCGGCGGGACGTCGACGAGCCCACGGACGAGCGCTCGGATCCAAAGACCCGTGCCACCGACGACGATCGGAAGACGCCCGCGGTCACGAATGTCGCGAATCGCGGCGTCTGCCAGGTTGGCGTAGGCGACTGCGTCCACTTCCTGGTCGGGATCGAGGACATCGAGGAGGTGGTGCGCCACGCCTCTAAGCTCGGGCAATGTCGGCTTGGCAGACCCGACGTCGAAGCCCCGGTACACCTGCACGCTGTCGGCGCCGACGAGCTCGCCATCGAAGTGGTGCGCTACTTCGATGGCGGCAGCGGTCTTGCCGCAGGCGGTGGGTCCCGCGATGACTAGAAGCGGCTGAAGCGCGTCAGTCATCGAAGCTCTCTCCGCTTCCTAGTGACACCTGAACGCGCCCGATCACACAGGATCGGTGGGCGTCCCGGCGTGGCCAGACACCGGCTACGATGCGCTCTGCAGCAGCGTCATCGAGCGGGTCGCCGTTGGGCTTGGCGGCGCGGTTTGCGAGCGACCGAAGCACGGCGTCCGTCCGATTTTCGCCGTCGCCTTCGAGACTGGTAAGCGCGGCTTCGAAGAGTTGGGTCGCGCGAGCGTCGGCGAGGAGCGCAGGGATGGCTCGCACGGCATAAGTGCCCTCGCCGAGCGCAGACCAATCGAAGCCGAGGTCACGCAGCAATGTTTCATGCCGCTCGAGCGCGGCTGCCGCGGATGGCGCAATCTCGAACCGATCGGGGAACAGCAGGTTGTGACGACGGACCGACCCGGTGGTCGCCGATTCGCGAAGCGCATCGTAACGGACGAGCGCATCGGCCCGTTCGCGGTCCAGCACCAGGATCTGATCGTCGCCCTCGCAGATCAGGACGCGATCGCGGACTTGACCGACGAAACGGAGGCCGTTTGGGTTGCGTGCCTCATACGGAGCAGCGGTCTGGGCAACTGTGGTTGCTCCCTTCGAAGCCGGACCCGCGCTTGCGTGGGTGCCAATGCGCGCCTCCCAATAGGCGTCGCCCGTGGGTAGGGCCGGAAGCCGCGCGGCAACCATCCGAGTCACGAGATCCACGAGTTGGGCGGTCTGTTTGAACCGCACCTCCATCTTTTGTGGATGGGCGTTGACGTCGACGTCTTCGGGCGGAAGACGAAGCGAAACCACTCCTCGAGGGTAGTGCCCCGGGGGCAATCGATCGCCGTACGCGAAGGCGATCGCGCGAGCGAGGCCCCGATCGACGATGGGACGGCCGTTGACGAACAAAAAGAGGTGCCGCGCGCCGGAGCGTGCGAGCTCGATCGGCGCCAAGACCGCGTCGAGGCCCACGCCCTCGCGCTCGGTATGGATCTCCTGAAGCGCCACGTCGCCGAACACCTGGTACGCGCGCTCGGCGAGATCGGCCGCCGGCAGGTACCGCCGGGCCGTGCGCCCATCGGATGCGACGACCAATCGTAGGCCCGGACGACTCAACGCGACGCGCTGACAAACCTCGAAAATTCTAGAAGTTTCGGTCTGACGGGCCCGAAGAAACTTCTTTCGCGCCGGCACGTTGTAAAACAAGTCATGGACCTCGACCGTCGTCCCAGGGGGGCACCCCGCGGGCGATATCTCCCGCACTTCGCCCCCTTCCACGATGACCCGCGTGCCCTCCAGGTCTGCCTTCGGCCGAGTGGTGATGGTCATCTTCGAGACCGACCCGATCGAGGGAAGGGCCTCTCCGCGAAACCCGAGCGTCGCGACACGCGCGAGATCCTCGAACGCAGCGATCTTGCTGGTGGCATGTCGTTCGATGCACAGGGCAGCGTCCTCAGGCGACATGCCGATTCCGTCGTCGCTCACACGCACCAAACCCCGGCCCCCGTCTTCCACTGACACGGTAATCGCGGTCGCCCCCGCGTCGATCGCGTTCTCGAGGAGCTCTTTGACCAGATTGGCGGGCCGCTCGATCACCTCGCCCGCTGCGATTTGGTCGATCAGCGTATCATCCAGCAATCGTACCGTTGAGCCCACGGCGTGCGCCTATCAAAGCTGCTTTCGATTGGCAATGAGGCCCTGTGAGATTGGCCCCATCGTTGACCCTCTGACAATCGCAATGCTACCGTGAAATTGGGGAGATAATCGGGAATTCACCGTCATGAAGGTATGTCCTGCCTGCAGAAGTGACTACGGCGCGGGAGAGGTATTCTGCCCCGTCGACGCCACGCGTCTCGTGACGACGTCGCAGATGAGCGTCAGTCCGCTCAATCCGGACGATCCTCTCGTCGGCATGGTGCTGGCCGGCCGCTATGTGGTGAAGAGCCGAATCGGCGAGGGCGGAATGGGCTTGGTCTACGAAGGCCTCCATCGCGATATCGACAAGAGGGTGGCGATCAAGGTCCTTCGCGATGACCTGTCGCGGCGTCCCGAGGTTGTTGCGCGCTTTCGCCAAGAAGCGAAGAGCGCGTCGAGGATCGGCCACGAAAACATCGTCGACATTTCGGATTTCGGTGAGACCACGCGCGGCGCGAGCTACTTCGTCATGGAGTTCCTCGATGGGGAAGACCTCGCGAACGTTCTCGGTAGAGAGGTGACGGTCGACTCCGATCGAGTGTGCGGCATCGTGCTTCAGTGCTGCCGCGCGCTATCGGCAACGCACGCCAAGGGGATTGTTCACCGCGACATCAAGCCCGAGAACATCTTCCTCACCAAGCGCGACGGCGTCGACGATTTCGTCAAGATCGTCGACTTCGGCATCGCCAAGATGAGTGACATCGAAACCGACGGCGCGCCGGGGCGCAAGCTGACCAAGACGGGAATGATCTTCGGTACGCCGGAATACATGTCACCCGAACAGGCGGCCGGAAAAGAACTGGATCACCGTGTCGACGTGTATGCGCTTGGCATCATCCTTTACGAGTGCCTCGCCGGTCGCGTCCCGTTTGAAGGGGATACCTTCATGGGGGTGCTTACCCAACACTTGTTCGCGGAGCTGCCGCCGATCGCCGAGATGAATCCGCAGGCCAAAGTGAGCCGGGAGCTCGAGCTGGTGATCCGCAAGGCGCTCGCCAAGGATCCTGACGACCGATACCAGGACACCGAGGAGCTGGCCGAGGCGATCGACTGTGCCCTCGACGGGCGTCTGAGCCGTGCGACGGTGAAGACCCCTCCTTCCGCATTTGGCCCGCCGTCTCTGAGCTACCTTGCACCGGTGCCACGCCGAAAGACGTCGCGCTGGGTTTGGGCGGCGACGGCCGTTGGTGCAGTGGCTGCGCTAGTGTGGGTGGCTCTCGGACCTGTCTCGGGGCCCGGGAGCGAAGCAGGGGCCAGCCCTGCGCCTGCGGAGACGGGGCCGGTGGTCGAGATCGACGAGCCCGTTCTCGGTGATGTCGAGCCAGAGCTCACGGTGGTCAACGTCCACGTGGCGACCGATCCATCCGGGGCCCGAATCATTCTCGACGACGGGGTGGTGGGCTGCGCCACGACCCCATGTACGCTCGAAACCGAGCGAGGGTCGACGCTGGTGATTCGCGCCAAGCTTGGTAAACGCAGGGGCCGCACCGCGATCACCCCGACCCAAGAGGAAACGGTCTTGATCGAGCTCCACGCCCCCAAGAGGCCCCAGCCAAAACCTCGCAAGGCCGAGGCTCCCAAGCGCAAGCGTGACAAGCCTGCCCGATCCTCGGACCTCAAGGTTCCCGAGTGGGCTCAGTGAGCGACGCTGAACGCAAGACGTTAGCGGATCTCGAGTGGGACCAGGTGGAGCAGGCGGTCGCGGATCGCTGTCAGGGTCCGCTTGCCAAGGGCCTCTCTTTGCACCTCGCCGAGTCGTTCGAGGAGACCGAGCGGATGCTTGCCGAGGCGAGAGAAGCCCGGACGCTGCTCGACCGGAACGATCCGCTGCCGCTCGATGGTATCTGCGAAATCGCGTCCTCGCTGCAGCACCTCGAACGGGAGGGCGTGCTCGACGCAAGCGCGCTGAAGGACATCCGCGTGACATTGCGGGCGGCGGCTGCGCTTCGGCGGTTTCTCGCCCAGCGCAAAGATAGCCTTCCGTATCTGCATCGTGCGTGCGCCATCGACCCCACGCTCGACGGCCTCGCGGCAGAGGTCGGGATGTCGATCGGGAGATGACGGCACGCTCCTCGATTCCGCAAGCGCCGAGCTTGCGCGGCTGCGTGAGGAGGTCGGCAACCTTCGTGGGCGCATCGTGCGGAAGCTCGAAGACCTGATTCAGAAGCGAAGCGCGATCTTGCAGGATTCGTTCTATACGATTCGGGAAGGACGCTACGTCCTTCCCGTTCGCACGGACGCTCACGAGCGCTTTCACGGCATCGTGCACGGATCGAGCGCCAGCGGTGCGACGATCTTCGTCGAGCCGCGAGAACTCGTCGATCGCGGCAACCGTCTCAAGATGGCCCAGGGCGAGCTCGAGCGGGAGGAGCGGCGAATCCTAGCTGCCCTGTCGGAGTTGGTGCGCCAGTACGTGCCACAGATCCGTGCCGCCGCCGAGGCACTCGACCACGCGGACTTGCGCGGTGCTAGCGCACAGCTTGCCGTTGATCTGGGCGCCCAGTTCGTCGAGCTGTGCCAGGAGCCACGCATCACGCTGCGCGGGGCTCGCCATCCATCGTTGGTGTTGGCCGGAGTCGAGGTGGTGCCCAACGATATCGAACTCTCGGGGGGAGAGGCGCTCGTGATCTCAGGGCCGAACGCTGGCGGCAAGACCGTCGCCCTCAAGATGCTCGGCCTGGCGGCCCTCATGACGCGAGCGGGTCTGGCCGTTCCGGTCGACGAAGGGAGCGCCTGTGGGTTCTTCTCGCCGGTGCTTGCAGCGGTGGGCGATGAGCAGAGCCTCGCCCGGAGCCTATCGACGTTCTCCGCACACATTGTGACGCTCCGAGGCGTACTCGCTCAGGCGGGCGAGCGCGTGCTGGTGTTGCTCGATGAGCTTGCGGGTGCCACCGATCCGGAAGCCGGCGCCGCTCTGGCGTGCGCGATCGTGAAGACCCTAGTGGAGCGCGGGTCAGCAGTGGCCGTCACCACCCACTATGAAGCGTTGAAGGCGCTCGCGGCGGAACGCGAAGAGATGCACAACGCGTCCGTCGGATTCGACTTCGACACCATGTCGCCCACTTTCCGGATGACGATGGGCGTGCCTGGCGGCTCGAACGCGCTCGAGGTCGCGCGACGCTACGGGATCCCCGCGGAAGTCATCGATCAGGCAAGCAGTGCGCTGCCCGAGCATTCGCGCAACTTCGAAACTTTGGTGGCGAAACTCGACGCAGCGACTAAGGCGACGCTCAACGAACAGTCGGCCCTCGAAGAGGATCGAATTAGAATCAACCAAGAGCGAGCAAAGCTCGACCTGCGCGGTCAGGAGCTCAAGGCACGCGAGGCCAAAGGGCTCGGGAGGGAGTCCCAGAAGTTAGTCGACCAGGTCAGGGAGCTTCACGCCCGGCTCGATCACGCCAAGAAGGAGCTTCGGCAGCGTTCCGAAGCCGAGTCGGTAGAGGCGGCGTCCAACGCGTTGCGCGAGGGAGCCGAGCTTCTCGGCGAGCTCGATGCCCATCGACTGTCGCTGGAGCCGGAGCCGGTGGAGACTTCAGCGCTCGACCCCACCGCCGTTCGAGTCGGCGATCGGGTTTGGGTCGAGCGGCTACGCAGCCCGGCCGACGTGATCGCAGGGCCCGCGCGCGGCAAGGTTCGCGTCTCCGCGGGCATGATGAAGCTATGGGTCGATGTGACCGACCTGCGCGCACTCAAGGAAGTCTCCATTGCGCCGGTCCGAGAATCGAGTGCGGCTTCCGCCGCGCACTCGAGGCCGCAGCGCGCACTCCGAACCAGCGACAACACGCTCGACGTTCGCGGGCTCCGCGCGGATGACGCGGTGGCGTTGGCCGAGGCGTTTCTCGATCGGATGTACGGCGCCGCCGAGTCCAGCGTGTTCATCGTTCACGGGGTGGGCAGCGGCGCGCTTCGCGTGGCGATCCACGAGCACCTCGCGCGGGACGCGGCCTATGTCGAGGGGTTCCGCCAGGCGACTCGAGACGAGGGCGGACCGCAGGTGACGGTCGTGTCTCTCAAATAGCCGAAGCGGTTTAGGCGTTGGCTTTCTTAGGCTCGCCCTCGGTCATGCCCGGCTTTACCGCGAACTGCCAGACCGCAAGGCCGAAGGCCACCATGGCGATCGACGACCATTGCGCCGGCGTCAGCCCAGCGTACCGAACATCGCCTCCTTCGAGCGGCGCAGCTCGGAGGAAGTCCAGGAAGAATCGAACTGGCGCGTACACCAGCGGAAGGAGGACGCAGTAGAACCCAACTGGACGGCGCCTTCGATGCTCGAGCCAGATGAACAGCCCGATGATCAACGCCGAGTAGAGCACTTCGTAAAGGCCGAGATCGTGGCGCGGCTGAAAGGGCGGGGCGCCGAATCGGTAGTCGGCCACGGCCAGCGCGAAGTCGGTGACTTTGCCGGCATGGTCGTGAACGGAGAAGCAGCCCAAGCGCCCGAAGAACCAACCGAATGGCAAACCGAAGCAGATCGCGTTGGCGTAGGGGAGCAGCGGCATCTTCCTGCGGTAGCGCCAGATGAAGCAGCCGAGGATGCCGCCAAAGAAGCCGCCGTATGACGAGAGCCCAAGCCATGTCGAGAAGAACATGGAGGGATTGCGCAGGACTTCCATCAACGTCTCGCGCTCGTAGAAGAGGCCGTTCAAGAAGTAGCCGAAAAGGAAACCGGTCACGACGGCGTAGGTCACTAGGTCGCCGGTCGCGACGGTATCGAGGTCGTTGCGTTGTGCGAAGCGACCGGCCACCCACGCGCCGAGCAGCACGCCCGTCGCGACCAGAACGCCGAACGGCTGAATCGATAACGTGTCGCCCAGGACGGGGATCGAGAACGGAAGGGGGATGTCCCAGGGCTCGAGACGGAACCAAGGAATGAACAGAGAAGCATGCATGGCGGCCGAGCCTAGCATCGACATCCTTGCACCGCCGCTTAGACAACCGCTAAGGGCTGCGCGAGGCGAAACCATGACCGAGATCATCGCAGTAGGCGCCAGAGAGATACTGGACTCCCGAGGTAACCCCACGGTTGAAGTCGACATCGAATTGATGGGGGGCGCGAGAGGCCGAGCTGCCGTTCCGTCCGGCGCCTCGACCGGTGAGCACGAAGCACACGAGCTCCGGGACGGAGACGCGAGCCGGTATCTGGGCAAGGGGGTCTTGAAGGCCGTCCAAAACGTGGTGAACGAGGGCGCGCCCCAGGTGGTCGGCCTGGATGCGCTCGATCAGTTCGGGGTCGATCATGCCCTGTTGGACTACGACGGCACGCCGACCAAAGCCAAGCTCGGCGCCAACGCGATCCTCGGTGTCTCGATGGCCGTTGCGCGGGCTGCTGCCGATGCCGTCGGCCTTCCGCTGTGGCGCTACCTCGGAGGCGCGCAGGCGCGCGTCCTGCCCACCCCGCTGATGAACATCATCAACGGGGGCGCTCATGCCGACAGCGGCCTCGAGATTCAAGAGTTCATGGTCGTTCCTCACGGCTTTGACACGTTCGCCGAGGCGCTTCGCGCCGGCGTCGAGACGTTCCACCACCTCAAGAAGCTCCTCAAGGAAGCGGGTCACACCACGGGCGTAGGCGACGAGGGTGGCTTTGCGCCGCAACTCTCCACCAACGAGGACGCGCTCGTGTTCGTGGCACGCTCCATCGAAGCTGCGGGCTATCGCCCAGGCGAGCAGGTCTCGATCGCCCTCGATTGCGCGGCCAGCGAGTTCTACGACAAGAAGCAAGGCGTCTACACGTTCGACAGGAAGCCAGTCGATGCCGCGGGCCTCGTGAAGATCTACGCCGAGTACTGCACCAAGTACCCGATCGTCAGCATCGAGGACGGTATGGACGAGAACGACTGGGACGGATGGAAGGTCCAGACCGACGCCCTCGGCAGCAAAGTCCAGCTCGTCGGAGACGACCTCTTCGTGACCAACACCGAGCGGGTCCAGGTCGGCATCGATCGAGGCGTCGCCAATGCGATCCTGATCAAGGTCAATCAGATTGGCACCGTCACCGAAACGCTAGACACCATCCGGCTCGGGGCTCAGCACGGATACGCCTCGATCATCTCGCACCGGAGCGGCGAAACCGAGGACACGTTTATCGCGGACCTAGCGGTTGCGACGGGCGTTGGCCAAATCAAGACCGGCTCCGCCTCGCGCTCAGAGCGAGTTGCGAAGTACAACCAGCTCCTTCGCATCGAAGAGCAGCTTGGGGACGGCGCCGTCTACGCGGGCAAGTCCACGTTCTGCGCCTAGGGCGACCCAACGGGTGCTCGGCGTCAGCCGGTGGCAAATCGCGAGACGGATTCGTTGTCGTATTGGCCCGCGCGGAACGCATGGTCGCTGAGGATTCGGCGCAGCCCCTGGACGTTCGTCGAGAAGGGCTCGACGCGCATCTCGGCCAACATGCGATCCATCGACAGGAGCGCTCGGTGCCGGATGGGCGCGTGGGCGGTTAGCTTGGCAATCAAAGGCCGGTCGTCGGCCGGGAGCGGCAGGCCGACCGTGGCCGATGAGGTTGCCCGAAAGCGGCCCTGAGGCGCAGGCGCCACCGAATATGAGGAAACGACCGCGTCGTGTTGATCGAGCGCGAGGATGGACACGTCGAGTGCGTGCCCTTGAGGTTCGATGGTTTCCAGCTCTTCGGGGATCGGCTCGCCCGATGCGATTCGAAGTTGCAGCGCGACCAAGTCCACTCCGGTGACCATCTCGATGAGTGTGTGGTGCCGTGGCAAGCCGATCTTCACGTCGGACACCCAGAACAGGCCCAACGGGTCGATGTGAAACTTCACTTCGAGAAGCCCAGCGTAGCGAAGCTCGGCGGCGAGGCGCCGGGCGCTCTCGAACAGTGCCATCCGAAACGCCGCGCCATCAGAGCGGAAGAGCAGCTCGGGGGAGGGCGTTTCGTGGATCAGGGCATGCTCCGCTGTCGAAAGGCTGCGGTCGCATTCCGCGATGGCGGTGGTTTCGCCATGGGAGTCGGCAGCCACGAGGACGCCGATCTCGCGTGGCCGTCTCGTATCTTCCGCATCGTGGACCGTTCGCACTTGGGACCGTTCCGCGGCGGCCCAGATGGTAGTCTGGTCGGTGAGGGCACCGAGCACGTCGAGGTCGGTTCCGACCACTGCTACGTCGGCCTTTTCAGCAGCACTCGCCAGCTCGAACATCTCGGGCTGGCCCTGATAGCCAAGGTGGGCTGCGTCCGCACCGGCCTGCTCGAGAATCCCCGGGAGCTGGTCAGGGGGAATCGCGCTCGCTTCTTCGAAGTCGACCTCGATGCGCCGATCCGCAGCTTCGACGTGACGGCTCGCCGGCATGTCTTTGGGGGCGACCACAATCGATTCTACGCCCATTCGTCGGCATGTACGTGCTACGCGGGTCGCGGCCTCTCCACGGCGCAAGATCAGTACTTTTTCGAACACCAGCGGAGCATAGCAACCGCCTTGCTCGGAGCACCCCCAGGCCCGACTTGACCGAATCAGGCGGGGGAGCCAGTAGCCACGCGATGCCGGTGTGGCTTCGCTCGCGTGGTTTGAAACGCCGTTCGGTTCGTCACGGGGAGCTGTCGTGGCGGGCCGAGGCGATGCTCGAGTCCTTGGGTCTCGACGAGGCCGAGCTGTCGATCCTGCTCTGCGACGATGCGACGATTCGCTCCCTCAACCGCCAGTACCGCAAGAAGAACAAGGCGACGGACGTCCTGGCGTTCCCGATGAACGAGGGCCCCGGCCCGGGGCTCGAGTCAGGGTTGCTAGGTGACGTGGTGATCTCTTTGCCCACCGCGACCCGCCAGGCAGCCGAACACGATCGCCCAATTATCGACGAGGTGACCTTTTTGTTGGCTCACGGGCTCCTGCACCTCCTCGGCTATGACCACGGCAACACTCGGGAAGAGCGGAAAATGAATGCCCGCACCGAGGATCTCTTGTCCGCTGTCGAGGCTGCCCGCTAGCCTTCGCAGCGTGTGGAAAACCGTCGGCGAGGCCTCCTATTTCGACCGTCCGAACTTCGCGGTGTGCGTAGGTTTTAATGCTTAAACGCCTGAAACCAGGACACATTTATCTGCTGACTTGTGCGGTCGCCAAACCGGGGCGACTCCGCTGTCGAACCTGTGGACGGCCTGTGGGTAACTTCGTGCGGACGGCGGTTCGGCTCGGGCCAGCTACGGGAGGGCGTCCCTTCGGATCGCTTAACCCCTAGAAATTTGTTTGCGAAACCGCACAAAGCCACTTGTCAGCAACGAAAAACCTAGGCATAGATGGCGCCGTGGCTGTCTGGGGCTTCTTTTGGGGGCCTTTCCATTGGATCGACGGGGCAGGTCACAGAGCTAGGAGGGAATTATGGTAGCGGGCAAGCGAATGACGAAAGCCCAGATCATGAGCGAGCTGGCCGACAAGAGCGGCCTCACCAAGAAGGAAATTACGGGCGTCTTCGAAGCACTTCGAGACCTCGTCAAAAAAGAGCTTGGACGCCGTGGCCCGGGGGAGTTTGTCATTCCCGATATGATCAAACTAAAGGTGCGCAAGATTCCGGCGAAACCCGCTCGGATGGGACGAAATCCGGCAACCGGCGAGGAGATGATGCTTCCGCCCAAGGCCGCGTCCAAGAAGATCCGTGCAACGCCTCTCAAGAAGCTCAAGGACCTCGTCCTCTGAGTCATTGAGAAAACACGAATCGAGAAAAAGGGGCCATCAGGGCCCCTTTTTTGTTGGCCGTGTGCGCCGTGGACTGGCGCCACGGAGGCGGCCTTCTGCGTAGCTGAGAATGAAGCGAATCTGATCAGCGTCGAGCGTGAAAGACACGCGGATGCGATCGTCTTCCGGTGTGAGCTCCATCCGCCGCAGCCTCTTACCAAAGCCCGCGAGCGTCATGATGAGTTGCTGCGAATAGAACTGCGCGACTTTCTTCCAGTACACCGCCGCGGCCTGCGCGAGGCTGTCCGAACCGTACGTCGCGAGCACCGTGACCGTCGCTTCATCCGGACCGGTTTCGCGCACTGCGATGCGGAGCCGGACCGGTATGTGCCGGATGTTGCCCATCACGAACCGGTGCACGCCTTCGACCTCGAGCGAAATCACTTCTTCGGGCCCCATCGATAGCAACGCGTCTGGCCCACGCGCCGTGACGAGTCCTTCCTCGTCGGCGTCTCGAAGCTCGCGGGCTTTCGTCATCGCGAGGACGCGTTCGAGATCTTGGCGCCGGGTGATGCTGAAGTGGTGCGCGCTTAGGAGTGCGATCGTACGCGGCGTTTGATCGAGGTTGTGCCAACGTGCAGTGGGCACGCCGTACCGCTGTTTCCAGCGCACCCCTTTGCCGCGGGAGCGGGCCAGGCGGCCGACGCTCTTGCGCGTGAACGTGGCATCCCGGCGGTGCCGCCCCGCAAGCACGAGCTTGGAGCGCTCCAGATTGGGCGTTGCGACCAGGAGCCGATCGAGATCTGCTACAGGGTCGATGCCCGATCCGAGGAGGAGCAACTGCCAGTCGGGAATACCCTGCAAAAAGCTAGTGACATCAGGGGCAAGCGGCGATTCACGCACGCGCCTCATGTCGACGCGGAGGGCCAGTTGAGCACCGGGCGGGATGCGGGAGGGGCCGGTGAGGGCAGAAGCGGCGACCGGGCCGATGTCCGCGTCGGTGTCCGTGTCGGCGCCAGCGTCCGCCTCGGTGTCGGTGTCCGTGTCGGCGCCAGCGTCCGTGAGCATCGGGACGCCGGCGTCTGCTCTGGGGTCCTGCTCGTCTTGGCCGGGCGCGCGCGACCACCTGGGATCTGGGGCGCCTTGGGGCAGGGGCGGGGTCGGGGCTGCCGCCACCTCCATCTCTCCCGTCAGACCGAACTCGACCTCTGTAGGTAGCGTCAGCTCGAAGTCGAAGTCGAACTGGGCGGTGGCGCTTGCGAGGTACGCGAACGCTGCGAGGTGGACGGCTGCCGATGCCACGAGTCCTAGCGTCGTGGAAAACGCTTCGAGGTGTTGACCCGTGCTCATCCTAATGACACTTCCTAGCAGAACACGGCTGTGCGGCGCACACGACGAGCTTTGTTGGAGTCCTGCGGTGTGCTTGTTGGCGCGGTCGGCGTTTTGTCACTTTTGTCGTTCTTCTCATTCTGGTCGTTCTGGTTGTTCTGGGGCCTGCCCACCGGTTGCAGTCTCGATGAGGCCCTTGGTTCGATCGAGGTCGGGCTCCCCGTGGAGCAGCGCGATCTCGGTCCACCGCGTCGGGTCGTCGCCAAGCGCTTTGTCTCTCCGATACAGTCTGCACCTGGCTTGGAGGGCGCGCGTCTCGGCTACCTACGAGCGGGCGCGCTCCTTCACTCCACCACGACCGAGCCGCTTGGGTACGATGGATGCGAGGGTGGCTGGTACGAGCTGGACACCGGCGGATTCTCTTGCCATGGGCGAGACATCCTCGTGTTCTCAGGGGAGCGGCTTCCCGAGCTGCGTGCGCGTCAACCGGATCGCGAGGCGCCGATGCCCTACGAGTACGCGACAGTTCGCCGAAAGACTCCACTCTACAAGCGGCTGCCACACGCGGACGAGCTCTACACGGTGCCTAGCGACGTCCCGGATGCCGGCGTCGGTCCCGCGTCCGCGTCACCGATCGACAATCCGCTCGTCCTGCGTGTCCTGAGGCCGGGGTTCTACGTCAGTTTGGATCGCACGTTCGAAAAAGATGGCGAGACCTACTGGCGCACCCAGCAAAACGGATTCGTGCCCGCCGGGCACATGCGGCAAAAGGAGTGGAGCGCGTTCCACGGGCAGGCGCTCGACGGTCCGCGATGGAATCTTCCCGTGGCGGTGACCCGCAGGGAGAAGACCCCGCTCTACCGAGTCAACGACCGGGAGAAGCTTCGGCCGACTCGCGAGCACCTCGAGCGCCGCTCCTGGCTCGCGGTGCGGTCACGCCGGCTCGTCGGTGGGGTCAGGTACCTGGTCGTGGGGGATGGCGAGCTCGTCCGTGAGGCCGATGTTCTGGTGGTTCAGCCGAGCGCGCCGCCTGAACAAGTCGGGGAGGGGGAGCGCTGGATAGACGTAGACCTCACGCATCAAGTTCTGGTGGGCTACGAGTGGAAGCAGCCCCGCTACGTGACCCTCGTCTCGACCGGGCGGACCAGGACCCCGAGTCCCGAGCTGAACTATCGGACGCCCAAAGGCCTCCACCGCATTCGGGGCAAGCACCTGACAGCGACCATGGACGACGACGAGCCCGGCGAGCCGCCGTATTCGCTCGAGGACGTGCCCTACGTCATGTATTTCAGGGGCGCGTATGCGTTCCACAGCGCGTTCTGGCACGACCGATTTGGTCGGCCCCGCAGCCACGGTTGCATCAACCTGGCACCGCTCGACGCCAAATGGCTTTACAACTGGGCGGGGCCTGATCTACCGGAGACCTGGCATGGGGGGTCGGCCACCGAGGAGAATCCCGGGACTTGGGTCTACGTTCACGGGGACACCCCCTAAAACCGGCTGCGGTGGGCTTTGCGGGGCTACTTGGCCAACGCGGCTCGAACTGCCTTGAGCAGCTTCTGGCCGGCCGGGCCAACGTCCTTCGCCACTGCATCCGGAACGCCCTTTTCTTGGTCCTTGAACTTCTGGAGCTCCGCCGGGCTGGGGTCGTGGATGTCGTAGCCGTAGCGGACTAGGTTCTTCAGTAGAATCGGCTCCATCTTGCGGACTTGCTCTCGACCCCAGAGGGTAAGGTCGTAGGGGGACGTTCAGGAGGACCTTCTGAATGTCGGGGGGCAGCGTGTCGAACCACTTCTTCGAGTAGACGACGATGCCCGGCTGGTACGAGTGTCGCGAGAGGAACAGATTGCGTTCGTCGTCGTCGAGGCCCTGGTACCACGTGGTGGCCATCGCGAAGAGCGGAGTGTTGTCGAACCCATCGACGACGCCCGTCTGTAGGCTCGTCATCGTATTGGCGACGTCGATCGTGACGGGGCTCGCGCCAAGCGCTTTGTATGCCGCGACGTGGGCCAACGCCTCCTGTGACCGGTAGCGAATGCCCTTCATGTCGTCCGGGCTCCGGATGGGCCGCCGGCTAAAGTAAGAGCGGAAACCGTTCTCTCCCCACAGAGCGAAGACGAGCTTCTGCTTTTTGAGGATCGCGCGGACCTGTTTCAGCACTGCGGGGTCATCGAGAGCCTTGTCCGCCTGCTCGACCGTATCGAAGACGTAGGGCGCCTCGAGGACGTTGACCTCGCGGACAATCGAGCTCAATCCGCCCACGGAGCCGGCGAAGCCCTGCTTGCTGCCCATTTGGGTCCGCCGCGCCAACGATCGCTCGTTCGAGCTACCGAGGCGCAGCTTCACCTTCACACGGCCGCCGGTCTCTTCTTCGACGTACTTCTTCAGACGCTTGAGCTGCAACGCCCAAGGGCTGCCCTGGGGGGACGACCGACCCCATCTCCAATACGTAGTCCTGGGCCGATGCCGGAGCGGGCCCGGCGAACGGGCCAAACAGGCCAAAGACGAAGGAAAGGGCGACAAACGCCGCAGCACAGATCATGGACTTACGCATTGGATTCTCCTCGGGTGGGGCTGGCCCAGTGGACGACCCGGTGGTCGAGCCTATTCAGATCAGAAAATGTCGTCGATGTCGGCCATCAACTTCTTGGCCTTGCGCTGCTCGCACTGATTTTCCGGGGATGATTCCCGGGGACCGAGTTCGCGTCGCCGTTGAGGACGTAGTGGACGAGCTCCTCGAACAGCGGGCGGTTGTCTTCCTTCACTGCCCATTCTTCCGCCATCAAGATGCGCGTGGAGAAGTAGTTGGGATGCGCGTCGATCGAGACGTTGAAGTGTGCGGCCGACTTCCTCATGTCGCCGCCGGCGAAGCCGGGCGCCTTGGCGTAGAAGATGCCGAAGTAGCGGTCGGGCCCCTGGTAAAAGTAGAGCGGATCCTCATCGAGGCAGAACTCCATGATCGAACGGATCTCGTCCTTGTACGAAAGCAGGGTCGCGAAGCTCTCGAGGATGGCCCAGCGGCCCATGTTCGAAGACCGCCAGTAGAGGGCCGGGACCGCCTTGGCGCTGAGGACGCTGATCGCGTCCTCGATGCGCTCGCCACTCGCCATCTTATCGGCAAAGGCCGGCGACATCGCCGACAGTGCGCGCTCCGCTGCTCTGGTGCCCGATTCGTGAGTGTCCTTGTAGAGCTGCGGGTGGTCCTCGTCCGGACGAAGAAAGCAGTCTGCATAATAGTAGATCGCGTGCGAGAGGTCGGTGAGCGCCTCCGCGTCTCGAGGGATCGAGGTCGGTTGCCGTCGGTCCACGCGTCGACGGCGGCCTTGGCCTGTACTTCATCTCCGCGGTTCGCCCACGCTGCCGAGGCGGTTTCCAAGAGCGCGACCACCTTCTTCTGGGCCGCGTCATCGAGTCGAGTGGAGTCTGAGGTCGTCTCCCACGCGGTCTCACGGGTCGACCCACAACTGGCCACCAGGGCAGCCATGCATACTAGGGCAACCCAGTGCCCGATCTTCAACGAACTCATCATACTTTTCCTCCTGCTCCCCGGCCCAAGCGGCAGGGCTACCGACGGGGCATACCAAGAGGGCTTTCTTCCTGTCAACGACGCAAAGCTCCAAGCCGTCGGTTTGCTTGCGGGGGTCTGGGGCGCTGTGGTACGTCGCTGCCTGAAAATTTGGTTTGCCTCTCCTGGGTGGGCCGCCACGGCCCGCCCTTTTTTCGTTTAGGGACCCCAAGCAGAAATTGACCCACGCTACTGAACAACTCGTCAACGCGTTGGAGCCGTTGATCGGCCCGATTTGCCGTGCCCACGGGCGTCGAGTTGGTCGACGTACGCTGTTTGAGGGAGCCGGCTGGGGATGGTCATTCGGGTGGTCATCGACAGGGTGGTCCCAGGCCTGGAGGTCGGCAGTGGGGTGTCACTGGAGGATTGCACCGGGGTCAGTCGGGACGTATCCACCTCATTGGACGTCCACGATGATTTGTTTCCTTCCGGGGGGTACCGTCTCGAGGTGAGCTCTCCTGGGCTCGCGCGGCCTCTGGTCAAGCTCAGCGACTTCGAACGATTTTCGGGTCGCGAGGTCGAAGTGCGAACACGAACACCAATCGAACGGCAGCGCCGCTTCAGCGGGAAGCTGCTTAGGGTCGTCGAACAGAGCATCGAGCTCGACCAAGACGGCCAGGTCCTTTTGATTCCACACGTGGACATCGCGGAAGCGAACCTCGTGTATCGATTCTCGAACTAGGTGGGTAGATGGCCATGCAGCAAAGCGCGCTCTCCCTTCAGAACGTCATTGAACAGGTCAGCCAGGAGAAGGGCATCGACGCCAAGATTCTGGTGGAGGCGACCGAGCAGGCGATTCTGACGGCAGCCAAAAAGACCTTCGGGCCCGATCGGGAGCTCGAAGCGAAGTTCAACAAGGAAACTGGGGCAGTCGATCTGTTTCAGTACATGACCGTCGTGGAGGCGGTGGAAAACAGCGAGCAGGAGATCACGGTCGAAGAGGCGCAGACCTACGGGCTCGAAGCCGAGCTCGGCGAGGAGCTCGGCTTTCAGATTTTTTACCTTCCCGAGGACCGCGAGAAAGCGCGCGAACAAGACAAGCAGTTCGGCGAGCTGCTCGGCATCGACCAGAGCCGGAGCCGTTTCGGGCGTATCGCTGCGCAGACCGCCAAGCAGGTCATCATCCAGCGCGTCCGGGATGCCGAGCGCGACCGCGTCTACGCCGAATACAAAAGTCGCCAGGGTGAGATCATCACCGGCGTCGTGCGTCGCTTCGAGCGTGGCTCGAACATCATCGTCGACCTCGGCCGAGGCGTGGAGGCCGTGCTGCCGCCGCGTGAACAGACGCCGCGCGAAAGCTACCGCCCCGGGGACCGCATCGTGGCCCTCTTGAAGGATATCGACCGCGAGGCCCGCGGGCCGCAGATCATCCTTTCCCGTACCGACGTCGGGATTCTCGTGAAACTCTTCGAAATGGAGGTTCCCGAGATCTATGAGGGCATCGTGCGAATCGTAGCCGCCGCCCGCGAGCCGGGCGCCCGCTCGAAGATTGCGGTGAGCAGCCGGGATTCCGATGTCGACCCGGTGGGAGCTTGTGTGGGCATGAAGGGATCACGCGTGCAGGCCGTGGTCCAGGAGCTTCGCGGCGAAAAAATCGATATCGTGCCGTGGGACCGTGACCCGGCTCGCTTTGTTTGTAACGCCATCGCTCCCGCGGAGGTCGTGCGTGTCGTCATCGACGAGGGTAACTCCAACATGGAGCTCGTGGTGCCGGACGCGAAGCTCTCCCTGGCGATTGGCCGGCGTGGCCAGAATGTGAGACTCGCTTCGCAGCTCAGCGGCTGGAGGCTCGACATCGTCAGCGAGTCCCGCTTTCAGCAGATCGAGGAAGAGGCGATGGCTGCACTGTCACGGCTCAGCACCGACGAAGAACTCTCCCGGTCGCTCTACCGCATGGGCTTCCGAAGCCTGGACGAGGTCGTCGAGGCGAGCGAGGCCGAGCTTGCCTCGGTGCAGGGGCTTTCAGCCGACGATGTGCCGAAGCTGCGCGAGGACGCTGCTGCGGCGACGGAAGAGCTTCGCCAGGAAAACTTGGCCGCGATGGCCGATCGGACCGAGGCGCCTTCAGAGCGCGACAAACTTCTGCTCGTACGAGGAGTCAACCCACGCATGGCCGATCAGCTCGAACAGAACGGCTATGCGTCTGCAGACGCGATTGCAGCCGAAGAGGACACCGATCGCCTCGCGATCAAGTCAGGGCTCGGCGCATCCAGGGCGCAGGCACTCAAGGCTGCCGTCGCAGAGTTTGTGGGGACCGAGTGGCCGCCGGTCGACGTGAAGATGCAAAAGAGCATCGCCGCGGCGAAGGAAGAGGCAGCGCGCTTGGAGGCGGAAGCGGCTGCGGCGGCAGAGGCAGAGGCAGAGGCGGCGGCCGCGGCCGAAGCGGTGGCAGCAGCAGAGGCAGCAGCAGAGGCAGAGCCAGCGTCCGATACCCCAGGGGAGACCAAGCAGGAGTAGGCTTCGATGCTGGGTGTCATGGGTCAGAGCGCACGAGAGAAGCCTTCGCGGCGGATGTGTGCCGGGTGCGGTAGCCGCGCCGCGCGCGAGGAACTGGTGCGCCTGGTCGTCGGGGACAGCGCGCCGTTCGTGGCCGTCGATCTTGGCCGCCGGCTCGGTGGCCGGGGCGTGTCGGTTCATCCGAAGAAGGCCTGTGTCCGCTCGGCCGCGCTCCGCGGCGGATTGGCGCGCGCGCTTCGCGGCGTGGCCCGGCTCGAGCCCGAGAGCATCGAGCGGATGCTCGTGGAGCAATATGAACAACGCGCATTGGGTCTGCTCAGCGCGGCCCAGCGTTCGCGAAACCTCGCTCTCGGGGGTGATGCGGTTCGCGCCGCTTTGAAGGCAAACAAAGGGGATCTCTTGATCCGCGCAAAGGATTCACGTGGCCGCGGGGATGAGCTCGCGCACACGGCAACGGCGCTTGGTTGCGCGACAGCCGCTTGGGGGACAAAGGCCAGCTTGGGGGACGTCTTCAGTCGTTCGGAGCTGGGCGTTCTCCTGATTACGGATCGGGGCATCGCGGCTGCGATCCTGGATTGCCTGTCGCACGTCGAGGCCCTAACGGAGGATGGATGAGTAAGGTTCGAGTCTACGAGGTCGCCCGAGAGTTGGGGGTCGAGAACCGCGACCTGATCCAGCGAATTGCGACTCTAGGGATCCAGGTGCGCAATCACATGAGCGTCCTCGACCCGGTCGAAGTGGACCGTATCAAACGCTCGCTTGGCAGGGACCGCAGTGAGGCGATGATCGAAGAGCGCATTCGGCCTACCGTCGTCCGTCGCAAGCGACGCAAGCAGGCCGAAGAGCCAGAGGCCGAGGTCGTGGAGGCGACTGCGCCCGCACCGGTTGTTGCGGCGCAGCCCGCCGAGCCGGCACCGGCCGTGGCCACTCCGGCCCGAGAGCCCGAGGTGGTGGCGCCCGAGCCCGCCGAGCCTGTCACGCCCGCCCCCGTGTCGGTCGCCCCGGCGCCACCTCAGGAACAGCGCGAGGTGGAGCCGACGCCCGTGCCCAAGCCAGCCGGGCCGCCTGCTGATCCCGAGGAGCAGGATCGCTTTGCTCATGACGCGTTACCGCCGGGCGTGATGCGTCGCGGTAAGGCTAAGGCGCCGAGTGCAACGCCGCTTTCCGAAGGGGCGCGCCGTCGCATCGTTGCCGAACACGCCGCGCAGCGCGAGCAGCACGCGCCACGTCGTCGCGAGATCCGCGGCCGTTCGTCGATTGGTCCAACGGGCCGTCCGCAGGGGCGCCCGGGCAAGAAGCGCCTGCAGCCGGGCAAGAAGCCTAAGCAGACCGAGATCACGGTGCCTAGCGCGCAGAAGCGTGTGATTCGCATCGATGACAACGTTCAGCTTCAGACGCTTGCCCAACGAATGAGCCTCAAAGCGACCGACGTCTTGATGAAGCTGATGGAGCTTGGCGTGTCGGGCGTTCACATCAACAGCACGCTCGACGCAGACACCGCTGCGGTCTTGGCCGGCGAGTTCAACTACGAGGTCGAGAACGTCGCACGGAGCGAGGACGAGCTCGTCGGCGACGCCCGCGGTGAGTTCGAGGACAAGGCCGGCGACCGAGGGCACCGGCCTCCGGTCGTCACCGTCATGGGTCACGTCGACCACGGCAAGACCTCCCTTCTGGACAAGATTCGCCAGGCGGACGTCGTTGCTGGCGAGGCCGGCGGCATCACGCAGCACATCGGCGCGTATCGCGTCGACACCGACCGGGGCACGGTCGTGTTCCTCGATACGCCCGGTCACGAAGCATTCACCGCAATGCGTGCCCGTGGCGCCCAGGCTACCGACATCGTCATTTTGGTGGTGGCCGCGGACGACGGCGTCATGCCCCAGACCAAAGAAGCGGTGGCCCACGCTCAGGCGGCCAAGGTGCCCATTGTCGTGGCGGTCAACAAGATCGACAAGCCAGAGGCCAACGCCGACACGGTAAAGAACGAGCTCGCCGCCCTCGGTCTACAGCCCGAGGATTGGGGTGGGGAGACGATCTTCATTCCGTGCTCCGCTATTACGGGTGAAGGTGTCGACAGCCTCCTCGAAAATGTTCTGCTTCAGGCGGAGCTTCTCGAGCTCACCGCGAACTCGAACATCCCTGCCGAGGGTGTCGTGCTCGAGGCCTACCTCGACAGGGGACGAGGTCCTGTTGCTAACGTCTTGATTAGAGACGGTTCTTTGGATGCGGGCGACTACGTCGTGGCCGGCAGCTCCTGGGGCCGTGTTCGCGCGATGACCGATGACCGTGGCAACCAGCTTTCGACCGCGGGCCCGGCCACGCCGGTCGAGGTGCTCGGCTTGGCGGAGCTTCCGGCCGCCGGCGACCTCTTCTATCAGGTCACCGACCAGCGCAAGGCCCAACAGGTGGCCGGGGCGCGCAAGAAGCCCGGGGCAACCGTCGCCGCACCGGCAGCCGGTCTTCGGGGCCTCGACCAGTTTCAAGCCCTCATGCAGAGCGGCGAGGTCCAGGAGCTTCGGCTGGTCGTCAAGGCCGATGTCCAGGGTTCGGTAGAAGCGCTCCACGGCGCGCTCACCGACCTGGCGACCGAGAAGGTCAAGGTCAACGTCATTCATACTGGCGTGGGCGGCATCACCGAGAACGACGTGATGCTCGCGAGCGCATCGCAAGCCATCGTCCTCGGCTTCAACGTGAGGCCTCAGGGCAAGGCGTCGTCGACTGCCAAGAAACAGTCGGTCGAGATCCGAACCTACAGCGTCATCTATGAGGCCATCGACGAGGTGAAGGCGGCGATGAAGGGTCTCCTCGCACCGACGATCGTCCAGGAGGACCTTGGCAAAGCGGAGGTTCGGCAGACGTTCGGCATCCCGAAGATCGGCACCATCGCGGGGTGCATGGTGCTCGAAGGCAAGATCAACCGTGGTGCCAAAGCGCGTCTCGTACGCGACGGCGTGGTCGTGTGGGAGGGTGCGATGGGCTCGCTCCGCCGCTTCAAGGAAGACACCAAAGAAGTCCAGTCCGGCATGGAGTGCGGGATCGGCCTTCAGGGCTTCAACGACATCAAAGAGCAAGACATCATCGAGTGCTACCAAGAGAAGCAGGTCGAGGCGACACTCGAGTGAGCTGAGCGCCGAGAGGTCAGAACATGGTCGTTGGCGTGTGCCAGATTTCGCTTTCGTTGCCGGGTGTGACCTCGCTGAAGGCCAAGCGTTCGATTATACGCAAGGTGCTCGACAGGACGGCGAACCGTTTCAACGTGTCCGTGGCGGAGGTTGGTCAGCAAGACGCCCATCGACAAGCCACGCTAGGCTTTGCGGTCGTGTCGGGCGATAGGCGACACGCCAACTCGATGCTCGACTCTATCGCCGCGTTCGTCGAAGGGTCGGCGGATGCGGTCGTACTGGATCGCTCCACGGAATTGGTTTCGATGGGTGACGTCGGGGATTGGACGGACTGACCATGGCACAAAAGGGCTTTCGTAGAGCAGACCGCGTGTCGGAGCGCATCCGGAGCGAGCTGATGGAGCTCCTGTTGCGCGGCAGCGTGCGCGACCCTGCGGCAAAGGATGTCGTGGTTTCGGCTGTGCGGATGACCGATGACTTGAGCATCGCCAGGGTCTACGTGCGCGTGCTCGAGGAAATCGATGCGGACCGCCAGGATACCGTGGTCGAAGCGCTCGGTCGCGCGAGTGGGCTTTCTCCGGCGGGAGATCGGGCAACGGCTGGGCCTTCGCCACGTGCCGAAGCTCGACTTCTACTGGGACGAGGTGGTGGATTCGGGGCTTCGGATCGAATCCATCTTGGACGAGATCCGCGAGGAGCCGGATTCTGAGTCGGAGGGTTCCACGTGATCGAACAAGTGCTCGACGTCGCTCGCACCGGAGAGCGTTTCCTCGTGGCCTGCCACCGGCGCCCAGATGCGGATTCGCTGGGCTCCGCATTGGGGCTCATCAAGACCCTGCGCGCGATCGGCAAAGAGGCCACGCTCTTCATGCCCGAAAAAGTTCCCGACTCGCTTCTCTTTCTACTGGATGGTGAGCAAGGTCTCGCGGAGATTCCGGAGGGACTGCGGTACGACGCGACCTGGGTCATGGACATCGCGGCCAAGGCGCTGTTGCCGCCGGGGTTCCCGAGCTCCGAGGTCACTGGCCCGGTGGTCATCATCGATCACCACCATGCACACGACGACGTTGGCGACATCGTCTACCGAGACACGGACAGTGCGGCGACCGGGGAAGTCGTCATACAGTTGATCGAGGGGTTGGGACTCGAGTCACTCCCCGAGGGGTCCGCGACGCCCTTGTACGCGGCCATCGTGTCGGACACTGGGGGTTTCCGTTACGCGACCACGACGCCGGCAACCTTGCGGTTGGGCGCGCGGCTCCTCGAAGCGGGTGCCGACCCCTGGCACGTAGCGTATCAGTTGTTCGAGCGCTGGGAGCCGGCGCGGCTTCGGTTGCTGTCGGCGATCATCGCGACGGTCGAGATGGCGTTCGACGGCCGTGTGGCCATCATGCGGGTGACTCGCGAGATGTTGGACATCTGCGGCGCCAACGACGACATGGTCGAGGGCATGGTCAATTACGCGCGCCGGGTCGAAGGTGTCGAGATCGGCGCGTTGCTGTGGGAGTGGGAGGTGCGGGATGCCGCGGGTGTGCACGTCGAGACCAAGGTCAGTCTTCGCTCGCGCGGTGAGGCTGACGTATCGGTGATAGCGGCGGCCCTCAACGGGGGCGGCCATCGTGCGGCCGCGGCGACGCAGCTCGACATCACCATCGATCAAGCCGAAGAACGGTTGCGGGCGGAGCTCACCAAGTACTTCGGATGAACGGCCTTCTCATCGTCGACAAGCCCGCCGGGTGTACGTCGCACGACGTCGTGCGGCGCGTCCGTAAGGCCTTGGGGCAGCGCTCGGTCGGACACGCCGGCACGCTCGACCCGCTAGCCACCGGGGTGTTGGTGGTCGCGGTCGGGGAGGGCACCAAGCTCGTTTCGCACTTGCAGTCCGACGACAAGCGCTACGAGGTGACGATTGCCCTGGGTGCCGAGACCGACTCCCTCGACGCGGACGGGGAGGTGACCGATACCGCGAAGGTGCCGCCGCTCGATTCGGCGATGGTGGAACGAGCGCTGCTGCCGTTCATCGGGCGCAATCTCCAGGAGGCACCCAAGCTGAGCGCCATCAAGCTGGGCGGGACTCCCCTTCACCGCCGGGTGCGTCGGGGTGAAGACGTCGAAGCGCCCGTGCGCGAGGTCGAGCTCTACGAGGCCAAGGTCGACGAAGTCAGCCAGGAGGCGCTGCGGTTGCGCCTTCATTGTGGCAAGGGCTTCTACGTGCGGTCGTTGGCACGAGACGTCGCACGGGCGCTTGGGACCCTCGGCCATGTGAAGGCCCTGCGCCGGACGGCGAGCGGGGCGTTCTCGATAGACGCTAGTCTGTACGGAGACCAGATGACCGCCGATGCCATCGGGGAGCGTTTGATCCCGTTGAGCAAAGCTTGCGGTGCGCTGTGGCGTGTCGATCTGATTGACGAGGGAGTCTCGCACGCGCGCCACGGCCGCCCGATTGGGCCCGACGTCATCGTGGGCGAGGCCTGGCGGGACGCGTCGCCGGACGAAGCGCTCGCGCTCTTTGCGCCCGATGGCGAACCGGTAGCCCTCGGTCGTCGAGTGGACGATGGGATTCGCGTCGTCCGTGGGTTCACTACGGCTGCTCCCGATGTGGTAAGCCCGTAGCGTGGAGCGGACGCGCTACCTGATCGTCGGAGCCGGCGTCAGCGGCTTGGCGTTTGCCGACTGGCTGCGCGACGACGACTATCTCATCGTCGAGGCCGAAGATGAGATCGGCGGCTATTGTCGCACGATCAAACGCGATGGCTTCGTATGGGACTACTCGGGGCATTTCTTTCATTTCAGGCATCCCGAGATCGAGAGAGACCTCGTCGAGCGCATGGGGGACCGGCGTGTGCTCCGCGTCGAGCGTGACAGCCGAATCTGGTACGCGGACCGACTCATCGATTTCCCGTTCCAGAAGAACATCCACCAGCTGCCGGAGGATGAATACGAACAATGCGTTCGCGACCTGCAGGATCGGCCGGAGGACAAGGGCGGCAATTTCAAGGAGATGCTCTATGCGCGCTACGGCCGCGGCATTGCCGAGAAGTTCCTGATCCCTTACAACGAAAAGCTCTACGCTTTGAACCTGACCGCGCTCGACGCCGACGCGATGGGGCGGTTCTTTCCGCACGCGAGCGTCGAGGAGATCCTCGGGAACGCGGACGCGCCCGCCAACGACGGCTACAACGCGACGTTCACCTATCCCGAGGGCGGGGCGATTCAGTACGTCGAGGCGCTCGCTCGAGGCGTCCGTGGCGATCGCATCGCGTTGGGTGAGCGGGTCTTGGCCATCGACCGCAAAGCCAAAGTCGCGACGACGAGCAGACGCCAGATCGGCTACGACCGGCTCATCAGCAGCGCCCCATTGGTGGCTCTGCTCGACATGTGCGGCGTGGACTACGATTCAGGCGTGTTGAGCCACAACAAGGTGCAGGTGTTCAACCTCGGTTTCGACACCAAGGGGCCAACGGATGTGCACTGGATCTACTACCCACAGAGAGATCTTTCATTTTACCGCGTCGGTTTCTACGACAACATCTTCGGCTCGGACCGAATGAGTCTGTATGTCGAGGTCGGTCTGCCCTGGGATGCCGAGCTCTCCGACGATGAACGTGGCGCCTTGAAGGCGCGGGTTTTGTCCGATCTCCAAACCTGTGGCGTCCTGACCAACCAGACGCTCCTCGCCTCGCACGACGTCCTGCTCGACCCCGCGTACGTGCACATCACGACGCAATCGAACTCCGAATCCGCCGCCAGGAGAGAGCTCCTAGCCGCCGAGGATGTCCATTCGATCGGCCGCTACGGCGCATGGACCTACTGCTCCATCGAAGACAACATCGTCGAAGCGCGGCAGTTGGCCGACCAACTCGCCACGACAAACAGCTAACGACTGGGCGCGCCGTGCGTATGGGGGGCACCGCGTCATGGAGCATTTTGCAGAGCTTTTTCTGACCTACGGCTATCCGATGCTCTTCCTCTTGGGCATCGTGGAGTTCCTGGGCATGCCCATTGCTGCGGCTCCGGTCCTCATGGTGGTCGGCGCCGCCTCCATGGCCGGTGTGCTCAATCCTGTCCTGGCGGTTGGATCGGTCGTTATGGGTGCGCTGCTGACTGAGTCGTTTTGGTTCGGTCTGGCTCGCTGGCGTGGCGGGCGCCTGCTCGATGTCGCGTGTGGGTTGGCATCGAACCCCAACGTCTGCGTGCTCTCGTTCCGCGACCGGGTGCGCAAGAGTGGAGCGGGGATCCTCATCGCCGCCAAGTTCATTCCGGGCACGGGGAGTGTGCCGGCGTTCGCGGCAGGCCTGTCGGGGCTCGACTATCGCCGATTCGTCTCGTTCGATGCGGTGGCTCTGCTGCTGTGGAGCGCGGGGTACGTGCTCGTCGGGGGGCTCTTTCACGCACAGGTGGAAACGCTCGCACAAAGCGTGTCGAGCCACTTTGCGTGGGTTGGCGGCGGTCTGTCCGCTCTGTTCGTCCTCGCCTTCGCGTGGCGAGTCCACAAGGTCAGGCTCCACCGAGGCATGCACGCCCGGCACGACCCGGCCTTCCGGTCCTCGGGTCGCGCCCGGCTGCCTCAACAGGTCTCGCCTTGCCACTTGGCGCCGCTGTCCCGATAATCACCGCATGCCGAGCACATCCAGCACTGGGCCAGCGCTTGCCGCTACCTTTGCCATCGTTTTCGCGTTGGGCCTCGCTTCTTGCACGAGCAAGAGCGAACCTGTCGAGGACAAAGCCGCACCGTCGACGGAGCCCGTCGCCGAAAGGGTGGAGCTGCCACTAGCGCCCGTGGATTTTCCGCCGATGAAGGTCCCCGCGGGCAATCGTCAGAGTCCAGAAAAAATCGCGTTGGGCCACCAGCTCTTCTTCGATGCGCGCATGAGCGTCGATGGCTCGCGTTCTTGTTACTCGTGCCACCAGAACGAGCACGGCAACGGCGGTGAGACGCCGCTGGCCGTGGGTGCGAAGCAAAAGCAACTCACACGGCACAGCCCCGTCATCTGGAACACCGGGTTCTTCGAGGCGTTCTACTGGGGCGGTCGAGCCGGGAGCCTCGAGGCGCAAGCCAAGGGCGCGTGGGGCGGTGGCAACATGGGCGTTGGAAAAGAAAACCTCGCCGCCAAGGCCGCCGAGCTTGCGCAGATCAAGGGCTACCAGCAGCAGTTCAAGAAGGTGTTCCCCGACGAGGGAATGACGCCCGACACGATTGCGAAAGCGATTTCCGCGTATGAACGCACCTTGATCTGCAGCGACACCGCGTATGATCGTTACGCGAAGGGCGATGACAACGCGTTCACCGATCAGCAGAAGCAGGGATGGGCACTCTTCATGGGCAAGGGTCAGTGTGCCGTTTGCCACGCCCCCCCTTTGTTCTCGAGCGCCATGGGAGTCCCTGGCGGCCTCTACTACAACGTGGGAATCGGTACCGCAGGGAGGCCAGCGGACGAGGTCGATATCGGTCGCGCCAAGATCAGCGAACAGGATGCCGATTGGGCAGCTTTCAAGGTTCCGTCGTTGCGTAACGTGTCCAAGAGCGCACCGTACTTTCACGACGGGTCGGTGCCCACTTTGGAAGAGGCCGTGGCGGTCATGGCGACCGGCGGCATCGACAATAAGAACAAGACACCCCTGCTGGCCGATCGGGGCATGAGCGAGGAGGAGCTCGGGGCAATCGTGGTGTTCCTCGGCGCCCTCGACTGCGGGAAGCTAGAGCAGCCAGACCTTCCGAAGTAGGCAGGCACAGGCACTGACACTGGTGCTGACGCCGGCACTGACCCTGGCGCTGACGTTGCCACTGAGACACAGTCCCGGCATGACCGACGAAAACATCCGCAACCTCGGCCCCCTCGCAGCGTTCGCCGGCATCTGGGAAGGCGCGAAGGGCATCGACCTGGCCCCTGACGACGATCGGTCCATCGTCGAGCGCAATGAGTACAGCGAGCGGGTGGTTTTGGAGCCTATTGGCCTGGTCGAGAACCACGAGCAATCGCTTTACGGCCTCCGATACTCGAAGATGGCCTGGCGCCTCGGCGTCGAGAATCCGTTCCACGAAGAGGTGGGCTACTGGCTCTGGGACTCGGCCGCCCGTCAGGTCATGCTCACGTTCATCGTGCCACGCGGCGTGATGGTGCTGGCAGGCGGTACGGTCGAGCCCGACGCGACCAGCATGAAGTTATCCGCCGAGGTAGGCGCCGAGGTCTTCGGAATCTGTTCGGGCCCGTTCCTAGACGAACAGTTCAAGACCGTCCGCTACGACATCGAGCTCGCTGTCAACGACGACGGGTCATTCTTCTATGCGCAGAACACGCAGCTGCAGATCAAAGGGCAAAGCGACATCTTCGCGCATACCGACGAGAACACGCTGCGCAAGGTGGAGTAGGGTGTCTCGTCAGTGCGAAGTAGGGACGTAGCCCGCCGTCATCATCTCGTTCACCTGATCCAACGCCGCCTTCCAAGAGCGCGCTAACTCCGGCGTCCAGTCGGAGCCCGAGACCGCAGCCAGCGCTTCTAGCATCGCCTCGGCGTACGGCGGGTACATGTCGGCGGGGGTCTCGTACGAAAACTGGTGCCGCGACCCCATCGCGTGGACGTACCCGTCGAGCCAGTGCTCGTGGTCGAGCATGTTCAGGACCGCGCCGAGAGTTTCGGTCATCATGCGTTGCTGGTTGGCGCGGCTGTAGGTGCCGAAGAGCTCCACCGCGTCGGGACGCTTGGCAAAGAGGCTCTCGTACAGACGGTCGGTGAGCTCGGCTTCGTGCTCGGACACCTCGACGAGGTGTTCCTTGAGTAAATCTACATTAATTTGCCTGTTTTGAGCGTCCATGGCCCTACTTTACAACAAATAAAGTAACGCGCCAGCTCACCCTCGTTGCGCGACGTAGTCCAGGACCTCCCGGGGGGATAGCTCGACGCTCGAGGGTCCGCTCCGGATGTAGAACGCCTCCTTGTTTTTCCTTGTGGAAGACCTGTCTCGGCGAGCGTTCGCACTGGACGGCGACCACGAGCTTGGAGACGATGGGCTGTACTTGAAACCGGATCAGCGGTGAGAACTCGGTGGCGCTCTTGAGCCACGCGAGTTCGATCTCCTTGCCGAACTTTTCTGTTTTCAGATTCATACGAATCGTCGATTTGAACTCCAGTGTCCAATCGATGGGGGCGCCAAAGATCTCGCGCTCGGGCACCGCGACACCCATCCAGCTGCCCGACAGCGGATCCATCAGGCGGAAACCCGCCCAAGCCCACACGTCGCCCGATCGGCCGGCACGTAGCCTGGGAGATCGATCCAAGACTTGCCGAGCAGCTTGCGCTCCGCACTCCAGCGTTCGCGCAGCCGCCGCCCCTTGGCCTCGCGAAGCCCTCGCGTGCGACCGACTATCAATACCGACCACCAGGAGAGGCAGATTGGAGGCGCCGGTCAGGATCGAACTGACGAATGGAGGTTTTGCAAACCTCTGCCTTACCACTTGGCTACGGCGCCGAAGGCTGCAGTCTGTAGCGCTTCTCATGGCGCTTGTCACGCAGCGTTTTAGAGCTTAGCCAACGACCGGGGTGGCGCGCCACACCTTGCGTGGTAGGCAGTCTCACATGACATCACAGGACTCCTTTCAGAGCCGTGTCACCATTCACGCAGGAGGCCGTCAGGCTGTAATTCATCGCCTGGACGCCCTAACTCGCGCCGGCTTCAAGGGCATCGATACCCTCCCGTATTCCATCCGGGTCCTGCTCGAAAACCTGCTTCGATATGAAGACGGTAAGACCGTCACGCGTGAGGACATCGAGGCGGTGGCCACTTGGGATCCGGCCGCGGTCCCCAGCACCGAAATCGCTTTTCGCCCGTCGCGTGTCCTCCTGCAGGACTTCACCGGCGTTCCGGCAGTGGTCGACCTCGCAGCCATGCGCGATCAATTCGCGAGAATGGGTGGGGACCCAAGTCGAATCAATCCGCTTCAGCCCGCGGACTTGGTGATCGACCACTCGGTGCAGGTCGATTCCTATGGCCTGTTGCGCTCCTTTGAAGACAACGTGAAGCGCGAGTTCGAACGCAATCAGGAGCGCTATCAGTTCCTCAAATGGGGGCAGAGCGCGTTTGAGAACATGCGTGTCGTGCCACCCGGCACCGGTATCGTGCACCAGGTCAACCTCGAGTATCTCGCCAGCGTGGTGTTTACCCGCGAGGTGAATGGGGAGATGGTTGCATATCCCGACAGCCTCGTCGGTACCGATTCACATACGACGATGATCAACGGTCTAGGTGTCCTCGGCTGGGGCGTGGGCGGCATCGAGGCCGAGGCGGCCATGCTCGGACAGCCGATCAGCATGCTGTTGCCGCAGGTCGTTGGCTTCAAACTGACGGGCAAGCTCCCGGAGGGCGCGACGGCGACGGATGCGGTTCTGACCGTCACGCAGATGCTCCGCGAGAGGGGCGTCGTTGGGAAGTTCGTCGAGTTCTACGGCGAAGGCATGGAGAATCTCGCGCTTCCGGACCGGGCGACCATTGCCAACATGGCGCCCGAGTACGGGGCGACGATGGGCTTCTTCCCGGTCGACAAGGAGACGCTTGCGTACCTTCGATTCAGCGGGCGAGACGACGCGCATGTCGATGTGGTCGAGCGGGTGCTCAAGGAACAAGGGTTGTTCCACCAGGCTGCCGGTCCCGAGCCGCGTTTCAGCGACACGCTCGGACTCGACCTCGGCGACGTGGTGCCTTCGATCGCAGGCCCAAAGCGTCCGCAGGACCGCATTCCGCTGACCGAATCGAAGCGCTCCTGGCAGGGGGTGCTTCGCGGTTTTGAGGCATCGGCCGACACAGGGGTCGAGGTCACGCGCGGCGACGAGACCTTCCACCTCAAAAACGGCGCGGTCGTCATTGCAGCGATCACCAGCTGCACGAACACCTCGAACCCCTCGGTCATGTTGGCCGCCGGCCTCGTAGCCAAGAAGGCCGTAGAAAAGGGCCTTCGTACCAAGCCCTGGGTGAAAACGAGCCTCGCGCCGGGCTCGCAGGTGGTGACCGAGTACCTCGAGGAATCTGGTTTGCTCGATGAGCTCAACAATCTGCGCTTCAACTTGGTCGGCTACGGGTGCACGACGTGCATTGGCAATTCCGGCCCACTCGACCCGGAGATCGCTGAGGCGGTCCAAGCCAACGACCTGATCGTGACGTCCGCGCTGAGCGGCAACCGGAACTTCGAAGGCCGCGTCAACCCGTTGACCCGCGCCAACTACCTTGCTTCGCCACCGCTGGTCGTGGCGTATGCACTCGCCGGCACGATGGACATCGACTTCGAGCGCGATCCGGTCGGACAGGACCCCGAAGGCAACGATGTGTTTCTTCGCGACCTCTGGCCCTCCCAACAGGAGGTGACGGAGATGCTCCGGACTTCGGTGAAGAAAGAGCAATTCGTGGAGCGCTACGCGGCGGTGCTCGATGGACCACCGCAGTGGCAAGAGGTGCGCTTCGAGCAGACGGACCGGTACCGTTGGGACCCCGACTCGACGTATGTTCGACTGCCGCCGTTTTTCGATGGGGTCGAGGTGGGTGAGCCGGCACCGCCCGGCGATATCGCAGGCGCTCGAGTGCTTTGCCTCCTTGGGGATTCGGTGACGACCGATCACATCTCTCCGGCAGGCGCCATCGCACTCGACGGCCCCGCTGCGAAGTACCTGGAGGAGCACGGGGTTTCTCCACGCGACTTCAACAGCTACGGCAGCCGCCGTGGCAATCACGAGGTCATGATGCGCGGTACGTTCGCGAACATCCGGCTTCGCAATCTCTTGGCGCCAGGCACCGAGGGCGGCGTCACGCGCTACCTGCCCACCAACCAGCAGATGAGCATCTACGACGCCGCGATGAAATACCAGGCCGAAGGGACTCCCCTCGTCGTCATCGCGGGCAAAGAATACGGCACAGGCTCCTCGCGTGATTGGGCTGCCAAGGGCACGCTGCTTCTCGGCGTCCGGGCGGTCATCGCGGAGAGCTACGAGCGCATCCACCGGTCGAACTTGATCGGCATGGGCGTGCTTCCGCTCGAGTTCGAGGCGGGCGACGGTCGCGAGGCACTGGGGCTCACCGGCGAGGAAACCTTCGCTGTTTCCGGGATTTCGGATGGCCTTGCTCCGGGCAAGGTGCTCTCGGTCCAAACAGACACTGGCCAGTCGTTCACCGTGAAGGCGCGGCTCGATACCCCGCAGGAGGTCGAATACTTCCTGCATGGTGGGATCTTGCAGTACGTCTTGCGGCAACTTGCGGCACAAGGGTAAGCGACCGCCTAGGGCGTCATGTCACTCGTCTTCGTAATCTCGCCGCCCCGCGCGGGCTCGACGCTCCTTCAGCGCATGTTGGGTGCGCACTCCGAGATCTTTACCCATCCGGAGCCGCACCTGATTACACCGATCGCGCACCTCGGCGTCTACGGCAACATCGACAAGGCGCCGTACGACCACATCAACGCGGCCGAGGCCGTCAAGACGTTCATCGAAGGGCTGCCCGGGGGGGAGCAAGATTACCTCGATGCGCTACGCGCCTACACCGACACGCTGTACGGTCGCATGTTGTCGACGAGCGAGAGCAGCATCTTCCTCGACAAGACCCCGGCTAACGCGCTCGTGCTACCTTTCTTGCAGCGCCTCTATCCGGACGCGATGTACGTGGTCTTGACCCGACATCCTCTCGCGATCTTCAGCTCGTACGCGAACAGCTTTTTCAATGGCGATTGGGGGGCCGCGCACGGCTTCAATCCGATCCTCGAGCGGTACGTGCCGGCCATGGCGGCGTTCTTGCGCGAGCGGCCCGTTCCCTTACTGCACGTAGCCTACGAAGATTTGGTGATCGAACCCGAGCCCCAGCTGGAGCGGATCTTTGCGTTCCTCGGTATCGAGCACGACCCGGATGCGGTCGAGTACGGCAAGGCGGGACCGATGAAAAAGGGGATGGGCGATCCGATTACCGTCCACACGCACGACCGGCCGGTTGCGGACAACGTCGACAAATGGGCAGCCGAGCTCGCCCATGATTCCGACAAGCGCATGCTGGCCGAGCAGATGATCGGACAGATCGACCCCGCCGATCTCGAGGCGTGGCAGTGGCCCACGGATGCACTGTGGGCGCCAATCGAGGCCGCAGGAGGCGGGCCGGCGCCCAAGCCGCCACGCAACAGCTACACGTTTCAGCGCCGAGTCATGCTTGCCTTGAAGAAAGACATCCACAAACGCGCGCATGGCAAGATCATCAAGCGCGTGAAGTATTACTGCGATGTCCTGCTCAGGGACTAGCCCGGCGTAGGCGGGCGATGAGGACCTGAGACTCGGTGGCGTCGGTGATCGGCTTCCCGTCGAAGTCTCCCGTGTGCGACTCCAACGCGAAGCCATTGTAGTGCAGCAACGCCTCGAGCTCGGCCGGGAAGAACTGCCTCTGCGTGAGCGGTGTGCAAAACGATTGCCGCTTTTTCTCCGGATGCTCGAAGTCCATCATGATGGTTTCGATCTGCGTGACGGGGTCGTAGCTGAAGTACTCGCTATAGCGATAGCGGACGCCGCCTCGGGGGTGCGGGACTTCACCGCCGCGGTACTGTTTCGATGGATCGCGGGCGAGGCTGACTGGGTCGGGTAGCAAAACGTCGAAGGCGAAGCGACCTCCGGCCTGCAGTTGATGGCGGACGGTCGCGAATCCACGCTCGATCTCCTCTCGCGTGTAGAGGTGCATCCACACGTTGAAGGGAGCGATGACCAAGGGGAATTTCCGGCGGAGGCGAAGGCGCGCGAGGTCGCCCTGACGGAGCTCCACCCGATCGCGCGCCGCGCGCGGCAGCCGTTGCAGCCGCTGGCGGGCCTGCTCGAGCATCGGGGACATGGGTTCGACTCCGACGACAGCGATGCCCGCTTTGGCGATCGCAAACGCAACCCGGCCGGTCCCCACGCCAAGCTCGAGCACGGGGCCACCCGACTCGGCCGCCAGTCGGGTGTAGAACCGCACGTCGTGCCGTCGCCGACGATACGCCTGATCGTAGTAGGCACCGTCTTCGTAGTGTGCCTCTGACCCCGTCACGCTGTGCCGCCGTTTGCGTTTAGCCACGGGCTCCCCCGAGGTGCGCGGCGAGCTCGGCAAAGCCGCGGCCTCGGTCGCCGTCTGTGATATATCGAGGAGGGACGGGAAGCCGGTCCAAATGCTCGCGGACGTTCGCGACTCCGACGCTCTTGGGGAAGTATTCGAACGCCGCGGCGTCGTTGCCGCTGTCGCCCACGAACACCCAGCGTTCGAGCTCAGCACTGAGTTCGATGCCTAGGACCTCGTCGAGCGCGCGCGCCACCCCTTTGGCTTTGTCCCATGCGCCCGGGACGGCGTGCGCATGCACGGTCGAGACGGAGCTGCGCGCGCCCATCCGTTCGATGAGGCCGACCAATGCATCGATCTCCCCTTGCGGCAGCGACGCGAACTCGCCTACGTCGAAGGCGAGATCGCAGCGGCGGTGAAGATGATCGCAGGTGGTTTGCACCTGCGGGATGTCGGTCTCGACCTGACAGCGGATCGCGTCGAGTAGGACCGCCTGATCGGCACGTTCCGTCTCGGTGCAGAAGTACCCTTCGTGCGTCCCGGCATCGTCGACCCAAGCCCAGCCTGCGCCGTTTTCCCCGACCGCAGCTCGGACAGGCCACAGGCGCGCGATTACGTCGGTCCAGCCGAGTGGCCTGCCAGTTACGGCGATCAGCTCGAAACCGGCGCCTGCCAGCAGGTGCATAGCGGAGTACGCGTTAGCCTCGAGCACGCCATTGCGGGTGACGGTATCGTCGATATCGAAGACCACGCCACGGACGCCGGCGGGATCCAGCTCTCGGTAGCTCTGCATCTCGGCTCCCCATACCATACCCCTGGACTTGCGGACCCGTTCGGACCGGCGTACCGTGGAACGAGACGGAGGGGATACCGTGCCCAATCTTGGATTCGGCGAGCTAGTCATTGTTTTTCTGATCGTGATGCTGATTTTCGGCGCCGGACGGCTGCCTCAAATCGGCGAAGGGCTCGGCAAGGCCATCCGCAATCTCAAGCGGGGCCTCAACACCGACGACGACATCGATGTGACACCAGACGTGACACCGGCCGACAAGCAGGTCCCGAAGCAGGCCGCCTCCCGTGTGGAGGATGCCGAAGTCGTCGACAAGGTCGAGAGCAAGTAGCCTCAGTCCCGCTCAATCCGTCTGCTCGTCGTGTGGTTTGCTTGTTCGTTCGTTCATTTGTTCGTTCGTTTGTTCCTGCGTTTGGGCGGGCGGCTCGGACAGCGCCATTCGTATCTCGAGAATCGCCTTACAGCTCAGCCGAAGCGGCGGGAGCAAGGTCAGACGCCGATACCGCTTCCTCGAGCTCGGTCTTGCGCAGAAGAGGAGCGAGCAGTAACGCGATGTCGAGTGGCGTGTCTGGGTTACGCACGATTGCGTTGCGCGGCCGGTAGCGCACCACCCATCGACGATGACCGTATACGGTGTGCAAGACGGTCGGGTGATTGGGCCGCGCGGCACAAATGCGGACCACGTCTTCTTCCGTCAGCGACGGGTTGTCGAGCAGAATGCGAACGACGTCGGGATGGGGGTCGCGCACGACCCGTTGAATCAGCGACCGATCGTGAGTGCGCGCAAGTGACTTCCGTTCGCCAAGCGTGAGCGGGCGGCCGCGTCCGAAATCGGGAACCCGGCGCTTGTCTTCCGACGGAGTCTCGTCGTGGAAAGGTGGTGCTACGAAGTCTGCGACGTGGTGCAGCTCGACTCGCCTTGCGGTGGCCCCAAGCTGGGGTCGCCTCGGCGCAATCCGTGGATCGAAAAGCGTCCAGCCCAGTGCGAGAAACACCGAGTGTGCATCGGCGCCGCCAAGCGATGCGCCTCGATGCGCCTCGTCGAGCAGTCGCACCGCCTCCTCGTCCGACAATGATTCGAGGCGCTCGCAGATCAGGCCGACGCGCATATCGATCTCGTCCAGCCGCGCTAGCCGCTGAAAGAGCTCTCCGAACGATGTTGCGTCCCCCACGGCCAGCGTGCCCCTTCCGGCTAGCGTAACGAGACAGCTGCAAAGCGCCAGCTTGACGCAGTGCGTCGCCGGGCTAGCCTCGTCTCAGCGATGGTTGAGACGGAACAGACTCGGGTCATCAAGCGGTACGCAAACCGCAAGCTGTATGACACGCGCGACAGCAAGTACGTCACCCTCGACCGCATCGCAGAGCTCGTTCGTAACGGCGACGAGGTGAAGGTCATCGACAACGGTTCGAAGGCGGACATCACCAAGATCACGCTCGCCCAGATCATCTACGAAGAGCAGAAGAGCGGAAACGCCACGGCCTGGTCGGTACAGAGCCTTCGCGGCTTCATCCTACAGGGCCGCCACAAGCTCATTTCCTCGCTAAAAGAGGGTCCGGTTGGCAAGCTCGTGGGTCGGGCCGAGGAGATCGGCGCCGAGGTCTATAGCGCGGCCGATGACCGTGTGCGCGCGGTTCTAGAGAGGGCGGCCGCTCACGTGAAGCAGCTCCAAGGCGAGGTGCTCCGGCTTCAGACTCGAATCGAGGAGCTGGAAGCAAAAGTGCGCCAGGGCTCTACAAAAGACGACTCGCCTGATAACTTGGAATAATTCCCGTTTTAGCGGGTTCTAAGAGCAGGCATGCCCAGCAAGTCGAAGAAAATCGCCCCGGAGCGGCAGCTTTTCGAGGTCGAGGCGCGACCGCATCTGGATGCGCTCTATTCGATGGCGCTCCGGCTGACTCGCTCGCCGGTCGATGCGGAGGATTTGGTTCAGGACACGCTGGTGCGAGCCTATCGCTTCTACGCTCGCTTTGAGACAGGCACCAACTTCAAGGCTTGGCTGTTGAGAATCCAGATGAACTCCTTCGTCAACCGATACCGTCGCGCCGTCCGCGAGCGACAGGTCTTCGACGGTCCCATGGCGGTGCCCGTCGGGGAGGGCGTCATGAGCCGGGCGAGCATGCGCGGCCTCACCGACCCCGAAGGTGATGCGCAGCGGCGATTGATCGCGCGGGAGATCAATCGCGCGTTCGAAGAGCTGTCGGACGACGCCCGCGCGATGGTGCTACTCGCCGATGTCGAGGAGCTTACCTACAAAGAAATCGCCGATGTCGTCGGCTGCCCGATCGGCACCGTCATGTCCCGCTTGCATCGCGCCCGTAAGCAGCTTCAAGGTTCGTTGCAAAAGCATGCGGTGGAGTTGGGCATCATCGAAGACGACGACGGTGACATCGAGGAACCGATTCCGCTCGAAGCATTTCGTGCGCGCAAGGCGTTGAAGTCATGAGTTGCAAGCTCGTACGACGTCATCTCGGCGCGTTCGTCGACGGGGAGCTCGACCCGGCCACGCAGATCGAGTTCGAGCGCCACTTGGAAGCGTGCGCGGGTTGTCAGGAGCACCTCGCGTTCGAAAGCTCGTTGCGCCAGCAGACGCGGGATTCGATCGGAGGCGTTCGCGCGCCTGAGCATCTATGGGGCCGGGCGGTCCATCGCCTGGACGAGATTGATGAGACGAGGGCGGAGCACACGTCGCTGATCGAAGTGCGGCCGATGCGGTGGCGTCAAACTTGGCCGATCGCAGCAGCCGCTGCGGCGATCCTCGTGGTCGGCGGTGTGGTCGGTTTGCCAGAGAGCACGGACTACCAGAGCGCCGGCATGCTCCAAGACTTCATGAACCTGCATTCCCAGGCTCTGCCCCCCGACGTGGAGGCCGAGGCCCCGCAGGACGTCGTTCGCTACTTCCAGGGCAAGACCCCTTTCCAGGTGAAGCCTGCCCAGTTCGAAGAGCCGGGTATGAAGTTCGTCGGTGCCCGCTACATCAGAATCGGTGCCCGGCCGGCCGCCGCGCTCTACTACGAGCGCGGGGGCCAACGCGTCACACTGCTGGTCTTCCAGTCGCCCGAGATCGTGCGCAACGCGAAGCGCACACATGTCGGTGGGCGTGAGCTGTACTATTATGATGTAGGCGGCACCGTGGTGACCATCCGCCAGCAAGGCGGCGTGAACTACGCGTTTTTCGGAGACATCGATCGCCCCGCGCTCTTCCAACTCGCCGCCAGCGCACGCGTTGCGTACTGAAAACCTCGGCCAGTCTTGAGGTTTGTAGCGGCTCTGACGTTGACACGGTGAGCCCCAGACCTCTATTCTTTTTTTGACGCTGGCGTAACTTTGCATGCGCTTTGGGGACCGGGTTCGACGCACTTTCGTTCAAGAGGCGAGAAGGCTGATAACCTGGCTTTGGGAATCGAAGGGGAGTCCAAATGTCGGATGACAACATGTCGAGCGATTTGCCAACCAAGGTCGGGGATCCACCCGAGATAGACGAAGAGATCGATGCGTTCGCGGAGAATGCCTTCGACGCGCTCATGATGGATGGCCCGGCGAAAGAGTCCTCCGAAGAGTCCCAGCCCGCCGAGGCCGCGGAGGCGGTAGCGACGGAGACCGCTGAGTACGAGGACGTGGAGCTCGATGACGTGATCATGGTCTCCGACGTCCCGCCCGAAGACGTGTCCGCTGCATCTGCGCCGCCGTCGGCACCGCCACAAGACGGCCCCACTACGAGCGAGGTACAAGTCGCCCGCCTGCGCTCGGAAATCTCCGGGCTCAAGGCGAAGATCGCCGAGTCGTCGGGAGGTGTATCGAGCCGTCGATGGCTCGACCTTCGCGAAGCGCTGAACACGGAGGACGAAGAGATCCTCGATTTCCGCGACCAAGTGACCGGACGCGACAAAGAGATCCTCGAGCTCAAAGATCAGTCGATTGCGCTCGAGCGCGCGCGCGCTGACTTCGACGAGAAGACCGCGGACCTCGAACGCTCGTTGTCCAAAGCGCAGGAATCCATTGCGAGCCTGAGCGAGGACAAAGAGAACGCGAACAAACGCTACGAGGATGTGAAGGGCCGCTTCGAGCGTGAGAAGGTGAAGGCCCAATCTCTCGAGGGCGAGCTCTCTCAAGAACGTGAAGGGCGCGTGGCCGACGTAGAAGCGCTGAAGAACGCGGGTGATGCCGAGATTGCGAGGCTCCGTGTCGCGCAGGAAGAGGCCACGGATCTACTCAAGGCGGAGTCCGCGGCAGCCATGGCCAAGACGCAGGAAGACAACGCGGCCGCGCTGCATGCGGCGGCGAGTGAGAAGGAAACCGCACTAGCTTCACTGCGGTCGGAGCTCACCGACGCGCAAGCAGCTGCGTTGACGCAAGCGGCTGCGGAGGCCGATGCGGTCAAGCAGGCATCTCTGTCCACGCTTCGGGAAGAGCTCGACACCGCCGCTTCGACCAACATGGCCGAGGCCGAGGCTGAGTGGAAGCGAACGATGGCCGAGCGCGAGGCTGCGCTTCAGGGCGAAACACAGCTCGAGCTCGAGACGCTGGAGCAGGGCGCACACGAAGCAACTCGCGACGTTGGGACGCAAGCTTGCCGACACCGAGTCCGAGCTCTCGGGGGCGCGTGAGCGCGAGGCTCTGAACGAGGAGCGGTCGATCGAGCTCGAAACCAAAGTCACCGAGACCGAAGCGGCGCTGGCCACCACGAGCGCCCAGCTCGGGGAGACCCAAGAGACGCGGGATCGGCTCCAGGCTGTGCTCAGCGAAACCAAGGACGCGCGCGACGGGCTGCAGCAGGAGCTCGATGCGAGCCAGAGCCAAGGTCGGGGATCCTCGAAGGCAACAAGCGGGGATCTCGAATCGCGAGTTGGTTCCCTCGAGGCCGTGAAGTCACAGCTCGAGTCCAAGCTCTCGATGGCGGTCGAAAAGATCGCAACCGACGAGGCGATCCTTCAGCGCGTGCGCAAGGCGATGGCCATCACCCTCAGCCTCCTCGAAGACCAAGAGAAGAACACCTACGGGGACGCTACCTCCGAGATGATAAGCGTTTCCGAGGACGCAGAGTAGGGGCGGGGTCGGGCTACGGTAGCTGCGCGGGCCTTTTCCAGCCCGTCTTCGCGTTTATCCAGGCCGACATGCCAGGCATGATTCGAGTGAAGAGCACGACCATTTTCATGACGAGGGGTCGGACTATTTCGTCCTTGTCGGCCTGAATGGCACGGATGATGTAGCGGGCGGTTTTCTCGGGAGACAACACGGGGAACAGCTTGCTTATGCTGGGGATCCTCTCGTGGGCGCCCGGATTGTTGGCGAAATAGTCGCTCGTTACCTCGCCGAACACCAGATGGGTGACCCCGACGCCGGTCCCGTGCAGATCGGCGCGCAGCGAATCGTTGAAGCCGCGGAGTGCGCAACGGCAAGCCGCGTACCCGGTGGCTCCGGGAATCACGAGATACGCCATCGGTGAGTTCACGTTTGCGATTCGGCCGCTGCCTCGTCGAACCATCTCTTGAACGAAAGCCCTGGTTACGAAGAACGCCGCAAAGTAGGGCGCCGACATCATCGATATCGCCTCGGCCGGATCCGTTTCCTCGACGGCAAGCCATCTGCCGGCGCCCGCGTTGTTGATTATGATGTCGGGAACCCCCACCTCGGCCTTGATGCGCTCGGCCGTGGCGCCCACGGCATCGGCATCACCCAAGTCACATGGGTAAACGAAGGCTTCCCCGCCGGCGTTTCGAATTTCGTCGGCGAGCGCATCCAACTTCGATTGGGTTCGAGCGAGCAGAATGACTTTCGCCCCAGCCGCCGCCATCTCGCGCGCCGTCGCCGCCCCGATGCCGCCAGACGCTCCGGTGATCAATACAAGAGCACTTTGGACCTTCATGACTCCAGCTCCTAACCTGCAGAGATTCAGCCTCTCCTTATAGCGGTGCTGCGTCGACGGGGATAGCCGCGTGAGGGACGCTACCTCCGAGAGGGCAGCCGTTTCCACGGACGGGCAGTAGGGGCGGGGCGTGTCGACGCGAGGCCGGGAGAGCTGGGGATGGTGTCGTGTTTGTCGATGGACCGGACAAGCACGCCGAGATCGCGCTGCGCGAGTGGAGGCGGCGGGACTTCTGCGAGCATCGCGATGAAGACGGCCGCGTTCGGTGGGCGGTCATCGGGGCTCGGCGACAGCAGGGACTCGATCGCGTCGGCAAGAGCCGCGGGCGCATCCGGAGCTGCTTCGCCCAGAAGGTCGTGCTGACCGTTGCGCGCGCGGTCGAGGGTCTGAATGTCGCTGCCGCCGTCGAAGGGCCGGTACCCCGCGAGGCACTCGTAGAGCAGGACGCCCAAGGAGAAGAGATCCGATCGCGCGCTACAATGCCGGCCTAGGGCGTATTCCGGCGCCATGTAGGGGATCTTTCCTTTGAGTGCGCCGCTTTGGATGCTGCCGGGGATGTTCATGGCTTTGGCGATACCGAAGTCGGTAAGCTTCACCTCTCCGGCGTCGCTCAAAAGTACATTGGAGGGCGACACGTCCCGGTGAATGATGCCGGCCGCGTTTCCATCATCGTCCGCAGTGTGCGCGAAATCGAGCGCGGAGGCGAGCGCGTGGGCCACGTACGACGTGAGTCCCGGGTCGAGCGTCTCCCGTCTTGCGCGGAGGTGGCGCAGCGCCGTGCGAAGGTCGGCCCCCTCGATCAGCTCGAGCGTGAGGTAGTGAGTGCCCTTGGTGATGCCGAAGTCGAGCACGCGAGCGATGTGCCCGTGGTGCAGGAGCGCTGACAGCTGCGCCTCGCGCAGGAACATCTCGACGAAGTCGGCGTCGTTGACGAATGTCGGCAGGATCCGTTTGAGGCAGACGCGCTGCTCGAAGCCGCCCGGCCCACGCCGAATGGCCACAAACGTCTCGGCCATGCCCCCGACACCCAGCCGCTCGACCAGCTCATAGTCACCAAAACGTTCGGGGGCAGCGGTCACCATGAAGGGTCAAGCTAACACAGGCCGCAGCGGGGGGGCGTGCGAGCTCAACCAAGCGCCTCTCGCCGTCGTCTGCGCCCATCCCTTGTCGTCGGACTGAATATGGACCAAGATATGGGCTGGAGATAGACCATGGCGAAGATCAGAGTCTCCGAAGACATCGTTCCTGTCAGCGAATTCAAGGCCCGAGCATCCGAGTGGCTCCGGCGGATTGCGGGCAGCGGCCACCCACTGGTGATCACCCAAAACGGCAAGCCCGCGGGCGTCTTGCTGTCTCCTGCGGCATTCGACGAGCTCAACGAACGCCAGCAATTCCTGGCAGCTGTCCAGAAGGGGATGGCGGACGAGCAAGCAGGACGCTGCCACACCACCGACGAGGTCTTCGACACGGTTGAAAAGCGGATCACTGCCATCGAAACCGAGTAGCCTCCGGAGCCGACTGGATGTCCAAGAGAAAGGCGAGGACGATCCGGTGGTCCGCGAACGCAATGCGAGACCTCGATCAGATCGCTGCGTACATTGCCCGCGACAACCCACAGGCCGCGCGCAAGTGGATCGCCAAGCTGCGAAAAACCGCGGAGAGTGCAGCCCGAACGCCGTTGGCAGCGCGCATCGTTCCTGAGATCCAGAGAGACGACGTCCGAGAGGTTTTCCTAGGCAGCTATCGCATCGTGTACGGCGTTCGAGATGATCACATCTTCGTGTTCACCGTCTTCGGTGGTGGAAAGCAGTTGTCCGAAGACGCCGTTCCGCGAGGCTAAGACGACGCGGAACCTTCCCATGTTCGCATTGAGGCAAAACGGTGGCGTGGCGGGACGGCGTAGCCCGTTCGTGTGGACGCCGACGCCCACCGGCGTGGCGAGTCAGGGTTTGATCGAGGGAAGGTTCGTGACTTGAGAGCTAGCGACACCCCGCCCAATGGGCTAAGAGAGCGACCGCCTGCGGGCAGCTCGAAAGCACGAGTCGCAAACCTTGGAGACGATCACGGTCGACGTTGCAGACTCCCAGGCGGTGGAACGGGCGCTTGGGGCGACGGCAGCCGGCGCGTTGCGGCTGGAGTACAAGCCGAAGGGAATCGAAATTTCCGTGATCTGCCCGCCCGAGGCGGACACGCCAATGGTCACCAAAGAGCGCCGGACCATGCATCCCGCAACCAAGGCTCTAAAGGAGCTAGCGGGCACCCTGAACGTCGAAACCGCAGCGCGCGAGATCCTTGCCGGCCTCGCGCGCGGGCAGTTCTTGCTGATCCCAGGTGGGCGGGTGAAACTGACGCAAGCACTCGATCGACTCGTTCCGCGATCGATGTCTCACCGAATCGCGGACATCGTCGTTAGCTCCGCGCTACGAGACGCCGAGCACGACTAGCCTCTGCATCGAGCTCAATCCCGTGTGAGAGCTGAGGTGGCTTCGAGGATGCGCGCGACGTTAGGCAGCGCCTGCGCTTCGCGGCGTCGGTCGAAGGGAATCGTGTCCTCGACGCAGACGCGCGCGAACCTAGCCGCAATACCCGCCTCCATGACGACTGCGGCGAGCTCTCCGGACAAGCTGAAATGTTTGTAGTCTTCGTCGACCACGAGCAGGCGGCCGGTCTTCTCGACCGCTTGGCAAACCGCGTCCGTGTCGAGAGGGGCAATGCTGCGCAAGTCGATCACCCCCGCCTGAACACCGCGATCCGCGAGCCCCGCCGCTGCCTCCAGACATCGATGTACCGAGACCCCAACGCTGACCATCGTCAGATCCTCGCCATCGCGGAGGACCTTGGCCTCGCCGATCGGAATGGGCTCCCAAGTCCCCGGGACTTCTCCCCGAAGACCCGCCGCGGGGATGTCGTAGTCGAGGTTCGAGCGGCCGCCGTCGGCCAAGTAATCGAGCCAATAGTCAGCAAGCAGCTTGTGCTCCATGTAGATGACCGGACCCTCATCTTCGATGGCCGACAACATCAGTCCGCCTGCGTCCGCGGGATTCGAAGGCACGACGACCTTCATGCCGGGAACCTGTGCAAGCCATCCCCACAGGCTCTGCTCGTGCTGCCCGCCGTCGCCATAGCCGCCGCCGCAGCCCATTCGTACGACCATCGGGGCCTTCCAACTGCCTCCGGAGAAAGCCTCGAGCTTCGCGGCGTGGTTGACCAGCGCGTCGGCTGCCACCGCAACGAAGTCGACCATCATGATCTCGACGATGGGCCGTAGCCCTGCCATCGCGGCCGTGACCGCGGCCCCCAAGAACGCGGACTCGCTAATCGGCGTCGGGCGCACCCGCATCTCCCCGAACTTCGTAAAGAGGTTCATTCGGAGCGCGTGCACGTCTTCTCCGAAAACCACGATTCGCTCGTCGTGGGCCATCGCTTTCATCAGAACGTCTTCGATGGCGCCAGCAAAGGTCATCGTTTTCATGCTCGCTCCCCCTGACTGCCCAACGCCGAGGACACCGCGGCTTGCACTTCAGCGTCCACCGCGCCCTCGAGACCGGCGCGCTCCGTGTCCGAGATCGATAGTCGTTGACGTTGCCGTTCGATGGGATCGCTCCCGGCCTTCTTCTGAGTCTTCGATGCCCGGCCGAGCATCCCCACGATGGAGCCGAGGCTTGCCGCTCGTTCGGAAAGGGATGACCCAGGGGTCGTGGCGGCTTTCATGAGCGGAGCGACCTTGCTCTTGAGCTCGTGAATGGGTTTGCGAACGATGCGCAAGAGCGGGTCGCCGAGGAAGTGCCCCTCCGGCCGAACGCAAGTCGCGTGTAGGAACGTGGGACCGCCTCCGTCCCGTGCGCGGAGGAATGCGTCGCGAGCCGCCCCCCAAACCTCATCGACGTCCGTCCCGTCGACCGAGATGGCGTGCGCGCCGAGCCCCCGAGCCCGTGTGAGCAGGTCCCCGGCGGTAACCTCCGCGGAAGGAGTGGTGATGGCCATGCCGTTGTCCTTGCAGACGAAGATGACCGGCAACGACCACGCGGAGGCGAGGTTGATCGACTCCATCAACATACCCTGGTTCATCGCTCCCTCGCCGAAGAACGCAACGGCGACCTTGCCTGGCCGGAGGTGCTGGGCTGCAAACGCAAACCCGCAGGCAGCAGGGCCCGAAGCTCCGACGATGCCCGAGGAGGCGGCTAGATGGTCGGGTGAGAACAAGTGCATGTGCCCGCCCATCCCGCGGCAAAGGCCATCTTCTAGACCCATGAACTCCTTGACCAACGATGTGAGGTCGACGCCTCGCATGACTAGCGGGGCGGTCCCGCGGTGCTCGAGCGCCATGGCATCACCATCGGTCACGTGGTCGACGACGCCAGCGATGATGGCTTCTTCGCCCTTGTTGAGATGCATCTCGGCGGAGATGCGACCCTCATTCCAGAGCCGCGTGACCGCTTCCTCGAAGCATCGGCTCTTGTACATCTGACGGTAGAGCAGCTCTGCACTCGGTTGCATTAGAAAGCCGATGCTAACAACACTCGGTGCGCATCCCAAGCGCAGTATTTGCGCGCGCTCGGCACCGCCACTGGCCCTGAGAATTAACCGCTTCAAAAAGGGGACTGTCCCCTTTTTCGGGCTGTGGTAAGGGCCGTTCGTGTCTGCCGTCTATTGCGCTCTCGTCCATCACCGCGTTGTCGATCGGCAGGGCGAAGAGGTCACGACCTCGGTGACCAACCTCGACGTCCTCGGACAACCCATCGCTGAGAGCACCGATGGTCTATGCCTGGCCATTGGAAGCGAAACCGATGATACACCTATCGCCGGCTAGCGAATGGTCACGCCTAGATGCGCGCAATTCGGGTGCTGAAGGAGACGCTCGGTGACTTGGGTTCATCGAGGACGAGGGTAGCCAGGCTCAGTCGACTCGTAGAATAACCTTACCGCGGGCTCGCTTCGTTTGGGCCATGACCAGCCGTCATCGGTGATCGAAATGATAGCCACCAGGCGGAAGACACTGCATTGCCTATGAACATGACGATCCCAACTCCCACAATTTCTCCCACACACCACGAACAGACACGCAACACCCGGAAACATGTTCCCCTGTGTTTTTTGGGGATTTCTCAATGATCCTGATCGGTCAGTTTACGTAGGGGACTTTTCCTTTGAGTGCGCCGCTCTGGATGCTGCCGGGGAGGTTCGTGGCTTTGGCGATCCCGAAGTCGGCGCCTTCGATCAGCTCGAGGGTGAGGAAGTGCGTCCCCAGGTCTTCATCAATCCCCCGACTGCGGAGCATTCAGGAATGCTCGCGATTCATTGTAGCGGTTGAAAGAGGCGTCCCCAAAGCCGTTTGCGCATTGGTGAAGGCGATTGCACCGAACGCCTGCTTTCGTTATATGCATTGTCTTCGTGGCGCATGAGCTTCACCAGGCCTTGGGCAACGGCGGGCTGCCCGTCTTCGCCTCCGCCCCCCGCGGATGCATTCACAAGCTCGCCTACGAAACCGATGCTTTTCTCGTCTCGCAACTCGCCAAGCTCAAGCCCTCGGACTTGAAGGAGGCTTCGGAGCTCGTGCAGGACGTGGCAGCTTTCGCCGCAACTCCCGCCTACAAGGAATATCGTGGAAACCCGGACTGCCTTTTCCCGGCCCCCGGGCGAATCGACGTGACAAAACGCTGGCTCGCCCCCTATCGCATCGGGCTTGCCGAGTGGAGCTGGCCAAGCGTCCACCCGCTCATCTTCAACGACATCGAGCAGGAATATCGGAGTCACGAGGTCAATCAGACCGCGCTGCTTCGGACGCTGAACCTCCAGATCGAGGGCAAGCCGATGGTGATCCTCGTAAACGGCTTCTCGTCCGGGCACCACCTCTTGGAGCGGGTCGCCTGGCCCATGCGGCCGTTCCGTCGCCTCGGAATCGGAGTGTCGTTGTTTGTGCTTCCATTTCATGGTCCACGGGGACGTTCGTTTCCGCCGGAGTGGCCGCAACAAGACACCAAGCTCACCATCGAAGGCTTCCGCCAGGCGATCTGGGACTTGCAGACTGCAATCCGCATCATGCGCGAAGCGGGGGCGAGCCACGTCGGTGTCGCAGGCATGAGTCTGGGTGGCTATACCGTGGCACTCCTGGCGACGGCTACGTCCGACGTCGACTTCGTGCTGTCATATATTCCAATCGCAAACCTCCCGGAGATCATGAACGAGCTTGGCTTGATCCCCGGCTCCGGAGACATTCAAAGGCAACTCTACGAGGGCTATCGCGATCTGCTGGTGCCCATCACCCCCGAAGGCAGGCAGCCCATGGTCGAACCGCAGCGCATCGCGATCATTTCCGGCGAATTCGACCGCGTCGCCACCGTGCAACACGGCGCGCGTCTTGCGGCTCACTTCGGAACCGAGCTCATCACGTTTCCCGGCGCGCACATGCTTCAATTCTGGCGTGCTCGAGCATTTCGCCAGGCGTTGGAGCGCTTCCAGGAAGCGGGCGTGCTACCGCGCAGCCGCTGAAGGCGATGTGGCCCTTGATGTTGGCGGCAGCGTCTTTCGTTTCTCCCTCAGCCCTCCTTTAGCGCCTTTGGGTACCGAATTGCGTGTTTCTATTTCCTGTGTGGACTTTCTCGCATACGCAGAAGTGCGTTTGAAGTATCTACGCCTCCTCGCGAACTCGTTGACCTGACGTTGACGTAGCGGTGCTCCGTCCGAGAACATTCTGGAGTTACGGCGGCGCATTTGCGACGGCGTTGATAGCACTCACAAACCATCGAGTGGGTGGTGCGCAAGCGCGACAGGATTCACCTCGGTTTGCCTCCATCCTTGCTCGGCGAGCCTGATGCCGGGCGGCCGTGAGGCGGTCCCTGACCCGATCGGCTTGATCGAAGTAGACCTCGTCGGGCGTTTGTCCGTGAAAAGCGTAATGGGGCATTTCGGTGTTGTGCTCTATGACGTAGAAATCGATCAGCTGCTCGAGCTGCGTGAAGCTGTCGAGCGAATGCAGGTAGAGCCACTGGTGGCGTAGAGAACGCCAGAATGCTTCGATCATGGAATTGCTGAAGCTGACCTCTACCTGGGCAAGCACACGGTGCACTCGACCGTCGGCCATGAGTTGGTCGACCCTGGCGTTCACGTTTTCGACACCGGAGTCGGCGACGACGGTTGGCGTCCGCTCGAGATTCTTCCCAGCCTCCTTCAGGATCTCACACGTCGTGGTGGGATCGAGCCGTTCCGCAAGGCGCCACGACAAGATCCGGCGCGAGAAGTTATCGATGACGGCGTGAAGGAACGCCTTCGTGTCATCGACAAGTCGGATGACGGTCACGTCGATATGCCAGTACTCGTTGGGGTGCGTCGCCCGAATGCCGGTCTTTGGCTTTTCGGGATACACACGGCGACGCGGTCTTCGCCAACCACGCTGCCGTACGAGTTTGGTCCAGGTCGTCGCCGACGCAAAGACCTTGCCGGCTCTCTGGGCATACACGGCCAGAGTTCGAAGAGGCATGTGACGATACTCGGTAGCGGTGACCATCTCCTTGATGGTGCTCAGCTCGGCGGGGATGAGTTGCGTTGGATGAGAGCGTGGGCAGCTCGATCGGTCATCGAGCTCGCAGCGTTTCTCGGCTCGCTTCCAAGCGTGATACCGGGCCGGCGAGAGGCGCACCAGGCGTAGAGTGGACTTCAGGGAAAGGGCGTCTTTCGAGCGGTCGACGGCACGCAGGACTTTGGCCTTGGCTGTCGCGTCTGGGAGGCGTCTCTCATCGAGGCGAAACCCCGAGAGCTTGAGCAACACAACCAGCAGGCGAATGATGGCGGTCTGCCGCTCGGTGCGGCGTTTAAGCTTTTCGTTTTCGTCCAAGACCGACGCGATGTCATGGTGCCAATCGAGCGAAACCACGCTGCGGCATCCGCGTGAGAGCCAACTGGCGGTTGTCGAGCGCGGGATGCGGAGGTGATGAAAGATCCGTGGGTTCCCTGTCTGGCAGACGATCTATCGGATCCGATGGTCATAGCTGCGACGGCTTCGGAGGAGCTGCGGCATGGCACGGTGTCTGGCACACTCGGCTTTCCCGAGCTAGCTCGGGCTCGGTGGGCAGCGTAGGGCGATTTCATCCCTGCTTAATGGAGTGTCGCAGTTGCGAACACGGATCATAAAAATGTCTGCGGACGTAGCAGGGCAGCTGTGACGGAGGCAAAAACGAAGACAGGCGGTGCCGCCCAAGCCTCTGAGTCGGGGTTGACTGAATCCATGGAAGAGATCCTTGGTTCGCTTGCGACTCGCTTTGACGCATCGGTTCTCGATGGTTCCGAGCAGAACGCGCGAATTCGGGCAGTCGTAGTCAACGAAGGAGAGTGGGATATTGCCATTCACGGCACGGAACTTCAGATCCGTCGAGCCATCCGCGGCAGCGTTTGCGATGCGCGACTCATCGCCGATCGGGCCACGTGGTTGTCGATTGCACAGGATGCACGAGGCGGTTTGGCCGCTTACCGGGCTGGTCGCCTCATCGTTCGGGACAATCTTCACTTGGGCGTTGCAATTCTGGCGGCGACCAGCGGTTTTCACGACACCAGACGCGTTCGATTTGAACGGGTGTCGACACCTTCCGGAACGCTGTCGGTAGCGCGGGCGGGCGCCGGTGAACCGGTACTGATGATTCATGGGCTCGGGGCAACCAAGATCTCTTTCCTCCCGACGGTCGCGGCGCTCGCTGACCAATTCGAGGTCATCGCTGTTGATCTGCCGGGCTTCGGAGATTCGGACAAGCCGCTCTGTGCGCGCTACGATCCACCATTCTTCTGCGGGGCTGTAGTCGAGCTCATGGACGCACTCGGCATCGAGCGAGCGTCGATCGTGGGCAACAGCCTCGGGGGCCGAGTTGCCATCGAACTCGGACTTCGCCACCCAGACCGAGTTGACCGCCTCGTGCTCTTGTCTCCCTCGCTTGCTTGGCGGCAAAAACGCGGATGGATTCCTCTTGTTCGGCTCCTTCGCCCCGAGCTCGGGCTGCTCCAACTCGTGCCGAACGACGCCGTAGGAGCGGCGATGAGACTGATGATTCCCGGCGCCAGGAGCGGGTGGGCACAGGCGGGTGTCGATGAGTTCTTGCGAATGCACAGTACCCGAGGTGGACGCTTGGCGTTCTACTCGGCCGTTCGGAACATCTATCTTGAAGAGCCGGACGGCACAAATGGATTCTGGACCAGACTTGCGGGTCTGGACGCACCGAGCCTTTTCATTTGGGGCAAGAACGACCGACTCGTCCCAGTGGCCTTCGCGCAGCATGTGCGCCACGCGCTTCCCTCCGCGGAGAACATCGTCATTGAGTGCGGTCACGTGCCGCAGATTGAGCAACCTAAAACTGTTGAACAAGAGATCTCGCGCTTCCTTGGCAAGCCGGCATTGACGAGGACCCGATGAGTGAACGGCCCCGGGAAGTCCGGAGACTCGATGATATGGGCCGAACCACCCCGGGAGGGCTGCTCTGATTGCGGTTGTGCACCGACTCGATCTCGATTGGCGATCGTGATTGCAGGGTCAACGCACCGAACACAACTCCCACAATTTCTCCCACACACCACGAACAGACACGCAACACCCGGAAACATGATCCCCTATATTTCTCGGGGATTTCTCAATGATTCTGGTCACTCAGTTTATGTAGGGGACTTTTCCTTTGAGTGCGCCGCTCTGGATGCTGCCGGGGAGGTTCGTGGCTTTGGCGATCCCGAAGTCGGAGAGCTTGATCTCGCCGGCGTTGCTCAGCAGCACGTTCGAGGGCGACACGTCGCGATGGATGATGCCGGCCGCGTGCCCGTCGTCGTCCGCCGTGTGCGCGAAGTCGAGGGCCGAAGCGAGCGCGTGTGCCACATACGACGTGAGTCCTGGGTCGAGCGTCTGGACTCGCAAACGGAGATGGCGCAACGTCGTGCACGCGAGCGATGTGCCCATGGTGCAGGAGCGCCGATAGCCGCGCCTCGCGCAGGAACATCTCGACGAAGTCTTTGTCGTTGACGAACGTCGGCAGGATCCGTTTGAGGCAGACGCGCTGCTCGAAGCCGCCCGGCCCACGCCGAATGGCCACAAACGTCTCGGCCATGCCGCCCACACCGAGTCGCTCGACCAGTTCGTAGTCACCAAAACGTTCGGGGGTCGCGAGGGCCATGAACCGATCAAGGTACCACGGTCTGAAGGGCTTCGAGGCACAGCTCGACATGGCGAGGCGTCGCCGAGGCCCCCATCAAGCCGATGCGCCAGGCCTTGCCTTTGAAGTCGCCGAGGCCCCCACCGATTTCGAGGCTATGATCGGTCAGCAACTTCGCACGCACCGTGCAGTCGTCGATGCCGTCGGGAATGCGTATGAGGGTAAGGGGAGGGAGGCGCACCGACTCGCTGACGAGCAGCTCGAGACCGAGCGCCTCGAGCCCTTGGCGCAGCGCGTTGGCCTGCTCGCGATGGCGGGCATAGCGGGCGGCGAGTCCTTCTTTGAGAACGAGGCGAAGCGCCTCATGCAATGCGAAGATCATGTTGACCGGCGCGGTGTGGTGATAGACGCGCTCCCCACCGAAGTACCGACCGATCAGGTTCAAATCGAAGTACCAACTTTGGATGGGGGTCTTGCGGGTGGACAGCACTTCCCGCGCGCGTTCGGAAAACGAAACCGGTGAGAGGCCAGGCGGGCACGAGAGGCATTTCTGCGTTCCGGAATAGACGGCGTCGATGCCTAAGCGGTCGACGTCGACAGGGACGCCGCCGAGGGAGGTCACCGCATCGACGAGCAGCAGCGCCCCGCATGAATCTGCGATGGCGCGAAACGGCGACAAGTCCTGCAAGACGCCGGTCGACGTTTCGGCGTGCACGATCGCAAGCACTTTGAAGGCGCGCTGCTCCGCCGCCTTCGCAACACTATCCGGGTCAATCGCCTGCCCCCAGGGCGCGTCGACGATCGTTACCTCTGCGCCACACCTACGCGCGACTTCGGCCATCCGCCCGCCGAAGACGCCATGCCTGCAAATCAACGCGTGGTCCCCCGGCTCCAGGAGGTTCACGAAGCAGGTCTCCATCCCCGCCGAGCCGGTCGCCGACATGGGCAGCGTCAAGGCGTTCTCCGTCCCAAACACCTGTCGCAGCATTCCCTGTGTCTCGTCGAGCAACTCGAGAAACACCGGGTCGAGATGCCCAATCGTCGGCCGCGACAGCGCCTCCAACACCCGTGCCGGAACATTCGAGGGCCCCGGCCCCATCAACACCCGCTCAACCGAGCTCATCGATGCACCATACAAGACAAAACCCCCCGAAAAAGACATTTCCGAGGAGTTCATCAGCCGAAAAGGGGACAGTCCCCTTTTTCGTAGGGTTAAGAACGCGCGGGACTAGTGGAGCCGCCGGTAGACGCCGACGACGACGCCGAGCACCTGGGTGGTGCGCCAGTCGTTCTTCGGAATCAGGATGGGCGCCATGTCCTTGTTGGCGGGCTGGAGCCGAATGTGCTCGCGCTCGGGGAAGTAATACTTGCAGGTGGCTTCGTCGCCGACGAGGGCGATGATGATCTCGCCGCGGTTGGCGGTGAGCTGCTTGCGGACGAACACGAAGTCGCCGTCGAAAATCCCGGCTTCGATCATCGATTCGCCGGCCACGCGAAGGCCAAAGACGTCGCGTTGTCCGCCGATGAGCATTCGGTCGATCTGCACCGTGTCGTCGGGGTGCTCGATGGCCTCGCTGAGAGCACCTGCGGCGACGCGGCCGACGATGGGAATCTCGATGAGGTTGTCGTTGGCGGCGGGTGGCCGGCTGCTGGGCTGGCCGTCCGGGGTCTTCATCAGACGCAGAGTGCGGGACTTCATGTCCTCGCGGGTGAGGTACCCCTTGCGCTCCAGCGCACGCAGGTGATCGTTGACCCCGTTGGTGCTGCGAATGCCGAGATGGTTGCCGATTTCACGAAGGGTGGGCGGATACCCACGCGCCTGAATCGACTCTGAAATGTACACGAGCACGGCTTTTTGCCGGTCCGTTAGCTTATGCATGGTTTCCCCCGCTCGCATCTTTCACCGCCCTTGCTAGTAGTTCCTGACAATCCCTAAATGCTGTACACATGTCCCCTGCTATGTTGAGCAGGTGGGATAAAGGTACAGATCGTCGCCAATTTTGTCAAAGAACCGACGATCCGTGCAGCGGTGCTCAGTTGAACCGGTCCGAGCGCGAGCCGTTCGTCGGCGAAGGCGCCTCCTCCTGCGGGGGTTCGGCGCTGGGATTCTCGCTCTCGGCGGGGGGCGGGCGGTCGCTAAACATCTTCTCCAAGGCGCCCGAGATCGCCTGAGTCGGCAAGAAGCCCAGCAACCCCTCGAGGCCCTTGCCGTCCGTGAGGCCTCGCCAGAAGCCCCGCGCGATCGTGACGATTTCCTCGGCGTCCATCTCGTCGAGGGCCTGGATCGCGTATTGAGCTGCGCCACTCAGCACGTCGATGCCAAGCCCTGCGGCGGCGTACGCGGGCAAGGGGTGGATCATGAGCTCACGAGTGGCGAAGGCCATGGCCCACTCGCCCGCCTTCCTGCCGATGAACAGGGTGCGCGAGGTCGAGCGCTCCATGAAGAGCCCGATGTGGATGGGACCCAGCTCCCGCTCGATGGCACGCGTCAGCACGCGATGGTCGCGGTGCCACGCGCCCCCGAGTGGGCCGGCCCATTCGGCGATCGCGCCAGGGCCCGCAAAGACGTCCAGGGTGCCGCCGTTCCGCCGGAGCACTGCGCCTGTCCAGAGCGCGCCCTCCTCGAAGACGCCGAGAACCACGTTGTGTCCGTCGGGTAGGAGGACGTCGAAGGCGGGCTTGGCAGCAGGGGCTGCGGCCAGCAGAAGGTCAGGGAGCGGGTTGGGCCAAATCCGCAGCCAGTTGCCGTTGCCGAGCTCGCGCAGGACGTGGGCGAAGCGCATCACCCGTGTCGCGAAATCCTGCCCGGGGTCGAGCGGCTCCGCGAGGTACTCCTCGATGTCGGCCATCGCGCGCTCACGCATCACGATGCAGGCGCCCGCGTCAGTGGCGTCGCAGAGGGCCGCAAGGTTCGCCAAGGAGGGAAGCGTCCCGGGGTCGAGCGACCCTGTCGCCGTGTGAAAGCTCGCGATAGGTGTTCGCTCGGCATCGACGACGACCACCAGCACACCGCGGGACCCCTGTTCGCCGCTCTCGCCCAGGAACAACGAGACGAGCCGCTCCCACGACGTCTCGTCGAAGCCGAAAAAGGCGAAGTCCTCGCTGATCACGGCGCTGACTCTAGCACGCTCATCTCTTGCGCCCCGGCAAACTTGTCGTCTACAACCCGAGCGTGAGCTTCGTGTGGGTCGCTATTGGGGGAGCAGCGGGGTCGTGTCTTCGGTATTGGGTGTCGTTGACGCTTGGACCGATTGCGGCGGCGCATGGTTTTCCGTGGGCGACGTTCACAGCGAACGCGCTTGGCTCGCTCGGGCTCGGTTTGGTGTTCGTGCTTGCGGAGGACCGCTCCTGGTTCGGCGCCGACCTACGCTTGTTGCTCGGCACGGGGGTCATGGGCGGCTTTACGACGTACTCGGCGTTCAATCTCGAAAGCATCGGACTCATGCAAAACGATGCCTGGGGGCGGGCTGCGCTCTACATGGGGGGTACGGTCGTAGTCTGTCTGGTTGCCGGTGCCCTCGGCGTGATCATCGGACGCGTGATCCGCGGTTAGGTCAGGCTTCCGGCTTTCCGAGGAGCCACACCCGTGCGGCGTGTAAGAGTGCGTAGAAGGCACCCGCGCCCGCGGTCAAGCCACCCAGCCAGTAGCTTTCCTGTGAAAGCAAGATGGCGCCGGCGATGATCAACGAGCCCACGACGAGGCCGCTAAACGCGCGTCGCCCCAATCGATCCGCGGCCGACTCTAGCTGCGACTGTTGCGTGCGGACGGTGAAGGCGCCTTTGCGCAGGTCGTCGAGAATCTCTTCGATCTGCAGCGGCATTTCAGACGCCGCTCCGCCGAGCCGACGCAAGCCCCGAAGCGCGTCTTGCGTCATGCGTTCGGGCGAATAGCGCTGCTGCAACAACTCCATGAAGTAGGGCCGCACCTCTTCGAGCAGATCGAGATCCGGGTAGAGCTCCTTGCCGACGCCCTCCACCGTCATGAGGCTCTTGCCCAGCATCAGGAATTCAGTGGGCATCTCGACACCGAACTTTCGCGAGCCCATGACGAGGTCACGGATCAGCGGACCGATCTCGATGTCCTTGAGCCGCTTGCCCAGGTAGCGCTGTGCCAGGGTCGCGACCTCGGCGTTGTAGGCATCGCGGCTCACCTTGTGTGTGGGCCGCCCGAGTGCGTACAGCGCGTCCGCGATCCCAGCGTAGTCTTCTTGTACGGCGGCCAGCATCAGGTCGATGGTTCGGTCCCGCATTTTCGGCGTGAGCCGGCCGACCATGCCGACGTCGATCATGCCGATCACGGGGTCGTCGTCGGCGCCCATGATGATGATATTTCCCGGATGCGGGTCGGCGTGAAAGAAGCCGTCCTCGAAGATATACTGGATGATGATCTCGACGGAACGCTTCGCCATGAGCTCGCCGCTGACCCCGGCACGCTGCGCTGCGTAGACCTTGCGGCCCTCGAGATACTCGAGCGTGAGCACGCGCTTGGCGGTTGCGCCCCGATATACTCTCGGAAATTTGGCGTGTCGGTTGTGCTCGAAGTTCGCAGTGAAGCGTTCGTGGTTGTCGGCTTCAAGCGAGAAGTCGAGCTCTGCGGCAACGGAGCGGTCGAACTCTTCGACGAGGCTGACCGGCCGATAGAGATGCGACTCCGGCATCGAGCGCACGATGGCGTGCGCAAGCCAGTAGAGGAGATCGATATCGCGCGCCATCAGGGCCTGTACCTGGGGGCGCTGCACTTTCACGACCACGTCGGCGGCCTCGTCTCCGTTCCGAAGCCGGGCTCGGTGGACTTGTGCAATCGAGGCCGAGGCGAGCGGGGTCTCGTCGAACGACTCGTAGACCTCCAACAGCTTGCGGCCGAGCTCCCGCTCGACTTGCTCCTGAATCGCGGGGAAGGGCTCCGGCGGTACGTTGTCCTGCAACCTCTTGAGCTCGACGAGGATATCCTCGGGAATGAGGTCCGGACGCGTCGACATGATCTGCCCCAGCTTCACGAACGAAGGCCCCAGGTCCTCCAAGACCTTCCGAAGCCGGATGCCCGCGGGCATCCGCGCCCCATCGCCGCGCTTGCGTCCCGGAATCAAGGTGCTCAGCCCCGTTCGCTCGACGACCTCTCCGAACCCGTGCACGGCGAGGACGCCAGCGATCTGCCGAAGACGCTCTAGATCACGAACCGTGTTGAGGAGCGAAGGCATGGGCGCGGCAGCGTAGCTGGGGGCGGGAAGGTCTACCACCCCGTCGATTCGACCTACTTTGCCCCCCCACCCTCGTATTTACGACGGCGAAACAATTCGGAAATAATTGAGGCGTACACCTTTCCGCATTGGCGGTTCTCGTTGGGCTGCTTGAAGTTTCGGAGGTCCCATGAAGAAGGTGGAAGCCATAATTAAGCCTTTCAAGCTCGATGAGGTGAAGGATGCCCTCAACGAAGTCGGCATCAAAGGCATGACCGTGACGGAGGTCAAAGGGCTCGGCCGGACGGGGGGTAAGCGAGAAGTTTATCGAGGATCCGCGTACGTGGTCGACTTCGTCCCCAAGGTGAAGGTCGAGATCGTGGTTCCCGATGCCTTGGTCGTTTCGGTAATTGAAGCGGTCGAGAATGCAGCCAAGACGGGCCGCATCGGTGACGGCAAGATCTTCGTCTCGCCCATCGAGGAGTCCGTGCGAATCCGTACCGGTGAGCGCGGCGAAGCAGCGGTCTAGCGCTCCTGCTACCAAAGCGAATGCCTCGTTGGGATTGATCCCAGCGGGGCGTTCTACGTTCTGCGACCGAAAATCGTCGGGATTTCGCAGACTTGTCAGATCGCAGAGGATTGACGCGGCGTCTCCCAATCAGATATTCTTTCGAAGCAGCACCGGTTCATGGGGAAGAGTGCTTCACGACTAGCCGCGCAGACGGTTCGTGTTCTGCCGCGGAAGCGGTTGAGCAGGGCGCTTGGCGGTCTTGCGGCATCGCGAGCCCCTCAGCGGGTGGTCGATGCGGCGGTCGCAGCCTTTGTCCGCGCCTACGACGTGGACCTGAGCGAGGTGGACATACCGCCGGGCGGCTTCCGAACGTTTGATGACTTCTTCACCCGAAAGCTCCTTGCCGGAGCCAGGGTGGTCGACCCCGATCCACATGCGCTGGTGTCACCGGCAGATGGGCGGATCGAGGACTTCGGCGAGATCACCTCCGGAGGTGAGCTCATGGTCAAAGGGCAACCGTACACGGCCGCCGCGCTGCTCGGGGATCGGGACGCGGCGACCGCCTGCGAGGGCGGTCACTACTTCATCGTCTACCTTTCGCCGCGTGATTACCATCGCGTACACGCGCCGACCTGCGGAAGCGTGCAGTGCATGCGGTACATCCCGGGCACTTTGTTCCCTGTGAACCGCATTGGGACCGACTTTATCCCGCAGCTTTTCGCAAGAAACGAGCGTCTTGCTATCGTGCAAGAAGGCGTGGTTCACGGAGTTGTGACGACGATCATGGTGGGGGCGATCGGTGTGGGACGCATCGGGGTGAGCTTTGATGATGTGCAGACGAACCGGGGGGATACTCCGGGATTGCGCAGCTACGCCGATTCGCCGATTCCGCGGGACCGCGGCGAGGAGCTG
>PVMK01126301.1_pt1 | contig 81779 bp, 76 predicted proteins | sample 1853481 | NCBI WGS metagenome assembly PVMK01 (sample SAMN08533507, study PRJNA380276) | Marine sediment metagenome, whole genome shotgun sequencing project.
GTCGGCGAGAAGCGGCCTCGCCAGGCTGACCATGTCCGCATCCCCTCTCGCCAGCACAGTCTCCGCGACATCGGGTGTGTTGATTCGATTGGTTGTAATCAACGGGATGCCGACCTTGCCCATCAGCCGGCGTGTCACCCAGGTGAACCCGGCCCGGGGTACCATCGTTGCGATGGTCGGGATTCGTGCCTCGTGCCAGCCGATGCCGGTGTTGATGATAGTAGCGCCGGCAGCTTCAATCGCAGAAGCCAGTGTTTCGACCTCATCCCAGCTCTGCCCGTCATCGATCAGGTCAAGCATCGATAGCCTGTAGATAATAATGAAATCGGACCCGACAGCCTCACGAGTTCTTCGCACGATCTCTACTGGCAGACCCATGCGAGATTCGAAATCTCCTCCCCACCTGTCCTTACGCTTATTCGTCCGGCTGACCAGGAATTCGTTGATGAAGTAACCTTCCGAACCCATGATCTCCACGCCGTCATAACCGGCTTCGCATGACAGACGGGCACATTGAACAAAGTTGCGAATCTGTCCCTCGACACCGGCATCGCTCAGTGCTCTGGGTTTGAACGGCGAGATGGGTGATTTGATCGCGGATGGCGCGACCGCGAGGGGATGATATCCATAGCGACCGGCATGAAGAATCTGCATGCAGATCTTGCCTTGCTCCCGGTGGACCGCCTCGGTGATCAGACGATGACGGGCAATTTCCCTCCTGGAAGCGAGCTTTCCCGCGAACGGCGCTGTCCAGCCAGCCCGGTTTGGTGCAATCCCGCCGGTGACGATCAGTCCGACACCCCCTCTCGCTCGCTCAGCGAAATAGGTCGCCAGTCGCGGGTAGTCACGCGCCTTGTCCTCAAGACCCGTATGCATTGAGCCCATCAGTACTCTGTTGGCGAGCGTAGTGAAGCCCAGATCGAGGGGGGCGAGCAGGTTTGGGTACTTGCAGTCACTCAACACGCTATCTCCGCTGCGGCGATAGGCGAACTATACGGGACCCAGGTGCAATGCAACAATCAAAGTGGGCGCAGGAATCTCCCGGTAGCTTATACTTAGGAAATCTCTGATTTATTCTGAGCGAAGTAAATTGTGATCCAAAATGTTCAGATTCAAGACGCAAATTGCGCGTAATAGCCGGCTATTGCGAAGATTTGCAACGCAGAAGCTGGATATTTTGGATCACAAGATACGAGTTCATGAATAAATCAGAGGTTCCTTAAGCGAACTATCATTCATCACTGCCTGTACACAACCGGCGCAGGCCCTGACACCGGGCCACTGCTATCCCACGAGGCCATCATGGCGAAGCTGTCTTTTTACGATTACGCATTCCTGTTGACCGAAACGGCCGACAGCCCCAAGCATGTCGCAGGATTGCAGATTTTCGAACCGCCAAAGGACTACGATGGTGATTATGTCGGCGACCTGATCAAACAATTGGGCAAGCGTCCCCCCGGCCCTCCATTCAATCTCAAGTTCAAACGCACGCTGTTCGGTTCACCGGAGTGGGTTGAAGATGAATCTTTTGATCTTGATTACCACCTAAGGCACTCGCGACTTCCCAAACCCGGCAACAAAGATCAGCTCATGGATCTGGTGGGCCGACTGCACGCCGTGCTTCTCGATCGAATGAGGCCTCTGTGGGAGGTGCATGTTATCGAAGGCCTGGAAGGCGGCCGTTTCGCACTTTATGCAAAAATCCATCACTCGTATTGCGATGGCCTGACCCTGGTCAAGATCATGATGGGCACGCTAAATACCTCGGCCGCGGACACAGTTCTGAGGGCAAGCTGGGAATCGCGCGACTCGGCGATTTTGCGACAACCGGATCAAGCATCGCTTGTCGGTAAGAGCATCGGATTTTTCAGGCAGGGCGTGGGCACGGCTTTCGAATTGTCATCGCTCGCCGCGCGAATGGCCATGCAGCGAATGGGGCTACAGGATGACGAACTGCCGGTGCCGTTTGCAGCGCCACGTACACTGTTTAACTCGCCGGTCAACAGGGCCAGGAGAGCTGCGATCGGCCGCTTGTCACTAGCCGACATGAAGGCCGTGGCGAAGGCGACGGATACGAAGTTGAATGACGTCGTTTTGACCGTCTGTGACATCGCGTTGAGCCGTTATCTCAGAGAGCATGGAGACGAACCACACGCACCTCTGGTGGCGCAAATGCCACTCAACCTCAGACGGGACGGTGATGTTCAGATGGGCAACCAGATTGCCATCTTGCCCGTCACCCTGGGGAATGCCGGCCGGGAGCCCCTGAAACGTCTTGAGGAAATCAGGCGCTCGTCATGCGTGGTCAAGCAAGGTGCCGGCGCTCTTTCGCCTGAAGCCGTTTCAATTTACACCGTTGCCATGCAGGGGGTCGCCCAGGCGGGTGATTTGATGGGTGTATCGGCGCTCATTCCCCCGTTGGGCAATGTGCTTATTTCCAATGTGCCGGGCCCCCAGATACCGCTCTATCTTTGGGGTGCCCGACTGGTGAGTTCCTTCCCCTTGTCCGCTATCCCGCCGGGCCTGGCAATCAACATCACCTTCTTCAGTTATGACGGTCGAATGGATATCGGATTAATCGCGGGTTATGACGCTGTACCCGATGTTGCCGTCATACCCGGCTATCTGAGCGACGCCTTTAGTGCTTTGCAGGCGGCCGTGAAACGCAAGGCTACAAGAATACGCAAGCGAAAAAGCGCGGTCCGCGCTGTTGTCAGCGACACGGATGGTAAACAGCGACCCGCAAGACCCGCTACCGCGCGAAGCCGGTCGACCGGCCGGCGTTCGTCCGCTACGGGCAAGAAGGCTTCGGTCCAACAGACATCGAAGAAAAAGGACGCCATGTCTGGTCAGGGCAATGGCGCCCGGCACAGTACAGGTCATGTGAGAAAGAAAACGATAGCGCCGTCGCGCAAGAAAATCCGGCGAAAGTCGACCGCTCGCATTACGGTCAACTAACTCGGCTGTCACGCGAGCCGCCGGTACCGGACACGCATTGGATATCATCGATATAGGTGTCAACCTCGAGCACGACAGCTTTGATGCTGATCGCAAGGAAGTTATAAACAGGGCAGTCGCGTGCGGCGTCACGACGATGATAGTGACCGGTAGCAATCGCCAGTCGAGCATCAGGGCCCGGGAACTGACAACTGAATATCCGGGTCTGCTGTACTCAACCGCCGGTATTCATCCTCATCATGCAAGCGAGCGTGGTCCGGACGACCATGAGTGGATTACAGGGCTCATAGCTGAAGACTCAGTGGTGGCCGTGGGCGAATGCGGTCTCGACTTCTTTCGTAACTTTTCTCCGCAAGCCGATCAGGAAAGTGCATTCCGGGACCAGTTGGAAATCGCAAGCAACGCCGGCTTGCCCGTATTCCTGCACCAACGCGGTGCCCATGAGCGCTTTATCAATATTCTCGGAGACCACATCCGAAACATAACGGGAGGGATCGCACACTGTTTCACAGGTAGCAGATCAGAACTCGAAGACTGTCTCAATCTGGGATTGAGTATCGGTATTACGGGCTGGATTTGCGATGAGCGAAGAGGCTCCCATCTCGCCGAATTGGTGCAGCACATTCCACGTGATCGAATCATGATCGAGACCGACGCCCCCTATCTGTTGCCCCGGGACCTGGATCAAAAGCCAAAGACGAGAAGAAACGAGCCGATGTATCTGGCACATGTGCTGGAAACCGTTGCCCGCCACATGGAATGCGAAACAGGCGAGTTGGCCGCCGCTACGACCGCCAACGCACGCCGTTTATTTGGCTTGCCGGAGCCCATGCACATCAAGAATAAACATTAAGTAAAATGTGTAACATACGGTTATTTCATTCTTTATTGAGTTTTCCGAGAATTTTTAGATGACACGCCAGTCGCACACTTTGCTGCGCATACGATAAAGTCAGCCGACGGCATCTCCATGGAAATAATACGAAACGAAAGGAACTGACATGGACTACGGTCGGGTTCAGGACTACGTCAACAGGCTTTGGGATGAATCGATTATCCCGGAGTTGTCCGCCTACATACGAATTCCCAACAAATCACCGCTGTTTGATCCGCTATGGTCGGAACACGGGCATATGGATCGTGCCGTCGAATTGATGGAGCAGTGGTGCAGATCGCATTCGGTGCCGGGCATGACGGTCGACGTCATGCGGCTCGATGGTCGCACTCCTCTTCTTTTTGTCGAAGTGCCGGGTCATGGCGACGACACCGTCCTGCTTTACGGACACCTGGACAAACAACCGGAGTTCACCGGATGGGAGAAAGATCTGTCACCCTGGGAACCAGTGATCCGGGATGGCAAGCTTTACGGTCGTGGCGGTGCAGACGACGGATACGCCGTTTTCGCTTCGCTGACCGCGATCGGGGCCCTTCAGGATCAGGATATTCCTCATGCCCGTTGCGTCATCCTGATTGAGGCCTGCGAAGAGAGCGGCAGTTTCGACCTCCCCTACTACATCGACGAGTTGAGTGACCGGATCGGCACACCCGATCTGGTTGTTTGTCTGGATGCCGAATGCGGTAACTACGAACAGCTCTGGTGCACGACTTCGCTACGCGGAAACCTCACCGGGGTCCTGCGTGTCGATGTCCTGGACGAGGGTGTTCATTCGGGTGCGGCCAGCGGTATCGTCCCATCGAGCTTTCGCGTGCTACGTAGCCTTTTGAGCCGTATAGAAGACGAAAATACGGGGCGCATGACGCTCGAATCGCTGTATGCCGAGATTCCGGCGGAAAGGGTTGCACAAGCAGAAACTGCCGCGACGACCCTCGGCAGCACTGTCCATGAAAAATTTTCCTGGGCGGGGACAACGCAGGCAATCGATACCGATCCCAAGGAACTGCTGCTCAACAACACATGGAGACCGACGCTGTGTGTTACAGGCGCCGCGGGCGTTCCCGATCTGGCCAGCGCGGGCAATGTGATGAGACCCTCGACTGCTTTCAAACTGTCCTTGCGGCTACCACCGACCCTGGATGCCGCGATAGCCGGTCAAATCGTCAAGGATGCCCTGGAGAGATCGCCACCCTATGGCGCCAGGATTGAGTTCATGGTCGACTCGGCTATGGCAGGGTGGGAGTCGCCCGCCCTGTCGCCATGGCTGGAGAAAGCGATGCAGAAAGCGTCGCGCGCATTCTTTGACGCGGAAGCGATGTACATGGGCACAGGCGGCAGTATCCCGTTCATGGGAATGCTTGGAGAGAAATTCCCGGGCGTGCAGTTCCTCGTGACGGGATTGCTGGGACCGAAGTCAAACGCCCATGGACCCAACGAGTTTCTGCATATAGAGACCGGCAAGAGGCTGACCGCTTGCGTCGCGAGCATTCTGGCCGATCATCACGGCAGGGATAATAGCGACTGAGCCCGTGTCGTGGCTTAGTGAGGAGCTGACTGGGCCTGTTGTGCGACCTTTCCCCATGAACCGTGGAAGGCCTGGATCGTAGACCCCGCCTGTTCACCGCTGGCCGCTGTGTACTCGTCTTCCAGTTCCGTAAGGGTCAGGACATTATCTACGTGCCCTCCCGGAAAACGGACATCACCGACAAAGACGATTTTTCCGCTGACCGGAACATCTCCCGCGAGATCCCGCACCGCGTGGACGCGTGCGGCCAGTGGGTTGAGCGGGTTCCTGAAGGTAAAGCGCCGATTGTCATGAAGCACGGTCCAGTCATCCATCTGTTCACCTGCGAAAACGAGACCATCTACATTTCGCACATCAAGAACCAACAGACCCTTTACGGTAAGCAACAGATGATCGAGGTGGATCTCGCCGTCCATTCCATCGGGGAGCACGATATCCGACAGCTGATGCGCGCTGATTCTTGTTATCACCCTGCTGGGGTGCGCACGCCATCGTCGCCACAGGTGAATGCTCGGCCAGGCAAGCAACGCCCCCAGCACAAGAACCCCAAGGACCATGGCCAGTGTTGTAACAGAAATCTGATCCATGTCTTAGGGAACCTCTGATCTATTCATGAACTCGTACCTTGTGCCCGGCTTCCACGTTGCAAATCTTCGTAATAGCCCGCTCACGTGCGATTCGCGCCAAGCATCTGAACATCCCGGATCGCAATCTACTTCGCTCAGAAAAAATCACAGGTTCCCTTGCGAATAACCCTGGCGGCAAGAGTGTCGGGAAGCGCGGGCATTCTAACCGATGGCGGTGCTCACGGTGCACTGGTATCGAGAGTTATCCCGGTCTGCCAGCCCGATGAGTCAGGATCGCTTGATAATGCGAGCGCCGGGCGCATCGATTGCGGAAACCCAGCTTTGGCTGTCAATCCGGGCTCTGGCGAAGACTGCAGAAATGGACGCCGCCACGCGTTCCGCCACGCCCTGACGGCACCACGCGAAGACGCTGGGGCCGCTGCCGGAAATTGACATGCCCAGGGCGCCCGCCTCCAATGCCGCGGCGCGCGCCGCGTCAAAAGCCGGGATCAAAGCCGATCGCTGGGGCTCAATAACGACATCCTGCAGGCAACGTCCTATCTGTTCCGTATCTCCCTTGCAACAGCCCGCGACAAATCCAGCCAGGTACTGGCTTTGGAGTACGTGGTCGGCCAGTGCGACCTCTTTTGAAAGGAGAGCTCTCGCCTCATGGGTATTGATGACGATCTCCGGATGGACCAGGACACATCTGAGATCCTTTGGCACCGGCAGTCGGGTGACGTGAACTCGCTCACCCCCCTGCTCGCATATAACCAGTCCGCCAATGAGGCTTGGCGCGACGTTATCGGGGTGAGTTGCCCCACTCGCAACCTCTTCACCCAGCAATGCATAGGTGAGAAGCTGCATTAATTCGAGACCCAGCTGCCAAAACTCATCGGCTGCAACCACTGCAGCGACGGCTGACGCTGCGGAACCGCCCATCCCGGAGCCGAGTGGAATCCCTTTTTGTATGTCTACCCGCAACCCGCCATGAACACCAAAATCGTTGCGCATGGCTATCAGTGGCCGGGTTGCCGCATTTGACTCCGGATCGATCGGTAGCTGATCAATGACGCCGGTGACGCCGCCTACAAGGATAGCGCTGGATTCGATGGCAGTTAATGTGATCTGGTCACCGACTGAGTCCAGCGCATGGCCCAGTACGTCGAACCCGACGCCGACATTGCCCACCGATGCAGGTGCGAAGGCGGTGACGCTTTTCATATGCCGAAAAAAAGACCCGCCCAATGGGCGGGACTAAACACTTGGCCAGATATTTTCATTTTTCTACTGCTCGACCACGCGTATCCGCATATCTTTTCCTGCCATCCGAATACATGACAGGGGAACTAAACCATAACGACTGACACTCGGCGATGCAATATGAATACGACATAAGACGGCGGGTATTTGATGACGTCGGCCGTCAATTGTTGTGATTATTTCACGCTCCTGGCGGCACAGCTTGTGGTAATGTCTACGGGTACCTGACGGTCTTTTTTCGCGGTTTTGATGCTACGCCAGCCGTTCCTCTCAAAGCATAGCGCACCGTACTGACAGCAATCAGGACCACCCTGAATATTCACCGGCCAAACAGGCGACAAACATGGTCAGCCAAACAGAGCAAGACATTCAATCCGTCCCGGATAGCAATCCGCGCCCAGACGAGATCCCGGCAGGCGTTGACACGGTGGATTCGGGTCAACCTCCCAACGTGCCGGAGTTTGATCTGGATTCGCCCGACTTGTACCTGAACCGGGAGCTAACCTGGCTCGAATTTAATCGCCGCGTGCTTGCAGAGGCACACAACCCCAAGTCGCCTCTGCTGGATCGGATCAAGTTTCTGGCCATCCTGAGTTCAAACCTCGATGAATTCTTCATGAAGCGTATCGGGGGGCTGAAACAGTTGATCGGCGCCGGCGTTCACGAGCCTTCCGTCGATGGCAGGACGCCCCAGGAACAATTCGACGAATGCTGGGAGACGGTACGGCAGATAAAGAGTCAGCAGCGACGCCTGGCAACGAGACTGATAAGGCAACTGCAAGAGAACGATATCTGGATCAAGAGCTACCATGAACTGACCGAAGCCGAGCACGATGAGGTCCGTGCACATTTCATAGAAAACATTTTTCCCATCATTACTCCGATCGTGATGGATCCGGCACATCCCTTCCCGTTCATATCGAACCTCTCTTTGAACCTGCTCGTGACAATCGCCAGACCGGATGGCAAGGGTACGGCCCGGGCGCGGATAAAAGTACCGGTTGGTTCGGATGTGCCCAGGTTTATCCAGGTCGGCGAGGGTTACCGCTTCATCCCGCTGGAGGATGTGATCGCCAACAATCTCGACCTCCTGTTTCCAGGCATACAGATCGAGCGATGGGACCTGTTTCGCGTGACTCGAAACGCGATCACTGAGCGTTCCGAGGGGCAGGCGAATGACTTGCTGGAGCTTATCGAATCCGAACTCCGCGATCGAAAGTTCGCACCGATCGTCCGGCTCGAGGTTTCAAGGGGAATGCCTGCTGTACACAGAGGGATGCTGGCCGCCGAACTCGGTCTCAACGAGGAAACCGATGTTGTCGAAGCCGATGGCTTGTTGCAGAAAAGGGATCTTTTCCAGATTGCAGCACTGGATCGCCCCGATTTGCAGACGCCGCCCCACCACCCGGTGGACAATGCCAGGATTCTGGGCAGTCACAACATATTTCATCTGATCCGCGAGCAGGGCCCGATTCTTCTCCAACACCCTTACGAGTCCTTCGCGACAACGGTCGAGCGTTTTCTGCGCGAGGCCAGCCGTGACCCGAAGGTGCTGGCGATAAAAATGACCCTCTACCGCACGGGTGATAAATCCCGCATCGTCGACTATCTGCTCGATGCCGCACACAACGGCAAGCAAGTGGCAGTCGCCGTGGAACTAAAAGCGAGGTTTGACGAGTCGGCCAACATCGCCTGGGCGAACCACATGGAACAACATGGCATCCACGTCTCCTACGGCGTGGTCGGTTTGAAGACCCATTGCAAGGTGATATTTGTCCTGCGGCGCGACTACGACGGGCTGCGCCGCTACGCACACCTGGGCACGGGAAACTACCACGCAGGCACCGCGCGAATTTACTGCGACCTTGGGATGTTGACCTGTGATCCGGTTATCGGTGGCGACCTGACTGAATTGTTCAATTTTCTGACCACGGGTTTTGTACCAAACCGCCATTACCAGAAATTGCTGCCCGCGCCCAAGCATCTGAAGAAAGGCATTCTGAAGAGAATAGATCGGGAGATAGCGCTCCACTGCGAGGATAGTCCCGGTCATATCCAGCTCAAGATGAACGCTCTCGAGGACGTGGATATCACCCGGGCTTTGTACGGCGCCTCTCAGGCTGGCGTCAGGGTGGATCTTATCGTTCGGGACACGTGTCGGCTTCGACCGGGCATCGAGGGCTTGTCGGATAATATTTCCGTTATCAGCATAGTCGGCCGATTTCTCGAGCATGCACGCCTTTATTATTTCCGCAACGGTGGTGACGAGGAATATTTCATCGGTTCCGCCGATCTGATGACAAGAAATCTCGAACACCGCGTGGAGACTGTCGTGCCGATCGAGGCCCCCGAACTAAGGAAACAATTGCGGCAAATACTGGACCTGCAGATGAATGACCACAGCAATGCCTGGGACATGCAGTCCGATGGCAGCTATGTTCAGAGAAAGCCGGGACGAAGACGCGACAAACGGGGTTCACAGGAGCTGCTGATCGAACTCGCGGAGAGGAGACTCAGGAAGGCGACAAAACTGGGCAAGAAGGTGCGTAACCGAAAGAGCGACATTCTGGACTAGCATCCTGTCCCATCAATAGCCTGCAAGCTATCCATGGGACAGGGTGCTAACTGCGCTCTCCGCTCATCGCGGACATCGCCTTTAGGACATCCCGCAGGATGATCTTCCCTACTACCCTGTTCTGCTTCATTACGGGATAGCCTCGATAGTAGTAATGTTCCTGTGCAGCGAACCTCTTTGCAATGCGCATGATGCTGTCATCGACGTCGACTGTCTCGAATGTCGTTCTCATCAGCTCGGACACGCGGCCCGCCTTCGAACCGTGATAGGAAGCCAGGACCGCCGCTTTCATGCAGTCGATCTCCGACAGGACGCCGATCAGATTTCCCAGGTTATCCACCACAGGCGCCCCTGAGATGTTGTGCCTTACCAGCAGATCGACCGCCTCCAGTGTATCCATGCGAGGATTCAGGGTCACAAAGTTTCGCGACATGATGTCCTTGGCCGTAGAGATCATAGTCCTTACACCTGTCCCGTTTATCTGCTGTGCTTGCCGCTTCCTGCGATGCGGGCAATGCTCCGGGCCCTGGCTACGACAGACTCCGCCGCAATCGGATTCCACGCCGGGGATTGAGGCTAGCCCTCCGCAACTGCCCTGGATTCTTCGGCCGCCAAAAAGCACGCCGGTTGCCAGGCCGGCGATTGCAGCGAGAAAAACCAGAAAGCTCAAAGTGAGTGTAGTCATATGCTGTGTCGATGCTCCCTAGCCGAAATCATCCAGCAGGATGTTGTCGGACTCCACACCAAGATCGTAGAGCATCTGCAAAACGGCCTGGGTCATCATCGGTGGCCCGCACATGTAATACTCGCAGTCCTCGGGCGACGGATGATTCTCCAGATAGTTTTCGTAGATCACCTCGTGGATGAACCCCGTGTAGCCATCCCAGTTGTCTTCCGGAAGCGGGTCAGAAAGAGCGACGTGCCAGGTGAAGTTGTCGTGCCCGGCGGCCAGGGTGTCGAAATCCTCGACATAGAACATCTCCCTCTTGCTGCGGGCACCGTACCAATAGCTTATTTTTCTCTTGCTATCCAGTCGTTTCAACTGGTCGAAGATGTGGGCCCGCATTGGAGCCATGCCCGCCCCTCCGCCGATAAACACCATCTCGGCATCGGTGTCCTTGGCAAAAAATTCTCCGTAGGGGCCTGACACCCAGACCTTGTCACCGGCTTTCAGGTCAAAGAGAAACGATGACATGATGCCCGGTGGCACATCCGGCATATGCGGGGGCGGACTCGCGATGCGAATGTTCAGCATGACGATTCCCTGCTCTTCCGGGTAGTTCGCCATCGAATAAGCTCTCAGCACCGGTTCGGTGCAGTCCGACACATAACGGAACATGTCGAAGCGTTCCCAGTCCTCACGGAACCTGTCGGGAATGTCGAAATCGGAATAGGAGACGGTGTGTTTGGGGCACTCGATCTGGATATACCCACCGGCACGAAAGTCGAGATCCTCGCCTTGGGGCAGTTCCAGGATGAGTTCCTTGATGAAGGTTGCCACGCTGTCATTCGATCGGACCTGACACTCCCACCGCTTGACACCGAAGACCTCCCGTGGGACCTCGATCTTCATATTTTCTTTGACGACGACCTGACAGGAAAGCCTTTCGCCGTGGGCGGCTTCACGTTTGGAAATAATCGATCTCTCTGTGGCGAGGATCGTGCCGCCACCTTCGAGAACCCTGACGCGGCACTGCCCGCAGGTTCCACCGCCACCGCAGGCCGAGGCGACAAATAATTTCTCATCGGCCAGGGCACCGAGAAGCTTGCTACCGACGGGCGTATGCAGTGTGCGTTCGTCGTTGACTACGATATCGACGGTGCCGGATGGAACGAGTTTCGAGCGTGCAAACAAGATCACCATGACGAGCATCAGCACGACGCTGGTGAACATCGCTACGCCAAGGGCAATCGTCATCATGATGCCAACGTCCTCTTCATCGCCGCCCCGTTACAGTTGGATACCTGAGAAAACCATGAACGCCATCGACATCAGCCCAACCGAGATAAAGGTGATGCCAAGACCCTGCAAGCCATCGGGTACATCACTGTATTTGAGTTTTTCCCTGACGCCTGCCAGCGCGACGATCGCAAGCGCAAACCCGGCGCCGCTGCCGAATCCGTACACGATGCTCTCGCCAAGATCGTAGTTGCGTTCGACCATGAACAGCGATCCACCGAGAATCGCGCAGTTCACGGTAATCAGCGGCAAGAAAATACCGAGGGCGTGATACAAGGCGGGGAAAAACTTGTCGAGTGTCATCTCCAGAATCTGGACGATCGCCGCAATAACGCCGATGTAGGTGATCAGACCGAGGAAGCTCAGATCGATATCCGCCATCCCCGCCCAGGCCAGGGCCCCGTCCCGCAGCAGATAGGTATAGAGGAGATAGTTGACCGGGACGGTGATGGTCTGCACCGCGACGACGGCGACACCGAGTCCAAGTGCCGTCGCTACCTGTTTCGATACCGCCAGGTAGGTGCACATGCCCAGGAAGAAAGCCAGTACGATGTTTTCTACAAAGATCGATCGAACGAGCAGGCTCAGATAGGCTTCCATCAGATTGCCTCGTGCCGGTGGACGACGTGTATCTGGTATTCCCGCTTCTCGACCTGCGCGGGCTTCCATGTCCTGATGGCCCAGATGAGGAGTCCGATGATAAAGAATGCACTTGGCGCCAGCACCAGCAGACCGTTCGGTATATACCAGCCGCCATCGGTCACCAGCGGCAGTATCTCGCGTCCAAACAAAGTGCCTGAACCGAATAGCTCCCTGAAGAACGCGACGGTGATGAGAATAACGCTGTAACCAAGCGCGTGGCCCAGCCCATCTAGCAGGCTCGGCCAGGGTTTATTGGATGATGCGAAGGCCTCGGCCCTGCCAAGGACGATGCAGTTCGTAATAATCAGACCGACGAATACCGAGAGTTGCTTGCTGATCTCGTAGGCATAAGCCTTGAGCACCTGATCGACGATGATCACCAGCGAGGCAATAATCGTCATCTGGATGATGATGCGGATGCTGGTCGGCATCAGGTTTCGTATCAGGCTTACCGCGACATTCGATGCGCACAACACGACAGTCACCGCGATGCACATAGTGACCGACGGAGCCAACTGGGTCGTGACCGCAAGCGCAGAGCAGATGCCGAGCATTTGCAAGGTGATTGGATTGTTGTCGATGACAGGTTCCAACAGCACTTTTCTTGCGCGATCGCTCATGAAGAGCCTCCTGTGTCGCCGATCCTTGCCAGGAACGGGCCAAAACCGAAATCGCCCAACCAGAACTGCATCATGTGATCGACGCCGCGACTGGTCAGCGTCGCACCGGATATCGCATCGACCTCAAATGCGCCAGCTTCGGAACCCTTTGGTGCGGCGCCTTTGACCACGGCGAGCCTGTATTCGCCCGCATCGTCTCTCAGCCTCAGGCCTACCCAGCGCGATTGCCATCGAGGGTTATTGATTTCTCCGCCGAGACCCGGTGTCTCGCCATCCTCGTAGAAAGTCAGCCCCTTGATTGTGTTTCCATCTCCTTCAAGCGCCAGAAAACCATAGAGTGTCGAATACAGTCCCTTGCCGTTGACCGGCAGGATGATTGTGGTGATCTCGTTGTTTTCCCTGACGATATAGACGGCCGCATAACGGGAGCGGCGCTGAATCCCGGCCACATCTTTTTCGACCGGAATCGCCACGCTCATCATTGGATCGCTTTGGGCGGCGCGCTCGTCGAAGGTGTCCGGATCGATATCGTCTGTGAATTCACCACTGTCGAAATCCACGATTCGCGTTTCGATCTGCCCGAATAGTTCGTCCACATCTCCACCAGCGCGCATGAGCCCGGCTACTGCGAGAATCTCCGTGCGGCGCGACAACTCGGCGTTGTATAGCTGCAGAGGCTTGAGCCGGACCGCAACGGTCGAAACGGCCACGGAGCAGACCAGGCAGAGCACGACCGCGATAATCAGTGTCTTCGCCATGCTGTCGTTTGGCAGGCTGGCAAACCAGCCTTTTTTTACAGTTTCTTTGTTGTCAATGGGCGTCAGGCATTGTTGCGAATCCTGCGTTTGATATGGCGCTGGACGACAAAATAATCGATCAATGGAGCGAAAACATTCGCAAAAAGGATTGCGAGCATCATTCCTTCCGGGAAAGCGGGATTGACGACCCTGACAAGTGCGCACATGACGCCGATCAGCACGCCATAGTAGAGCTTGCCCTGACTGGTCATCGCTGCGGATACCGGATCGGTCGCCATATAGACGGCGCCAAAGGCAAAGCCGCCAAGCACCAGGTGCCAGTACCAGGGGACAGCGAACATCGGGTTTGTGTCGCTGCCGATAAAATTGAACAGTAAGGCGGTGCCAACAAGCCCCACTACACAACCGGCCATGATGCGCCAGGAAGCGACCCGCGTGATAATCAGAAACGCGCCACCGATCAGGCAGGCAATCGCCGACTCGGCCCCTATCGTTCCCTGCAGGTTGCCTACAAACGCATCCATCCACGTCACGCCGGACGTGATGACCGCGTCGATACCACCGTTGGCGGCTTCTGCCAGCGCCGTTGCACCGGAGAATCCGTCGACGGCCGTCCAGACCGCGTCACCCGAGTTCTGTGCGGGATAGGCGAAAAAAAGGAATGCCCGCCCGACCAGCGCCGGGTTGAGGAAATTCTTGCCCGTGCCGCCAAAAACTTCCTTGCCAATCACGACGCCAAAACTGATTCCCACCGCCACTTGCCACAACGGGATGGTCGGTGGAAGGACCAGGGCGAAGAGCAAGGAAGTAACAAAGAACCCTTCATTGACCTCATGGTTTCGAACGATCGCAAAAATGACCTCCCAGGTGCCACCGGCCATCATTGTCACGATGTAAACAGGCAGGAAATACAGCGAACCCTGGAAAAAGCAGGCCATGATGCTCTGCGGGTCGTAGCCGATACCCAGGGCTTCGATAAGGTCGCCACGCCAACCGCCTATCGAAGTCAGCCCCATGCTTTGCAGGGCAAGATTCGCCTGCAGCCCGATTTCGTACATACCCATCAGCGCGGGTGGAGCAGCGGCAATCACGACGAAAGTCATCACCCGCTTGAGATCGATGCTGTCGCGCACATGCGGTGCGCCGCGGGTAACATCGGACGGTGTATACAGGAAGGTATCGACGATCTCGTAGAGTGCCTCGAGTTTGTGCAGCCGCCCGCCCTTGCTGAATAGCGGCTCGAGATCGTCAAGAAATTTTCTGAGTCCGCCCATCAGCCTTCCTTTTCGATCCGTTCAAGGTTTTCCCGTAACACGGGGCCGTAGTCATGTTTGCCCGGGCAGACAAAACTGCACAAGGCCAGGTCCTCCTCATCGAGTTCCAGACAACCCAGTTGCTGAGCGGCATCGGTGTCTCTTATGAGAATCGCTCGCAACAGCTGCGTGGGGAGTATGTCCAGCGGCATGACACGCTCGAAAGAGCCGATCGGTACCATTGCACGAGGACTGCCGTGTTGTGACGTGGTCATGTTGAAACGGCGTTTGCGAGACAGGCTGCTGATAAAAGCGTTCGTTACCGAGAATTTCTTGCTTCCTGGCACAATCCAGCCAAGCAGTTCCCTTTTCCTGCCCTCTCGCAGCACCGCAACCTGAAGGTGGTATCGGCCGAGATACGCAGCCCAACCTGCAGCCCGGACGCCGGCCAGCACAGACCCGGACAACATGCGGCATTCGGTATCTTCAAGACGGTTCCTGACCATTGGTTCCAGCGCCGCACCCAAACGGGTTCTGATCAATCGCGGCTGTTTGACGGGAGGCCCCCCCAGGGCAATAACGCGCTCGGTGTTGAGTCGTCCCGTTGTGAACTGGCGACCAATGGCGATGACGTCCTGGTAGTTGAGATACCAGACCGTCTTCTTGTCGCTCACCGGGCTCAGAAAGTGGATATGGGTACCGACAAGCCCGGCCGGGTGTCGCCCCTCGAACTCCGCCACCTTGAGATTGGCCAGTTCCGGCACCGGTATATCCGCCCCAGTCGCCTTGCAGAGGTACATGCTGCCATCGGTCAGGCGCGATACGACACGCAGGCCAGCGCCGAAATCATCCGGCGCCTCGGCGATGATGATCTCCGGGTTCGCCGCCAGGGGGTTGGTATCAATCGCAGTGACAAAAATAGCGTGGGGTGAGGTGTCCGGCTTTGGTACTTTGCTGTATGGCCGGGTACGAAAAGAGGTCCAGAGACCGGATGCCAACAACTGCCCGACTACCAGTTCACGATCGAGTTGTTCGAGTTCGGTGCCGGCATATTTTGAAAAAGACTCTTCGTCTTCTTCGCTGTCAAGATCGATAATGATAGATTGCAAAACGCGCCGCGCACCGCGATGAACGGCGCTGACGGTGCCCGCTCCGGGTGAGGTTACATTGACTCGCGGGTTGGATTTGTCGGCAAACAGAGGCTGTCCCAGGCGAACCCTGTCTCCTTCCGAGACCAGCATTTTTGGTTTGAGACCAACGTAGTCGCGACCCATGACCGCAACCTGTACCGGTGTCGGTCCCTGCTCGATGATTTGTTCAGGCCGCCCCTGGATCGGAAGGTCCAGACCACGCTTGATCTTGATGGGCATGCTTTGCGAATCCCCCCTTCGAGTCCGTTGCAAACAAACCGAAGATAACGATCAGACCCAGAAAACAGGCTTCCGAACGGTCTGGCACATGTAGATTCTATCGAATGCACTGCCTTCTTGTATACCCATCCGGGCCGCCATCCTGATTGCCGGCAAGGGGTCATGGCTAATTGATCTGGGTCAAAGTCACAAGTGACTTTGCGTGCTAAAAGGATGACCTTGCATGGTGCGTGTGAACGACCCTGGAGTCGCGGAGGCAGCGTTGAACGTAGAAATCGACAAGGCCGGCCCCGTTACGACCGTGACGCTCAGCCGGCCGGATTGTCGCAATGCCGTCGATCCGGAAACGGCGAGAGCGCTGTATGACGCGTTTGTTGCGTTTGCGGGAGATCCCGAAGCGCGCGTCGCGGTTCTCCATGGCAAAGGCGGAGCCTTCTGTTCCGGGTTCGATCTCAAGGCCCTGTCCGAGGACGCGGATGGCTGGATACAACAGTTGCACTTCGGCGAAGACGAGCGAGATCCCCCCCTGGGACCTATGGGACCTACACGGCTGACACTGTCGAAGCCGGTGATAGCTGCCATTGCGGGCCCGGCCGTTGCCGGTGGCATGGAACTGGCGCTCTGGTGCGATCTCAGAATCATGGAAAGATCGGCCTACATGGGTGTTTTCAGCCGTCGCTGGGGTGTCCCTTTCCTCGACGGAGGCACCGTCCGCCTGCCTCGTCTCATCGGCATGGGACACGCGATGGACCTGGTTCTGACCGGTCGCCGTGTAGAAGCGGATGAGTGTCTGAACATGGGATTGTGCAATCGTGTTGTGGCAGACGGGGAAGTCTTTCGTGTTGCGCATGAGCTGGCGGTACAAATCGCCGCGTTCCCCAACCAGTCGTTGCTCGCCGACCGACGCTCTGTCCTTGCCCAACACGGCAAATCCATAAGCGAGGCTCTCGAACATGAGTATCGCAACAGCATTGGCGTGCTCCATAGTGAAGCCGTGCCCGGCGCGCGACGCTTTGCCGAAGGGCTGGGACGCAAGGGCGATTTCGAAAAGATCTAGCTGAATAGTCAGCCGGCTGTCTGACAAGCGCACCTGTCCTGGCAATGTCGTCTTTTATGCATTAAATATGTGCTGTATCTCATTGTTTATTGGGTTTTTCTATCACATAGAGAGCGTCAGAGATCTCGATCTCCATAATACAGATCGCCGGCCGTCAGCTATCCTGATTGCCGGCCTTCCCAACCCTCTTGCTCCGGTTCTCATCGCCGGCTGACCAGGCGTTCACATCGTCGCGCTTGGTACTTGCCGACGCGAGGATAGATAATGCGTGGTTTCGCGCCTGCCCCAAACCGGTAAGAGAGATGTCGATGAAAAAAATACTGACAATGGCCTTGTTGATCAGCCCAGCCGTTTTCGCCGACGAGGGTATGTGGACTGTCGACAATTTCCCGGTCGATACAGTCCAGGCCACCTACGGCGTGGAAATTTCCAATGACTGGCTAAACAGGGTGACGTCGGCGACGGTGAGGATAGAAGGCGGCTGTACGGGTTCATTTGTTTCGGCAAATGGCCTGGTTCTGACCAATCGCCATTGTGTCTGGGATTGCCTCTCAGAGAACAGCAGCGAAGAGAACAACATTTGGGAAAAGGGTTTTGTCGCCGCCCAGCCCGGCGCTGAAAAAACATGCAAGAGCGAACAGATCTCTGTTCTGGTCGGCATCACCGACATTACGGACAAGATTAATGCGGCAACGTCGGGCCTGAATGACGCGAAGGCCAACAAGGCTCGCAAACGGATGTTGACGCGTCTGGAGAAGTCCTGTGAAAAGGATGCTGACGAGCTTCTGTCATGCGAGTCTGTTTCCCTTTATAGCGGCGGGCAATACGCGCTCTACAGGTACAAACGATACACAGACGTTCGTCTGGTATTTGCACCCGAAGAAGCCATCGCAGCGTTCGGGGGGGACCCGGATAATTTCAACTTCCCAAGATGGAATCTGGACATGTCGCTGCTCAGGGTCTACGAAGATAAACAACCGGCTCATACGCCGAACTTCCTCGAATGGCGGCCCGAGGGAGCAGCGGTGGGTGAAGCTGTATTCGTAACAGGGCATCCGGGATCGACCCAGCGCTCGCTTACGGTTGCCGAACTAAGGTTTCAGCGTGACGTCGTTTTGCCGGACTGGCTGGTGCGCAAATCAGAATTACGCGGCCGCTATATCCAGTTTTCCAAGATCGACAGGGAAGCATTTCGAATCGTGCAGAACAAGCTCTCGCAGACTGAGAACGGGATCAAGGTAAGGCGTAACGAACTTGCGGCATTGCTGAACGACCGCCTGATCGAGAAAAAAACGCTGCAGGAGGATTCCCTGCGGAGAGCGATCATCCAGGATCCCAAACTGGCCCCGGAGTATGGTTCGTCCTGGAACGAAATAGAGACGGCGCAACATGTTTACCTGGAGTTCCGTAGTCATTATCTCTACAACGAGGCTGCCGTCGGCTTCAATAGCGATCTGTTCGCTTATGCAAGAACGCTGGTGCGCGCGGCGGCTGAGCGTGGCAAGGACAATGAAGATCGGCGCCGTGCTTACACCGATGCCGCCCTCCCCCAGCTTGAACAAAGACTGCTCGCGCCTGCACCTGTCTATCCCAGTCTGGAGAAACTCCGACTGTCCTATTCGCTTGAAAAGATGCGCGAGACACTCGGTGTCGATGATCCATTTGTTCACAAGGTTCTGGGGATTGAGTCTCCGGATAGTCTCGCCGACAAATTGATCGATGGGACACGATTGGCGGATCCGAAGATTCGCAAGGAGCTGTGGGACGGCGGTGCCGAAGCGATAGCTGACTCAGACGATCCGATGATCAGAATAGCTCGTATCGTGGAGCGGGATGCGTCCTCACTCCGCAAGCGCTATGAGGATGAAGTCGAGGCGCCGATCAAGGCAGCTTCGGAGAAGATAGCGCGCGCACGTTTTCTGTTATACGGCACGGATAGTTACCCGGATGCTACCTTTACATTCCGGGTCAGCTACGGGGCCGTCAAGGGCTGGGTGGAAAATGGCAAAGAGGTGAATCCTTTTACTACTATCGGTCCGGTCTTCGATCGGGCAACCGGCCAGTGGCCGTTTGCTCTTCCGGAAAGCTGGTTGAAAGCCAGGGGCAAGCTGAACAGAAAGACCCGTTTCAATTTCATCTCTACCGTCGATATTACGGGCGGAAATTCAGGCAGCCCTGTTGTCGACAAGAATGGAAAACTTGTCGGTCTGGCCTTCGATGGCAATATCCATTCGATAGCAGGTTCCTACTGGTTTGAACCGCAGAAAAATCGCGCCATAGCCGTCCATCCGGCCGTCATGCTGGAAGTCCTTGAAAAAGTCTACGCTGCGAATCACCTGGTGGCCGAGCTGACGGGCGTCAACGATCAATAGCAGCGAACCAGGGGTTGGTGGGGCGTGTAGGGATCGAACCTACGACCAATGGCTTAAAAGGCCAGTGCTCTACCGCTGAGCTAACGCCCCCCCGGTCAGGAGCGCGGCATTTTACCCCAAGCGACCCGACTGAGAAAGCACCGTCCATGCCGGCCTCCCCGTGCTGGCACCGGGCTGGACAATCGGACCTCCTGTGCTAGTTTCGGTATGGATATTTTCTTTTTTGGAGAAAGCCTATGTGTCGCTGGCTGGCTTATGTTGGACCGCCTATCGATATCAGCCTTGTACTCATCAAGCCAGAGCATTCCTTACTCGTACAAAGCCTGCATGCAAGCATGAACAAGGTCCCCACGAATGGGGATGGGTTCGGGATCGGCTGGTACACGGATAAGGAGGAGCCCGGCATCTATCGCGACATCCGACCGGCATGGAATGATTCAAATCTCAGCAATCTGGCAGAACAGACCCGATCGCGCATGTTCATGGTGCATGTCAGAGCTGCAACGGGGACCGCAATTCAACGGACGAATTGCCACCCCTTCCGGTATGGGCGCTGGCTCTTCCAGCACAATGGATCGATACCTGATTATCTAAGCCTCCGGCGTCAGTTGATGCTCGAAGTCGATCCGGAATTGTTCAACCGCATGGAAGGAAACACTGATTCGGAACTGATGTTCTACCTGGCGCTGACTTATGGTCTCGAGTCGGATCCGCCGCGGGCACTGGAACGTCTGGTAGGCCGGATCGAGCAGCTGCGACAGGAAAAGGGCATAAAGGACGCGCTGCAATTCTCGGCGGCAGTGGCTGACGGTGAGCGTCTGTACGCGGTACGCTATTCCAGTTCGCAAGAGTCGCGATCCCTGTTCTATACGACGGATTTCGACGTACTGCGCGACTACGACACGACGCTGGCAGAGATTCCGCCCGGTAGTATTCTTGTCGTCTCCGAGCCTCTCGGTCCGGCGGTTGCGTGGACCGAGGTCAGTGAGTCGTCACTTATCATTGCGGAGAAATCCGGGGTTGAGATGAGGGCTTTCAAGGCAGCCTGAGCTATTCCCCAGGGAACCTCTGATCTATTCGTGAACTCGTATCTTGTGCTCAGCTTCTGCGTTGCAAATCTTCGCAATAACCCGCTATTACGTGCGATTCGCGCCTTGCACCCAAAGGGCATTACAAATCTGAACCTTCTGGATCACAATCTACTTCGCTCAGAATAAATCAGATGTTCCCCGGATATAGCGGGTAGGATCCACGATATCGGAGGCCTCGAAGCCGGCTTTTCGAAGCCGGCAGGAATCGCAAACACCGCAGGCTTTTCCGTCCCTATCGGGCTGATAACAGGACACGGTCTGGGCATAGTCGACACCAAGCCTGGTGCCGGCCCTGATAATCTCCGCCTTGCCCAGCTGAATCAGCGGCGTCACGATCCGGATTGATCGGCCTTCCACGCCTTTCTTTGTAGCAAGATCCGCCATTGTCTGGAATGCGTCGATATATTCTGGCCGGCAATCGGGATAGCCCGAATAGTCGACCGCGTTTACCCCAATAAAAATCGAGTCGGCGTCAAGCACTTCGGCCCAGGCAAGGGCCACGGACAGAAAAACGGTGTTTCGCGCAGGGACATAAGTCACCGGTATGCCAGTCTGCGCGTTTCCAGGAATCGCTATAGCATCATCGGTCAGTGCTGATCCACCGATGTCGGCCAGACCAATAGTCATGATTCTGTGTTCGGTGGCACCCAGCGCTTTTGCGACACGGCTGGCAGCCTTCAACTCAGCAATGTGGCGCTGGCCGTAGTCGAAACTAAGGGCATGGCAGTCGTAACCCCCGTCAATCGCCATCGCAAGACAGGTTGCCGAGTCCAGTCCTCCGGACACCAGGACGACCGCAGATTTCCGGCCCATCAGTGGCCCGGCTCCTCGCCCCAGATAAATTTGTGAAGCTGGGTCTGAAGACGGACAGCCAGGGCGTCCTCAAGAATCCACGCCGCCAGATCGGCAAGAGCGAGTTGTTCCCACACCGGGGAAAAAAAGACCTCACAGCGCAGAATTGCTTGCTCCCGGGCTAGCAAATCCCTCGCCCATTCGTAATCGGCCCTGTCGCAGATCACGAATTTGAGGACGTCGTTTTCACCCAGCTGCGCCAGGTTTTCCAGGCGGTTGCGCTTTATCTCCCCCGATCCCGGTGTCTTGAGATCCATGACTCGACTGACCCGGGGATCGATCATGGAAATATCGAACGCGCCACTGGTCTCCAAAGAAACGTCGTAACCGGCCTCGCACAGGCGCGCCAGCAATGCCGGACAATTCTTTCTGGCCAGCGGCTCGCCTCCGGTCACGCAAACGTGCCGTACACCATGTTTCCCCACATCGGCGAGAATCTCGTCGAAGGACATTGTCGTACCGCCATGAAAGGCATATTCCGTATCGCAATAGCCGCAACGCAGGGGACATCCGGTCAGACGGACAAAGACCGTCGGCCAGCCCACCTGGGCCGCCTCACCCTGGATGGACAAGAAGATTTCGGTGATCCTGAGGCGCTCCGCTGGAGAAGCGCGGCTTTCTGCGACGACGCTCATCGCCTGATTATACGGTCGCCGTAACTCGTTCAGTGACCTTCGGACTGCATCTGCGCGAGTCTTTGACGCGCCAGACGAGCGGCCGTCGTCTCCGGATAGTTCTCAGTGACGCTGGCCAGGGTCTTTTTCGCTTCTGACCACTGTTCAAGTTCATAGTGGCAGTAGCCTATTTTCAGAAGCGCATCCGGCATCTTCCTCGACGCAGGATATTCTTCGACAACCTTGTAAAAAGCAGGCAGGGCTGCCTTGAAATCCTGACCCACATAATAGGTTTCGGCGTACCAGTACTGACCATGCCCCGCCAACTGGCTATCCGGATATTCAGTCAGGAACCGGCCGAATGCTTTTCTGGCTTCTGCATATCGCCCTTCTTTCAGGAGATCGAATGCAGCCTGGTATTGCACCCTGTCCGATGTTCCCGTGCCGCCCGCTCTCGCTGCCGCTACACCGGTAGCACCCGACGCGCCAACGGCAGCTGATGACGAGGATGAACCACTGCCGTGTACCTCGAGAACCTGCAAACGTCGATCGATATCCAGATACTGATCCCTCTGGCGGGTTGCCCCCCCCTGGGTCTCATGCGCGACCTTGTCGATTTCACCTCTCAATTGCCGCATCTCGGTCTGCAGTTCATCGAGCTGTGCTGCGAGTTGAACAAGACTGTCGTTGTTGACCACCCGCTCGACGCGTTTCAGGCGATCGTCCATCTCTTTTTGCTTGATCAGGACCGGGTCTTCGCCCGGCGGTGTTGTCGCGCAGCCTGTCAATACCAGGCTGGCAACAATCAGTGTCACGCGATAGCCGCTTGCAGACATTTCAATCACTCACTGTAGATGATTTCGACGCGCCGATTCATGGCCCAGGCTTCCTCGTCGCTGCCGGACACAGCAGATCGTTCTTCGCCATAGCTGACGGTCGTTATCTGCACGGTACCGGCTCCTTGCAACATCAGTACTTGTCGCACGGCTTGTGAACGTCTCTCACCAAGTCCGATATTGTATTCCCTGGAGCCACGTTCATCCGCGTGACCCTCCAGGCGGATGCTTCTCTTCTGATCGGCGCCAACATAACGGGCGTGTGCTGCCAGCACCTCCGAGAATTCAGGCTTTATCCTCGCGGTGTCGAAGTCAAAGTAGATCACTGTACGCTGGAGAAGCTCCTTGTCACCGGCTTGCATTCCCGGCTCCAGATACTCGCTTCCTTCACCCAGGCTCTCGCCCTGGAAACCGGATTGACTACCGGCCTGGCTGTCGGTAGCGACGCCGGACGAGCCCGCTGAATCGTCTGGCTGCGTGCCGCTCGAGGAACAACCGGCGACAAGCGCCGCGATGAGGACAAGGATCGGAAGTCGGTTCTTTAACATGGTCTGGATCTCGTTTTTTAGGGAAAGTTCGATGCAGGGACGCTGTGATTTTTTCAGAGCGTCCGTGCTTGTTGTCAGCCAGACTGTCACGGTGACCAGACCGGCTCTCGCACGTCGCCCTCGGCCGACGCAATATTTTGTTTCAGGTTCCCATCAACCGCCACGGCTGCGAGTACGCCGCGACCGCGACTACGGGTTGCATAGATGATCATCGTGCCATTGGGTGCGAAGCTGGGAGATTCGTCCTGTTGGCCATCGGACAATATTCGCAGGGATTTGCTCTCCAGATCGACCAGCCCGATGCGGTAATTACCACGGTCATTGTGAACCACAGCCAGACTCTTGCCATCCGGAGAAATCCTTGGCCGGGCATTATAGGTCCCCTCGAAGGTCACGCGCTCCACGTTGCCGCCACCGGCAGCGGAGACCTTGTAGACCTGCGGTCCGCCACTGCGATCGGACGTAAAGTAGATCTCTCGCCCATCACCGGACCAGGCGGGTTCTGTATCGATGGCCGGGTTTCGCGTCAGCCTGCGCATCTGATTGGTTGCCGGGTTGAGTACATGGATATCAAGATTGCCATCGTTGCCCGACAAGGTCAGGGCAAGCCAGCGGCCATCGGGCGAAAAACTGGGGGCGCCGTTGATACCCGGATGCGCGGATACCTGCTTGCGCTTGCCCGAAGACAATTCCTGAACATAAATCGATGAGCGCTTGCCTTCGAATGAAACGTAGGCGAGCCTGCGCCCATCCGGGGACCAGGCCGGTGACATGATCGGTTCGGCGGATCTGACGACGATGGCCGGATTGGCCCCGTCCGCGTCAGCCACGAACAAGCTGTATTCCCGCGCGGCGCCATCGCCTTCGACGCTCACATAAGCTATGCGTGTCGAGAATGCTCCCGGAATCCCCGTAATCTCCTCGAAAATCATATCGCTGGCGCGATGCGCAGCAGCGCGGACGGTGGATGCGCTTGCGGGGATCTGGTAGCTGATAAGCTGTGTCTCCCGGAAGACATCGAAAACCTGAAACCTCAGCGTATAACGATCGCCGCCATCATCGCGCAACTCGCCGATCACCACGTAGTCTGTTTTCAGCAGTCGCCAATCAGTGAAATTGACCGCTCTGGCTGTCGTCGGACGGCTGATCATGTCGTCTTTGGTCAAAGGCGAAAACCTGCCGCTGCGCCGGAGATCCGCTGCAATTACACTGGCCGCTTCTATCGGCGCCGACTCGGGAGAGTTCCATGCAAACGGCACGACAGCGATCGGCACCGCCTGTGTGACACCGCCGCTTATCTCGATCCTTAATTGAGCGGTCGCTGGCGTGGAGAGGGCCGTCGCAAGAAAAACGGCCACCGTGGCGAGCAGTGATCCGAAGCGTTTGGGGGTAAAGCCACAGCTTGGGGTTCGGTATTGTGCAGTCATACAGCTCTGTTCACTCAGGTATAAAATCGAAAACCAGCTCTCTTTCGAAAAGCGATGCATCCGGCGGTCCTGGCAGCGGCGAGGCGCGGTAGACCGCCGCCTCGATTGACCGGCGCACCGTATCGTTGCCGTTGCACCTGCCAATCCGAACGCGAACCACTTCTCCACCCGGTATCTGGGATGCGAAAACCTCGCAGTTTATACCAGCTTCGGCGTCAGGTGGTCGGTTCCAGTTTCTCATCACTTTTTGTTGTATCAACGCCTTGTATTGAGCCAGCAAACCCGCGTCTTCCGCCACCATGCGCTGTTCCTCCAGCGCCATCGATTCACGCAGCTCCTGTTCGCGTTGCGCCTGCGCACGGGCCTCCTCTTCTTTACGACGTTTCTCCGTTGCAATTCGTTGCTCTTCCTTCAAGCGAGCCAGTCGCTCCTCCTCTTTTTTGCGTTGACGCTCAACCTCGGCCAGCCGGGCCTTTTCCTGCTGCTCTTTTTCTTTCCGCCGCGTGGCTGCGCGCTCATCTGCTTCACGACGTTCCTGTTCCTGTTTTGCCTGTCGCTCGCGGTCCCTCTCCACTTGTTGCTTCCTTTCCCGCTCCTCGCGCTCGGCGACCACACGCTCTTGTCTGATCTTGTCCAGCCGTTCCTGCTCCGCCGCCGCCTCCCGGCGCGCCCGATCGGCTTCTTGCTGTATTTTTCGCTCTTCAGCGTGCTTCTGGCGCTCCAGATTCTGCATTTCAGCCCTGATTTGCGCCTCGTCAACGATCTTTGCCTTGATCGACACGTTGGGCGGCATGGCGGCTGGCGGCCCCGTCAAGCTAAAACCAAGCGTCAACAGGACGCCGATCGCTGCATGCAATCCCAGTGCCAGCACCAGGGGGCCGGATTTTTGCCGGATCAGAGAGGCGAACACGCCCTCGCTACTCCCGGATGACCGACGGCATTTCCAGGGGATCGGTTATAAAACCCAGCTGTTCCGCGCCGGCCTGTTGCAACAGCACCATTGCTGTAACGACCCGCCCGTAAGCAACATTGGTATCGGCTTTGACCAGCACCGGCGTCTCAGGTGATCTGCGCAACACTGCAGCAGTGCGTGCCACGACAATCTGTTCTTCAAGCGGGGAGTCCGGATTCTCTCCCACGTTCAAATAGAGCCTGCCATCGCGATCAACTGAAAGGACCAGGGGCTCACTCTGATCTGCAGACTCGATCGGATCGGCGCCCGCCTTTGGCAGCTCCACATCTATCCCCTGGGTCAGCAAGGGTGCCGTCACCATGAAGATGATCAACAGGACCAGCATGACGTCGATATAGGGGACGACATTAATCTCTGCCATCAGCCTGCGTTTGCCGCTAGCCACGATGGTCATCCTTTATTTGTCGCTTGCCGCCGCGCGCGTAGCGCTGAAGGATGGTCGAGAATTCCTCCATGAAAGTGTCATAGCGGCTTTCCAGCCGGCCTACCTGATCGGCATAGCGGTTGTACGCGATCACCGCGGGTATGGCGGCGAAAAGACCCATCGCGGTCGCCACCAGGGCCTCCGCAATCCCCGGCGCTACCATCGCGATCGTCGCATGCTGTACGTTTCCGAGTCCGATAAAAGCATTCATGATGCCCCAGACTGTCCCGAACAGGCCGACATACGGGCTTGTCGAGCCGACTGTCGCCAGCATCGCGAGATTTTGCTCCAGCCTGTCCACTTCTCTCATCTGGGACACCCGCATAGCCCGATGACAGCCTTCAACCACCGTGGCGGGCTGCAAATCCTCCAGCGCCTGAAGCCGGCCAAATTCCCGAAAGCCCGATTCAAAAATGCCCTGCATTCCCGTCTCGGTAGCTCCGCGTTTGCTGATGCGGCGATACATGGCAGTCAGATCTCCGCCGGACCAGAACTCGGTCTCGAAACGATCGGCGCGATCGGTCGCGTCTTTTAGCATCCCACTTTTCTTGAATATCACCGTCCAGGAGGCCACCGACGCCAGCAGCAGCGCCAGCAGCACGAGCTGGACAACAAAGCTGGCCCCCAGAACCAGGCTCAGAAAAGACATATCAGAAGTCATTCGGATCGTTCCATGGCTGCAATCATTCCTTTTGGCAAGGCGGTCGGTCGAAAAGTGCTATCCCTCACACAGGCGGCGTCGAGACTCGCTGTGACCAGTCGCTCGCCCTCAGGCGAGTCCCTGTAGATGGCTTGCTTGAATGTCATGACGGTTCGACGAGTGGATTCGACTCGCGTCGTTATACACAACAAATCTTCAAACCTGGCCGGCTTGAGATACCGTATCTCAGCGCTCATCACGACCAGCAACAAGCCGTCCCGGGTACGCAATTCCGTCTGATCGAATCCCAGCGCTCGCAGCCACTCACTGCGGGCGCGCTCCATGAATTTCAGATAATTCGCGTGATAGACGACACCGCCGATATCGATGTCTTCGTAATAGACCCTGACAGGCCAGGTAAACATTGCCCGATTTCCGCCGTTTGTGTTGATCGATGCGTATTGTGCTGGAGACCGCGACTGGGGTCAAAAGTTCATAGTTTGCAGTTAGTTACCATCGAAAAGTGACATACTATCAGAAGTTTTGATTGCAGCTGGCACCGCTAGCCCGAAATGAAGATAGGCGGAGCGGGTAGCGACGCGTCCCCGTGCCGTGCGCATCATGAACCCCTGCTGGATCAGATAGGGCTCGAGTACGTCCTCTATCGTGCCGCGTTCCTCGCTGATTGCGGCGGCCAGGCTATCCACTCCAACCGGCCCGCCATCAAACTTCTCGATAATCGTCCGCAGGAGTTTGCGATCCATCATATCGAAGCCATTGGGGTCTACAGCGAGCATATCCATCGCTTCGTCCGCAACCTGCTCAGTGACCCGGCCGTCAGCCTCCACCTCAGCATAATCTCTGACACGCCGGAGCAGGCGGTTCGCGATGCGGGGCGTTCCGCGTGAACGGGTGGCTATCTTGCGGGCACCTTTCATGTCCACCGACAGATCGAGAATATCCGCTGACCGAATAACGATACGGGTCAGATCATCGTGATCGTAAAACTCCAGCCTTTGGGTAATGCCGAAGCGATCACGTAACGGAGACGTTAGCAGTCCTGCCCGCGTCGTCGCTCCGACGAGCGTGAATGGTGGCAAGTCCAGCTTGATACTTCTCGCAGCCGGGCCTTCGCCAATCATGATGTCGAGTTGAAAGTCTTCAAGAGCCGGGTAGAGCACCTCTTCCACGACCGGGCTGAGACGGTGAATCTCATCGACAAACAGGACATCGTTGGGTTCGAGATTGGTAAGGATCGCGGCCAGATCGCCCGGTCGTTCCAGTACAGGTCCGGAGGTATGACGCAAATTCACCTTGAGCTCATTTGCGATGACATGTGCGAGCGTCGTTTTGCCAAGGCCCGGCGGACCAAAGATAAGTACGTGATCCAGCGCCTCACCGCGTTGGCGTGCGGCCGTGATAAAGACATTCATTTGGCGTTTGACCACGGTCTGGCCCACATATTCTTCCAGCAGGCGTGGCCGGATCGCTCTTTCGATCACGGTATCTTCGCCCTGGCTGTCAGCGGAGATCAGACGATCTTGTTCGAGCATGGCTTTGCCTCGTCAGGGGGGAACTCCCGTGACCCTACTTTACCGCGCCCTTGAGCGCGAGGCGGATTATCTGTTCGGCGTCGAGACCTTTGGTATCGATGCTCTTCAGAAGCCGTGTCGTCTCGGCCGGCTTGTAGCCGAGACCAACCAGGGCGCCGTAGGCTTCCCCGACCTGTTTCCCAACGGTTGCCATGACAACCGCGGTGCCCGTCCCGTCGGGGGTGGAATCGATACGATCGCGCATTTCGACAATCAGTCTCTCGGCTGTTTTGCGGCCGATACCCGGCACCTTGATCAGAGTCGCGGTATCTTCTGCACGAACACAGTGCGCAAATCCGTCGGCGCTGATCCCCGAGAGTATCGCCAGCGCAATCTTGGCGCCGATTCCAGATACACGAAGCAGGTTCCTGAACAGCAGTCTTTCTTCCTCGCTGATAAAGCCATAGAGAATCTGGGCGTCTTCACGAACCAGGAGGTGGGTGATTAACATCAACTCCCCGCCAAGAGCGGGCAACTCGTAAAAAGTCGACATTGGCGCCACCAGTTCATAACCGACGCCATTGACGTCCAGAACGAGAATGGGCGGTTGCTTTACCGCCAGAATGCCCCTGAGAAAACCGATCAACCCACTACTCCCCGCGTAGCCGCACCTTCAGTCATACTCTTGATTTTCCGCATGTGCGCATGGCAGATAGCTACCGCCAGGGCATCCCCCGCATCGCTCTGAATCTTTCCTTCCAGCCCCAGAATTCGCATCACCATCTGCTGGACCTGAATTTTTTCTGCTCCACCCGATCCTGTGACGGCCTGTTTTATCTCACGCGGTGCATATTCACTGATCGGCAAGGACCGGCCAAAAGTACCGCAGATTGCCGCTGCACGCGCGTGGCCCAGCTTAAGTGCACTATCGGCATTTTTGTGGACGAAGACACGTTCGATCGCAATCTCATCGGGCTCGTGGGTGTCGAGGATTTCAGCGGTGTCCCGGTAGATGATCTTTAGCCTGCTATTGAAGTCCTGCTGCCCGGTTCTGATACATCCGCTGGCGAGATAGCTGACCGAACCGCCCGAGACCACCACCAGGCCGTAGCCGGTAATCCTCGAGCCGGGGTCGATGCCAAGAATCCGCACGCTGTTAGCCATTTAGGAAGCCTCTGATTTATTCTGAGCGAAGTAGATTGCGATCCAAAATATTCAGATTTGTAACGCCCTTTGGGTGCAAGGCGCAAATCGCGCCTAATAGCAGGCTATTGCGATGATTTGCAACGCAGAAGCTGGACATTTTGGGCGCAAGATATGGGTTCATGAATAGATCAGAGGTTCCTTAGTATTTCCAGAATTTCATCCGAAATATCGGCATTTGTGTAGACCTCCTGAACATCGTCGATCTCATCGAATGCATCCAGCATCTTCAACATGGTTGCCGCCTGCCCTTCATCCAGTTGTGTCTGGGTCGATGGTCGCATGGTCACATCGGCCGATTCCAGGCCCAGGCCGGCTGCGGTCAGGGCGTCCCGAACAGCCTCGAAATCCTGGACATTCGTGATGACATCGACAAAACCATCGTCGCTGGTGACGATATCCTCCGCCCCCGCATCCAGTGCGGCCTCCATGATCGCGTCTTCATCCGATCCGGCCGCGAAACTGATAACGCCGCAGTGAGTGAACAGAAACGATACCGACCCGTCGGAGCCCAGGTTGCCGCCAAACTTGGTGAATGCGTGGCGCACATCGGCGACCGATCTGTTTTTGTTGTCGGTCAGACAGTCAACCATGATCGCCGCGCCACCGGGACCATATCCTTCGTAACGAATTTCTTCGTAGTCGACGCCTTCGAGTTCCCCCGCGCCACGCTTGACCGCCCTGTCAATAGTGTCCTTCGGTACGCTTTCGGCACGCGCCTTGTCCGTTGCGATCCGCAACCTGGGATTGGCATTGATGTCCGAGCCACCCAGTTTGGCGGCGACGGTGATTTCCCGAATCAGCTTGGTAAAGACCTTGCCGCGTTTCTTGTCCTGCGCGCCTTTACGGTGCTTGATATTCGCCCATTTGCTGTGTCCAGCCATAAAGTCGTTTTTCTCAGTCAGTAGACCAACGGAAATGGAATCGGGCCGGATATGCCCTGCGGTCTTCGCCTTCGTTCATCCGGCTTGCGGTGGCTTCGCGTCAGAATCTGACCCGAAACCCGGCGTGTAAACCCGTATCCATGTTGACCGTGCCATCACCTTTGAATTCTGCCTTCATGCTGCGCCAGCCGAGATAGACATCGGCATCCTTGATAATCGAATAGCCGGCCCACAGGTCGAGATCATAGAATTCTTCCACATCGCCGAATGAGACCACACCCGGCGCGTAGTATGCGTGGCCGCCAAAGGATATCCGGTCGTAAGCCGGCAGCGTGTATATCAGGAATCCGCCGAGGCCAAGCGCAGTTCCATCTTCATTCCTTCCCTTGTCCCTGCTGACCCAGTGCATCCGCACACCCAGACCCACCTTTATCGCAGCGGACCCCGGAGCCGCAAAACCGGTAACTTGTCCGCCCGCACTGACCACTTCGCCGTTATCACTGTGATGCAACCACGACGCGTCCACTAGCAGATTATCTCCAATCGGAGGAAAAACGATCGTAACCCTCGCGGCGTCGCTGTTGAGGTTCAAGTCGACCTCGGTCGAAAATACGGCCTGAGAAACCATCAGAACGATAACAAGCAAGAGATGTCGTACTACCATTGAAAAAAGCCCTTCGGACAGCATTATTGCGATACCGGACAGGTATGATAGCGGCAACTTCAGCCCGCGCACAGACGGATCAGTGAGTACGATCGAAACAGAAGAATCAGAGTTGACGCCAGCGAGGGTGCTTGAGGAGTCAGGGCGCCTGTTAAAGAGCATGCCCGATACCGGGCAGATGGCCGCTGCGCTCAGCCGGACAAGGGAACTCGAGGAGATTCTCACCGAACTCGTCCCCGATCCCGACATCCTCGCAGCAGCCAGGCTGTACCCGCTTGCGGCGGCCGGATTGTTGGACGAGAAGACTATCCAGGATGCTTGTGGCGTTCAGACTGCGCGTCAGGTCAGCGAGCTGGTTCGCCTTGGATCTTTTGGACTGCCGGAGCAATGGAGGCCTGGTAAGCCCCTGCCATCGGCTCAGGCCGAAACCTTGCGAAAGATGCTACTGGCAATCGTCGCGGATGTGCGACTTGTTACGGTCCGGCTGGCGGACCAGCTACAGCGCATGCGCTCGGCCAAGACACTTCCCGAAGTCAGACAGCACAGAGTCGCGATGGAGACGCGGGTTATTTTCGCACCCCTCGCGAACCGTCTTGGTATCTGGTACCTGAAATGGGAATTAGAGGATTTGTCTTTCCGGTTTCTCGAGCCCGCGACCTATCGCGATATTGCGGTCGGTCTTCAGGAACGCCGGGAAGAGAGGGAGAGGCGCATCACGGAGGTGATCGAGTGGCTCAAGACAAGGCTGGATGCAGAAGGGATAAAGGCTGACGTCGAGGGTCGTCCCAAACACATCTATAGCATCTGGCGGAAGATGCAGCGCAAGGATGTCGGCCTCAACGAAATTTTCGACATGAGCGCGGTGAGAATCCTCGTCGACAGCATTTCGGATTGTTACACCGTACTTGGCATGGTTCATGGTCACTGGGCCTATATCCGTGGCGAGTTTGATGACTACATTGCCAATCCAAAGGGCAATTTCTATCGATCCCTGCATACCGCAGTCATCGGTCCCGACGAGCGGCCACTGGAAGTGCAAATCCGGACATGGGAAATGCACGAGCACGCGGAGAAAGGTGTTGCCGCCCACTGGAGGTATAAGGAAGGTGGAGCCACCGACCCTGCATTTGAGAAAAAGATCAACTGGCTGCGTGAGCTGCTGGAGCCGTCGGGAGAATCAGAGAACGACCGGGAATTCGTCGAGCGCCTGAGAGCCGAGATATTCGAGGATCGTGTCTATGCCGTCACCCCTGACGGCGATGTTGTCGATCTTCCCGCGGGTGCGACGCCGCTGGATTTCGCCTATCACGTCCATACGGAGGTCGGTCACCATTGCCGGGGCGCCCGGATTAACGGTCGAATAGTTCCCCTGACATATAAACTCGCCAACGCCGACAAGGTCGACATTATTACGTCCCGATCGGCTCAACCCAGCAGAGACTGGCTTATCCCACAGCGGGGCTACCTGGCATCACCACGCAGTCGTAGCAAGGTACGCAGCTGGTTCAGGCGACTCGACAAGGATGTGAATCGGCGCCAGGGCAAGGCGATGCTCGAGAAAGAACTCCAGAAGCTGGGGGTCCGTCCGGATCTGGTCGAACTGGCAGAGCAGTTCAAGCTCGCCAGGAGCGAGCAGCTTTTTCTGGCGATCGGTGCCGGCGACATCACGCTTGCCGCGATCACACATGCAATAGAAAGAGCGCGGCCGGTCGCCGACGAGTTGCCGACGGGAATAGTGTCGCGTCGACATGCAAGACGCGCGAGACAAGCCGAAGGGATCATAGTTTCAGGCGTCGGCGAGTTGATGACTCATATGGCGCGATGCTGCCGACCGGTGCCTCCGGAGCCTATTGGTGGCTATATCACCCAGGGACGTGGTGTAAGCGTCCATCGTCTGGATTGCCGAAATCTTTTGCGCTTGCAGACCGACTACCCGCAACGAAGCATTGCTGTCGACTGGGGGACGCCACCCGAATCCGGGTTCATCGTCGACGTTCGAGTCGAAGCTTACGACCGGCAAGGATTGTTGCGTGACATCAGCATGCTACTGGCCGACCAGAACCTCGATATTCTTGCCAACACAACCCGCACTGATAAATCCAGCCATACAGCCATCATCGAGATGACCCTGTCCATCACCGGTCTGGATCAGCTGAGCCGCATCCTCCACAAGATCGGCAGCCTGTCCAATGTCTATTCGGTCGAGCGGAGAGGTTGACGCGCCGTCGAACCGGGTATTTCGGGTGCACGATGCGAGCTCATGAATAGATCAGAGTCTCGCTACTTGTTCATCGCGTGAATGGCCCGTCCGTCCACCGCAAGGGCGGCCTCGTGTAGTGCCTCGGACAAGGTTGGGTGGGCATGGATTGTGCGCTGAATATCTTCGGCGCTTGCTGAGAACTCCATACCCAGAACCATCTCGCCGATGAGCTCGCCGGCCATTGGCCCGAGAATATGCACACCCAGGATCGAGTCATCTTCCTCTGACGCGATCATTTTCACCATTCCGCTGGCCTGCTCCATCGCCTTTGCGCGCCCGTTGGCTGCAAAGGAGAAAGAGCCAACCTTGTAACGAATACCTGCTGTCTTGAGTTCCTCTTCCGTTTTCCCGACCCACGCCATCTCCGGTGCGGTGTAGATGATCGAAGGGATCACGTTGTAATTGACCTCCGCGACCTCTCCTGCCATCAGATCCGCAACCATCACGCCCTCCTCCGAGCTCTTGTGGGCAAGCATGGGTCCGCGCACCACATCACCGATCGCCCACACATTTTCGACCCCGGTGCGGCACTCTCTGTCAACTGATATAAACCCTTTCTCATCCGTCTCGATGCCACAACCATCGGCAAGAAGACCTTCGCTGTATGGCCGGCGCCCAACAGCAACAATCACCTTGTCCACCGTCAACTCCTGGGTCCCCTTCGCATCGTCATAGCTCAGGACAACACCTGAATCGCCCTTCTGTGCACCTGTGACCATGGCGCCAAGCCGGATATCGAGACCCTGGCGCTTGAACTGGCGCATGGCGTCCCTGGCTAGCTGGCGATCTGCCATAAAGAGAAAATCGTCCATTGCTTCAATGATCGTGACGCTGGAGCCCAATCGCTGCCAGACGCTGCCGAGTTCGAGACCAATCACGCCCGCGCCGATGACAGCTATGCGCTCCGGCACAGACTCGAAATCGAGCGCCCCCCAGGAATCCACGATGGAGTCACCATCGAACGGCATCATGGGCAACTCCACCGGTTCCGAGCCGGTTGCCAAGACGACATGGGTGGCGCTCAGCATGCGTTTCTCACCATCATGGGAGGTGTATTCGACCTGGCCATCGCCAAGGAACCTTCCGATGCCCTTCAAACCCGTCACCTTATTGGCCTTGAAAAGCATTTCAATACCGCTGGTGAGCTGAGTAACGATCCCGGTCTTGCGCTTTTGCATGGTGGCGATGTCCATCGCGATCGACTCAAGCCTGATGCCGTGCTTGTCGAATTCACACTGAGCGCGGTGGTAGAGCTCGGAACTCTCGAGCAGGGCTTTCGAGGGAATACATCCGGCGTTAAGACAGGTACCCCCGAAAGCCTGGCTGCCATCCTTGTTGACCCACTTGTCGATACAGGCGGCATTCATGTCGTTCTGGGCAGCCCGTATAGCCGCCACGTAACCACCCGGACCGCCACCGATAACGATGACATCAAAACTATCACTCATGCCTTTCCCCTGATATTTTCAAATTCTGCCGACGTTGTACCGGCAAGATCGATAGATTAATTCAGACCTGCAACAACAATCGTGCAGGATCTTCGAGAGATTCTTTTATGCTGACGAGAAACTGCACAGCCTCACGGCCATCGATCAAACGATGGTCATAGGTCAGCGCCAGGTACATCACCGGCCGAACCCTGACCTCGCCATCCAGGACCATCGCCCGTTCCTGGATCTTGTGCATTCCAAGGATCGCACTCTGAGGCGGATTCAGGATCGGTGTCGACATCAGGGAACCGAATACCCCACCATTGGTGATGCTAAAGGTACCGCCGGTCAGTTCCGCGATGGTGATCTTGCCGTCGCGCGCACGGAGGGCATACTCCCTGATCGTTGTTTCGATATCCGCATAAGACATCGACTCCACATTTCTGAGCACCGGCACCATCAGCCCGCGCTCGGTAGAAACGGCGATGCCAATATCGTAGTAATCGTGGTAGACAATATCCCTGTCCTCAAGCGATGCATTGACGACAGGGAATTTTTTCAAAGCCTCGATCGCAGCCTTGACGAAAAAGGACATAAAACCGATACGGACTCCGTGATCCTTTTCGAATTTCTCCTGGTACGTCTTTCGGAGCCGCATGACTTCCGTCAGATCGACTTCGTTGAATGACGTCAGCAGGGCCGCAGTTTGTTGTGCCTCAACCAGGCGATCCGCAATCATCGACCTAAGACGTGTCATTGCTACACGACGATCCGTCCGACCTCCGGCAGCAGTTTCCGTCACAGGCGCAGCCTCCGCCGCAGGGGCTGTCTTTTCTGCCGGTTTTATCGCGCCCTCCGAAATAAAGTTCATGACATCGGATTTCGTTATGCGCCCGTCTTTTCCGCTGCCGGGTATGCGAGCAACATCCAGCTTGTGTTCTTCGACCAGCCTGCGCACCGCCGGGCTCAATTTTGACGGCGCACCTGAGGTAGTGGTGGCGTCGCCGGCTTCCCCGCTTTCAGTGGTCGGTGAAGGCGGCGCTACAGCAGGAGCGGTCGATGCTGTCTTCGCCTGCTGACTCTCATCCAGGATGGCGAGAATCTCTCCACTGGTGACGGTGGTTCCATCCGCAACCCGGATCTCGGTCAGGACGCCACTTGCAGGGGCCGGAACTTCCAATACAACCTTGTCGGTCTCCAGATCGACCAGGACCTCGTCACGTGTGACCGCATCTCCCGGCGACTTATGCCAGGCGACGATGGTCGCGTCCGCGATGGACTCGGGTAGCTGGGGTACCTTGACTTCGATGCTCATGCCTTTTCCCTGATTTTCGATGATGTTTCGATTTCCGAGGGCGACTGACGGGTCGCGCCGGTCGCGAGCGCAGCCTCAACCAATTCCCGCTGCTGCTGAATGTGCAGGTGGTGATAACCGGATGCCGGCGCCGCAGCACCCGCTCGCCCTGTGTAATACAGGGTATGTCTTTCGCCCAGTGGCTCCTGCAGATGATGTCGTGTCTGGTACCACGCACCCTGATTCTTGGGCTCTTCCTGACACCAGACAATATCCGTAGCCGACGGGTAGCTGGCAATGACTGCGTCATAGAGTGACTGGGGGAACGGGTACAACTGTTCAAGGCGGATCAAGGCCACATCGGTCTGATCATTGTCCCGTCGCGCATCAATCAAATCGTAATAGACCTTGCCACTGCAGAACACGATTCGTCTGATTCCGGCTGGATCCAGCGGCTCGGTCTCGGGAATCAATTCGTTGAAGCAACCCTCCGACAAGTCGCAAAGCGGGGACACTGCCAGTTTGTGCCGCAGCAGGCTCTTGGGCGTCATGACCACAAGAGGCTTACGATAGCCACAGATCATCTGGCGACGCATCAGATGAAAAATCTGTGCCGGCGTCGAAGGCACACAGACCCTGATATTGTTTTCCTCGCACAACTGCAGGAATCGCTCCAGGCGAGCTGACGAGTGTTCGGGACCCTGACCTTCGTAGCCGTGCGGCAGAAGCATTGCGAGACCGCAATGCCGGCCCCACTTGGCTTCGCCCGAACTGATGAACTGATCGATAACGACCTGTGCGCCATTGACGAAATCTCCAAACTGACCCTCCCATATGACCAGGGTTTCAGGTTCGGTGGTTGCAAAGCCATATTCGAATCCGAGCACGGCTTCTTCGGAGAGAAGCGAGTCAATAACGTCGAAAGGCCGTTGGTTCGATGCCAGGTGTTGCAATGGCAGCCACGCAGGATTGCCGGCCTGGTCGTGCAATACGGCATGGCGGTGAAAGAACGTACCCCTGCCGCTGTCCTGACCGGTCAGACGAATCGCATAACTCTCCGTCAACAGGCTCGCGTATGACACAGTCTCGGCAAAACCCCAGTCCATTGGAATCTCGCCCGCCGCCATTCGCGCACGATCGGCCATGATACGGGCCACACGCGGGTGCATTTTGAGATCTTCCGGCACCGTACTGATGGCATCGGCAAGTTCCTGGGCCCTTTCCTTCGATAGACATGTTGGAACAGGCGGGCCGTCTACGGCCCCCAGATAGGGGCTCCAATCCACCGTGTATTCATTGCCGCCGCTGCCCGGCTCCGGCCGGGAAATCACCTTGCCTTCATCCAAGCCGTCGCGGTACGCAGAGACGAGCTTGTCTGCCTCATCCATGGTGACGACGCCCAGGCCCACGAGCCGTTCCGCATAGATCCTGCGTACTGTCGGCAAGCGCCGGATATCCTGGTACATCAGCGGTTGTGTCGCCGCCGGTTCATCGGCCTCGTTGTGACCGTGGCGCCGATAGCAGACCAGGTCCACGACAACGTCCTTGCCGAATTTTTCCCTGTAGTCCACTGCCAGCCGGCTTACCAGCACCACGGCACCGGGATCGTCCCCATTGACATGGAAAATGGGCGCCTCGATCATTTTCGCCACATCGCTGCAGTAGTGTGTAGATCGCATATCGATCGGATCGCTTGTAGTGAAGCCGATCTGGTTATTGATGATGATGTGAACGGTGCCGCCGGTCCTGAATCCGCGCACCTGAGACATCTGCAGGGTTTCCATGACCACGCCCTGCCCCGCAAACGCCGCATCGCCATGGATCAGTACCGGCATCACCTGCTTGCCGTCCTGATCGCCGCGTCTTTCCTGGCGCGCTCTTACTGACCCTTCAACCACCGGATTGACGATTTCTAGATGTGATGGATTGAAGGCCAGCGCCAGATGGACATCGCCACCGGGCGTCGGCATGTCGGACGAAAAGCCCATGTGATACTTGACGTCGCCCGAGCCACTGCGTGATTCAACATCCAGCGGGCCCTCGAACTCTGAGAAAAGTTCGCCGGGAGATTTGCCCAGAACATTGACCAGCACATTGATTCGGCCACGGTGAGCCATGCCGATAACGATCTCCTGCAAGCCCGCCGCACCTCCGTGCTGGATGAGGTCGTAGAGGAGCGGAATGAGGCTCTCAGCGCCTTCGAGAGAGAATCTCTTTTGGCCAACATATCGGGTATGCAGATATCGTTCGATGCCTTCAGCCGCGGTCAACTGAACCAAAATGTTCTTTCTTTCGTCGGACGTCATGCCGCGGCCGGCGACAGCTGATTCGAAACGGTTCTGTAACCAGTAACGTTCCTCGGCCGACGTGATGTGTGCCAGCTCTGCCCCGATCGTGCCACAGTAAATCGTCTGCAAGCGCTCCAGAACCTCGCCAAGCGTCATAGTGACCCGGTCACCGAGGTGCGGTACCGCGAACTCCGTTTCATGGTCGGATGGGAAAAGCCCATGGGACGCCGGGTCGAGTTCAGCCGGCTGCTCAGGTTTGATGAGACCCAGGGGGTCGAGGTTGGCGAGCAGATGCCCTCGCAGGCGATACGCCTCGATAAGCTGGAGAACACCCATTTCTTTCTGCAGCAGGTCCGATGGTGCCGCCACCGCCACGCTGGCGGGCCGGCGTGCCGAAATCTTCAGTTCGTCCTCGACCGGTCCCCTGGGTGTCTCGCGAGCCCCGCCGGCAATCTTTTCGAAGTAGGAGCAGAGTTCGTCCTCAACCGATTCGGGATGCGCCAAAAACTGTTCGTACAGATGTTCGATAAAAGGCGCGTTGCCGCCAGACAGCGGGCTGGATGCGTATCGGTCCTTAAGGCTCTTACTCATGAACAGGCTCGGCGATTGCTGACAGCAAATATTTATCGAGATGGGGCAAACCGCATCGGTCAATGGTCAATTTGGCGGCTTGACTGGCGAATCGGGGTCGATGATCAACCCCGACTCTCCCGGCTCCGCCCGGAACAAACCATTTTAGCCCAAGGCCGGCCGATAAAGAATCATTGCCCGGCGTATGAGAGACAAACCCTGTGAAATTTTCCAGCCGCAAAGGTGCGCGCCTGACGAACATTCGAACCGCTGGTCGGGAATGCGGGCTAGAATCGTCATCACCGTCTGCAGGACAGCACCGCATGAGCAAACCACCATTCCCGCTGCAAGAAGCCCCCCGGGAGCTGTTCGTCCTGCGCTTCTCGGCGCTCGGTGATGTCTGCCAGATGGTACCGGTCATACGGAGCATCTCATCGCAGTGGCCGGAGACGAGAATTACCTGGTGTCTCGGGCGTCAGGAATATGAGTTGCTTGGCGACATGGCGGGCATCGAATTTGTCCTTTTCGAGAAATCACAGGGCTGGCGCGCCTATCGGGACCTACGCAACAAGACAAGATCCACGACTTTCGACGTCTTGATGCACGCTCAGTTCTCGATGCGCTCCAACCTGGCCAGTCGAGTGATCAAAACGGGAATCCGGCTTGGCTACGACCGGCGGCGATCAAAGGATCTTCACAGCCTGTTTATAAGCCACAGCATTCCGCCGGCGACCGGGCAACACGTGATGGACAGCTATTTCAGTTTTGCGGAGACACTTGGAGTGACACTGCGTGACCTGCGCTGGGAGATTCCCATACCGGACGACGCGCAGTCTTTTGTGAGACGTGAGCTACCGGACGCAGCTCCCGTTCTCTTGATAAACCCCTGCTCGAGCCATGCGCTGAGAAACTGGTCCCCGGAGAGATTCGCGCAGGTAGGCGACTATGCAGCAAGTCGACATGGGTTTCAGGTCGTCCTGTGTGGCGGCCGCACGAGGCAGGAAGAGGAGGCTGGTCAAACGATCGCCGGTGCAATGAACCACGCCGTGATCAACCTGATAGGCAAAGACACGATCAAGCAACTGCTGGCTCTGCTGGCGCGCGCGCAACTATTGATTACTCCCGACTCCGGTCCGATGCACATGGCGACCGCAGTGGGAACACCGGTTATCGGTCTGCACGCGGCGAGTAATCCCGACAGAAGCGGCCCCTATTTCAGCCGCCAGTGGTGTGTCAATCGATATGACGATGCGGCCAGGCAATTTCTGGGCAAAAGTGCCGAGCAGGTAAAGTGGGGAACAAAGATAGAGCGTCCCGGGGTGATGGGTCTCGTGACAGTCGACGACGTTGTCATAAAACTGGACGCTTTTCTGGATGACCACAGCCGATTGACTGGCAGCCGGGGAGACAAACCGGACAACACGAAACCCGTGTGGGGTGTTTCAGCCAGGCCACCTAACGACAAGGACCGACAGGAGCCAGGAGAATGAGTCACATCAGCGTGCCGGTATCCGTGGGGGAACTGCTGGACAAGCTAACCATCCTCGAGATCAAGTCGGAACGAATCGACGATCCGGAGAAACTCGAAAACGTCGAGCGAGAATTGAAATTGCTCCGTTCTGCCTGGGCACAAAGTGATTTGCAGCAAATCGATATCGGCTCGCTCCTTGCAGAACTCAGGGCTGTCAATGAAAAGCTGTGGATAATAGAAGACGACATTCGACAAAAAGAACTCGATCATTCATTCGATGCGAAATTTGTCGAACTGGCGCGATCGGTCTATCTGGAAAACGATCGCCGCGCCCGGATAAAAAGACAGATCAGCGAGACGACCGGTTCGGATCTTGTCGAAGAGAAGCACCATCCTGCCTGAGGAACGTCCGATCTATTCGCAGACCCGACTTTTGCGCTTTTGATCTGAACGTTTCGGATCACGCGCTACTTCGCTCCGAACAGTTCAGAGCTTCCCTAACAGGCTACAAGGCGGCACTCCGACGGAGAGCGGCTGAATCTTTTTCTAAACGCGCGATAAAACCCGTCCGGGCTGGCGAACCCGACACGGCGGCTTATCTCGTTGATCGGCGTCGATTCCTTTTCAATCATCCGACGCGCTGCCTCAAGTCGAATCTTGAGAAGTGGCTGGTATGGCGTCTTACCAAATTTCTTGCGAAATTCCCGCAGGAAATGATAGCGGGAGACACACGCCGATGCCGCCATCTCCTCGAGATTGATTGGCTGGTCATAGTGCTCTTCGAGCATTCGCCGGACTTTACCCAGGCGTGCCGTCAGGACGCCGTAGTTTCTTGCCGTCCGCGGTCTTGCCGGTCTTCGCGGAGATCGCTTTCTGTCAAGCAAGCGACTGAATACAAGACGTTCCCAGACAAGTCTGACGTGTCGCCGCAGCCAGCCCGTATCCTGCAATCCAAGCGATGCGGCCTGATCGAGGTCCCTTAGCAGGGCCGTCAACCAGCTGGGTTGCTCCGCAACCCCCGTCGGCATCGTTGCGGCAACTAACCTGGGCGAGGAAAGCCCTCGCAAGCCGGATCGGCTGACAGTTTTGAGTTCCTCAGAAATGTCCCGCACCATTGCCGGGGAAACTCCGAGTATGTTGATTCGACCGTCACCATGGCGAGGTGGTGTGAGTTCGATCAGGACGCCGGGGGCCGTGATTGCGTAGTCGCTGGCCACCATCTTGTGCCAGTGGCCACCGCCGATGCGTATCGCACCACCCTCGGGCGCCCATATCAGATTGAGTGATTCGGCGACGGCGAACCTGGGATCGTCCGTACGGCGTCTTGTAACGAGAAAGCTGCCGGTCACTTCCTGGCAATGCGTACTTGTTTCTGGGTTCATTTCTTCAAGCTCTGTCACCCTATGTTAGTGAAGGTGACTCGGCAATGAACCGGAAGTGCCTGATATGTAGGAAAAGTTTTGTAAAGATTGGTAAAAATTACGAAAAGGTTCGTAGATATATTCGGACTAGCAGTCGGAACCACTCACTTCATCGCATGAGAGTGAAAGAAGCTGCAATGACCCGCAATCCAACGTGCTGGAACTCAGCCCCAGAAACCGGCGGTAACACCGAAGCCGTCAAGAGAAACAGCGGCCAGGATCAGGATAGCGACAATGACCACGCCAATCCTGCGATTGCGACGGACACGAATAGTATTGAAAACATTTCGCAGGCGATTTTCGACTTTACTGCGCCAACCACTGTCTGCCAGCGAAACCGGGCCTGGAACGAGCTGATAACCACGACCTCGTATCGTCGCTATGTAGCGCGGCCTGCTGAGCTTGTTCTTGGGCACTACCCACCGCCCACGGAGTGTTCACCGCATGGGGATCGAAAGATCCGTTGGTGATCGAAGCCTGCAGGAAGGGTGACAGACCGAGACCCGGCGAAACCGAGTTCGACGTCGACTGACTCCACTGGCCGCTGAATTCCCAGTCCATGCCGCCCAGCCAGTCCACCGTGCCCTGCACACCGGCCAGATAGTCAACCAGGGTGTCCTCGATAAAGGTATCGCGGAAACCGCCGGGTGCATTCCGATAGAACAGCGTTACGTCGAAGGGACCATCGATGTTCGTATCTGCCGTGCCGTCGCCATCAGTGTCGGCCATGCTCGACTGGCCACCAAACGCGCCGCCGGTCTCAGCACTGACAACACCAGGCTCGGTCGGGTTGTTCGGCCCCGTACCCGTTATGACCGGCAACGGTGAGGTAAACGGACTCGGCGCATAGCGACCAAACGACTCGTTGAAGGTAAACGTGCCGCGGGCGAAAAACGTCGTCGTCTCGTTGATCTCGTAGTTGGTGTTGAGGAAGAAGCTCTTGGTATCGTTCTCGGCTTCGTTCGCGGCAACACCGGCGTAGTTGTAACGACATAGCGTGTCGACCAGTACCGAGTTTGGATACTTTTCACTGCCACCGAGGGTAGTCGGGCAACGCGGATCCGGGAAGGTGCCGACGGAAAAGTAGGTCGGCAGAAGGGCCGAGTCGGCCATACCATCACCATCGGTATCTATGTCATTGACTTCGCCGATATTAGCACGAGCCGCACGGATACCATTCTCTATATTCCTCGGATCGTCTGTCGTCAGGTAGGCGAAGTAGCTGCCAGGGAAACCGAAGGCCGACAGACCCCTTGCGGAGAAGCTGCGATCACCCTGGAAGATGATGTCCTTCTGCTCGGAACTGAAGCCAAAGGTGATGTTGCCCTTGGCGCCGCTGATACCGCCGACGATGCTGTAGCTTTCCTCGTCACCGCCGGTCTGTGTCGGACGACCGATGTCGTAGGTCAGCTGCATGCCTTCGTAGTCCTTACGCAGGATGATGTTGACCACACCAGCGATCGCGTCAGAACCGTACACAGCCGATGCGCCTTCGCGCAGGATCTCGATCCGCTCGACCGCCGCCAGCGGGATCGTGTTGAGGTTGGTAACCGAACCGGCACCGAGTGACGGGGCGCCGGTGATACGACGACCGTCGATCAGTACCAGGGTACGCTGGCTACCCAGACCACGGAGGGCCACTCCAGCCTGCGACTGGGCCGAAGAGCCCGAGCGCTGCTTGAAATGAACCAAAGCTGTTAAATGACGAACCACGGAGCACTTTCGCAACGGAAATGTCGCCTGTGGCATCGATGTTTTCACGGGAGATGACTGAGATCGGGGATGGGCCCTCGATGTCGACTCGCTTAATACGCGAACCGGTCACCGTGACCTTGTCCTGAACCGCCACATCGTCCTGCGCGAGCACCGCCGCCGGCGCGCCCACGAATGATGCCGCAACACCAGCCGTTAAGGCATAGCGTACAGCGTCTCGAATTGGATCTTTTTTACTCATCGTTTCTGGTCTCCTTTGATGACAAGCCCGATTGACAGACGAACGGGGATTGCGGGATCAATGCTAGAGACCAGCGACAACGGCCCACAGAGTAGGAATTGCGGCTTAGCCGGAGAAAATTGCTGTATTAGCGGGATTAGCGTGGCGGATTCGCCACGACAGCGAAATCAGGGGGCAAAGACGTCTTACGAATCGGCCACATGCACTTCACGGCCGCGTGGCGAACGCGACACACAGGCTGCGACAGGCTTATCGTCTGGCTGTGTGGTGCGTACCGCCCTTGTGCCTGGCGCCAAACAGACTGATAGCGATCACAAGCAAAACGAGCGGGCCAAGGTAAAGAATCACCGGCGATGCAAACAGCACCAGCGGCGCCAACAGCGCGAACACGATCAACATCAGGACCAGGTACATGACACCTCCCGCGACAGACAGCCGCAAGTCCTTTCTTCGTGGCTCCACGCTAGCGCGAATGGGCTTGTATCGCACTGACCTGGATCAATTCAGGCGCCGGCCGGTTCGATCGCCTGCCACAATGGCTGGGCTATTGGGTAGACTGCTCACGGCGGCAAAAGGGAGCTCCCACATGAGGTATCTGATCGTCTGCGGTTTCATGCTGCTCTTATCGCAGGCAGCCCACGGTGAAGACCAGGATGGAATCTACATTGTCAAAGGCGCGGGTTCGACAACGTGCAATCGCTACGTCTCGGATGTGGAATCACATGAGCAGATGTTCTTGCTGGGTTTTTCCTGGGTACAGGGCTATCTGACTGCCTATAACAATTTCGTATTCGATGGACAGGATCTCGCTTCGGGTGTCGACTCCGCAACCATCCGGCGATGGCTGAACAATCATTGTAGGAATCATCCCGGTGACGATTTTGCGGGTGCTGCGAACGCACTGGTCAATGCGCTGCTGAATCCTGATCAGACAGAGGGATAGAGGATTGTAGTAGCCGGGTCTGGCAAAAGCTGGCGCCCCGAACAGGAGTCGAACCTGTGACCTTCCGCTTAGGAGGCGGACGCTCTATCCAGCTGAGCTATCGGGGCTCTTGATTCCGGCGGTTCCGGTCGTTCTGACCGCGCCGACACGATAGAACAAGAAAATGGTGGAGCCGAGGAGAGTCGAACTCCCGACCTCTGCATTGCGAACGCAGCGCTCTCCCAACTGAGCTACGGCCCCACGAAGGGCGGCTATGTTAACACCCGGTCGAACCATCTCCAACGCTCTTGAATGACGTCTCCGGACGGTCAGGGTATCCTTCCCGGCTCGTGTTAACGGGATGTTTTCGAACATGGTGATCCAGATACGCGCTGCGACAATTGAGGACTGCGAGATAATTGCGGGTTTCAATGCCGCCATCGCCGTGGAAACCGAACAAAAGACACTTGATCCCACCATACTCAAGCGGGGAGTTGATCGACTTCTGAGAGATTCGGGGCGTGGCCGCTATTACCTTGCAGAGTGCGATGGCCGGGTGGTTGGCCAGATGATGTATACGTGGGAATGGAGTGACTGGCGCGATGGGTGGTTTTGGTGGATTCAGAGTGTTTATGTCGATAAGGCGTATCGCGGCCGGTCCGTTTTTTCCTCACTCTATCGACACCTGGAGGCTCTTGCGCAAGCTGACAGCGACGTTTGTGGGATCCGGCTTTACGTCGATCGTGACAACCACGCAGCCCAGGGCGTGTATCAAACCCTTGGCATGACGATGAGCGCTTATCGGGTAATGGAAGTTTTGATGAAAAGAGAGGTCAACTAGCGATGCTCAAGCCAGGAGACAAGGCGCCCGACTTTACTCTGTCCGATCAGGACGGCAACGAAATGACTATGTCGAAGCTACTCGCGGGAGGGCCACTACTGCTGTATTTCTATCCGGCCGATTTCACCCCGGGATGTACAAAAGAGGCTTGCGACATACGCGACATGCACGACGACATATCGGATGTCGGCATAAAAGTCGTCGGTATCAGCCCGCAGGATGGGGAGAGCCACAACAGGTTCAGGTTGAAGCACCAGTTGCCTTTCACCTTGCTGGCGGATACGGACAAGGTCGCCATCAAAGCGTACGGTGTCGATGGTCCGATGGGTATCGGCGTCAGACGGGCAACTTTCCTGATTGACGAAGATGGCCGCATTGAGAACGTCGTCCTGGCCGATCTGCGCATCGGCAAGCACGGTGACTTTATTCGCCATGCAGTTTCGCAAAGAAGGGACCAGGGAACTTAAGCTACTCGCCGATGACTGTCACGGTGATCTTGCGGCGATGGGGGTGATGGCGGTGCTCCCAAAGATACAGACCTTGCCAGGTGCCAAGATTCGGGCGTCCGTTCTCCACGGGTAGCGTGATCTCGGTCTGGGTCAGGACAGACCTGATATGCGCCGGCATGTCGTCAGGCCCTTCAGAGTCATGTTCGTATGCAGAATCGCCATCCGGCGCGATACGCGACATAAACGTCTCCAGATCCCTTCGAACCGATGGGTCGGCATTTTCGCAAAACATCAGAGAAGCGCTGGTGTGATGGACAAACACATGGCAGAGACCGTTTGCGATCCCGGCCATCTCTATACAGCCCCGAATTTCCATGGTCAGATCAAAGGTGCCGCGTCCATCTGTTTCTTTGAACAGAGTTGATATGTTAATCATAGCGTTACCGGAGCTAACTCGATTTGCAATCAGGATTACTCTTCCCTCGCTGAACGCTGCATCAGGTCATCACGCGGCATTCACGACAGATCTGGTGCTTAACCCCCGTAGCGAAGGCTGGTCACACGGACTCGGCCAAGGCCGGAACCGGTAACGATAATCAGACGCGAATAATCGGACTCGTCGATGTCGCTTAACTCACCACCGAGACCCCGGACAATCTCGGGGACGGTGTTGCTATGACCGATAACAAGCATGGTCTGGCCGCGATGATCAGTACGCAGGATATCGACCAATCCGTCAATGTCAGCCGCCGGCAGTTCGTGAACGAATGCTCCGGTGGTCTCCGCGATCGGGATGGCGGTTTCTTTCGTCCTCAGATATTGCGAAACATAGATATGCTCTATGCCCGAGTCCTCCAGCCATCCCGCGAGCGCCCTGGCCCTGACTGTCCCCGGCGAACTAAGCCCCGGGTCGTCTACCGGTTCAGACATTTTCTCGGCATGTCGAACCAGGATTACCGTCGTCGTCTCGGTCGCGTTCCACAACCACCCAATGACGAGTATTGCCGCGATTGCAGACAGGGCCGGTAAAAGGAGTGGCGAAAACAACGCTCTTTTCCGCAGGCTTCGATTGCCCTTACGCAACATTACTTTTCACCGTCATTCATATTCTGTTTGTGCTTCGATTCAACGACCACGTATTCACCCTCGAGTACCGACCGGTGGGCAGCCGTCTCTGATCCAGGACCCATAGCAGTCGTGGGGCCCTTAAGACGGGCAACTATTGCCACAACCGCAACAAAGAAGACCGCGGCGAACAAGAAAATTACACCGAGAAAAAGAGAAGCCCCCAGCAAGACGAGGCCTGCAGCCACCGCGAGAATCCTTGCAAATGGCCCTGGCTGCTTTCCGTTATCAAACCGGATCCGTTCGAAACTTAACATGGGAGTCCCCAATAATAATTGCCACCTATCTTGGACTCGTTGGCCGGTTTTTCAAGACCCATCGTTTGCTTGCGTTCCCGTAGCCGGATGGTAATAACCATCGAACCAGGTTGCCCATGTTTCACCCTGATCGGGAGATTGCTCGAAATGCTGCCGGACGATGCCCTCGGCTTGTGGCGTCCAGGTCCCTCGAAAGGCGAAATTCTGCTCACTTTGCAGATAGTGAATGTTGCCGGTCAGTACCATCGACCGGCCCTCCAGCCCGCCACGAATATCGATCAGTGTGGTTGGACTCACCCACAGCTGCACCCACTGGCCGGCCGCTGCATCGTAGAAGTTCATGCTTGTACCGGTACTGCCGTTCGCACTTGACCATTTCTCGACGAGGAGACAACCACCCTCCAGCTTCACGATCTTGTTTGTCCCCTGGAAGGCTCCGCTGCCATCGACAACTCGCCAGTCTCCGATCCAGAAATCGAATTGTCGAAAAGCGTTGTCAAATTCACAAGGAGCCTGGTTCTTCCTGACGCGCTCCAGCACTGCCTTGAAACGAAGATCTGAATACAAGGGTTCGAAGTCCTTGTCTTCGGCAAGCGCGCCCGGGTCGTCCAGTCCGGCGATCTCGGCTGCATCGAGCGCGGCGATGGCCCCTGACTTGTTGCCATTGGCCAGTTTCAGGTGTGCCTGCTCAAGTTGGGTGTACCGGATCGGCACGCCGGCCTTCTCGGCTTTGGTTAACCACTTGTGTGCCTCGTCGAACTTTCCAAGATGTCTGAGTGACACCGCCATGCGGTACATTGCCCTTGCGTCCTTGCTGTTTTCCCGGGATATGGCCTCATAGGCCTTCGCCGACTCGGCCCACTGTTCATTTTGGTAATAGCCGTCGGCCTCTTCCACCGTCGCCGACCAACAGCTGCTGCCAATCAGCAATCCGAACGCCACGCCGATAGCCAGCCGCCGGGCCTGCTGCTTACCCATCATGCCCTTCCCCCACAGAATTAACCGTTTGAGTTTTTTCTTGTCAATTCCATGATTATAGAGTGCCGGGCAGGATAATCCCGCAACGTGCCTGGGGAGTAACCCATACGCCAACGGCTCCCATAATCACGCGGCATCACCATGCCCGGCTATCCATAGAGACATCTGATTCCGGGAATCGGTTCCGCAAGGAACTGGCAAATAAAAAACGCGCGCCCCGGTTCGAAGCGAAGGCTTCTCATCGAGGCGCCCCCGTCCTGATGCTTGAAGACGCTCCGAGTGGGACCTCTCCAGGTATTCGGCGGAGAGGGAGGGATTATTCGGACCTGCGGTCCTCACCCCTCAAGGGGGCCGCTCGCTTGCTCCGCAAGCTCCGCGTTTGTCGGGCCGCCCTAGCCTGATACCTGAAGACGTCCCGGATGGGACCTCTTCCGGTATTTGGCGGAGAGGGAGGGATTCGAACCCTCGAGAGGATGTTATCCCCTACCGGTTTTCAAGACCGGTGCATTCAACCACTCTGCCACCTCTCCGACGTGTGCGGGCCGTATTCTGAGGCCAGAGGGTCTGCGAATCCAGATCATCGCGCAAAATTACGTCAATGCACTGAAGCAACCGTTTATCGTCAACTGAGCAGATGACTCCCCTGCAGGCGGGCCGATACCTGCACTGGCAAAGTGATGCCATTGTGGCAAACGATCTGGCACCCAGAGGATCGTGGAACCCCGAGAGCCGCAGATGGTCATGTTAGACTGCGCGTCCAGAACGTGACGCCCCGGTCACTCATTCAAAGGTAAGTAATTTATGGACAGAACCCAGGTACGATATGGCAGTACAACGCAGGTTTCGGCACTTGAGACCAACAAGGTCCTGCGTAGCACCTATATCCTTCTATCGGCGACTTTGATGTTTAGCGCCCTGACGGCCGGTCTGGCCATGTGGGCCAACATGCCTTCATGAACCCCTGGCTGACGCTTGCGATCTACTTCGGTCTTCTGTTCGGCGTTGCAAAAACCAGAAACAGTGGTATGGGCATCGCTATGGTCTTTGCGCTGACAGGTTTCCTGGGACTGACACTCGGCCCACTGCTGTCAGCCTACCTGGAGTGGCTGCCCAATGGTCGGGAAGTCATCATGACCGCCTTTGGCATCACCGGCATCACTTTCCTCGGCCTGAGTGCCTACGCTGTTCGCAGCGGTAAGGATTTCAGCTTTATGGGCGGATTCCTGATGGCAGGCATCCTCGGGGCATTTCTCCTCGGGATCGTGGCCCTGATTTTCCACATTCCCATGCTGAGTCTTGCGGTGTCCGGGATGTTCGTCATCGCGATGGCGGGGCTGATCCTCTACCAGACCAGCGCCATTATCCATGGTGGCGAGACGAACTATATTATGGCGACCGTCACGCTCTACGTAGCGTTGTTCAACCTGTTCACGAGCCTGTTGCACATTCTCGGCGTGATGGGTGACGACTGAGCCGATCGATCCAGCACTGGAAAGGCCCCGGTCCACCGGGGCTTTTTTTGTTCTCTGCAACCTGTGGTGCCATTGCGGATGACAGAATTACTCTGACGAGCGACAACACACGTTCGGCGCTCTTTCCTCACCGCAAAATGCGAGTTCATGAATAGATCAGAGCTTCCTATATACTTGCTCCCATCAGTCGCTGACACAGGTGCCGTTCAAGCCATGACGAACCGGTTTACGTTCGCCCGGAAGCTGATCTGCGCGCTGATCCCTCTTTTGCTGATCGCCGCAATACCCGCTGAATCTCAGCTTGCCGACGATATTTTCGAGCCGGCGGACGGCATTGAATCCATACAACGCCTGGAATACATGCTCGCCAGTGTCGGAGCGGATGAGTCCGCCATCGCGCAGATACGTATCGCGGCGCAAGAGCTGCTGGCCAGTGGCGTGGCCTGTGCGCAAGCGTCCGAACCCAGAGTGGCGAGCCTGCAGTCGGAACTTGCGATCCTTGGCGAGGCGGACCCGAACGAAGAGATCGATATCTGGGAGCAGCGACAAAAGATCTCCGAGCAGCTCGCAAGGATTTCCGGTCGCAAGTCGAACTGTGAACTCCTCGCCGCGCGCGCCGAGCAACTGGTGCGTGCCACCGACATAGAAATCGCAAGCATTTCCAGCCAGCGGATGTGGCGTCGCGGTCCGGCCTTGCTCACGGTGCTTGGCAGCGCCGTCGGTTCTTTCGAGCAGGTTCGGGAAGGACTGGCGATGAGCGATCCGTGGGAGGAACGATTCGAAATAAGCCCGCAACTTGCCGCAACGTTGGCCTTCTTCCTGACGCTCTGCGCAATTGCGGCCGCACTCTACGTTCGCCATCGGTTTAGTACCTGGGCGGGTCGCAACGGGTTGAATACGGGGCAGCCAACCCTGATTTATCTGCTTCCCCGCCCGCTGGCGGAAAATGCCGCAGTCCTGCTGGCCGGCGGTGTCCTGGTATTGTTTGTTCACTCGATCGCTATCTCGCCGTCGCTGGGGCTTTTCGCCATCAGGGTGCCCCTGGCAGTTCTTCTTTTCGGTGTGGGCACGGTCTTTATCCGCTGGAGTACCAATCCCCTCTCTCCCGCCGCCTCGATACCGGGCGTCAAACGGCCTCTTATTCTGTCGCTGAGAAGGCGGATGAATATCTGCCTGATGATTATCGTGGTGGGTTTTGCCATTCTTGGTCAGGGCTGGTTGTTAGACCCGCCCGCTCCTGGATTTCTCCTGATTCATACTGTCCTGGGCCTTTTACTGGCAGCTGGTTTGTTATCCGTGGTCCTGATGGCTCGCAGGGTGGAGAGCCTGAGGAACCGTTTCGGCCTGATCCGTCTTGGTTTGTCCGCCGCTCTAATCGTAGCGGCAGTGGCCAGCCTGATCGGCTATCACAATTTCTCGAATTATCTTCTGCAAGGGCTGCTGAAGTCGCTGCTGGCAGCATTTTTCCTGTGGATCGCTCTCTGGATGAGCGGCGCCAGTTTCAAGATCATCTCGTCGGGTGACTCCAGGATCGCCTACAAATTCAGAACCTTTCTGGGGGTGGATTCGACCGATTCGGCGTCCGGGCTCGGTCTCTACAACCTGGTACTCGACCTGGTGATGTGGCTCTTATTCCTGTATGTGGTTGCCAATACCTGGGACACCACCGGCAAGTTCCCGAGTTATGTCGCCGACAAGATCAGCGACGGATTCGCGATTGGCGAAGTGCGCATCGTTCCGGCAAATATTATATACGGCCTCGTCGCATTCGCCGGCCTGATGATGGCGACCGGCTGGGTCAAACGAACCATCCAGCGTCGATATATCCAGCACACAAAAATGGATCGCGGCGCACGGGATGCTCTCCTGAAGATCACGGGCTACCTCGGTTTCACGCTTGCGGTCATCCTTGGACTCAAGTTGACGGGTATCAGTTTTGCCGGGCTGGCATTCGTCGGCGCTGCGTTGGGTGTCGGTATTGGTTTTGGCTTGCAGAATATCGTCAACAATTTTCTGTCCGGTCTGATTCTTCTTTTCGAGCGGCCGATCAAGGCCGGCGATTTCGTCACCGTCGGTGGCGTCGAGGGTACCGTCAAGCAGATCAACATTCGATCGACTGAAATCGAAACCCTCGACCGCCAGAATGTGATCGTTCCGAACTCCGAACTGATTTCGCAACAGGTCACCAACTGGGTCCTCCACGATCCTCACGGCCGCCTGCAGATTGTGATCGGTGTTGCCTATGGATCCGATACCGAAAAAGTGCGCGAGATATTGAGGAAGGTTGCCGAGGATAATCAGCAGGTACTCAACGACGGCGTTACTTCTCCAAAGCCCAAGGTGCTATTCATGGGCTTTGGCGATAGCTCGCTGGATTTCGAACTGCGTGTCTGGATACGCCAGATCAGGAGGCGATTCGATGTCACCAGCGATATTAATTTCGCCATCGACAAGGCATTCCGGGAGAACGGCGTCGAGATTCCATTCCCTCAGCGCGACTTGCACGTCCGTAGCTGGTCCGCTACCGCCATACCACCGACGGGCGACGACAATGGCAAGGACAAGTCCGCATAGCACTGCCGCACGGGATCACTCGGATAATCTGGCAAAAGACCCACCGATGTCGTCAGTATTTCTCACGCCGACCTTGTGCCGATATGCTAGTCTGCGTTGGGTTGATGCTAGCGCCGGAAAGATGGCGACGAAGGTGACCTGAATGCCAACAGAAGTATTTATTCGCAACCTGCCGGATGGGACGACGGAGGAGTTCTTGCGAGAATTCCTGTCGAATTCCGTTGAGATTATCGAAATCAAATTTATTCCGGACCCGAATCCCAACACCACTGATTGTCAGGCGCTGGTTCTAGTGGATCTACCCCACTACGATGCGGAGCAGCTGGCTAACCGATTTAATGGCCGGATTGTCGATGGGCATACCCTCCGCGTCGTCGCATCGCTATACAACACACTCCAGTCGGCGCCGGAACGCGGTCCAAATTAACGGGAACGGATTGCGACTCTTGCCGGATTTCCAGTTTTCGATCGACCGGGCATTGAGATCTGTATGAGTAAGACCCAACGCATCAAGTCAGTCATGACGCCGTTTCCTTATTGGATCGATGCGGATGAGCCGTTGCTTGCTGCTCGCGATCTCATGCAACAACATCGCGTACGGCACTTGCCCGTCAAGGACAAAGGCAGGCTGGTGAGCGTCATTACGGATCGTGACGTCAAATTCGCCACCGATCCGGCGCTTGGCTTACCGCCTCGTCAGGCCATGACCGTGCGTGACGCGTGCGTTTATACAGCCTACATCGTGCATCTGGACACCCCTTTGTCGGATGTCCTCATGGAGATGGCAAAACGACGCATAGGATCCGTACTGGTTACGAGACACGACCAGCTTTGCGGGATCCTCACCGCGACGGATGTATGTCGCGTCTATGGAGACGAACTCCGTCAGCGCGAAGGGCTGGACGACGATCCGGATGTTGCCTGACCGACTGCCGGCACTTATCGCCCCGAAGGTTCCAGATACTCGCAGCTGCCCATGTAGGGGCGCAGCACATCGGGCACGACAACGGTGCCATCTTTGCGCTGATAATTCTCGAGGATGGCGACCAGGCAGCGTCCGGCCGCAAGGGCGGAGCCATTGAGCGTGTGCACCAGCTCGGGACGACCGGTCTCCGGATTCCTCCAGCGCGCCTGCATTCGTCTTGCCTGGTAGTCCTTGCAGTTGCTGCAGGACGACACCTCACGATAGTTGTTTTGACCCGGCATCCACACTTCCAGATCGTAGGTTCTGGCGGCAGAGTTACCGATATCGCCGGTACAAAGCTCAACCACCCGATAGGGCAGTTCAAGCCTGCGCAGCACCGTCTCGGCGAAACCGGTCAGGGTCTCCAGTTCACTATCGGACTCATCCGGCCGGCAGATATGCACAAGCTCGACCTTTTCGAACTGGTGCTGCCGGATCATGCCACGGACATCGCGACCATAGGAACCGGCTTCCGATCGAAAACACGGGGTGTGGACAACCATGCGCAGCGGCAGCTGAGCGGCATCGAGTATCTGTTCGCGGACCAGGTTGGTCGCCGGCACCTCGGCAGTCGGGATCAGGAAAAATCCATCGTCGCCGTTGATGGCAAAGAGATCCTCACCGAATTTTGGTAATTGCCCTGTTCCCTCGAGAGCTGCTGCCTTGACGAGATACGGCACATAAAGTTCCTGGTGACCGTGCTCCTCGACATGGAGATTGAGCATGAACTGGATCAGCGCCCGGTGCATTCGTGCAATGTTCCCGCGCATGACAACAAACCGCGCGCCGGACAGTTTCACCGCATCCTCAAAATCCAGGAAATTCATGTCGGCGTGGTCCTGAGGATCGAAATCGAATACCGGCAAAGTACCCCAGCGACGGACTTCTACATTTTCGCTTTCGTCCCTGCCATCCGGAACACTGTCATCGAGCAGATTCGGCATGTCGAGCATCAGCTTGCGGAGCTCGTCCTGAACCGTTCTGATGTCGCCGTCCGCCTGTTTGAGCCGATCCCCGAGATCTGCAATCCCGTCCAGCAGCGGCTGTATGTCTTCACCGGCTGCCTTCGCAACACCGATAGCTTTCGATTCCGTGTTACGGCGATTGCGCAACTCGGATACCAGCTTGTCGAGACGCTTGCGCTTCTCTTCAAGGTCCACGTAGCTTTTGGTGTCCAGACGATATCCCCGGCGCCCGAGGTTCTTGCACACCGCATCCAGATCTGATCTGAGGAGTTTGGGGTCCAGCATTTTTTATTTTCCGTTCTTACCTTTGCACCACGCCGGCAGGGAGACAAAAGTTACTGTTGCGGGGGATCGTCGTTGCGCTTCCTTGCTTCGGTATTCAACTCTCTGAGCCTGTCCAGTTTGTCGGCAATTTTCTGTTCGAGGCCGCGGCGCACGGGATGATAATACGTCACCGGATCCATGTCCTCAGGGAAATAGTTTTCGCCGGCGGCGAAGCCATCTTGTTCATCGTGGGCGTATCGATATCCTGAACCGTGCCCGAGGCTTTTCATCAGCGCTGTCGGCGCGTTTCTGAGTTGCATCGGAACTGCCAGAGAACCCCGTTCGCTGGCATCTCGCGATGCCGCCTTGAAGGCGTTATACGCCGCGTTGCTCTTTGGCGCACAAGCAAGATAAATCACCAGCTGGCCAATAGCGAGTTCGCCTTCCGGTGTTCCCAGTCTGTCGTACGAATCCCATGCATCAAGTGCCATACCCATGGCCCGCGGATCGGCATTGCCAATATCCTCGCTTGCCATGCGCAGGGTACGCCGGGCGATATAAACAGGATCACATCCGCCATCCAGCATGCGGCACAGCCAGTACAGGGCAGCATCAGGATCCGAACCCCGGACCGCCTTGTGCAGGGCGGAGATCTGATCGTAGAACTCATCTCCCCGCTTGTCGAAGCGACGAACGCCACCACCGACGACATCACGCAGGACATTCATTCCAACCGTGCCGCCCTCTTCCACAAGATCGCCGATCAGGTCGAGGAAATTGAGCGCTCGCCGTGCATCGCCGTCCGCGGCCCGGGCGAGAATATCCAGTTGTTCCCGGGTCAGTTTGATCCGTATGTCGCCCAGGCCGTTATCGCTATCGGACAAGGCGCGGTTCATGATGCCGAGTATGTCGTTCTTACCCAACGTCTTGAGGACGTAGACGCGAGCCCGGGACAGCAATGCCTTGTTGAGTTCGAACGAGGGGTTTTCAGTGGTGGCACCGACAAAGACGAGAGTACCGTCCTCCACGTAGGGCAGAAATGCGTCTTGCTGGGCCCTGTTGAAGCGGTGGACCTCGTCTAGAAACAGAATCGTGCGATCGCCAGTGGCCGCTAACGACGTCCTCGCCTCGGCTACCGCCGCCCTGATGTCCTTGACACCGGCCATGACAGCCGACAGGGCGATAAATTGCGTTCCACAACCCTCGCTTATCAATCGCGCGAGCGTCGTCTTGCCAGTTCCCGGGGGGCCCCACAGGACCAGGGAATGCAAGGCATCACCTTCTATCATGCATTGCAAGGGCTTGCCCATACCGAGAAGATGGGGCTGGCCAAGGAATTCGGCCAGCTGCCTCGGTCGCATCCGGTCGGCCAGCGGTCTTGCGTCAACCCGCGGGAGTAGATCGAGGGTATTCATGGCAGACAGGATACAGGTCAAACGGGTCGATGGTCAGGGAACCTCTGATTTATTCATGCGCTTGCATCCAGCTTCTGCGTTGTGAATCTTCGCAATAGCCAGCTACTGCGTGCGAGCCACGCCTGGCAGCCAAAGGGCATTACAAATCTGAACATTTTGGATCGCAATCCACTGCGTTCAGAATGAATCAGAGAATCCCTGGCAGCGGCTTTCGATCCACGCGCACCAGCCGCCCAGGCCGAGATGACATAGGGTGAGACCAAGGAATATGCCAATCCCGTTGGCCAAAAAGTCGTTCCAGTCGCCCATCCGATACCCGGTCGCCGACTGAAGAAGCTCCAGGCCGCCGCCAAGCAGAATCAAACCGACTGCAATAGCCCGGTAGCGCGAGCGCGTGTAGATGCCGGCGAACCCTGTCGCCAGCACAGCGTAGATCGCCATATGGGCGAGCTTGTCGCCGAAACGTAAATGAAGAGGTGGCGCTACCGGGATCAGGGATATTATGATTGTCGCCAGCACCAGCAGCCAGACCAAAGACAGCCACACACCTGTCCGGCGCAGATGGAATCGTGGGCCACTGGCTTCGCTCAGAAGTCGACCCCTTTCCCGATGACATCAACGCCTTCCGGTGGCGTGAACTGGAAAAGTGTCGCGGACAGTTCGGCACCAAGCTCCACATCGTGAAAGTCGATTCGCGTGACCTGATCCAGGCTGTCTCTGACTTCCATTACCGCAACCTGACCTGCTGCGAGTCCGACCCGCACTCCTTTGAACTCGGGATTCTCGCCGTGAGGTTTCAGTTCGATCCACGACAGGCCTTCTTCCTCATAAACGGCTCCGATCTCAAAGCTATCGTCCAGCCGACCCTGCCCGGACAACAACATCGCCGGTGTACGACGCAAAGTGTCGTCGACCGCTCGAACGGTAACCTGCTCCAGATCGCGGTCATACATCCACAACAGCTCGCCGTCACAGACCACCAATTGCTCCGGCTCGTCGTACTCCCATCTGAATCGACCGGGTCGTTGTATGTAGAAACGGCCCCGGCTTTCCTGCATCGAACGCCCGGTGGAATCGAATAGCTGTTGCCGGAATCCGGCGGTAAGCGACGAAATATCCGTCAGGAAATGACGTAGCTCGGTTTCCGGGTCATTCGCTTCCACCGACTCGGCCAGGGCCGAACTACCGGCTGAGATGAGAAACCAGAACAGGACGAAAAGTTTTGTCATGCGGTCCGCACCGTGTTGTCTGCGATAATCGAGCTATGAGATGGCATTCTAGCCCGGATGGGTCTTGCTGCGGTGAGACGAGGGTGCTGTGCCCGGGATTTGCCAGCAGGAATTGACCGGACTTGTCTAATCTTCGGGCGGTGGCGGTGCCAGCACCGCGCGCGAACCATTCGACTCCAGCGGACCCACAAGCCCGGCCTCTTCCATCGCTTCGACCATCCTCGCGGCCCTGTTGTAGCCGATTTTCAGACGACGCTGCACACCGGAAATGGAAGCCTTGCGCGTTTCGGTAACGATGCGAACCGCCTCGTCATACAGGGGATCTTCCTCTACGTCCGATGAGGCACCTCCCGTTTCCGACTTCAGGCCCGGCAAAGGTGTCGATGGCCCCTGCAGAACCTCATCGACGTAGACAGGCTCACCTGCGCCTCTTAACTGCTGTACAACCCTGTGGACCTCCTGATCGGCCACAAATGCGCCATGCACCCTGGTGGGAACCGATGTACCCGGCGGCATATAAAGCATGTCGCCATGGCCCAGCAATGCCTCGGCGCCCATTTGATCGAGAATAGTCCTTGAATCCACCCGTGATGAGACCTGAAAAGCGATGCGTGTCGGTATGTTGGCCTTGATCAGACCGGTAATGACATCTACCGATGGCCGCTGGGTGGCCAGGATGAGATGGATTCCGGATGCACGGGCCTTCTGGGCAAGTCGGGTGATCAGCTCCTCGACCTTCTTGCCGACGACCATCATCATGTCGGCGAGTTCATCAACGACCACAACCACAAATGGCAGCGGCGTGAGAGTCGGTACTTCCGGAAGTTCGTCAGTCTCGAGCAATTCGGGTGGCTTGTAGAGCGGATCGGGGATCGGTTCACCGCTGTCGATCGCTTCCCTGACTTTGCGGTTGTACCCGCCCACGTTGCGTACGCCAATCGCTGCCATCAGCTGATAGCGGCGCTCCATTTCGGCGACACACCAACGCAGTGCATTCGCAGCTTCTTTCATATCGGTAACAACCGGCGCGAGAAGGTGTGGTATCCCCTCATAAACAGATAGTTCAAGCATTTTGGGGTCGACCATAATCAACCGCACCTGCTCTGGCGTCGCCTTGTAAAGCAGGCTGAGAACCATGGCATTGATCGCAACCGATTTGCCGGAACCCGTGGTGCCCGCGATAAGAAGATGAGGCATTTTCGCCAGATCAACGACGACAGGCTCTCCACCGATATCTTTTCCCAGCGCCAGTGCCAGGGGTGAGCGCAAATCGTCGTAAGCGCGCGACTTGATGATTTCCCCGAGGCTGACAATCTCCCGCGCTTCGTTCGGTATCTCGAGCCCGATAACCGATTTGCCCGGGATGACCTCTACGACGCGCACGCTGATAGCGGATAGCCCGCGCGCCAGGTCTTTTGAAAGATGTGTGATCTGGCTTACCTTGACACCTGCCGCCAGTCGCAGCTCAAAGCGGGTCACAACCGGCCCCGGATGCACGGAATCAACCTCCACATCGACCCCAAAGTCCCTCAGTTTCAGCTCTACCAGGCGCGACATCGCCTCAAGCGCTTCATCCGAATAGCCGGCGATACGGTGTGGCGCATCGTCAAGCAGCGACAGCGGCGGCACTTCTGTTGCGGCCGCTGGCTGGAAAAGCGGCACCTGTTTCTCTTTTTCAACCCGTTCGCTGGGTTCCAGTTTTTGAATCACGGGTTCTATGCGCGGAGGTGACCGGCGTGTCGTCTTGCTCTTCTTCTGACGCACCACCTCATGACGCGCCTGTGCCGCCTTTCTTCCTGCCAGGAGAGACTTTAAGTTCTGTCCGCGCTGATAACCCCAATCGATCCCACCCAGCGTCATGCGGCCAAGGCGATCCATAATGGCCAGCCACGAGACACCCGCAAACAGCGAGACACCCGCAAGCCACAAGGCAAGCATCAACAGCGTGGCGCCGAGAAAACTGATTGCCCCTGCCAGCGAGTTACCAAAGAAAGCACCGAGAACACCGCCACCGGTGTGGGGCAGGCTTTCAGGCGAGAAATGCAGGGTTGCCAGTCCACAGCTGGTGATGAGTGTCAGGACAAACCCGGCAGCACGCAGTGCAAACTCACGCCGCCGCATCCCCACGGCCTGGGCCCTGTTCGCATATACCAGCCAGCCGCCATAAGCCAGCATCAGCGGAAAAAGATACGCCGGCCTGCCAAACAACAAAAAGAAGACATCGGCCAGATAGGCGCCGACGGGACCAATCGCGTTGGATACATCTGCCGTTGAGCCGGTAAAGGAGAATCCCGGATCGCCCGGGTGATAGCTGATCAGGGCCGCCAAAAGGATCAGCGCCAGCGCGCCGAACACCCATAAGGCGCCCTCGCGCAACGCATGCACGGACGATACGCCGAGAACAGACTCACCTGGCTTCATCTTTTTCGCCTTGTTTCGTACCCTGGCCACAAGTCGAACTCACCGAAACTTGCATTTACAAGCTCTTGTTTATCAAGCGCAAACTCTAAAGTAAACGAACCAACACCACAACAGGAATTATTATCGATTTATTGTTTCCGCGACATTTTCCGGTAGCTTTCGGCCACAGCGGTTTTTAAATACCATATACACAGCCATCCAAACCAAGGGTTCAGGCACCCCAGCTTGCATGAAGCATCCGGTAGAACCAATAGACAGTTGATGCACCTGTTGTTGGGAAAGATTATCGTGCTCTTGCTGCAATGCGACCAATCGTTGAGGAAAAACTATGACCGCCCCCCGCCACTGCCGTCTTCTGATACTGGGCTCAGGTCCCGCCGGCTATGCTGCCGCCGTTTACGCCGCCCGCGCAAATCTCGATCCGGTCCTGATCACAGGGGTGGAACAAGGCGGACAACTCATGACCACGACGGATGTGGAGAACTGGCCAGGAGACCCAACCGGGCTGCAGGGACCGGAACTCATGGAACGGATGCGCAAGCACGCCGAACAGTTCAATACGGAAATAATCCTCGACCACATACATGAGACACGTGTCACCGGACCGCGCATCTATCTGAAAGGAGATCAGGGCGACTACACCTGTGATGCATTGATTATCGCTACCGGCGCCACGGCCATGTACCTGGGGTTGCCATCGGAGGAGGCGTTCAAGGGGCGCGGTGTTTCCGCCTGTGCCACCTGTGACGGTTTCTTCTTTCGCGATCAGGAAGTGGCCGTCATCGGCGGTGGGAATACTGCCGTCGAAGAGGCTTTGTATCTGTCCAATATCGCGTCACGCGTTTATGTGGTCCATCGCCGCGACGCATTGCGTGCCGAGAAAATCCTGCAGGACAGGCTCTTTGAGAAAGAGAAATCGGGTGTCGTCACCATCCTCTGGGATCATGTGCTCGACGAAGTTCTGGGCGATGACAGCGGCGTGACGGGCATGCGCGTACGCAGCACTAAAGACGAGGATCAAACCCGGGCAATCGATCTCTCCGGCGTCTTCATAGCGATCGGTCACGCACCCAACACCGCCATATTCGATGGTCAGCTGGACATGGAGAACGGCTACATTCTGGTCCGGTCAGGGACCAGGGGTGACGCGACCGCAACCAGCGCAGCGGGAGTTTTTGCTGCCGGTGACGTGATGGATCAAATCTATCGACAGGCTGTCACCTCCGCCGGAACCGGGTGCATGGCTGCCCTGGACGCAGAGAAGTATCTCGACGCACTCGCTGAATCGGAGACAGCAGTGGTATCAGAGCCTGTCGAAGAGAGCGTCTGATTCTGATCGCAGGTGCAACAGCCATCCACCATCGATGTTGTTGATTCATTCAGTGACCTGGACGCGACTCAATGGAATGCGCTCTCACAGGGGCGACATCCGTTCCTGCGTTACGAATTCCTGCATGCGCTGGAAAATAGTGGCAGCGCTTGCGCAGAAACCGGCTGGACGCCGCGTCATCTTGTTCTGCGCGATCACGGCGGTGCCGTCATGGCCGCTTTGCCTCTCTATCTGAAGAGTCACTCGTGGGGCGAATTCGTCTTCGATCAGCCCTGGGCGCAGGCCTATCATCAGGCCGGTCTGAGTTATTACCCAAGACTGGTCGCATGTGTCCCGTTTACACCCGTTACCGGTCCCCGAATCCTGTGCCGGCCTGATCAGGATCGCCGCCAGGCAGAATCGCAGCTTCTTTCAAGGGCGCGGCAAGTCGCCGTGGAGGAAGGCGCGTCGTCAATCCACATCTTGTTTCCCGAGCAAAAGGAAATTGCGGCTTATGAGCGTGAAAATCTCCTGGCCCGTGAGGATTGCCAGTTCCACTGGCACAACCGCGGCTACTCGGATTTCGATGACTTCCTGAGTTTCCTGACCTCCGCGCGGCGCAAGAAATTGAAGCGCGAGCGTCGCAAAGTGCTGGAATCCGGGTTTACCTTCAAGACCCTGGCGGGTCCGGCTATCGAGCCCGAATTGCTGGATACGGTCTACCAGCTTCATGCTTCGACCTTTGCTGCCAGGGGACAAGCGCCATACCTTGCGCCTGGTTTTTTCAGGGAAGTCATCGCCACGATGGCGGACGCCGTGGTGTTATTGCTGGCATTGAAAAATGGAATAGTCGAGGCCTGCGCAATTTGTTTTCGGGATGCTGATACCTTGTACGGCAGATACTGGGGCTCACGAAATTACTACGATAGTCTTCATTTCGAGACCTGTTACTACCAGGGTATCGACTATTGTATTCAGCATGGTCTGAAGAGGTTCGAGCCCGGTGCCCAGGGTGAGCATAAATTGACCCGCGGATTCGAGCCAGCAGTTACCCGGTCCTTCCACTGGTTGGACGACGACCTGTTTCGCGACGCAATCAGCAGGCACCTGGACCGCGAGCGTCAGTGGGTCAGTCGGTACATCACCGAGGCGCGGCGGAAATTGCCTTACCGCCAGATCCCCGGACAGCAAAGGACATGATTCGCTGGCTCGACAGGGATACCGATCCCACGTACTTTCCGGACCCTGAAACCGCACTGACCGAACCGCCGGGGCTACTCGCGGCCGGAGGCGATTTATCCATGGAGCGTTTGCTGGCTGCGTATAGCAGGGGGATATTTCCATGGTATGAGCAGGGGCAACCGATACTCTGGTGGTGCCCGGATCCCCGTGCCGTCCTGTTCCCTGACGAGTTAAGAATTTCAAGGAGTCTGAGACGGAGTGTGCGACGGGGAAGATTTCTTGCTTCAATCGATCAGGACTTTAACACTGTCGTGGAATCCTGCGCACGGCGCGACCGGGCTGAAGGCACGTGGATAACGAGAGACATGTCACGGGCCTACTCGGATCTTCATGAGCACGGCTATGCACACTCGATAGAAATCTGGCGCGATGGGGATATTGTTGGCGGGCTCTATGGCGTCGCCATAGGTAAGATTTTCTTTGGAGAGTCCATGTTCAGCGCCGTGAGCGATGCATCGAAAGTGGCGTTGATCCACCTGGTCGACAGGCTAAGGGGCGATGGCTTCGGCATGATAGATTGCCAGATTCCAACACCCCATCTGACCAGTCTGGGCAGCCGCAATATCTGCCGTGAGGAGTTCCTGACCGCAGTGAAAAAACTGACCAGCGACAGTCAGCTTCCGGCCAGGTGGAAGTCCGACCCTTGCGAAGTTGTTCTGCCAATATCCACGTAAGGCAGCAAGCCCGGATTGTTTTTGCTGAATTCTGGTCCCTTTCCATTGCAATGCGAAACCAGATTCAGCACAATGCGCCCGCTTTTCAGCAACAAGACGGACGCATGGCAAAGGAAGAAGCAATTCAGATGGAAGGTACGGTCACCGAGACTTTGCCTAACACAACATTTCGGGTTGAGCTGGAAAACGGTCACACCGTTACGGCCCACATCTCGGGAAAAATGCGTAAGCATTATATTCGGATTCTTACCGGCGATCAGGTGACGGTTGAATTGACGCCGTACGATCTGACGAAAGGCCGAATCGTCTACCGGACCCGCTGATTCTGCTCTTTGGACGCCTCCGAATCCGCGTCCGATTAGTCGCTATCGCCTGCTGGCACGGGCGTACTGCTCTCTTCTTCGGCTGCCAGCGTCAGCTCCTTGCCATCCTCGGATAAGCCGATATGAATATGCCCGCCACTGGCAAGCTCGCCGAATAGCAGTTCTTCGGCCAATGGCCTCTTGATGTGCTCCTGAATAACCCGAGCCATCGGCCTGGCGCCCATTTTTTCGTCGTAGCCCAACTCGGCAATCCAGTCTCGCGCATTGTCGTCCAGTTCAAGGGTCACCATCTTGTCCTGAAGCTGCGCTTCAAGCTCCAGGATTAACTTATCGACAACCTTGATGATCGTCGATCGATCAAGAGAACTGAATTCAATGATGGCATCGAGCCGGTTCCGGAATTCCGGCGTAAACATCTTCTTGATAACCTCAAGGCCATCGCTGGAATGGTCTTGCTCGGTGAAACCAATCGATGACCGGGTCATTTCCCTGGCGCCCGCGTTGGTTGTCATCACAATAATCACATTTCGAAAATCGGCCTTCCTGCCGTTGTTATCCGTCAGAGAACCATGATCCATGACCTGTAGCATCAGGTTGAAAACCTCCGGATGCGCCTTCTCGATCTCATCCAGAAGAAGAACACAGTGCGGGTTCCTGGTTATTGCCTCCGTCAAAAGGCCGCCCTGATCGTAGCCGACGTATCCTGGCGGCGCCCCGATTAGTCTGGACACGGTATGACGCTCCATATATTCGGACATGTCGAAGCGCACCAACTCTACGCCCAGGGACATCGCCAGTTGTCGGGTGACTTCAGTCTTGCCAACGCCGGTCGGTCCGGCAAACAAGAACGCACCAACAGGTTTTTCCTCTTCTCTGAGCCCTGATCGCGCCATTTTTATTGCTGATGCCAAAGTGGAAATAGCTTCGTCTTGCCCAAAAATGACCAGTTTCAAATCACGTTCAAGGTTGAGCAACAGATTCTTGTCAGATTTGGATACGCTTCGCGGGGGGGATCCTGGCCATCTTGGCAACAATCGCCTCGATATTTTCTGCACTGACACACGCCTCGTCGCCCTCCTTGAGGCTCAGCCGCATGCTCGCACCAGCTTCATCGATTACGTCGATCGCCTTGTCCGGCAAATAACGCTCGCCGATATGACGCGCCGCCAGTTCCGCAGCCGCCACCAAGGCATCATCGTCGTAGGTGACACCGTGATGTTCCTCGAATCGTGAACGCAAGCCTCTGAGAATCTCTATCGTTTCCTCCACCGAAGGTTCTTTTACGTCGATCTTCTGAAATCGACGCGCGAGTGCCCTGTCCTTCTCGAAAATGCCCCTGTATTCCTGATACGTGGTTGAACCAATGCACCTGAGCTGGCCATTTGCGAGGACCGGCTTGATGAGATTTGACGCATCCATTACTCCACCAGACGCTGCACCAGCTCCAATGACCGTATGGATTTCGTCTATAAACAGGATGGCCCCCGGCTGCTGCTCCAGCTCCGCCAGAATGTTCTTGAGCCGTTTTTCAAAATCGCCGCGATACTTCGTACCTGCGATCAGGGAACCCATGTCCAGTGCATAGATCGTGCAATCTTCTAAGACGTCCGGCACCATGTTTTTGACGATCATGCGCGCGAGCCCTTCCGCGATAGCCGTCTTGCCGACGCCCGCCTCGCCGACATACAGCGGGTTGTTCTTGCGTCGCCGGCAAAGAATTTCGACCGTTCGTTCGACTTCGATCTCCCTGCCGATCAGGGGATCGATCTTTCCATCGACCGCCGCCCGGTTGAGATTGGTCGTGTATTTCTCCAGCGCATCTGTGCCGGCCTCGGTTTCCTGGTCGGGACTGGCGACCTCGGTCTGTTCGCCGACACCACCGCTCTGATCGGTCAGCTTGCTCAAGCCGTGCGAAATATAATTGATGATGTCCAGACGGCTGATGTTCTGCATGCTCAGCAGGTAGACCGCGTGGGATTGTTTTTCGCCGAATATCGCCACCAGCACGTTGGTAGCCGAGACTTCCTTCTTGCCACTGGACTGCACGTGGAAAACCGCTCTTTGCAGCACGCGCTGAAAACCGAGGGTCGGCTGGACTTCCTGCTCCTGATCGTCATCCGAATGCAGACGTGGAGTGGTTTCATCTATAAACCGCTTCAGGTCTTCGCCAAGGCGGGACACATCGGCCCCCGCTGATTTCAAAACGCCCATGACGGTCGGCACCTCCAGCAAGGCGAGCAACAAATGCTCAACCGTCATGAATTCGTGGCGCTGATCCCGCGCGCCCCTGAATGCTTCATTCAAACAGAACTCGAGTTCACCGCTCAGCATCTGTCAGTCTTCCTCCATGGTACAAAGCAACGGGTGCTGACTCTGACGTGATAAGGAATTGACCTGGGCCACGCGCGTTTCAGCAATTTCGTGTGTGTATATTCCGGCCGTACCCTTCCCGCTGGTATGGACGTCGAGCATGATCCGGGTTGCTTTGGTTCGCTCCAATGCAAAGATCATCTCGAGTATCTCTACGACAAACTCCATCGGCGTGTAATCATCATTCAATATGACGACCCGGTACATCGCCGGCGGTTTCAGCTTTGGCCGTGCCTCTTCGACGACGAGGCCGTATTCTCCAATTTCCGGTCTGTCCGATTCGCTCATATCGTGAAAATCAAACGTACCACGCAGATTTCCTCCTTTCGATTCAGCATTCTGCCACCCACATTCTACCGGTAGATAGCCCCATTCTGACAAGCCCCCAAGTCTCGTTTACCGCAAGAATTAAGACATGTGTACTTGTAGAGCGAACTGCCGACCGCTTATTATGCTGCAGAAGTTCGCATGTTAGTCTTATAATGGTCTGTAAATTCGCGATTTATAAACGGTTTTTCACTTGACTGATCTCGAATCACGTGTCTCCCAATTTCTTCATCTGTCCCCCGCACAGGTGTGGGTCAAGGCGACCGCCATATTGCCTCCGTGGGTAGTGGCCATCGTGGTCATCGGGATTGCATGGCAATCCGCGAAAATATTCTGGTTGCTCTACCCAACTAGCGAGGAGACTGCGCCACTAGCGGTAATTGCACCGCCCCCGGTGTCTTCCGATACTACGCTATCACCGACCAGCATCGCACGACGGATTATCGAGCGACACATATTCGGTCGAATTGACGCCACTCAGGCGGATGAGGATATAGACCAGCAGGACGATATTGAGGAAACCAGCCTCAACCTGGAACTCAAGGGCACGATCGTGGCCAAAGGACAGGGGGAGACGGTGGCGATCATCGCGGAAGCGAACGGTTCGGAAGAGATTTACAGAACCGGCGACGCGATCCCGGGTCGAGCGACTTTGCATGCTGTCTACATGGATCGTGTCCTGATACGCCGCGCCGGGAAGCTGGAGACGCTGAGTCTTCCAAGAGCCGATGAGACCACTGCCAACAAGACGCGAACAAGCAATCGCAGGACAACTCGAAATCAGACGAATGCAAGCAGCCTGCGCGAGGTCATCAACCGCAGCCCGGCCCGGCTTACCGACGTGATCAGACCGCAGCCGGTGTTTCGCGATGGCAAGCAACAGGGCTATCGGGTCTACCCTGGCAGGCAACGCCAGCAATTTTCGCAATTGGGGCTGCGCCCGGGGGACATGATTACACAAATCAACGGAATGCCACTGGATGATCCGGCCCGAGGGATGGAAATTTTTCGCAGCCTTGGAGAGGCGACGCAGGTGACCGTGACTGTTGAACGAAACGGGCAGCAACAGGTGATGACACTGGATACCAGCCAGCTACAATCCCTGCAAAGCGGCACCCCAAATCCTAATGGTAACAAGCGGTGACAACTGCAAGCGGACTTGCCGGCAACATGAGCGGACGGGACTAATCGATGATGAAACATCGCCGATCATGCAGGTCAGACCACGGGAGACGAAGTTGGCTCTCAGCGCTTTCTTCCTCGCGGCACGTCTTGCTCGTGAGTGTTCTTTTGCTCGCGCCCGGCGCTGCCTTGCCGCAGACAGCGACCATTACGCCCAATTACAAGGACGCGGACATTCGCCAGATCATCGAGGCGGTCAGCGAAGTCACCGGGAAGAACTTTATTATTGATCCAAGGGTAAAGGCGCAGGTCACAATGCTGTCTTCCACGCCGATGAGTGCCGGTGCGTTCTACCAGGCATTCCTTTCCATCCTTCAGGTCCACGGCTACGTCGCAGTTCAATCGGGCGATCTGATAAAAATCCTGCCAGACGCCAACGCCCGTCAGGTGCCTGCGAATGACCTGCCGAGTGGCTCCCTGGGATCCACCGACGAACTCGTCACCCAGGTGATACGCGTTCAGAACATCGGCGCCGCGCAGCTGGTTCCGATACTGCGTCCCCTGATACCCCAGTACGGCCACCTCGCCGCCCACCCCGCATCGAATATGCTGATCATTTCGGATCGGGCCGCAAACGTGAATCGTATGCTGCGAATCATCAGACGCATCGATCAGGCGGGTGATACGGAAATCGAGGTCATCCGGCTCGATCATGCATCGGCAACGGACCTGGTGCGCATCGTGATGGCACTGAACCAGGGATCGGGCCGCGGTGACGCCACCGCGGGCGGGACGAGAATGGTCGCAGACGAGCGCACAAATAGCGTATTGATCAGCGGTGACAGTGCCTTTCGATTGCGTACGCGCGCTTTGATCGCCCACCTGGATACGCCACTGGAGTCGGGCGGCAATACCCAGGTGATCTATCTGCGCTACGCGGATGCCGAGGATCTGGCCGGACGCCTCAAGGAGCAGGCTGACGCGGCCGTTGCAGGCACGCCAGCCGGCGCTCAGGGAGGCGGCGCGCCAAGCGGAAGGAGGAACGACGGTGTGGTTCTGTGGGCGGACCCTGCGACGAACGCACTTGTCATCACCGCCCCACCCGAGGCGATGAGAACGCTCAAATCCGTCATCGCCCAGCTGGATATCCGGCGAGCCCAGGTACTGGTCGAAGCCATTGTCGCCGAAGTTTCATATAGCCGGGCCGCTGAACTGGGCGTGAGCTGGTTGATCGACGGTTCGAGAGGCGGCAATATCATTGGACTAACCAACTTCACCAGCGCGCTAAACGTTGCACAGGTTGGTGGCGCGGTATTGCCGGACGGCGATGGGGATCCCAATCTCGCAGATCTGGCGGCTGCCATTCCTGACGGTATCAGCATCGCCGGTGGACGTTTTGACTCCGACAATGGCACCAACTGGGCGGTCATATTGAGAGCATTGCTTGGCGACGCAACAACCAATGTCATGGCCGAGGCCAGTATCCTGACCCTCGATAACGAGGAAGCAGAGATTTCAGTCGGTCAGGAAGTCCCGTTCGTCACCGGTAGCTTTACCAACACCGGCGCCGCGCAAGGTTCGGTCAATCCGTTTCAAACAATCCAGCGTGAAGACGTCGGGCTGAAGCTGAAGATTACGCCGCAGATCAACGATGGCGATGCGCTGATCCTGGAAATCGAACTGGAGAATTCGAACCTGAGCCAGAGCACCAGCGCGGTAGACCTCATCACCAACGAGAGAAGCATTACTCAGAAGGTCCTGATCGAAAACGGCCAGCTGCTGATTATGGGCGGTCTTGTCGATGACCAGGTCCTCGAGATTGACGAAAAAGTTCCGTATCTTGGAGATATCCCCTGGCTGGGCAGATTGTTCAAGTCACAAAGCTCGACGGTCACCAAGAGAACACTGATGGTCCTGATACGACCGATTATTATCCGTGACGAGGCCACCGCAACCTACCTGACTAACCAGAAATACCGGCTGATTCGGGACGTTCAGTACGACGAGGTCAGGGAAGGCAAGGTCTTGATGATGAAAGATGAATTACGACCGGTGCTTCCGGAGAATCCCGGCGATGTCGGACTACGAATGCCGCCACCCGGAGGCACGCAGAGCGAGCCGGCACTAGACGGAATAGACGAGGCGATAGAGAACACGGAGAAACCGTGACCGATGGAAGCCGAGCCTACAGAATCTGCTCCACCGGCCGATGAAACCGGAACCTTTCTCGCCCTGCCGTTTGCGTTCGCCCGCAGACATGGCGTCCTTGTTCTCGGTTCGGATGACGGCAAGGCCCTGACGATATTCCGCGACGGCGTTCAGGCTGCCAGCATCGCGGAGGTTCGGCGTTTTACGCGCAGGCGACTCAAACTTCAACAGGTGGATGCGGCGGAATTCGACCGTCTTCTGCAGGAATCCTATGAGAGCGGTTCAGGAAGTGCCATGCAGATGGTAGAAGGTCTGGAGAATGGGGACGATCTTCTCAGGGTTGCCGAGGAGCTACCCGAGCCCTCGGATCTCCTCGAGAGCGACGATGACGCCCCGATCATCCGCCTCATCAATGCCCTGCTCGCCCAGGCGGTAAAAGAAAACGCGTCCGACATCCATATCGAGCCCTTCGAGGACAAACTCGTTGTGCGCTGCCGGATCGATGGCGTGCTGCACGAGGTGCTGCGTACCCGGCGCGCGGTGGCACCGATGGTCGTATCGCGTATCAAGGTCATGTCCAAGCTCGATATCGCGGAAAAAAGACTGCCGCAGGACGGTCGTATTTCACTCAAGGTCGCCGGCCGGCCGGTGGACGTCCGTGTATCAACCATCCCGTCCGGCCACGGCGAAAGAGTTGTCATGCGATTGCTGGACAAGCAGGCCGGTCGACTCAAGCTCGACAGCCTCGGGATGGACCCGGTCACCGAACAACAGGTCGAGGACCTGATTCACAGACCACACGGCATCATCCTGGTGACGGGACCGACCGGTTCGGGCAAGACTACTTCGCTGTATGCAGCGCTGGCGCGTATCAATGACCGCAGCCGCAATATACTGACGGTTGAGGATCCTATCGAGTACTACATCGACGGTATCGGTCAGACGCAGGTCAATACAAAAGTCGATATGACTTTTGCACGCGGGTTACGGGCCATCCTCCGACAGGACCCCGATGTGGTGATGGTCGGTGAGATTCGCGATCTGGAGACAGCCGAGATCGCGGTGCAGGCGAGCCTGACCGGTCACCTCGTATTGTCGACCCTGCATACAAACACCGCTGTCGGCTCGGTGACCCGCCTGCGAGATATGGGCGTCGAACCGTTTCTCCTGTCGTCCAGTCTTCTCGGTGTCATAGCTCAACGTTTGGTTCGCACCTTGTGTGTCGACTGCAAAGAGCCGGTGTCACCCAGCGAGTCGGAGCGCAGCCTTTTGCACTTGCGCGATGATGAAAACCCCGTGATCTATCACGCCAGGGGTTGTGACCAGTGCAGCAACACGGGTTATCGGGGGCGAACCGGTATCTATGAACTTGTGCTGGTGGATGAAAAGGTTCGCGCTTATATCCATGATGGTGTCAGCGAGCAGAAAATCGAAAAATATGCCAGGACTAAGACAACTGGCATCCGCCATGATGGCTTTCGCAAGGTATTCGAAGGCAGCACCACCCTGGAAGAGGTTATCCGGGTTACCTACGAAGACTGATGGGAGCGTACGAATACACCGCCGTCGATGAGGGTGGCCGCAAGAAACGCGGCCTCCTCGAGGGCGACACCGCCCGCCAGGTTCGCCAGACACTCAGAGACAGAGGGCTGCTGCCGCTTGATGTGGCGGAAGTCGCTGAGAAAGAAGCGGGTAGCCCGGGCGCCTTCTCTCTGCGCCGGGGCATCAGCCCGATGGACCTCGCCCTGGTCACGAGACAGATCGCCACGCTGGTCCGATCGGGGATGCCGCTGGAAGAGTCGTTGCTGGCGGTCAGCCAGCAGACTGAAAAACCGCGATTGAAGAGCATCCTGCTAGGCGTGCGTTCGCGGGTCATGGAGGGTCACAGCCTGGCGGAAGGACTGGCGGAGTTTCCCCAGGCCTTCCCCGATCTGTACCGCGCAACCGTTGCGGCCGGCGAACAATCGGGCCACCTGGACATGATCCTGGAAAGACTCGCCGAATACGCCGAAGTACGACAGCAGTTGCGGCAACGGGTCTCGCAGGCTTTGATTTACCCTTTTATCCTCGTGACGCTCAGCATCCTCATCGTCTCGGGGTTGCTGGTCTATGTCGTGCCTCAGGTCGTTGGTGTGTTTGAAAACACCGGCCAGGAGCTGCCGGCACTGACCACCGGGCTTATCGCCCTGAGTGATTTTCTTCGGGAGAATGGCTGGCTGTTGTTGATATTGCTTGCCATTGCCGTGTATTCAGGGAAACGATTACTCAGACGACCCGGACCGCGTTTATGGTTCGATCGAACCTTGCTGCGGCTACCGGTCGTCGGCCGCCTGGTACAGGGCGTCAACACAGCACGCTTTACGCGGACCCTAAGCATTCTCTCGGCCAGCGGCGTACCGGTACTCGAGGCGCTGAAGATCTCCGGCGAGGTGGTCCACAACGTCCCCATGCGGGAGGCGGTGGACGAGACCGCCGTCAGGGTTCGGGAGGGGGCGCCGATCGGTGCTTCCCTGGGTGCCAGCAAATTGTTTCCGCCGATGACCATGCATCTCATATCCAGCGGCGAAGCGAGCGGCCAGCTCGACACCATGCTCGAACACGCCGCGGTCAATCAGGAGCGTGAGGTCGATAGTCTGATCTCCACCATGCTGAGCATCCTGGAGCCGGTACTGATCCTCTTTATGGGGGGACTCGTTCTGTTGATTGTCCTGTCGATTCTCATGCCGATTTTCTCGCTAAACACGCTTGTCGGCTAAGGATCATCCACCCGGCTGACTACCTCCATGTCGATTACCGGCGCCCGCTGTTTTTACCGGATCGACCCCGGAAGACTCACTGGCATGTCTGCGCTGGCGCCGGCTGCAAGGATGCTCAAAGGCCTTCGGCTCTACGCCTGACAGGCCAATTGCTTAAGAAGTTAGGATAGATATCCTCTCGTAGCTATTGCCTTATAAGGGAATTCGATATATATAGGCCTTGAGTAGACGATCGATTCGGTCCGGCTTCGAGTCGCATTTACTCAAAGATGGTGTTATGAGAAGGGAGCGATGACGATGGAAAGCAAAGCCAAAGCGCCCAACAAAACAGTGCCCGAGGTTGGCAACGGCGCGGCCAATGATGATAGCGACGATATCGAAGCTGCGGATGTTGGCGATACTGCCTTGATTGCAATCGAAAAGGACATGGGCAATTCGACGACGGTGATTCAGCCGCGACCCAACATCCCATCTGGCAACACAAGGCGGCGTATCGAGGACTACATGGAGATGAAACGGGCCGCCAGAGAACTACACGATCTGGACGATTTCGATCTCGAGCGCTGATTTTCGGTGATGCTCTGATCTGTCCTGAGCTTCCCTAATGAAAGTCCCTCGATCGGGTCATCAGGCTCCCCAGTAACCCGCTCCTGTCTTTTAGTTGCTCTGCAATGAGGTGCAGCACTTCTCCCTCTCGCTGAACTTTCCCTCTGACCTCCATCAGGCGCGAACCCAGCAATACGCGTCGCTGGTTCTCCGCCAAAGATTTCCACACGATAATATTGGTATGACCGGTTTCATCCTCCAGGGTGACGAACGTGACGCCACTGGCGCTGCCCGGACGCTGCCGTGTGATGACGATTCCCGCATAGCGAACCCTGTGGCCGTCCGGAGTTTTCCACAGCTCTTCGGATGTCACGACCTGCTCCGAGGAAAGTCGCGCTCTTAATAAGGCCAGGGGGTGCCTGCGCAAGGTCAGTCCCAGGCTGCGGTAATCAGCCACGATGTCCTGTCCCTCGGTGGGTTTGTGTAACAGAGGCGTTCCCTCGTGATATGGCGCGCCCCTCAGTAATGATCCGGATAGCGATCCGGCATCTTCAACGCCGGCGACCTCCCACCGGGCGCGATGTCGATGTCCGCTGAGATGCTGCAAGGCATCTGCGGCGGCAAGCGCCTCCAGATCGCCGCGATTCAGGTCAGCCCGAGTGGTCAGATCGGTAAGATCCCGCCAGGGCTTTTGCTGACGGGCTGTCAAGACCCTGTCGATCGCAGCGCCAGACAGGCGGCTGACCAGGCGCAGACCGAGCCGTAGCATCGGTTCGCCATCTTCACCTCGTTCCAGCGAGCAGTCGTGCTGGCTGGTAAATATATCCACCGGCTGAACAATGACGCCGTGTTTACCGGCATCCCGGACGATCTGGGAAGGCGCATAGAACCCCATCGGCTGGCTATTGAGCAATGCACAGGCAAAAACGGCGGGTTCATGGCATTTCAACCAGGCCGATACGTAGACCAATAAGGCAAAGCTCGCCGAATGGGACTCGGGAAAGCCGTATTCTCCGAAACCCTGGATCTGCTTGAAGATTCGCCGCGCGTATTCTTCTTCATAACCCCGCTCCCGCATGCCACGGATCAGGCGATCCTCGAATGGATCCAGATTGCCGTTTCTACGCCACGCCGCCATCGCCCTGCGTAACTGGTCCGCCTCCCCGGGCGTGAATCCGGCAGCAACTATCGCGAGTTGCATGACCTGTTCCTGGAAGATCGGTACGCCCAGGGTCCGTTCCAGGACAGTCCTGACGTTTTCACTCGGGTAGGTGACGGGCTCCTCGCCATTTCGCCGTCGCAGGTAGGGATGCACCATGTCTCCCTGGATAGGTCCCGGTCGAATGATGGCGACTTCGATAACGAGATCGTAAAAACAGCGCGGCCGCAAACGAGGCAGCATGGCCATTTGTGCGCGGGATTCGATCTGAAATACACCCAGCGTGTCGGCGTGACAGATCATTTCATAGACCGCCGGATCTTCCGCGGGCACGGTTGCCATACTCAGGTCCCGGTGCCGGTAGCTGCGGATCAGGTCAAAACTCCTTCGGATCGCGGACAGCATACCCAGGGCGAGTATGTCGACTTTGATCAGCCCCAGTGCATCCAGATCATTCTTGTCCCACTGAATGACCGTTCGGCCCTCCATGGCAGCATTCTCGACCGGGACAAGCTCCGACAATGCGCCTGCCGAAATGACGAAGCCACCGACGTGTTGGGACAGGTGCCGGGGAAAACCGATGATCTGACGAACCAGGGTGAGCAGGCGTGCAATTACCGGGTTGCGCGGGTCGAAACCGGCCTCCCGGACCCGACTGTCATCGACCTTCTTCCCATCCCACCACTGCATGGCTTTCGCCAACTGGTCTATCTGCAATGTATCGAGGCCAAGCGCCTTGCCGACATCCCGTATAGCACTGCGAGGCCGGTAGGTGATCACCGTGGCGGACAAGGCCGCGCGTTCGCGACCGTATTTTCCATAGATATAGCTGATCACCTCCTCCCGTCGCTCGTGTTCGAAATCCACATCGATATCCGGGGGCTCGTCGCGCTCGCGGGAGATAAAACGTTCGAACAGGAGCGACATACGGGCGGGATCGACCTCCGTGATGCCCAGACAGAAGCAGACGGCTGAGTTGGCGGCCGAACCACGACCCTGACAGAGGATGCCCTGAGCCCGGGCAAATCGGACAATGTCGTGCACGGTGAGGAAATAAGCCTCGTATTCGAGCTCTGAGATCAGCGCCAGCTCGTGCTCCACCATCTCGCGTACTGTGTCGGGTGCGCCCTCCGGCCAGCGATTGATCATGCCCTCCCAGGTCAGCCTCCTGAGCCATGCCCGCGGCGTTTCTCCTGCAGGCACCAACTCACTCGGGTATTCGTAGCGAAGCTCGGCCAGGGAAAAATGACAGCGATCCGCGATCCTGATCGTCTCGGTCAGCAGTTCTTGCGGATAGATGCATGCCAGCCGCGCCCGGGGTCGAAGGTGCCGCTCACCGTTTGGAAACAACGCCAGTCCCGCTTCGCTCACCGACGCCCTGATGCGAATCGCTGTCAGAGTATCCTGCAGTGCACGTCGTGCGCGGACATGCATGTGTACATCCCCCGTGGCGACAAGCGGCACCGCCAGCTGCCGGCCCAGCAATTGCAATGCGGTCAGCCGCTGACGGTCATGACCGTCAGCCAGCAGTTCAGCCACAATCCAGAGTCGATCCGGAAAAAATTGCTTTAGCCTTCTGCCGTCTTCGGTCCCGGAGTCTTTACCCGGTAACCACAGCGCCAGACAATCCCGCAGGCCTGTATCGAGTTCAGAACGATCAAGCTGATAAGCGCCCTTCGCCGCGTTACGCCTGCCCCGCGTGATAAGTGCACACAGCTGGCCGTATCCCCGGCGGTTGGTGGCCAGCAGCACCAGCCGCAGACCGTCGGCGAATCGAAATTCGCTGCCTATTATTAACGACAGGTCGCTATCCCTGCTTGCCTGCCATGCCCGTACGACACCTGCCACAGAACACTCATCCGTCAACGCGAGGGCTTTGTATCCCAGGACGATGGCCTTTTCCACAAGTTCCGCCGGGCTGGAGGCGCCCCGGAGGAAAGTGAAATTCGACAAACAGTGGAGTTCGGCATAACCCGGCGTGCTCACCCGAATACACCGTGCAGGAACCAGCGCCTGGGTATCCGCCGCTGCCGATAGATCCAGAGCCGCATTCCACTGGAGCTGCTGACAACAAAATAATCCCGGGTCACATCGCGACCATCCCACCAGCCCGTCTCGATGCGTTCCGGGCCGCTTTCTATCTTCAGTCTGCCCTCAAACCAGGGCCTGCCATGGTGAAATTCCAAAGGCCTGGGTCTTTCCAAAATCCAGAACGGGCGCCTCTCATCGTGTACAGCACCGGTCGAGGTCCCGGGTTCGGTAAACGCCCAGGCCGATTCGGGGCGGTGCCCGGCAAGGATGCAAACACCTCGCACGGCATCTTCTCCCAGCCGCGCACGCAGGCGGTCAACCAGCGCGCGCGCCGTCTCCTCGACAGCCCCCGGGCGATCCGAGCCGTCACAAAGCGTCTGATACACCACTTCGATCGGCAGGGTTTCACCACTTTCCAGCGAAAGACCGATAACCGGTGCCGGAAGATCAAGCCGTTCCATACGTTCGACCAAAAGATCTCCAATAGCCCCGGCATCAACAATTACCCTGGAAAGACCCAGTACGAGTCGTGTCGCGCCCCCACCGGGATGATGAAACCTGAAAACGGGTCGCTGAACGCCGCGCTGGCACGCGCGAAGAAAGCCCTCCATCTCGGTGAGCAAGCGTTCCATTCCTCGCCCCATTAGCGCCTGGTCAAAGGTTTCCCCGGGCATATCCACTTTTCCCGTGTAGATATCAGGGAGCTGGAAACCCTGGCGGGGCTCCGGCACTTTCCCCGTTGCACGATCCAGGTCGGCAAGTCGTGCCGGCCCCAGCCGTCGGGCAAAACCATCCCTGGGCAAACGCAGAACGTCGTCCAGTTGTCCGACACCCATGCCATCGAGAGCGTCGAGAACTTTCCGGGGCCAGTGAGTGCATGCCAGGGGCAGACACCCTATCCGGTCGACCAGGCGGTCGCTATTGAGTATCACCACACCATCCTCGGCGCGTGCAAACCACAGCGCTGCCGTAGGAAATGGTGCCACGGCTTGCCAGGTCGTAAAACCGGCAATCCCGAGACCGGTAGCGACTTCCGACAGAAGGCTGTCAATCCCGCCGAATAGTTTCAGGCTGGCGCGGATTTCCAACAGCAGACTTCGCGGCGGCTCGAGGCTGACCATGGAGGTAAACTGGCCCGCCCATGCAGCAAGACGGTTCATCGTCTCCTGCTCGCGATGAAAGTCCCGTCTTAGCAGGGTCAATGAAGGACTCAATGCCAGGGCGGCGTTGACGGGTAAACCCGTTCGCACCCCCTGGCCGGTGGCCGGGCCGTTACACAGCAGTACCCGGCGACCACCCGCCTCCCCCTCAACAATTGCGACTGCAAGTTTTTCGGACGACTCGGCAAATATCTCCAGGGGCAGTAAATGGAAATCGAGACAAAGCCAGAGGTGGCGCCGACGTGCAGGTTCAGGTAGTTGTGCCGGCTGATCAGTGCCCCGGTGGGACGGCGAGGGGGACGGGGAGAGTCCCGGAAACAGGGGCACTGAGGCCTGGGAATTCACAACGGGCAGGTTCCCGTTTCAGGCGTGGGAAAGTCTGGTTACATCCCGGGCAGGCAGACTCGCAGGGCGCCCACCCCGGTTTCTGATAATGTCGATCCGGCCTTGTTTTCCCGCGGAGATCTTCAGGCGCAGTGCGGCCGCCGAAGACTCACCGATCGCAGCGGGCGGTCGGAAGAGAATTCCTGTTGTGTTCCCCTCCTCTGCCGCCAGTTGCAAACGCCGCAGTTGTTGACCCTTTGCCTGCTCCACCCAGGCCAGCACGAGTTCGCACCCACCGGATCGCATCGCCTGATCCATAGCCCACAAGGCTTCGCGATCGTCCCGGGCATGGACCAGGAGTACACGGGACACATCCACACCCTCGGCCACGAGCGCCGGGGCGTTTGGGATATATGGCGGTGCGATCCAGCAAAGCCAGCCCCGCGTCCCATGCTGGCTGTCTGACGGGCCGTCTGGGTGCCTGTCGTCCTTTTGGCTCAACCGCTCCAGTAGCGGCATGAGCAACTGCAACTCACCGGTGCCATGATGCTCGACGAGGATCTCGATAAGACTGGCTTTGGGCCAGCCACCACCCGGCAATACCTCATCCAGTAACGCATGACCGGTAGGGTAAGCATTACGGCCAACCGGGTTCGAATGCCCCCTCCATATTCGTGGATGGGCCAACAGGGTTTCAAGCTCTTTCGTCATCGCAACAAAACGCCCTGCCTACTGCCGTATCACGCCGACGACTACCCCTTCGATAATCATCGACGTCTCCTGCAAATCTACCCGGATCGGATCGAACTCAGTGTTCTCCGGCAACAGCCAGACGATGCTGCCTTCCTGTCGGTAGCGTTTGACCGTCACTTCGTCATCCAGACGGGCGACCACAATCTGGCGGCTGCGTACCTCGGGTGTCCGATGCACTGCAACGAGATCGCCGTCGAGGATGCCCGCGTCTTTCATGCTCATGCCCTCGACCCTGAGCAGATAATGGGGTTTGGGGTGAAAAAGAGAAGGATCGATCTTGTAATGAGTCTCGATATGCTCCTGAGCCAGGATGGGCTGCCCCGCTGCGACTCTGCCGACCAGCGGCAGACCCATCTGCTCACGCAGGCTGTCCTTGAGGCGGATGCCCCGCGAAACCCCGCGCACCATCTCGATGGCGCCTTTTCTTTCAAGAGCGCGGAGATGTTCTTCTGCGGCGTTAGCGGATCGGAAACCCAACGCCGCGGCGATTTCCGCGCGAGTGGGCGGCATGCCGGTTTCTTCCAGGGCAGTGCGGACGAGTTCGAGTACCTGCTTTTGACGGGGAGTAAGTTCGTGCATGGCAACACACCTGTATAAATGACCAGTAACTGTGATTATATACAGGAAAGTGATGAATGAAGCAAGCGCCGATGCCTGTCAGGCGCTTTTCCCCTCCACGATCCCGAGCGCCTGGCGCGCTTTATTGATGAAGTCGATCATAATCAGCCTGCATTAACCACGACCCCTGCCAGAGCAATCAAACCAAACAGCGAAAACATACTGATCGCTTTGCCAGGCGCGATGTACCCGATCATGGCGCCTATCAATCCAAATAGAATGACCGAGATGATGAGGAACTGGCTGGGTGGACACGTCCAGCTGCGGGTGGCCTCATCAAAAAGTCTCCAACTCCGGACCAGAGTGAGATTAATCGAGTCGCGATTGAGCATCAGCCAAGAACTGGGACACGAGCGGGTGCAGATTATTGGCGCAATCCCCGCCGAATAGTGCAGCACCGGATGGCATTTGATAACCTCAGCTAAACACCTCATCGACCGGACGCAAAATCAGCTGGGGTAACACCCGTGAGGGTTTACTCCCTCTCCCGACACCACATTGCGGGTCTGAGGCAGAATTTCCTGCCCCGGACGATTGCAGCCCGACCCGCACTCCAACGATGCACCGAGGGGGGATTTTCGCAACGACCTTCATCCGCGAAACCCATGAATCAAGGCGGAAAATCACCAGACCGGACCGAGGCGGAACTGATCGTCTTGTTGCGGGAAGGCATGCAATTGCAGAAGACCGGTCGGCTTCGCGAAGCCGAGGAACGCTACCGACGGGCGCTCGACCTGCGTCCCGGGAATCCCCAGACCCTGCATCTGCTGGGGCTACTGACCCAGCAAATCGGCAAAAACGAGGCAGCCGAAGAATTTTTTCTGGACGCCATAGCGAACGACGACTGTGAGCCCGTTTACCATGTGAGCCTGGGTGTGCTGCTCACACGGACGGGCCGCCAGCGGGAGGCCATCGAGTATTTCGAGCGGGCACTGGCGCTGGCTCCAGACAACATCCAGGCGCGCTACCAACTCGCGAAGGCGCTGTATCGACTGGGTGACCTGGATGACGCGCTTAAGGCCTATGAAAAGGCCAGCGACCTGGACCCGGACAACGCCGGGTTGCTGGTGAACATGGGATCGACGCTCAACGCCCTCGGTGAGCCCGACAAGGCGATCAAGCTCTACCGGCAGGCCATCCGACTCGATCCCAGTCAGCCGGCCGCCTACGGCAACCTGGGCAACGCCCTGGCGATGAAAAAACGCTATGAAGAAGCGATCGCGGCCCTCGATCGCTGCATCGAGCTACAACCGGAGAACCCCACGTTCCGCGCTAATCTGGGCAGCTGTTACCTTCAACGCGGAGATTGGAAACGTGCACAGTCGGCCTATCAGGACTGTCTCGCACGCGCCCCGGGCGACATCACCGCTCTGGCCATGCAGGCAGCCATCTATAACGAGTTGGGCGATACGAGCGCGTGCGCGGAAATACTCGACTACAAGAACCTGCTGGACGTGCAGCCAATCGATCCACCCGATCGCTATGGATCCATAGAGGCATTTAACAGGGAACTCGAACGAAGGGTTCTGTCTCACCCCAGCCTGGAATACGAACCCGGCAGCCACACGACGAGGATGGGCCAGCAGACGGGCAGCCTGCTTACGGGCGGCGAGGAGGGCTTCGGTGTGCTCGAAGCCATTATCCGCCTGCGGATAGGTCATTACCTGGACAGTCATCAGATGTCGTCCGGCGCCGGGTGGTGGCGGCCGTTGCCGCGGCACTGGCGCCTCGACATGTGGGCGACGGTATTGCACCAGGGAGGTCATCAGATTCCGCATATCCATCCCTCCGGTTGGCTGAGCGGCGTCTATTACGTCACCTGCCCTTTTGAGCAGTCGGGTCCGGATAGGCATGGCTGGATAGAGTTTGGCGGGCCCCCCAGCGAATTTCCCGTTCGAGAAGCCGGCCCCGACGAAAATGGTCGAACCAAACGAGGGGTTGCTGGTCTTGTTCCCATCCTATTTCTATCACCGAACCATCCCTTTCGAGGCCGACAGTCAGCGTATCAGTATCGCTTTTGATATGGTTCCGACTCGCGCCGCGCCTCCCGGGACGTTTCCTGGTGAATGCTGACCGCTTATCCCTGGCGTATCAATAAAAGTGAAACATATTTCTAGATCACTAACCTGCCTGCATTAACTGGTCCAGTTTGAAAGTTAGTTTACGCAGCTTTTTGTTGATTGGGTAATGCCTCCTTAGGTAGCAGGGTCTCCGGTGCAGGTGGACGATAGCCGAGCGAGCTGTGTGGCCGGATCGTGTTGTAATACACACGCCACTGTTCGATCAGCACCTGCGCTTCACGAAGAGTGTAAAAAAGTTCTCCGTTCAGTAATTCATCTCGCAGCTTGCCGTTGAACGATTCGCAGTAGCCGTTTTCCCAGGGACTTCCCGGCGTAATGTAAATGGTTTTTGTGCCCAATCGGGCCAACCAACGCCTGAGTCGTTTGGCCACCATCTCGGGTCCATTGTCCGAGCGGATGTGCTCAGGGATACCGTGAATTTCCATGAGGTCAGCAAACACATCGATGGCGTCCCTGGAGCGAACGCGTCGAGCCACTTGGAGTGCCAGGCATTGCCGGGTGTATTCATCGATCACCACCATCAGCTTTATCGGCCGGCCGTCGAGCTATGGTCGAAAGTAGTGTATGGCTGAATTGAAAAGAGGCGGCGTATCTGGTTGAAATGGTTTGTTACCAAGCAAGCCAAAGCAACCGGGGAGATACGCCACCATGAATAAGAATACCGTTGTCGAATTAGCAGGTCGAGAGAAGATCCGGGACGAGTTGACGGAGCTGATCCGTGAAGGGGCGTGCAAGCTGATAGCACGGCCTGCCTCGTCCCGGCGCTCCGA